>Ga0160429_1000510_pt1 | contig 33587 bp, 26 predicted proteins | sample SolpanmetagenomR_FD_108199 | JGI IMG/M metagenome (GOLD analysis project Ga0160429, IMG submission 108199) | Solar panel surface microbial communities from Lawrence Berkeley National Laboratory, California, USA - R | ecosystem: Engineered > Built environment > Solar panel > Unclassified ... | reverse complement strand
TTCACAAATGATTTTGAAGAATTCTAATCCAAAAAGTGGCCCTGCAAGCTAGAAAGTGACACCTGATTATTCTAAGCTCAACCAGAAAACGCTAACTATGCGTTTGGTGCAATGGCCCTAGTGGCTCAGGCGGTTATGTTTCGTGACGAGCTAGCCGCAACCATGCAGGCCTGCTTCAGCCAGTTTGCCCCCGGCCAGCCTCAAGCCGTACCGGTGGTGATGCGCGTAACCAAACTGGAAATTGACGAAACATATCGCCTGGGAGCAGCCATGGGAAGAGCGACTATGGAAGCTGTTTTTTTTGCTCCGCAGGCTGCTGGTAGTTATCGGGCAGTAGCCAGCTTTGCCCAAACGTTTCAACGATCACTGGCCAGCGGAACCGGCGCGGTACTGGCTGGCCATGCGGCTAATTTGGGCGCGCTATTCTTAAGCGCGGCCACCGTTGGCGCCAACCAAACTGCGTGGTTAGCCACCGGGCCCACTTACTCTATGGCCCAGCTAACCGCTGTGCAGCAGCCCAAGCCCGAAACCTCGTTGCCCCTGCTAAAACCAGGCGACCCTCGAAAACCTGGCTTTTATTATTCCTGGGCCGAGTTTAGGGCCGATAGCCCCGGCGGGCCAGGAGTGCCTGAAGTAGAAACCCGCCCCTACGCTGGCAGCCAGTGGATAGGTGATGATGAAATTAAGCCTTATCATCACGCCCTCGACGGCAAGCGCGTGCTAGCTATGGATGTGTGGGGGTTTAGCGACGGCCAGCAGGTTTACATCCGTCAGGATCAGGACTTTTACCGCCTCCGGCCGCACGAAAATGACTACATCTTTTTTGGCCGAACCGGTACCGGAGCGCTAGGTCATTCGGCCATTAATGTGCTGGGGGTGGCGTCGGCGGCCTACACGGGCGTCGGCGCTTTCAGCACCAACCCTGAGCACCGAGCGCTTTACCGGTTAAGCACGGCCACTGGCTTTGTCAGCCTAAGCCCGTCCATGGGCACTTCCATCTCCTCGGGGGCCGAGCGGCCCGCCCAGCTATTCGTGTACCGGCCGCGTAGCGCCAAGGGGCCGGCGGTGCGCATCCGGCTATCTACCGGGGAAGCCCCGCAGGAGTTACTAGCCGGCGATTACCTGTCATTCTCGCCGCCCATTGGGGCTACGGTGACGGGGTACTTGATGCCAGCTACCGGACCGGAAACCTTGTTGCCAGTAATTCCCACCAGCATGAACGCTATTTACCTGGAATGCCGGCCGGCCGAAACCACGCCCCTGCGCCAAGTTAAAGAGAACACGGGCGCGGCGGCCGTTACGCGGCTGATAAAGTAGCGGCTGGGCTAGCCCAGCCCGCGCTCGGGTCCCAGAATAGCTTCTTTAGCCGTCGCCCATCATCTCTGCCGTGCTGCCTTCTGGCCAATCGCTTTCCAGAAAGTAGCCGGTCACCTAGCCCCGCGCCAATAGTTGTGCCAGCCGCGCACCAAGAAGAAAATGTTCCCCAGTGTGAATAGTAGATATTTGCGGAGCGATTCTCATCTTTGGCAGCGCTATCAAGCACTTCTCCTAGTAAATTGTTTATGCGTTTTTCTACTTTTTTTGCAGCTATTACCTTAGGTTTCGGGTGCGTAAGCAGCCCGTGCGTGGCGCAATCTTATCAAATTGACTTGAGCAGCCAATCGCTGATAATACCAGGTCGCACGTTTTATATCAAGCAGGTACTTGATGGCCGGCGTGTACGCGCGGGCATTGGCACGGTGCGGCGGGGCATGGCCAATGTGCCCCAGCGCGCCGACTTGAAGCCTACCGTAGCTACTGCACTGCAAGCACTGCTAACCCAGCAGCTGCCTGCTCGGCCCACCGACCAGCCCGTGCTGGCCTTGGTGCGTGCCCTGCACGTGCAAGAAGACATTACTTTCACCAGTGAGCAGGCCAGCGACGAAGTAGCCCTGGATTTTTATTTACTCGATGACCAGGGCAATGCTCGTTTTGCCCTGGCTACCAACGAAACCGTGCAGAGCAAAGGCCTTGAAACCACTGCTCGCCACCCGCACCAATTGGCGCAGGCCATCCAGGCCTGCCTGGTGCAGCTAGCCCGCGTAGACTGGAGCAGCGTAGCCGCTCAGCCAGGCCACCCCGTAGCCGAGCTGCAACTAACACAGCCAGTGGCCAGCCGCACCTACCCCATACTTACCGACTCACTGCGGCCGGCGGGGTTTTACCGCACGTTTCCCGATTTTCGCATTAATGACCCAGTGGGCAGCCCGGCACTAATAGTAGTGCCAGAACGGGTGTTGGGCAAGGGTTGGGAAGACGTTTCTACCTATACTCCTTATTTGCAGGAGCCGGATGGCTCGCGCGGCGCCCAGCTACGAGGCATGTGGGGCTTTTCGGATGGCCAGCACGTGTACATCTATCAGCATAAACGCTATTGGCGGTTGGCGCGACAGGGCGACAGCTTCGGCTTTGTGGGCCCGAGCACGGCCGACCCTGGGGCGGTGAGTACGGCCAGTATGCTGGGCGGCCTGGTGGGCGGGGCTATTGCGGCGGCTTCTACCAGCGGCCAACCCACCGCCTATACCCTCAGCCTACTGACGGGCCGCGTGTCTACGCTAGCCGAAGACGACTACGTACCGACGCCCGATACGGTACTAGTGCATATCTACTGCCGCAAAAGTAGCCTCGGTGCCAAGCCTGAGCCCATTTACCTAAACGGGGAGCTTGTGGGCCAGCTAGCAGAAAATCAATTTATTACTATCCCATACGCCGGACACGCAGGTGTGGTGAATTTGCGGCTGGGCTCCCGCAAGGACCGCGAGCTAGTGTTTCAGCCTGACTTTCTGGCCCCCGTGTACGTGAAGGTTGGGCGCTATCCCGATGATGAAACCAAGCCACCGCTGGAGATAGTGAAAGCCCAAGTCGGTACGTTTGACTTGCGGCTTGTTAAGCCCAGCACCACCAGCAAGTAGCGGCCCGACCCTTACCCCAGCTCCGCGCTCGGGTCCCAGAATAGCTTCTTAAAACCGACTACCACGTCGTCGTCCACGCGCACGCCCTCGGCCTCTAGCCGCTCTTGCATGGCGGTGGGCGTGGGAAAGTGGTGGCGCCCGGTGAGCTGCCCCAGCCGGTTGACGACGCGGTGGGCGGGCACGGGCACGTCTTTTTGGAAAGTAGCGGCGTCGAGGTTGGAAGCCATGAGCGCGTAGCCGACGGCCCGCGAGCCGCGCACGGCGCCCAGGTAGTGCGCAATGGCCCCGTAGCTCGTGACGCGGCCCGGCGGCACCAGGCGCACCACTTCGTGCACATCGGCAAAGTAATTGCGCTCGGGGGCGGGGCTAGCGAGCGGGCGCGGCGCGGCGGTGGGCTTCTTCATGGGGTGAAAATACGGGCCGCCCCTCCCCGGCGGCGCAACCTCGCTCTGGTAGCTGCGTCATTGCGTACGCACTGAACCTGAACTTTACGCCGGCTGTTGCCTGGCCTTCGGCTGGCTGCTACCCGCGCCGCGGCCGTAGTGGCTGAATCTCAACTTATTCCCCATATGCGCTTTTTACTTTCGGCTCCGCTTGTGCTGGCCGGCAGCGCGCTAGTCCTGCTGGCTAGCTGCCATTCCAAAACCGACGCCGCCGGCGGCAAAGATGCTAAAAAGAATAACGGGCCAGCCCTGGTAGATGTGGTGGTAGCGCAGCCCTCGGCCGTGACCGACTCGGTAGAAGCCAACGGCGCAGTGGTAGCCAACGACTACGTCGAGCTGCACCCCGAAGTGAACGGCCGCCTTACCTACCTGCAAGTGAATGAGGGCCAGCGCGTGCGCAAAGGCACTATTATCGCCCGCATCAACGATGCCGACTTGCAGGCCCAGCTTCAAAAAACCCGGGCCCTGCTGCAAGTGTCGCGCCTCTCGCAAGGCCGCCTCGAAAAGCTGCTGAAGGTGCAGGGCGTCAACCAAGCCGACTACGACCTGGCCGTGAGCCAGGTGCGCAGCAACGAGGCCGACGCCGCCTACACCCAGGCCCTGCTGGCTAAAACGATTATCCGGGCGCCGTTCGATGGGGTGCTTGGCCTGCGCCAGGTGAGCCCCGGTGCCTACGTTACGCCCACTACCGTCATTGCCACCTTGCAGGCCGACACTAAGCTGAAGGTCGATTTTACGTTGCCCGAGGCGAATGGGGGCATTGTGCGGCCCGGCACGATGGTGACGGTGCACCTCGCCGGCAACCCGCCGCGCCGCTACCCAGCCACCGTGCAGGCCCAGGAAAGCCAGGTTAACCAAACTACCCGCAACCTGACGGTGCGCGCCCTGCTGCCAGTCGGCGCGCTGGCTAGCCCCGGCGCGTTTGCCCGGGTAAGCGTGCCTACCAGCGCGGCCCGCCGTAGCGTGCTGCTGCCTACCAACGCCATCATGCCCGGCGATAAGTCGGACCAGGTGGTGCTCGTTAAGCACGGCAAGGCCTTTATGCAGGATGTGAAAACCGGCGACCGCCAAAACGATCAGATCGCGGTGGTGAGCGGGCTGGCCACCGGCGACTCGGTGGTGACCAACGGCGTGCTCTTTACCCAAGCTGGCAAGCCGGTGAAGGTGCGGCGCGCTCGTTGACATTTAACAACTAACATTTATCATTTAACAATCTTTCTTACAACTATATCGACGAGTGAAAGAGCAGGTTGCTGAATGAAAAATACGAGTTGTTAATTGCTAAATGTTAATTGTTAATTGATAACATGAACATATCTGAATTATCTCTGAAGCGGCCCGTGCTGGCGACGGTGGTCAACCTGCTGCTGCTGCTCTTCGGCGGGGTGGGCTTCTCGTTTTTGGCCCTGCGCGACTACCCGGCCATCGACCCGCCCATCATCAGCGTGAACACTTCGTACACGGGAGCCAACGCCGACGTGATTGAGAACCAGATAACGGAGCCGCTGGAAAAGCAGATCAACGGCATTCCGGGCATCAAGTCGATCACCAGCAGCTCGTCGCTGGGGTCGAGCAACATCACGGTCGAGTTTAACCTGGGAGTAGACCTGGAGGCCGCGGCCTCCGACGTGCGCGATAAGGTGGGTCAGGGCGTACGTTCGCTGCCGCAGGATATCGACGCCCCGCCGGTGGTAGCCAAGTCGGACGCCAACTCCGACAACATCCTCATCCTGGCCGTGCAGAGCCGCACCAAGAGCTTGCTGGAGCTCAGCGACTTTGCCGAAAACAACTTGCAGCAGCGCTTCCAGACCATCAACGGGGTGTCGGCCATCAACATCTTTGGGCAGCAGCGCTACGCCATGCGCCTGTGGCTCGACCCGGCCAAAATGGACGCCTACCAAGTGTCATTCACCAACGTGCAGCAGGCCCTGAACGCCGAAAACGTGGAGGTGCCGGCTGGCAAAATCTACGGCGGCAACACCGAGCTGACCATCCGCACGATGGCGCGCTTCTCGACCGAAGAGCAGTTTCGCAACCTTATTCTGCGCGAAGACGCCAAGGGCATCGTGCGTCTCGGCGACGTGGCCCGCGTAGTGCTGGGCCCCGAAAGCTACGAGCAAAGCTGGAAGGTAAACGGCGCCTACGCCGTGGGCCTGGCGGTGGTGCCGCAGCCGGGCTCGAACTACGTGGAGATCGCCGACGAATTCAACAAGCGCCTGGCCGAGGTGCAGAAGGAGAACAAGGCCGACATTCAGATGCGGGTGCTGACCGACAACACGCAGATTGTCCGCAACTCTATCGACGAAGTAGTGGAGACCCTGGGAATTTCCTTCGGGCTGGTGGTGCTCGTTATCTTCTTCTTTTTCCGCAACTGGCTCACGGCCCCACGTCCGCTCATTGACATTCCGATCTCGCTGATTGCCACGTTTTTCGTGATGTATCTGGCGGGCTTCACCATCAACATTCTTACCCTGCTGGGTATTGTGCTGGCCACTGGCCTGGTGGTGGACGACGGTATTGTGGTGACGGAGAACATCTTCCGCAAGCTGGAAGAGGGCATGGACATCAAAACGGCGGCGCTGGAGGGCAGTAAGGAGATTTTCTTCGCCGTTATCGCCACCTCGCTCACGCTGGCGGTGGTGTTTTTGCCCGTTATTTTTCTGGAAGGATTCACGGGCCGCTTGTTCCGCGAGTTTGGCGTGGTGGTGGCCGGCGCGGTGCTGATTTCGGCCTTCGTATCGCTCACTATTACGCCGGTGCTCAACGTGGTCTTGCACCGCGAGGGCACCACAGAAGGGAGCGGCCACGGCAAGCTGTACGACCGCACCGAGCCGTTTTTCCAAGGCATGGAAAGCTGGTACGGGCGCGTCGTGGGCAAGTTTTTGCAGGTGCGCGGGCTGGCCTGGGTGGTGGTAGCGGCCTGCGCCGGCCTCATCTATTTTGTGGGTAAGGGCCTGCCAACCGAGCTGGCGCCGCTCGAAGACCGCAGCAGCGTGCGCCTGGTGCTGACCGGCCCAGAGGGCACGAGCTTCGGCGCGATGGAAAAAATCAGTGACCAAGTAGCTGCCTTCGTGAACGACTCGGTGCCCGAAAACGACTTCGTGTTTTCCCGCACGCCCGCTGGCGGCAGTGTCAATACCTCGCAGGTGCGTGCCGGCCTGGTGCCCCCCGATGAGCGCAAGCGTACGCAGGAGCAGATAGCCAAGTACTTGACCAAGAATACCAAGCGCTTCAACGACGCCCGCATCTTTGTGGTGCAGGAGCAGACTATCGCCGTGGGTTCGGGCGCCAAGAGCAGCGTACCGATCCAGTTTGTGCTGCAAACCACCGACCTCGCCCGCATTCGGGAGGCGTTGCCCCGGTTTATGGCCGCCGCCCAGCAAGACCCCACGTTTCAGAACGTCGATGCCAACCTCAAATTCAACAAGCCCGAGGTGCAGCTGACGTTTGACCGCCTGAAAATCCGCGACCTGGGCCTCACTACGCAGGACGTGGCCGCCGCCGTCCAAGGCGCCTTCGGGGGTCGGCGCATGGCTTACTTTCTGCGCGATGGCCGTCAATACCAGGTCATTGGGCAGGTAGACCGCAGCGCCCGCAGCGCGCCCAACGACATCAGCCGCCTCTACGTGACCAACAGCCGGGGCGAGAGCATTCCGCTGTCGGCGGTGGTGCACCAGGTCGAAAACTCTAACCCGGCCACGCTCTACCACTTCAACCGCTTTAAGGCGGCTACCATCTCGGCGCAGCTGGCCGAGGGCAAAACTGTGGGCGACGGCGTGCGCGCCATGCAGGCCATCGCCGCTAAAACCCTGAACCCCGACGTTTTCCAAACGGCGCTCACCGGCTCATCGCGCGACTTTGCCGAGAGCTCGGGCAACACTGCGTTTGCCTTCGTGCTCGCATTGGTGCTCATTTACTTGCTGCTGGCGGCGCAATTTGAGAGCTTCCGCGACCCGCTCATCATCCTGCTTACGGTGCCGCTGGCGCTGGCGGGTGCACTGCTCAGCCTATGGCTGCTGGGCCAAACGATCAATATCTTCTCGCAAATTGGGATGATTATGCTGATTGGCCTCGTGACCAAAAACGGCATTCTCATCGTGGAATTTGCCAACCACCAGCGTGAGGCGGGCTTATCGCTGCGCGACGCCGTGCAGCTGGCGGCTCAGCAGCGCCTGCGGCCCATTTTGATGACCTCGCTGGCGACAGCCCTCGGCGCGCTGCCCATTGCCCTGAGCCTGGGCGCCGCCAGCACCAGCCGCAAGCCGCTGGGTACGGTTATCGTAGGGGGCATCCTATTCTCGCTCATCCTCACGCTGTTGGTTATCCCGGCCATTTATACCTTTATAGCGAAGGAGCACCAGCCGAAGGCCGAAGTAGCCGTAGTGCCGGCCCACGAGCCTGCCGAAGTAGCCGCCTAATTTTCCGGCAACGTGTTGCCCAGCTTGCCGCCCAATTTTCGTTCATGAAACCTCTGCTTATCGGCCTGGCGCTGCTCAGCTTCAGCACCGCCAGCCTGGCCCAGACGCCCGCCCCGACGGTGCCCCCGCCCGACGTAGCCGCCAACCCGCCGGCGCCCGTGCTCACGCTGCACGCGGCGCTGCAAACGGCGCTGCAAAATAGCCTCGACCTGCAAATAGCGCAAAACGCCGTCGAAGTGCAGCGCTTGCAGAATACGCTAGGCTTTGCGGGCGGCTTACCCACGCTGGCCCTCGCGGGCAGCAACAACGTGGTGATCAATAATACCCGGCAGGAATTTAATACCGGCGACCCGCGCCAGGCCACCGGCGCCCGCTCGACGCAGTACAACTTTGGGCTGGCCGGCAGCTACCTGCTCTACAATGGCGGCTACGTGGTGGCCAACCGCAAGCGGCTCGACGAGCTTCAGCAAATCAGCGAGCTCCAGCTCAACTCGACCGTGCAAAACGTGCTGGCCGACGTAAGTCTGAAGTATTACGCCGTGGTGCAGCAGCAGCGCTACATCCGCACCCTGGATGCCTCGGTGGAGGTATCGCGCCAAAAGCTGCGCCTCATCGAGGCCCGGCAGGCGGTGGGCCTCGCCAACAACGCCGACCGCTTTCAGGCGCAGCTCGACTTGAATGCCCAGCTGGAGACGCAGCGCCAGCAGGCGCTGGCGGCCCAGCAGGCCACCGCCGATTTGCTGCGTGCTCTCACCCTGGACGTGAGCACAACCCTGGCACTGGAGGATAGCATTCCGGTGAACCGCGACCTGCGGTGGGCCGATATCCAGACTGCACTTTTCCGCAACCCCGCCCTGCTGGCCGCCGATCGCCAGGTGCGCGTAAATGAGCTGCTGGAGCGCGTGGCGCGCGCCAATCGCTACCCCGCGCTGGGCCTGAACGCGGGCTCCAACTTTGCCCGTAACCAGAACGCGGTGGGCACCACGCTTTTCAACCAGAGCTACGGGCCCTACGCCGGTCTGGGGCTGTCGGTGCCCATTTACTCGGGTGGCGTCAACAAGCGTTTGGTAGACGTAGCGCGGGTCAATACTAAAACGGCCGAGCTGCAACGCACGGCTTTACAACAAAATTACCAGCTTAATGCGCGCAAAGCCTGGCTGGCGTACGAGCAGACTTTAACCCTCGTCGACACGGCAGAAGCGAGCTACACCACGGCCCGCAGCCTGCTGAAACTCGTGCAGATGCGCCTCGATGCCGGCCTTTCGACGCTGGTTGACGTGCGCATAGCTCAACAGAGCTACGAAGATGCGGGCTACCGGCTGGTCAACTACCGCTACTCGGCCAAGTCGGCCGAAATTACCCTGCGGCAGCTAGCGGCACTGCTCACGCCCTAGCAACTAGCGTGGTTTCGCAGTCAGGGTAGAGCCAAGCAGTAGCGCGGACTGAAAGTTCACGCTACCATCCAGCAACTGCGAATCTACGCTATTTGCTCATCAATAAGCCTTTAGCAACAAAGAAGCCGGCTGTCAGTCTGAGGCTGACAGCCGGCTTCTTTCACCACTAAAGATTCGCTTGTTCAGTTCTCGTTGTTGCGGGCCGCTTCGTCGCGGTTGAGCTTGGTCAGGAAGGAGCGCGTGATGGGCGTTTCGCTTTCGTAGCCTTTGCGGCGCTCGTTGGCCGCGGCGCTTTCGCCGGTGGCGGGCAGTGCCCGGTTTACCCAGGCCAGCACGTCGACGGTAGTGCCGGGCGCAATGCCGTGGAAAACCGCCAGGAGCTTGGCTGGCAGCGAAAGAATAAGCTCGCCATCGCCGCGGCGGGCGGCATTCCAGATATTGCGGGCAGCTTGTTCGGCGCTCATGGTGAAGCCAGGCAGCGCATCGGCCACGCTAAACCAAGCGTACTCTTTTTCGTGCTGGCCCTTGATGTCGGCGTTTTGGGCGCTGCCGGTGCGCAGCAGGCCAGGGCACACGGTGGTGACGTAAATGCCGTACTGACTGAGCTCGGCCCGGAAGCCTTCGGACAAACCTACCAGCGCAAACTTGCTGGCGCTATAAGCCGTGAGGTGCGGAATGGCCACCTTGCCCCCGAGCGAGGAAATATTGATGATGCGGCCTTCACCACGCTGCCGCATGCTGGGTAGCACGGCCTGCATGGCATGAAATGGCGCCCAGAAGTGCGTATTCATCGCGTCTTCGAAGTCGCGGACATCCATGTTTTCCAGCGGCCCGCCGATGATGATCCCGGCGTTATTAACCAGCACGTCAATACCACCCAGCCGGCTTTCGACTTCGGCCACCAGCGAGCGCACTTCGGCGGCATCGGTGAGGTCGCGGGCCAGCGCCAGCACGGTTTCACCGGTGCCGCCGTAGGTGAGCAAGTCTTGGCGGGCGCGGGCCAGCTCCTGCTCGTCACGGGCGCAGATGGCCACGCGCGCGCCCTCGGCCACGGCCCGGCGGGCTAGCACGAGGCCCAGCCCGCGCGAGCCGCCGGTAATAAGTACGGTGCGCCCGGTGAGCTCGTACGAGCCCCGGCGGTTGCGCCAAATAGTGGTAGCGAGGGCAGCAACGCCAAAGCTGGCGGCCCAGAGCCAGGAAGTAGTGCGGGAATTTGGCTTCATGCTACCCTGTATGGGTTTTGGCGCCGAAAGGTTGCGTTTAGCACCCCAGCCAGCAACTGGCCCCGCAGCGTGCGCCAGTAGTGTAGGCCGCGGAGCCAGCCGAGATCATTTAGTACTAGCTAGCAGTCAGCTTACTGACCCAGTTTCTGCTTGAAGAAAGCCAGCGTAGCAGCCCAGGCTTCAGCCGCCGCTTCTTGGTTGTAGCTGGGGCGCTCGTCGCAGTGGAAGCCGTGGTCGGCGTACGAGATAACGGTATTGATGTAGGGCTTGCCGGCCGCATCGACCGCGTCGATTATCGTGGTAATATTCTCCTTACTGATGTGCTGGTCGAGGCCACCCCAGAAGAACAGGTGCGTGCCGTGCAGGTCTTTGGCCAGGGCCGTACGGGTGTGCAAGCCGCCGCCGTAGTACGATACACCCGCTGCCAGCGGCACCGTGGCATTGGCGACGAAGGCTACCTGCCCGCCCAGGCAAAAGCCGATGGCGCCGATGTTATCCTTCTGCACGTTGCCTTGGCTTTGCAGCCAGTCGTAGGCCGCCTGCGAGTCTTGCGCCAGGCCTTCGAGGGTGATGGCTTGGTAGTGCGGCATGGCTAGGGTCGCAAAGTCGGTATACGGAATTTCCAGGCCCGGCTCGGCGGTGCGGTGAAACAGCTCGGGAGCCACTACCACGTAGCCGGCCTGCGCCAGCCGGTCGGCCACGCTACGGATGTGGTGGTTTACGCCGAAAGCTTCCTGAAAAAGAATGATGCCGGGCGCCGGGGCACCACCCTGGGGCTGCGCTACGTAGGCGTGCATCTGGGTGCCGTCGGCGACGGGGATAACGAGGGAATTGGGGCTGCTCATGAAGGAAACTTGGGAATAGAAGGACGTTGCAGCCAGGAACAAGGCGCCGCCGGCCCTTGTTTTGGGGCTAGCTATTCTTCACTCCCTTTATCCCGTTGTCCTATGCCTGCTACCAACCTGCGCCTGAGCGTGCTAGACCAATCGCCCGTGCGGCCGGGCGCCACCGCCCGCCAGGCGCTGCTCGAAACCACGGAGCTAGCCCAGCTGGCCGACCGCCTGGGCTACACCCGCTTTTGGGTGAGCGAGCACCACAATACGACTACGCTAGCTGGCTCGGCACCCGAGGTGCTGCTGGCCCACCTGGGCGCGCACACGCAACGCATCCGGCTGGGCTCGGGTGGCGTGATGCTGCCCCACTACTCGGCCCTGAAGGTGGCCGAGAGCTTTAAGCTGCTCGAAGCGCTGTACCCGGGCCGCATCGACCTGGGCCTGGGCCGCGCGCCGGGGGCCGACCGCCTCACGGCCTATGCGCTCAACCCGAGCAATAATTTTGACGAGCAGGCTTTTGCCGAGCAGCTTATCGACTTGCAGGCCTATCTGCGCGACGAAACCATCCCCGACACTATTCACGAGCGCGTGAAGGCCATACCCAAGATTGATACCCAGCCCGCGCTGTGGCTACTCAGTTCGAGTGGGCAAAGCGGGCTGTTTGCGGCGCAACTCGGAATGGGCTTTGTGTTTGCCCAGTTCATCAATCCTAGCGGCGGGCCGCAGGCGGTGCGCGCTTACCGCCAGCAGTTTCGGCCCTCGCCTGAGCTAGCTGCGCCCGTGGCCAACGTGGCGCTGTTTGTGCTGTGCGCCGATACCGAGGAGAAGGCCGCGCAGCTGCAAAAAGCCGTGCTCATCCAGCTGCTGCGCTTCGAGCGGGGCGTGCGTGGTCCCTACCCTACCGCCGCCGAAACGGCTGCCTACGTCTTTAGCCCCGAGGAGGCCGCCCGCTTAATGTATCATCAGGGCCGCGTAGTAGCTGGCACGCCCGCCCAGGTGCGCGAGCGACTTCTCAGCATTGCCGCGGCCTACGAGGTAGATGAGCTGACTATTGTGAGTATCACGGCTGATTTTGCGGATCGCCGGCGCTCGTATGAGCTGCTGGCCGAGGCCTTGGAGCTACCCGCCGCAGTGCCTACCGCCGCGCAGCTTGCCTTTGCCTAGCCAGCCGGCTTGGCGGCTGCTAATCAGCCTGGCTCTTGCCCAACTAGGAAAGCCCTCTCCGCCGTATGGTGGGGAGGGCTTTTTTGCGTGATAAACCCTTGATCCAGAGCCTATACAAGCCCACCGCCCCCAAGCCCGCCGTCGCCGTGAAGCAGCCAATGGTTTAGCTCGGGTGGGGCAAGGTGAGCAGTCAGATAGGTATGCAGGGAGATGCCATTTTTTTCAAGCAGGTAACGCTTAAAGTCTGGAAAAGAGAGCCATTCATGGGTTGATAAAATTCCAATTCTTTGCTGTACGTCAGGCGGCAGGGTAGTATACCAAGCTAAGGCGTCGGATACAGTTGGGGAGAAAGAATCTGCCAGGCAATAGTAGGCCAGGACAGCCTCTACTACCTTTTCGGTCGGGGTCGGGTGAGTATCATTCATAGCGAGAAACTACGGCTTATGAACGAAGAGCGTTAAGGACGGGGTAATAGGAACTAAAAAAGCTCCGCCAGCTGGGTAGTGGGAGGAAATTGAAATTTGGGTAAGAACCAAGCTAATCAGCGGAGGCTTTTACTGAGCATCATAGCAGAAGTACGAACTATAGCTTCGGTTAACTTTTACGCGATCGCTTAACCTGAATAAAATGTGAAGTTATTATTTGGAAAGCTTCTAAACAATATGCACCTTTGCAGAAGATTTGAATCATTCTAAATAAGCAGATGCGCCAACTTCTACTTCCTGCTGTGCTTGCTGTTGCCCTAGCACCTACTTTGTACCAGGCTCAGGCTCAGGAGCTACCAGCTGCGGCCAGCCGCTCGCACCGGCGCCCGGGCACTATCCGGGGGGTTATCCGCACCAGCGATGGGCAGCCGGCGGCCTTTGTGAGCGTTGGCATCCCGCAGTCGGGCAAAGGCGCTAATACTGCTGAGGATGGCTCCTTCCAGATTGCGGGCGTGGAGCCCGGCACCCACGTGCTGCAAGTTTCCTGCGTGGGCTTACGGCCGCAGCAGCAAAGCGTGAAGGTAGAGGCTGGCCAGACGATCAACGCTGATGTTGCGCTGCGCGAAAGTGCCGCCGAGCTGAGCGAGGTAGTTGTGACGGGCACCTCCACCATCAACCGCCCGGCCACCGCCAGCAAGGCCGACATCGCTCCGCTCGACCTTCCCCAAAGCATCGGAGTAGTGACGAGCACCGTCATTGCCGACCAGCAGATCAACCGCCTCGGCGACGCCCTGCGCAACGTCAGCGGCGTGTCTTTGACCCAGCAGCGCGGTGGCGTGGCCGAGACGTTCTCGGCTCGTGGCTCCAGCATCGGCATTGCGGGCAGCGGGGGCAGCATCTTCAAAAACGGCTTGCTTTCCAACACCCAAGGCTTTCCCGATGCCAGCACCCTGGAGTCGGTGGAGGTACTGAAGGGCGCGGCGGCTTTGCTCTACGGCAACGTATCGGGCGGCTTGATTATCAATACCGTTACGAAGAAGCCGCGCTACAACTGGGGCGGCTCGGTGGAGATGCGGGCGGGCAGCTACAACTTTTATAAGCCACTTGTCGACCTCTACGGGCCGCTGACCAAAAACCTGGCTTTCCGGGTGGTGGGCACCTACGAGAATGCTCAGAGCTACCGCGACGTGGTGACTTCCAAGCGCTTCTACGTCAACCCTTCGCTGATGTACAAGTTTGGGGAGAAAACCGACCTGCTGGTGCAAGGCGACTACCTGCGCTCCGACATCACGCCCGATGCTGGGGTGGGCATCCTTAACCAGAACATCGATGCCCGCCTGCCGGACGGCAGTACGCGCGCCAACTTCATCAACGCGCGATGGGCCTACAACGTGACCGACCAGGCCAGCGCCTCGGCCGTGCTCAACCACCGCTTTTCCGACCAATGGCGCTTCGACGCCATTGCGGGCGTGATGGACACCCGCGTGCACGGCCTTGGGGTGGCCGTGCCCAATGGCAACATTGCCGCCAACGGCGACTGGACCCGCACGCTGAGCGGCGTACAAACGGCCGAGCGCGACTACAATGGCCAGCTGAACGTGAACGGCAAGTTCGACACCGGCCCGCTAACCCACCAGCTGCTGGTGGGGGCCGATGCCCTGCGCATCGTTACCAACAACGCCTCCGGCTATTCCTACCATGATTTGACCGGCAAGGCGCTCACGACCTACGACAAAATCAACATCGTCGACCGCACTAAGTATGTGGAGCGCACTGATGGAATCACGTATGACGCAACCGGTTACACGGTTTCGCCTTCGTACCGCTTCGGCGGCTACATCCAGGATTTGATTACCATCGTGCCGATGCTGAAGGTGCTGGGCGGCGTGCGCTACTCATACCAGAACGTGCTCCAAACTACCACCACTAACAACCTGACCGGCGCCGAAACCCTGGGAGCAGCGGCCGATAAGTCTGACCAGGCGTGGTCGCCCAAAGGTGCGTTGATTTTCCAGCCCCTGCCTACCCTTTCGTTCTACGCCAGCTACGCCAACAACTTCATTACCAACGCCGGCCTGCTCGACACAAACCTGGAGCCGCTGCGCCCGTCCTACGTCAGCCAGTACGAAGCGGGCGTAAAGACCGAGCTGTTCAGCAGTCGCTTGTTTGCCAACGCCGCCGTGTACCGCTACCGCAACAGCAACCTGGCGCAGACTACTTATACCCTGGCTAACGGCTCTACCACTACCCTCGCCACCGTACGCGACCTGACTGGCGAAACTACTAGCGACGGCGTAGACCTGGACGTGAGCGGCAGCCTCTCGCCCAACTTCTACTTCAACGCTGGCTATGCTTACAACTATGCGCGCTACACCCACACCACGGGCGTGGTGGGTACGCAGATTGAGGGCGAGCGCCTGACCAACAACCCGGCTAACACCGTCAACACCTCGATTTTCTACACCTTCGAACGGCCCGTCCTGCGCGGCCTCAAGCTCGGAGCCTCAGCCTTCTACACCGGCCAGCGCCTGGGCGGTAACAACAACACCGTGCTGGACCCCGTCACCTTGCAGCCCACCCTGGCCAACGGCTCGGCCAACCCCCGCTACGTGCCTTACTACGGCCGCACGATTTCGCTGAGCGGCTTCACCACCCTCGACCTGACCGCGGGCTACAGCTACAGCCATTTCTCCATCCTGGCCAAGGTCTCCAACGTCACCAACGCGCTGAATTACCTGGTACATGATCGCTACAGCATCAACCCCATCCCGCCCCGCCAGTTCCTGACTACGGTTGCCTACCGCTTCTAAGGCAGATTGAAAGAGATAGGACTTACGCAACAAGTCGTTTATCATTGCGAGCAACACAATTTTGGGCTGACTAGCCGCCCTTGTACAGCACTTCCCAGCCCAGCCTGAGAATAAAGCTGCTCACCACCACCAGAAACAGCACCCGCACGAAGCCCGTGCCCCGCCGCAGCGCCAGCTGCGCGCCCAGCGTCGAGCCGAGCACATTACAGGCCGCCATAGGCAGGGCAATGCGGTATACCACCTGCCCGGTCGAGATGAAGTAGGCCAGCCCCGTGATGTTGGTGGCAATGTTCACGACCTTAGCCGAAGCCGACGCGGCCAGAAAATCGTAGCCAAACAGCCCCACGAAGGCAAACAGCAGCAAGCTGCCCGTGCCCGGCCCAAAAAACCCGTCGTAAAACCCGATGGCCGCGCCCAGGGCCACGCCCGTCCAGAGCTCGCGGCGGCCGTGCAGCCGCGGCGCGTGCCGGCTGCCAAAATCTTTGCGCCAGAAGGTGTAGGCGGCCATCAGCACCAGCAGCGCCAGCACCAGCGGCTTCACCAGCTCTTTGTTGAGGCCGCTCACGGCGCGGGCACCCAGCAGCGCAAAGCAGCCCGCCACTACCGCCGCCACCGCCACTGTGCGCCACCGAATGGGCACGCCGCTCAGCCCCCGCAGGTAGCGAAATGCCGACGCCGACGTGCCCGCCAGGCTAGCCACTTTGCCGGTGCCAAGTACCGTAGGCACCGGCATTTTGGGTAGCAGCAGCAGCAGCGCCGGCAGTTGAATGAGGCCGCCCCCGCCCACCATGCCGTCGATAAGGCCGGCCAGCAGCGAGGCCAGGCAAAGGAGAATAAGTGTGGATGATAAGTCGCTGAGCAGCATTGTAATCTCAGGGCGTTTCACAAGCAGAACGTCATGCTGAACGCAGGGAAGCCTCTCTACCGGGTCGTTCAACGATGCGGGCGAGCTGCTTCCCTGCGTTCAGCATGACGTTCTCTTATGGTAACCTCAAATTTCTTTAAAATGGGGGCTCTTCGCCAAAGCTGTTGCTCTTGGGGAAGGGCACCGGCGAGGGCGGCGCGTCATTCATGCGGCTGCCCATGCGAATGGTATTGGGCGCAAAGCCGGCACTTGGCGTGGGGCCGCCGGGAGGCTCCGCCTCGAAGTTGCTGGAAGGGAAAGAGTTGGGCGAATACAAAGCCGCTGCTTCGCCAAAGCCGCCATCGCCCGCGCCGTCAAACCCGTCGAGGTCAGCAAACTTGGTGAAGCGGCCAATGAACTTGAGCTGCACCGTTTCGAGCGAGCCGTTGCGGTGCTTGGCAATAATCACCTCGCCCATACCCTGGGTAGGATTGCCCATTTCATCCTCGGTAATCTTATAGTATTCAGGGCGATACAGGAAGATAACCATGTCGGCATCCTGCTCAATAGAGCCCGATTCGCGCAGGTCACTGAGCTGCGGCTTCTTGTCGCCGCCACGCGTCTCGACCGAGCGCGAAAGCTGCGACAGCGCGATAACCGGAATGTTCAGCTCCTTGGCGATGCCTTTGAGCGCGCGCGAAATGCTGGCAATTTCCTGCTCGCGGTTGCCCCCCGGCCGGCCGGCCTCGCCGCCGCTCATCAGCTGGAGGTAGTCGATGATGATGAGCTGTATATCGTGCTGCGACTTGAGGCGGCGGCACTTGGCCCGCAGCTCACGAATGCTGAGCGCGGGGGTATCATCAATGAAAATCGGGGCCGACGAGAGCGACGAGATTTTGTGGTTGAGCTGCGCCCACTCGTAGTCGGCTAGGTTACCCTTCTTGATCTTCTCCGAATCCAGCTCCGCCTCGGCCGAAATCAAACGATTCACGAGCTGGAGCGACGACATTTCGAGCGAGAAAATGGCCACCGGCTTTTTAAAATCGACCGCCGCGTTGCGCATGGCTGACACGACAAAAGCGGTTTTGCCCATTCCTGGTCGAGCCGCAATTATCACTAGGTCAGATGGTTGCCAGCCGCTCGTGACGCGGTCGAGGGCCGAGAAGCCGGTGGGCACGCCGGTAAGGCCGTCCTTCTGGTGCTTCTTTTCTTCGAGCTCCTTAATGGCCTTCACCATCAAATCCTGCATCGAATCGACGCCCTTCCGCATGTTGTCTTCCGATACCTGGAAGATGTTCTTTTCCGTCGCGTCGAGCAGCTCAAATACGTCGGTAGTTTCTTCGTAGGCATCGCGTAGAATATCGGTGGCCGTGCGAATAAGCTCGCGCTTGATGGCGGCTTCTAATATCACGCGGGCGTGGGCTTCAATATTGGCCGCCGAGTTGATATGCATCGTGAGGCCCGCCACGTAGGCCACGCCGCCGGCCGCCTCCAGCTCGCCCATTTCGCGCAGCTCCTGCACCACGGTGAGCTGGTCGATAGGCTCCGATTTGTCAAACAAGTTACTGATAGCCTTGTAGATGCGTTGGTGGCCATCTTTGTAGAAGCTATGCGCTTTCAGGATATCGACCACGGTAGTGAGCGCGTCCTTTTCGAGCATGAGCGCGCCGAGCACGGCAGCTTCCATTTCGAGGCGCTGCGGGGGCAGCTTGCCGGTAGGCGACAGGGGCACGGGCATCCGGGCGCCACGCACGCCCTGAAAGGCGGCGGCGGCGCGGGCAGCGGATTGCTTGAGGCGGTCGTCCATGCGGTCGTTCATCGGGAAAAGGGCAAAAGGCAGATAACAGAGCGAATATTAGCTTCGGCGAAGCCGGCCGGACCGCTGAGGGCCCTAACTGACAAAGCTAACCATGAAGCTAGCGAAAAAAACGCCTGAACGCCCCGTTTCTTTCGGGGCCCGCCGCCGCCCCGACCGGGTGCCCGTCCGTACTTTCGCCCCTCGTAAGCGGCTGGCTTTGGGCTGGTTGCCAGCGGGCTTTACGAGCTAGCTTCTCCCAGGAACGGGTTCATCGCCAAGCTTTTTTTCTGAATAACTACTTGCCTATTAATTCCTTGGAAAACATTCATCTCATCGCCGTCGGCGGCAGCATTATGCATAACCTGGCGCTGGCCTTGCACCAGCGCGGCGCCCACGTCACGGGTTCCGACGACGAGATTTTTGAGCCTGCTCGCTCGCGGCTCGCGGCAGCCGACATCTTGCCCGCTGCCGAAGGCTGGGACCCGGCCAAGGTGCACGCGGGCCTGGCGGCCGTTATCGTGGGTATGCACGCCCGGCCCGACAACCCCGAGCTGCTGCGGGCCCAGGAACTGGGCCTCAAGGTTTATTCCTTTCCCGAGTACATCTACGAGGCCAGCCAGGATAAGCAGCGCGTCGTCATTGGCGGCTCGCACGGCAAGACGAGCATTACGGCGATTATCCTGCATGTGCTGCGCTTTCAGGGGCGCAAGTTCGACTACGCCGTGGGCGCGCAGCTCGCGGGCTTCGACCTGATGGTGCAGCTCACGGACGATGCGCCGGTTATTATCATCGAAGGCGACGAGTATCTGTCGTCGCCCATTGATCGGCGGCCCAAGTTTCACCTCTACCAGCACCACATCGGCGTGATTTCGGGCATTAGCTGGGACCATATCAACGTATTTCCGACCGAGGAAATCTACCGCCAGCAGTTCGAGATTTTTGCCCGCCAAACGCCCAAGGCCGGGGCGCTCATCTACGACCGCGACGACAAGCAAACGCAGCTCGTGGCCGTGCCCAGCCGCCCCGATGTCACGTACGTGGGCTACGGCCCGCACGAGCACGTCATCCGCGACGGGCAGACATTTTTGCTTACCAAAAAGGACGAAGAGGTGCCCATCCAGGTGTTTGGGGAGCACAACCTGCGCAACATCTCCGCTGCCAAGGAAGTGTGCAAGCAGCTGGGCATCAAGGGCAAGGATTTTTACAAAGCGGTGGCTACCTTCAAAGGTGCGGCGCGGCGCCTCGAACTCCTGCAAGCCGGCGCCACCTCGGTAGTCTACAAGGATTTTGCCCACGCTCCAAGCAAGCTCAAGGCTACGGCCCAGGCCCTTAAGCAGCAGTTTCCGGCGCGGCGGCTAGTGGCTTGCCTGGAGCTGCACACGTTCAGCTCGCTCAACCCCGCCTTTTTGCCGCAGTACGCGCACTGCTTTGATGCGCCCGATGTAGCGGTGGTTTATTTCAACCCCCACGTGCTGGAGCACAAGCGCTTGCCCCCGCTGGCCGCGGCCCAGGTAGCAGCGGCGTTTGCGCGGCCCGACTTGCGCGTGTTTACCGATAGCCGCGAGCTAGCCGCGTTTTTGCACACCCAACACTGGGCTGATACCAACCTGCTTCTGATGTCGTCAGGCACCTTCGATGGGCTCGACTTAGCGGCGCTGGCCGCCGAGGCTACGGCTTAGGGTTGGTGTATCGGTTGATTTATAGAAAAATAGCGTCTTACCCCTAGCGACCCCTGGGTGAGCCGGGACAACCTCTCAGTAAGCTTTGGACGGACCCTCAGTAGCCTTGGACAACCTCTCAGTAGGCTTGGACGACCCCTCAGTAAGCTTTGACGACCCCTCAGTAGGCTTGGACGAGAGATAAGTGGGCAGTATACAGTAGTAGCCAGCTGTTGCGCGGACTTTGTAGTCCGCGACTTGGTTGATACCCGACGCGGACTACAAAGTCCGCGCAACAGTTGGCGGCACCCTGATCCTAAGACCGTGCTAGCTCACTCTTTACAAAAAAGCCGGCCTACTTACGTGGGCCGGCTTTTTTGGGGCCGCTATCGTTAACTAGCAGTACGGCCAGCGCCGCTAAGGTCAGGCGCAGGGCCCATTTGCCGGTGGTGCTCATTTGCGTACAAATACTTCGTTGGCGGTCAATACTTGGAGCTCACAGCCTCCGCTACCCACGTTGTCGTCGCAAGTGGTGCCAACAATGTGGCCGTCCTCAAAGTCGTAGTAGCAGGTAGGGCAACCGCTGCCCGTGAGGATATAGCGGTCGGCATTAGGAGTGAGGTAAAATGTGCCATCGTCGGTGCCGCGCAGGGGCAGCGCTATCGCCCGAAAATACCCATTGTTGGACCCTAGCCCAACCAGGAAATACACAGGCTTGTCTTTCGAGTCGCTTGGGGCTTTGCGCACGATCACCCGGTCGATAACCGTGCCATCGTGAAACTGCCGGATGAGAGCCGACGCCAGCACCGCCTGCGTCGTTTTGTAGCTTATCACCCCGGTTTCGCTAAGCTGCATAATCTGCCGGCTGCTCGCCGAGCCGCTGAGCGCCCCATCGGCACTGCTCAGGCTCTTAACGTCACCGTTGGGTCGGTCGCGTTCGAGGGTACGAGAGGTGTCGCACGACGAAGCCGAAAACAGGAGCAGCCCCGTGAGCAAGCCCAGCAATAGCAGTCCGAATAAGCGAGGCAGGGTACGCATTGCCGCAAACTATTAAAATATCAGAGGGTAAGTACTGGACTTGCTCCCCATAAAAAACCTAAAAAAGAAACGCCATGCTGAGCTTGTCGAAGCATCTCTACCGCTCCGTTGAACGAATGCGGACGAAGCGGTAGAGATGCTTCGACAAGCTCAGCATGACGCTCCTTTTCATTTTTTCTAATTCTAAGAACAAGCCTGCCATCTTCCAGGATAATAAGCCCCTGTACGTAGCTTTCTACCCTGGAAGGTATACCAGACGTTTATTTTTCCGGCTAGCGGGGCTTATAATATTTTTGCGCTTCGGGCAGCAGGCGCTTGAGATCGGCGATGCGGGTGGCATCGGCGGGGTGGCTCGACAGAAATTCAGGCGTAGTATTTTGGCTTTGCGCCGCCATGCGCTCCCAGAACGGAATGGCCTGCGCGGGGTTGTAGCCGGCCATGGCCATAAAGATGAGGCCCAGGTGATCGGCCTCGCTTTCCTGGTTGCGGCTGAACTTGAGCAGCACCCCCTGGGCTACGGCGTTGGTGCCAGTGCCCACGGCACTCGCAAAAAGGCTATTAGTAGCGGCCGGATCTTTCGTGATCGCCGTCGATATCGCCATCGCCCCGTACTGCGCCACTATCTGGTCGCTCATGCGCTCGGAGCCGTGCTTGGCCACGGCGTGTGCGATCTCGTGGCCCATCACCACGGCTAGCCCCGTTTCGTCGCGGGTGAGGGGCAAGATGCCCGTGTACACGGCCACTTTGCCGCCGGGCATGCACCAGGCATTCACCGTTTTGGGGTCGTCGATCAGGTTAAATTCCCACTGGTAGCCTTCGAGCTGGCTCGACTTGTTTTGCTGGCGAAAGTATAGCTCCACGGCGGCCTGAATGCGCTGGCCCACGCGCCGCACCATGGCTACGTCAGTAGCATTGGTCGAGAGCTTGGCCGTGGTGAGGGTTTCCTTGTACTGCGTGATAGCCAGCGAGTTCATCTGGCTATCGGGCACCAGGCTGAGCTGGCGCCGCCCCGTGATGGGTACAGTCGTGCACCCGGTGGCAAGAAGCAGGCTGCTGGCTAGTACGAGTTGCTTAAGCATAAGAAAGAAGGCTGGGACGAAAAAAGAACGAAGAGCAGTCCCTAAGTTAAGGGACGCGCCGGGCAATTTTAAGAGAGTAATGACCGGGGCTATACGCAACCGGGCGGGGGGAATGTTTACTTTGTAGTCGGGCAGCTGCCCCAACTCCGTGCCAATTATAAGCCGCTGGCCGCCTTTCGGCGGCGAGCCCCGCTCCTACTCCTCTCTGTTTATGAAAATTATCTGCATCGGCCGCAACTACGCCGACCACATTGCCGAGCTGCAAAACGAGACGCCCGCCGCCCCGGTCATCTTCCTCAAGCCCGAAACTGCGCTGGTGCAGCGGGGCCAGCCTTTTTTCGTGCCCGCCTTTTCCAGCGACGTCCACCACGAGCTGGAGCTGGTGCTGCGCATCTGCAAGAACGGCCGCCATATCGAGGAGAAATTCGCCCCGACTTATTTCGACGCCATCGGCCTGGGCATCGACTTCACGGCCCGCGACTTGCAAAGCGAGCTTAAGAAAAAAGGGCTACCCTGGGAGCTGGCCAAGGCGTTTGACGGCTCGGCGCCCATTTCGCCCACCTTCAAGCCGGTGGCGGAGTTCACCGATTTTGCCAATATCAACTTCCGGCTCGAAGTAAATGGCGAAGTGCGCCAGCAGGGCAATTCGGGCCTGATGCTGCACCCGTTTGCCAAAATTATTGCCTTCGTGTCGCAGTACATCACCCTCAAGCAGGGCGACCTCCTTTTTACGGGCACTCCCGCCGGCGTGGGCCCGGTAAAGCCCGGCGACGAGCTAGCCGGCTACCTCGAAGACGAAAAGATCCTGGAAGTGCCCGTGCGCTAGGCAGCAGGGCGAGCACGCGGCACCATCTCTACGAGTGGCCTACGCGCGGTCTTCCGAAGCCCGCGCTACCTTATTATTTCCGTTATTCAAGTTACGTTATTTTGCGGCACATCAAATTAGTGCGCTGGCTTTCTTTGCCAGTGGCGGGAGGCTTATTGCTGCTGGCGGCCACCAGTGGCCGCGGCCAGGACGAAGGCAACGACGATACCACTACCCGCCGGGCCAGCGGGCCCATCAGGCCGGCGGCCCCGGCAGCGGGAGCCGTGACCGTAGCCCCGGGTTACTTTCTATTTCCTATTGCGCCGGGGCAGCCGGGCTTTTTGGCGGCGAGCATGGGCGAGCTGCGGCCCAACCACTTTCACGGCGGCCTCGACATCAAGACGGGCAGTGTGGTCAATAAGCCCGTGTACGCCGCGGCCGATGGCTACATCTCGCGCCTGAAACAGTCGTCGTTTGGTTACGGCAACGTGCTCTACATCACCCACCCCAACGGCCTCACGACCGTGTACGGCCACCTCAACAAGTTTGGGGGCGCCGTGGCGGCCGAGCTGCTGCGCCGGCAGTACGAAAAGCAGACCTACGAGCTGGAGCTGTTTTTTCCTCAGGGCCAGTTTCCGGTGAAGCGCGGCGAAGTGGTGGCGCTCTCGGGCAATACCGGCGGCTCGGCGGGCCCGCACGTGCACTGGGAAGTGCGCGACGGCCAGGATCGCCAGCTGAACCCTTTGCAGTGGGGCGGCTTCCCCGAAATTCAGGATCACACCGGCCCTACCCTGCAAGCGCTGGCGGTGGAGCCGCTGGCCATTACGGCCCGGGTGCGCGGGCGCTTCGAACGGGCCGTGCTGGTACCTAAGTTGCAGCCGCGGCCCGGCGCGGCCACCGTATGGCCCGATACCATTAGCTGCACGGGCCAGGTAGGCCTGCTGCTGCAAGGCTTCGACCGCTTCGATAATGCCTGGAATAAGAACGGCATTCAGCGCGTAACGGTGCGCGTAAACGGCCAGCCGCACTACCAGCACATTATCGACGCGGTGGCATTTCCAAACGGCTCGCGGCAGGTCAATAATTTTGTGGACTATGCTTACGCCTGCACCGCCGGCCGCACTCTGCAAAAGCTGTGGGTAGACGAGGGCAATGACCTGCCCTTCTACACGCCGCCCGGCCTGGGCCAGGGCAAGCTTACGGTAGAAGCCGGCCAGGTGTATACCGTTGATTTTGAGCTAGCCGACTCGTATAACAACAAGGCGACCGCCCGGCTGGTGCTGCGCGGCGAAAAGCTCGCCGACTACACCAAGCTACCCGGCGCGGCTAGCCCTGCCAGTGCCCCCCCCAAGCTCAGCTACGACATCACCCGCAACTTACTGCGCGCCGTGGTGACCGCCCGCCCTGACAGCGGCGGGCCCGCCAACCTGGTGCTGCTGCGCGGTGGCCGGCAGCTGGCCCTGCGCCCCAGCTACTCGGTAGGCAGCGCCACCAGCTACCTCTACGACCTGCGCGCCGGCCTGCCCGATTCGTTGATTTTTGGTAAGGTGCGCAAGGCATTTGACCGCCAGGCAGCCATCATGGCCGGGCAGGAAATGAGCTATACCACGCCATACCTCACCCTGGTCTTTGGCCCTCAAACGCTCTTCTCGTCCCTCTACTTGAGCACCTCGCACAAGCCCGCGACGAGCGCCGCCGCGCCCGAAACCTGGACGGTAGGCACGCCGCTCGTGCCGCTCTATCTCCCCCTGCGCCTGACGCTGAAGCCCACCAGCCCGCCCGCCGACTTGGCCCGTACTGCCATCTACAGCGTCACGGCCAAAGGTGGGCGTGCCTATGCGGGCGGCACCTGGGACGCCAGCGGCCAGCAGATTTCGGTGAATACCAAGCAGTTTGGCCAGTTTCGACTTTATACCGACACCAAAGCGCCCGAGGCCCGACTGCTGGGCCGCTCGGGCGGGCAATTACTGTTTCGGGTGGGCGACGACATGTCGGGGCTCGCGAGCTACCGGCTGCTCATCGGCGGGCGCTTTCGGCTGCTGCGCTACGAGCACAAGAATGCCACCCTCTTCACGGTGGCCGGCGATACACTGGGGCCGGCGCTGCGTGGTCCAGCCGAGCTGCGCCTAACCGACCAGGCTGGCAACGAGCGAGTTATTCCGCTGAGCTTGTAATACGTTCCTTTATACGTAAGACTATTTTGCTTTCCTCAACTTCTTCCCCATGCTTCCTGAACCCGGCACTCCTGCCCCCGATTTCACTGCCCCCGACCAGCACGGCCAGCCCTTCACGCTGAGCAGCTTGCGCGGCCAGCGCGTGGCGCTTTATTTCTACCCCAAAGACGATACGCCCGGCTGCACCGCCCAGGCCTGCAACCTGCGCGACAATGAAAGCCAGCTAGCTGCCCAGGGCATCAAAGTAGTGGGCGTGAGCACCGACGACGCGGCTTCGCACGGCAAGTTCGCGGCCAAGTACGAGTTGAATTTTCCGCTCATCGCCGATGCTGATAAGGCCATTGTGAACGCCTACGGGGTGTGGCAGGAAAAGAAAAACTACGGCAAAACCTACTGGGGCACCGTGCGCACCACTTTCCTCATCGACGCTGAAGGCATGGTTGAGAAGGTCATCAAGCGCCCCGATACCAAAGAGCACGCCGCCCAAGTACTGAAGCAGCACTGAGCTATCAACTCCTTGAAAAAGAGCGCCGTGCTGAGCCTGGTTCAGCATGGCGCTCTTTTTCATTCATAGCACTTACTCTTCGTTCACCAGCAGAATCTTCCCAATGTGCTCGCTGCTCACCATGAGCTCCTGCGCTTGGGCGGCTTGGGCGAGCGGGAAGGTTTTATAAATAACCGGCTGAAGCTGGCCGCTGACGGCTAGCGGCCACACATGCTTTTCGACCTCGGCAGTCAGGGCCGCCTTAAACTCGGCCGAGCGGGGGCGCAGCATACTACCGCTCACGCGCAGGCGCTTGGCCATAATCTCGAGCAGGTTGATTTCCGTCTTGGCGCCCTGCATGGCGTTGATATATTGGAGGCGGCCATCGGGCGCGAGTAGATGCAGGTTTTTGGCGGTGTAGTCGCCCCCTACCATGTCGAGGATGACGTTGATTTGCTCATCCTTGAAGGCCTTTTCAAAATCTTCTTCTTTGTAGTTTACGCAGGCCGCAGCCCCAAACTTTTCGCAGTCGCGGCACTTATCGGCCGAGCCGGCGGTGGCGAGCACCCGACTGCCCAGCGCCGTAGCCAGCTGAATAAGGGTGAGCCCAATGCCGCTGCTGCCGCCGTGCACCAGCACGGTTTCGCCGGGCTGCAAGGCGGCCGTTTGAAATACGTTGTTCCACACCGTGAGCACGGTTTCGGGTAGGCTGGCCGCGTCACGCACCGACCAGCCGGTGGGCACCGGCAGGCAGTGCCGCGCATCGACGGCGGCGTACTCGGCGTAGGCGCCCTCGCTCAGCAGGGCGCACACTGCCTCACCCACGCGCCAGCGCGGGGCCACCGCGCCCACGGCCACTACTTCGCCCGATACTTCAAGGCCAGGCACCACGCCGGCCACGGGCTGGCCCCCGTACTTGCCTTCGCGCAGGGCAATATCGGAGCGGTTGAGGCCCGCGGCGTGCACGCGAATGAGCACTTCGTGGGCGGCGGGCACGGGCTGGGGCCGCTCTTGCAGGGCAAGTACTTCGGGGCCGCCGGGCTGGGTAATGACGATAGCTTTCATGGGCAGTAGAGACGTAGCCGGGCGGCCGGGCGTTGTGCCGCCGGCTGAGTTAATCCAGCATATTGCCCAACCTCTGGCCCCGCGAGCGGGTTATGGCGGGGTTATCTCACTCGAAAATTCTCTTTTTACTCATGGAAAAACTAACCGGAAAAGTGGCCCTCGTAACGGGCGCGGGCAAGGGCATCGGCCGGGCTGTGGCCGTGGCACTCGCCCACGAAGGCGTGCACGTAGGCCTGCTTGCGCGCTCAGCCGGCCAGCTCCAGGCCGTCGCGGCCGAGCTGCAACAGCTAGGCGTGAAAACCGCCGTAGCGACCGCCGACGTGGCCGACGAAGCGGCCGTGTATGCCGCCGTGGCCCACATTACCGGCGAGCTTGGCCCGCTGGACATTCTAATCAATAACGCTGGTATCGGCACGTTTGCCAAATTTTTGGAGATGCCCCCGGCCGACTGGGAGCACATTATTCGCGTCAATCTGCTGGGCGTGTACTACGTGACGCGCGCCGCGCTGCCCAGCATGATAGACCGCCAAACGGGCGATATCATCAATATTTCGTCGACCTCGGGGCTGCGTGCCTCGGCGGGCAGCAGTGCCTATAGTGCTTCCAAGTTTGCCGTGATGGGCCTCAGCGAGGCGCTGATGCAGGAAGTGCGCAAGCACAACATTCGCGTGAGTGCCCTCACGCCCAGCACGGTAGCCACCGAGCTAGCTATTTCGAACAAGCTCACCGACGGCAACCCCGAAAAAGTAATGCAACCCGAGGATATCGCCGAGTTTATTGTTTCGCAGCTGAAGCTGAACCGGCGCATCTTCGTTAAGGAGGCCGGGCTGTGGTCAACTAATCCATAGTCAGCAGCGATTACCGTCCCAGGACTACCAGAAGCAAAGGCCGGCTGCGGATGGCGTAGCCGGCCTTCGCTTCTGGTAATACGTCCTGAAATTTGGTGATCTTTAAAAGGCCAGCCCACCTTGGCTACTCGACGTGAAACAGCACTTTCACGGCCGTCACGAAAAAATTGACCCCGATGGCCAGCGTCAGAAAACCCATAATGCGGGCGAGCGCGGCCATGCCCGGCCGTCCTAAAAAGCGTGTGAGCCGCAGCGAGGAAACCAGGATGAGAAAGGCGGCCGCAGCCACCAGAGCAAAGCCCAGCACCGTAAACGCCTTGTCGACGTACGAGGGCCGGATGAGGCCAATGCACAGCGCCATCGAGCCTGGCCCCGAGAGCATGGGCATGGCCAGCGGTGTGAAGCTGATGTCGTCTTTTTGCAAGCTTTCTTCGAGGGCGGCGGGGCCTACGCGGTCGCGGTTGGCGCCCGGCGTCAGCAGGTCGAAGGCCGAGCGCATGAGCAGAATGCCGCCCGCAATGCGCAAGTGCTGAATGTTGATCCCAAAGAAGTTAAGGATATATTGCCCGCCAAAAAACGCAACCGACAAAATCGCCACCATATACACGCAGGCGCGCAGGGCCGTGGCAGTACGCCCCTGGTTGCTGTCGTGGTCGGTTAGGGTCAGAAATACTGGCATGGCGCCAAATGGATTGACGACCGAAAATAAGGTGGTGAAGGTAGCAAGCAGTACTTCCATGCCGTAAAGGTAGGGCGAGAGTACGGGCGAGTTTACGCAGAATAGTACTAAAGATGCCGGGCGCACTTTTACTTTAGCAAGATTGGCACCCTACTTTTGCGGCGTGTCATTCTTCTACTCCCTACTGTACTGCGTAGCAGTGCTGCTGGGCAGTGCGGGCGTCCTAGCCACCTCACTGCCGCTCCTACGCCAAACTGTCTGGTGGATTCGCATTTTCGATTTTCCCCGTCTTCAAATTGTAGCTGGGCTGCTCCTCAGCTTGCTGCTGCTGGTAGCATTGCCGGCCACTGCCCTGCCGGCCCACACGCCGGTGCTGCTAGGGGCCGTGCTAGCCGCGGTAGCTTACCAGGCCACCCGCATCTGGCCCTACACGCCGCTGCACCGCAAGCAAGTGCAGGATAGCCAGCGCCCGGCCAGCGACGAGGACAATCACCTCAGTATCTTGGTCACCAACGTACTGATGTACAACCGCGATGCGTCGCGCTGCCTGGGCCTCATTCGGCAGTACGAGCCCGATGTACTACTGGCCGTCGAAACCGATGCATGGTGGCTTAGCCAGCTGGAATTGATTGCTAAAAACTACCCTTACACTTGCCACGCGCCGCTGCCCAATACCTACGGCATGTTGGTGTTTTCGCGGCTGCCGCTGGTTGATTTTGAGATCCGCTACCTGCTCGAAGCCGACATTCCATCCTTTCACGGGCGCGTGGTGTTGCGCAATGGCGTGCAAGCGGCCCTGCACTTTTTGCACCCCAAGCCACCCGCTCCCCAAGAGTCGAAAACCAGCACCCGCCGCGACGCCGAGCTGCTGGTAGTAGGCCGCACCATTCAGCAGCACGACGGGCCGACCATCGTGGCCGGCGACCTCAACGATGTGGCCTGGTCGCACACTTCGGAGCTATTTCGGCGGCTAGCCCGGCTCCTCGACCCGCGCGTGGGCCGCGGCCTGCTCCCCACTTTCCACGCCGACTATAAGCTGCTGCGCTGGCCCCTCGACCACGTGTTTCATTCGGCGCATTTTCGCTTGCAGCGGCTTGAGCGCCTGCCACACATTGGGTCCGACCACTATCCCATTTACATTCGCCTCAGTTATGAGCCCCAGGGCTGGCAAGCCCAAGAAGCGGAGCTGGAAACTGCCGATGCCGAAGACCGCCTGGAAGCCCGCGAAAAAATCCGCGAAGCCGCCGAGGAAGCTGCTTCCTAGCCCAATAGCTGCATCGCTATTACTTAAAAAAGTCTCCCCGGCCGCGAGCCAGAAAGACTTTTTTAAGTAATAGCGATGCGCTAGCAGGAGTACTTAGTCGCGGGCAACTGCGGGGCGTCTGGCGCGCGCTTCGACCGTGACGGCTGCTGGCCGGCGGCGAACCAGCGTACTCAAGCGGCCCCGGGGCGAGCGCAGCAGCGGGTGTATCCGTAGCGCCAGGCGCCCGCGGTGCGGATCGCCAAAGCCAAGCGCAAAATTGCGCAGGGCTGGCAGGGCGTCCTCGCCAAGCAGCTTGTAGGTATTCATCTCGAAAGCGAAGGGTAGCGCAACCGAGTCGCGCGCGGGCAGATCGAGGGCAAGCACTTGTCGGCCCGAGCCGAGTACTTTATTGTCAATCAGCACAGTGTAGTCAAACCCCGTGATGGCCGCTTCCTCCAGATTGGGATTATAGGCGCTGAGAAGCAGGTTCATTTTCAGCGGTAGCTTGTGGGTCACGTAGCCCGCAATAAGCTGGTCGCGGCGTGGCAGGTCCACATCGGCAGGCTCGCGCAGGGGCAGCACATCAAGCGTACCTAGGCTAGCAGACTTCACCTCCAGCACCCGAAATCGCGGCTCGTAGCTCGCCGTGTTTTCCTGTCGGGTTTCGCGTAGCGTGCAGCTTGCGGCACCTACTAACGCCCCAAGCAACGATAGCAGGCAGATAGAACGACGAATGGATAACATAGCGAGAGGTATAGTCTAACCTACGAAGAGTTTTAGCTGGTCAGTTTGAAAAATAAGCAAATAAAAATCGGGCCAAAAATGCTTCTCGCCGGGCTCGATTGGCTTATCCCACATTACCTATCCCGCTCTCTGGCTGGCTTAAACTGCTCAGCACTACAATAGAAGCACACCATGGCACAACGCAAAAAGGCCGGAAGCTTGCGCTCCCGGCCTTTTCAAGCTAAAGCTATAAAGCCTGCGCTTTATTTGCCGTCTACTTCTTCGTAGTCAACGTCGGTCACGTGGTCACCGGCCGGTTGGCCTTGGGCACCGTTTTGGCCGTCGGCGCCGGGGAAGCCCTGGCCATCGGCCTGGCCGCCCTGGGCACCAGCTGCCGCGTACATTTCCTGCGAAGCAGCTTCCCAAGCCTTATTCAGCGCGGCTACGCCGGCGTCGATGCTAGCGAGGTCCTTGCTTTCGTGGGCCTTCTTGAGGTCGGCGAGGGCGCTTTCGACGGCAGTTTTGTTGCCGCCGCTCAGCTTGTCGCCAAACTCCTTCAGCTGCTTCTCGGTCTGGAAGATGAGCGAGTCAGCATCGTTTACTTTCTTGATGCGCTCGGCTTCGGCTTTGTCGGCTTCGGCGTTGGCCGTAGCTTCCTGGCGCATGCGCTCGATATCCTGATCAGACAGGCCGCTGCTGGCTTCGATGCGAATTTTCTGCTCTTTGCCGGTGCCTTTGTCCTTGGCCGTTACGTTCAGGATGCCGTTGGCGTCGATGTCAAAAATCACTTCGATCTGCGGTACGCCGCGGGGTGCGGGCGGAATGCTGTCGAGGTGAAACTTGCCGATAGTGCGGTTCTGGCTAGCCAACGGGCGCTCGCCTTGCAGCACGTGGATTTCTACCGAAGGCTGCGAGTCCGAAGCCGTGGAGAAAGTCTCTGACTTCTTGGTTGGGATGGTGGTGTTCGACTCGATAAGCTTGGTCATCACGCCGCCCATCGTCTCGATGCCCAGCGAAAGCGGGGTCACGTCGAGCAGCAGCACGTCCTTCACCTCACCGGTGAGTACGCCGCCCTGGATGGCCGCGCCGATAGCTACCACTTCGTCGGGGTTTACCCCTTTCGAAGGCTTCTTGCCGAAGAACTTCTCCACCTCTTCCTGAATGCGCGGAATGCGGGTCGAGCCGCCCACGAGGATAACCTCGTCTACTTGCGAAGCCGACAGACCAGCATCTTGCAGCGCCTTTTTGCAGGGCTCCATTGAGCGGCGCACCAGCTCGTCCGAGAGTTGCTCGAACTTAGCACGGCTCAGCTTCACTACCAAGTGCTTGGGGCCCGAAGCGGTGGCGGTGATGTAGGGCAGGTTGATTTCAGTTTCGTTCGAGCTTGACAACTCAATCTTGGCCTTTTCAGCGGCTTCTTTCAAGCGCTGAAGAGCCAGCGGATCTTTGCGCAGGTCGAGGCCCTCGTTGTCGCTGGCAAACTGGTCGGCCAGGAAGTTGATGATAACCTGGTCAAAGTCGTCGCCACCAAGGTGCGTATCACCATTGGTGCTCAGCACTTCGAATACGCCATCGCCGAGCTCCAGGATGGAGATATCGAACGTACCGCCGCCGAGGTCATACACGGCGATTTTCTGGTCTTTGTGCTGCTTGTCGAGGCCGTAGGCCAGCGCCGCGGCCGTAGGCTCGTTGATGATGCGCTTGACGTCGAGACCCGCAATGGCACCGGCTTCTTTCGTAGCCTGACGCTGCGCATCGTTGAAGTAAGCCGGCACCGTGATAACGGCTTCGGTTACGGTAGTGCCCAGGTAGTCTTCGGCCGTCTGCTTCATCTTTTGCAGAATCATGGCCGAAATCTCCTGGGGCGAGTAGTTGCGGTCGCCAATCTTCACGGCCACCGTATTGTTAGGGCCGGGCACTACGTCGTAGGCCACGTATTTGCTTTCATTGCCCACCTCGTTGAAGTGGCGGCCCATGAAGCGCTTGATACTAGCAATCGTATTGGTGGGGTTGGTAACGGCCTGGCGCTTAGCCGGGTCGCCTACCTTACGCTCGCCCTTGCCATTGTCGAGAAAAGCGACAATCGAGGGGGTAGTGCGGCGTCCTTCGGAGTTGGGGATTACAACCGGCTCGTTGCCTTCCATTACAGCGACGCACGAGTTGGTGGTGCCCAAGTCAATACCGATGATTTTGCCCATGATAAAGGGTGATGAAGTTTAAAAAGTGGAGTGGTGTCTTGGTTAGAGTAGCAGCTACGCGGCCGCTGATCGCCTTGTTGCAAGGGCCGTACCAGCCGTTTTTTTCTGCCAGAATGGCGGGGGCGCCGCTAGCCAGCGGGCTGCGTCTGCCAGCTCGACCAGGTCAGTCGGAGCCTGACGAAACAAGACCTGCCGTATTAGCAGAGAGTCGGCAACCCTTGGGAACATTGTCGCCAGCAGGCAGCTAAGCGGGCGGATGCGCGGCTCGTGTCGCAACTTTACGCGGCGGAGCGGGTCTATTGCCTGCTTTTAGCGTGCCCTCTACCTCTTTCCCATGAAATTCCTTTCTGCCGCGCTGCTGCCGGGCTGCTTGCTGCTCGCCGTCACGGCTCAGGCCCAGGCGCCCACCACGCCCACTGCCGCGCCCAATGCGCCTTACCAGCCTTCGGCTACCAAAACCAACGACTTGGTGCACACCAAGCTAGCCGTGCGCTTTGACTACGCCAAGCGCTACCTCTACGGCCAGGAATGGGTGACGCTCAAGCCCCACGCCATCGCCACCGATACGCTGCGCCTCGATGCGCAGGGCATGGATATCAAAACCGTGGCGCTTATGAGCGGGGCCAGCCAGCAGCAGCTCAAATACGACTACTCGGATAAAAACAACCTGCGCATCAACCTGGGGCGCACGTTTAAGCCGGGCGAGCAGTACATCGTTTACATAGAATACACGGCCAAGCCCGACGAGCTGAAAGTGCAAGGCTCCCAGGCTATTACCGATGCCAAGGGCTTGTACTTCATCAACCCCGACAGCGCGGTGGCAGGTAAGCCGGTGCAGATCTGGACGCAGGGCGAAACGCAGAGCTCGTCGGCTTGGTTTCCGACCATCGACCGGCCCAACCAGAAGACGACGGAGGAAATTGCCATGACCGTGCCGGCCAAGTACACCACGCTCAGCAATGGTAAGCTGGTGAGCCAGGTGCCCGCCGGCCCCGGCCTGCGCACCGACACCTGGAAAATGGATTTGCCGCACTCACCCTACTTGTTTATGATGGCGGTGGGCGACTTCAAAATCTACAAAGACACGTGGCGCGGCAAGGAGGTCAGCTACTATCTGGAGCCCAAGTATGCGCCTTTTGCCAAGCAGATTTTTGGCAATACGCCCGACATGCTGGAGTTTTTCTCGACCCGGCTGGGCGTCGAGTTTCCGTGGAATAAGTACGCCCAGATTGTGGCCCGCGACTACGTGAGCGGCGCCATGGAAAACACCACCGCCACGCTGCACGGCGA
>Ga0160429_1000509_pt1 | contig 33649 bp, 32 predicted proteins | sample SolpanmetagenomR_FD_108199 | JGI IMG/M metagenome (GOLD analysis project Ga0160429, IMG submission 108199) | Solar panel surface microbial communities from Lawrence Berkeley National Laboratory, California, USA - R | ecosystem: Engineered > Built environment > Solar panel > Unclassified ... | reverse complement strand
TTTGAAAAGGCCATCGAGCAGAACAAGGACGATCCAGATATCTACTACCACCGCGCACAGCTGCACTTTATCCTCGGCGAATTCGCTGAGGCAGCCAAGGACTACCAAAAGTCTATCGACCTCGACAAGGACTTCATCTTCTCTCACATTCAGCTTGGCGTTACCCAATACAAGATGGGCTCAATTGCCTCTTCAATGGCCACATTTAGAAGATGTAGAAAGAACTTCCCCGATGTGCCCGATGTTTACAACTATTACGGAGAGCTTCTACTCGACCAACAGAAGTACCAAGAAGCAATCGATCAGTTCGACCAGGCAATCACGAATGAGAAGAAGTCCAAGCCTAACAGCATCAATGTCCTACCACTCATCAACAAGGCATTGGCGGTCTTCCAATGGAAGCAGGACTTCAACACGGCAGAAAGCTTGTGTCAGGAAGCCTTGAAGAGTAAGTCGTTGAAGAGAGCTTGAGAAAGCCAACATGCTGATGCGTACTATAGTCGATCCTGAATGCGATATTGCTGTCGCCACCATGGCACAGCTTCTTCTACAGCAAGGCAAGGTCACAGATGCACTCAAATACTTTGAACAAGCGGCGGAACTGTCGAGAACGGAAGGCGAGGTCGTGAACGCACTATCATATGCTGAGGCAACAAGGACGCAACTCGAGGTAAGTTTTGGATATGACATGCTCAACGATCCCGACCTAGCTAACACAACTGCTATTACAGGTGCAAGAGAAGTATCCACAGCTTGCGAGTAGGCTACAAGGCGGAGCTGGTGGGTTTCAAGGCATGAGGTGAGGTATTCAAACGAGGTAGAGGTGACAGAGGCTTTTCCTGCTACGACCAGGGGTTGACGGAAAGTCATAATGACGGCGCAGGACATGCATCGACATGCTAGCATAGTACAGTGCTGAGACATAGTACAATCTAATGTAAAGTACAGATCTCCTCTTCACTTTCTCAATTACGCCAATGTCAAAGATGATTATTGTCTCGCACCTGAGGATGATAGACAATGTGGAGTGCTGACCAAGAAACGCTGAGGGAAGGAAACGCTGATCGGCGGACAACAACAACCTGGGCACGATAGGAATCAGAATACCAACAACTCGCTTTGTACGACATAATCCCGGGACTCGCTTAGTGAAGAAAGCAAGAAACAGACAGGACACGGTCATCTTGCTCGGCCCAAGGGCAGCCATGGATTGGAGTCAATAGCGTGGTAAGAATGCTACATGTAATAGTACCCCGCATCACATGCAATTTGAGTACCCTTTCTCCCACCTATTGATAGATAGCTCTTACCATCTCTCCTTCACTTGCTTCCCTTCTTCTTCATCATTCTATCTCACTGTCGACTTCTCTATCACATTGCCTCCTGCAACTCGTGATCTGATCGACGTAGTTGACGACGCTCGCTTGTCAATTTCTATCACGTTTAGCTACTCTTATCCTGAGGTCCTCAAGCACTGAGTCACATATCTGGACAACGCTTCCGGAGCTCGAGAAGCTCATTCGACTAATTCAAGATGCCACGCAAAGGTAAGCATTCTTCTCGACCAATCTCGCAGAATTCACCATCTAATGCTTACTCAAATAGTCACTATCTGGCTCGACTGCGCCGATGGCATGCAGCCAGTCTCCAAGAGTGCACCACTCGACAAAGACTACTTCGACCGCTGTCTCACTCTCACCGAGGCTGAAAATAAGGTCAACGTCGGCCGCAGCTCTAGCAACGTCCTGAATTTCAAGCCCGAATCTGACAATGCTCTCTTTACCTCTCGTGTTGTTTCAAGATCTCACGCCGTTCTGTCTGCAGATGTCACTACAGGTGTAAGCAAAACAGCACTTCTTTCTGCCTTCATTGACTCACCATTGTAACAGGACGTGATGGTCAAGGATCTCGGATCTGTTCATGGCACCTGGGTAAATGGCAGAAGGGTCACTCCTCACTTTCAACAGCATTTGGAAGCAGGAGATTCGCTGATCTTCGGCCAAAACATTCCACATGCTTCTCGTAAGTCTCAAGTCTAAGAGTCGGAGCTGAGTGTACATGTGCTAACAGTGTTGCAGACGGCTATCACGAAGCTAGGACCTTCAGAGTGTCTTATTGGTGGGGCGATATTGAGTAAGTGCCAGAAGATGCAATTTTTTCGGGTGTTTCTAATCACCTTTCACAGCAACGAAGATAACAAGAAGTCAGCCAGCAACCTCATTGACGAGACCGCCAATCCTGTCCTTCCTCCTCGTCCCTCGGGCATCAGAGTTCCCACTACCTCCTCCGAAGATGAGAGTGAAGAACAAGACTACGACGAGCAATCTGATATCGAGCTATTGACGGTTCACACGAAGACAACTAAGCAGCATGTCCCTCCTACCAAGAAAGAAGATTCTGGTATCGTGGTTCTGTCGGAGTCCGAGACTGAGAGCGATGACGAAGTGCAGGTGGTTTCCGTCACACCCAACAAGAAGATTATTGAGCTTGACATGGATGATCTTCATAATGATGACGATGATGAGGAGGAGATGGACCTCACTTGGCCTGCGCTCACCACATCTACCACATCTGACCAGCGCTTGGCGGCATATACTGCACCTGAAGGCCGTACTCAGAACACCGGAGCCCAGGACAGCCATGAGTTACGCTTGCCAGGTCCAACTGTTTATCGCAATGTTGAAGATCTTGAAAAGACCCAAGTGGCATCAAACGAGCTCGACAAACTTGCTACGATCACTCCGGAGGAATCGGTTTCATTCCTTAAAAGTGAGAACGAAAACGAGGAAGCTGGAGACGATACTCAAGGTCTCAGCACTACTCAAAGCACCATCGCCTCGTCCACCCAGACCTCTGGCCTTCCTGCCTCGATCTACCCGAACCTTCTCACTGCCTCTACCCACCCTGACTCCAGCACTCACACTGTTTCCAATCACTACAGGCCTCCACCATTTCGCATTGTTCAATCCAGATGGGATGTTGGACCTACTCTGGCGCCTACTGTGGCAGTCAATCCCTATTCTCAGTATGTGAGCTCCCTTTACGAGGCGAGTGACGTGCAGACCAGAGCCAAGGAGTTTCAGAATGGAACGCATGAGCTGAAGGCTATCCATGATGCGGCATTTTCCGTCGAGCAGAACGTTAGTGCTCCTCCAGCACCGACCTTGCCAAAATGCGCGCTCGTTGAACAGCCAAGTAGAGTGACTGTGCCTGCAGACAAGTCCAAGATGTCCATTCGCAACATCATTGAGCCTGTCTCTGAGTCTGGCTCGCCCGACCCCGAGGTGGTCGCTGCAACTCAAGCAGATCTTTCTACTGATCAAATGGAGGCATCAACCAAAATGCAGACAGAGGCACCAGCCACGAAGCAAAACATCGAACTCACCTCAAGCGGCAGTAAGAAGCGCAAGGTCGACGAGGTCGACCACCTCTTCGTCGAACCTCTCAGCCAAGACTCTGCCTATGCTCTTCATACAAGCACTAACCTCGCCGCCAAAGAACTCGATGCAGAAGTCCTTCACTCCATCCGCCACAAGCGTCCTTTCATTATGGAAACTACACATGCTAGGATCAAGTCAGCTGTTCGTGCTCGTCTCGCTGAGAAGCGTGCTACCAGGGGGATTGAGATTAAGAAGACTTGCAACAAGACGGCATGGATGGCCAGTGTCAAGCCGTTCTTGCTCGGCACTCTTGTTGGTAGTGTAGGTGTATTTGGTGCACTGTTGAGTTTGCCTGGAATGGAATGATATGGTTGGGTAGAATGGTGTTTATGGTACGAAGGGGGTTCCGTGGAATAGGAGCTTATGGATGAATATGGAAGAAAGGATGCATAATACCAAATGGTCTCGGTGGACGAGAAGACTATGGATACGGCTTGACAGCATGGTTGAGTCCACATCAACTCTGGTAATAGTCGGGATTGCAAGGAATGTTGGAATTTGATTCTGCATTCATGTTGTAACTGGGCGCAGGACATGGTGCATGGTTTATGGGAATGTCGAGGAGCTCGATGAATCGCGAGTAATACAATGTAATGACCTCTCTCTTCCCAGTCGCTTCGGTCTTTTGCCTCTAAGCAAAGTGTTTATGGCGAAGATCTCGTGTATTCGTTTAAATGGATATTTTCTATGTCGTAACTTTGTCTGAGACGATCGTTTCATAACGAGAGACGATAGTGTTATATGCAGGCTGTATTAGTATATGCTCAGACCACGGCACAAGATAGCCTCTTGACAGCTCTCGCTGAGGCTTATGAGATGGGAGCAAGTCCTGCCTACGCATGAAGTGCACCGTGTCCGTCAGCTTGCTTGGGGGCTTGCGAAACCATTCACTTGAGATCGACACTGTGAGTGTTGCTGGAATTACAAAGTACTCGGATCCATGAGTCTTTCTTGCTCGAAGATGATGGAGGTGCTGATTAAGAAGTTTCGAGCCGCAGTAGGCATTACTGAGGGATTGGGAGGCTGTATCTCTTAGTATCTGGGATAAATGCTAGGTGTTGTCTGATGTGAAAGATCTCGCTTCAGCGGTGTATTTGTGCTCTGTCGAGTTGCTGGTTTGCGATGCGGGACTCGCTGTTGAGCTTGTGGGCTTTGTATGGAATCTGCGCGGAGGACTTCATTGCCGCGTGGACTTTTCGTGCGGTGCTACCATGTCATGCCGCGCCCGTCGTTTGATGGTGGGTATGTAGCTTTCTTTGTTTGCTTGTGAGGAACGTCCGCTTGAGATGGATTTATTTTCTTTGTCTAAATTGGTATTGGCGTGGATAAAGTCAGTAATACTTTTTGTTATGGCTCGTCCCTGAGACGAGGTAAGTTTGATGAAAACACTTGTATCACACCCCTGTTGTTTGAGGATCTAGCATCTCAAGCCTTGGTCATGAGGTTTACGTGCTTATCAGCTTAGCTTCTCGTATCTGGAAGACCTGGGCATTGCGGATAGCTGTGTCGCAGATAGGAGGGATCACCTGGTAGAGTATAAAGTATACGAACCCCAGTGATCTGGAGCCTTTCTCGAAATTGAGCTGTTGTTTGCAACATAGATGGTGGTTTAGACACAAAACATCTGTACATTGTCTAATACTGATATGCTGCTATTGCGAAAGTATATCGCTTAGTATGTAGTGCTCTGTCGGTCATCTGTAACACTCGTTAGCAATCGGACCAGTAATCCACATCTTTTGCTTTGTCTCAAACTCGTCTTAACAATCTCCTACATGTCCTATAAGTCGTCTCTTTAACAACACCGCCTAATCTCGTCCCGTGCAAAGCCGCAGAAAACAGAAACAGATACAAACAAAATCAGTACTCACAATTCGCACCCATAGCCCTCCTAACCTTCTCCAACACAACCTTCTCATCCAAATCACCCTTACTATCCGTCTGCACCTCAACAGCATAATTCCTAATCACACTCGTCACCTCACCGCTCTGAATGCCCAACTTCGCCTTTCTCATGACCTTGGTGTTAGGACCGCACCAACGAACGAAGACGAACTTGGCGCGCTGGCTATATTCGTCGTTCCCGATTGCGACACGCAGGTATCCGAAGACGGCTTCGTCGTCGCCGAGCTGCGAGGTGAATTCGGGGAGACCGCCTGTGCCAGCAGCGGAGACAATGAGCTGGTCGGGCTTCACGTCGGGGGAGTAGCGGAGGGCTAGCCTGTGGCAGGCAAGAGAAGATGAATTAGAATGAGGAGATCTCGAGCATGGTTAGGAATCTCTGCCCTCGTTGTGTGTGCATGAGAATCTAGTTGAAGCACAGGAACATGCAGCGCGCGATGATACCGAGTGTGCCTTGAATGGTCACTCTTATTTATGGTAGCCAACACCCCCAAATTCAATATCTTTTTTCGTGTTCATTCTACAAGTATATTGCAACAATCTTACCAGTTGGTCTCCGTCTTGTCGTCCCGAACCTCATCGTACTTCTTGGCGATCTCGGGGTCACTGACGAGTTTCGACATATTCTAGGATATGTAACCAAAATAGGTCTGATAAGAAAAACACTCGCAGGTGGATGAATTGAACTCTGGCATGTGCTTGGTCTTTCAGGGGCCGCGGGTATAGCCGTTGAACACTAAAATTAATCAGAACAGGCATTATCCCCGCCATTTCGCGGCTCATTGGAGCAGTTATAAGATCAAAATGATGATGCAGAAGTCCTGCAGCACTCTACTTGTCTAAAAAGGGCAAAAAGGATGTGCGGTTCATTTATTGAAGCCGGTGGGACTATTTTTAGGTTAGTATAATATCACCGTTTCAAACAAGTTGTGGTTACTCACTTCGAACCCACGAATCGTTAGATACCAGCAAATGGTTGTAAGAAACCTGAAGCTGGCGCCATAACCGCTCGGCCACAGCTCCGTTATCGAGCATGTTCTGTTTTGTAGACTATATACTCTGACATCAACGGCGATTTCGCGAGGCATTTAACGAATCATATTGGTACAGGCTCCAGCTCAGTCAAATCTTGTCCGATATTGGACATACGCCACAGGCAGTTTCCACTCACTTATACTTCCGTTTGTACTCTTACAATTATGTAAATAAAGTGCATGGGCGTTCCAATTGATGTTAGTCAATATGAAAGTTGAAATTGACTGTCGAAAAGGGTGATTATTAATCAGCCGGGGTAACCGATAGCAGTGGGGGAGGGGGGGGGGGAACCTTTAGCAATTCCCCACATTCTGCTTCAAACGAGGATTCACGGTGGTCAGTGTGGTTCTTGAGCAGAACATCTTTCTGACGGCAATATTAGATGAGGAGTCGGCGAGGCTGGTGAGGCTTGGCCATACGGGGATATGCATTGTATTTATGTTGACAGTACTCAGAATCTTTATACACATTCTTTGGTCTTCGAAAGCTTGGGTCCTTTGACACTCGCTTTGTATATACTTCTAATTTAGCTAGAGCGCATCGTCACATGCAGGAGTCAATGACACTCCAGAGTCCAGCACGCCCATGTGAGGCACTGGAGCCAGTAAGGCTAGCTCCATGTCAACGTCTTCCACAACCCTATCACACTAGTCCACCACATCCTTCATGCTCCAGACTACCCTCAATCAATCCATCTATGACCTACTCCATGATCCAGCGGTCTTTCGGAACAGCACTCCCTTCGATCTCATCGTGATGACATGGGTAGCAGAACTGACTGATCAGCCATCGACCTTGTACCTCACTCTTTTCTGCTGCAGCTCTGCCAACAGCTGATCATTGAACCCGGCTATATCGCCATGGGTTGAGTGTGTTTCGGTGCCGTAATGCTGATCTCATCAAGGAGATTGCGCAACAACGATTGTTCTCAGCTGAGTTGGGCACACCATGTCCTTTCCCTTTCATCATGCTTAATCTGTGCCGTGGTCGTCTTCGATCACTGGTAACAGTGGGCGAAATATTTTCGTTGATGTATCGCAAAGCTTATGATGTCTTTTTCGGAGTTGTTCTTCATTCATGTAGAATCCAGCATACAGTCGTCATCTTCACAGCGAGGCTGCTGCAGCAATGCCAGTAGCTCTGAACTCCCCAGGTGATGTGATCTTGATTTCGACTGGATATTTCCATTCCATGAATCTTGCCCAGCCTATACAACAATTCTCAATCAATGCGCTTGCCACCTCCAACTATGCGATGCTTACCATAGAACGCCAGTTTTCTGCCAAAGTACTTTCCAAAATAAGGTATCAACACCATCGTCAGAAGTAGCTCCAGCTGCTGTAAACTCTCCTTCCACTCCCTCTCGGCATCATGAGAGTATAAGTCTTGTTCTTCTTCCGTCGAGCTTGTTTCGCCAGATTCTGGCAGGGAGTCGACATCGTCTGATTCTGGTGAGGGAGGATCTACCATAAAAGCAGAGGAAGATATTGAATCTGCCATTTCGGTTAGAGGATCTGCCATTGCAATTGAAATAGATTGATGTTAACATAACAGAGGTAAGGTCTCATACACGTTGTTGACGTCGTTAGGGTTAGGCGGAGTGGCTATCACCTGTTTGACTCAGAAAGTGTCGACGATGTGAGAAAGTGGTGTGACTCTTCTATTCCTTATTTACTCATACAAGTGACACTCACTGAAACACTCTAAGATTACTTGCATCTTCTATACGACTTGCTAGAGACATACAAGAAAGAATAACACCAACCGCAATCATGGCTGACGTGGTAGGTCGCGCGCGAACATCCCCCTCTGCACATTTCTGGCTATTTCTACAGTCTTCGCCACTATTAGCAATCTACTGACATGCGCTGTGTTATAGGAACAACCCATGCCAGATCGCAAGCCGCGCAAGTCTGTAGTATTCAGCGACGACAACACCCTCATCGACGAGAACGGCGCAATGACCACCACACAAGATACCGGAGATGACAAGACAACAGCTGACAGCCATACGTCAGGTATGTAGGGCATGGCTTTCATCGTGGTTACATGCTGACATCTTCCAGCAAATGGCGAAACTGCAGTTGACGACATGTCCACATCCTTCGACGACCTCGCGCTGAAGAAAAAGAAGAAGAAGTCCAAGAAGACCGAAGGAGCTACAGACGACGCAGAAGCAGCACCAGCAGATGACGCTCCCGACTTCGATCTAGGTGCTCTCAAGAAAAAGAAGAAGAAGAAGGCACCAAAGGTCGACACTGATGAGTTTGAGGCTAAGCTTGCTGAGGCCGGCGCTGCTGAAGGCGAGGAGGACGGAGAGATCGCACCTGACGCCGATGCTGCTCCAACTGCTAGCAAAGACGCCGAGGTTGAGGAGGGGGATATGGATGAAGGCACTGGCATTTGGGCCCACGAGTCCGAAGCACCAATCAACTACAACCAACTACTCAACCGCTTCTTCAAGCTACTCAACACAGCACATCCCGATCTTATGTCTAACGGTGGAAAGAGCTACAAGATTCCTCCTCCGCAATGTCTGAGGGAAGGAAACAAGAAGACAATTTTTGCCAACATTGCCGAAATCTCCAAGAGGATGAAGCGATCAGAAGAGCACGTCACATCATATCTCTTCACTGAACTGGGAACAAGTGGAAGTACGGACGGTAGCAGACGATTGGTGATTAAGGGCAAGTTCTTGCAGAAGCAGATTGAGAACGTCTTGAGGCGATACATTGGTAAGTCTCCATGCAACACATTTCATCAGATGGCCAGAGCTGATCATGAATCCAGTCGAGTACGTAACATGCAAGACCTGCAGATCACCAGACACCGAGTTAGTACGAGGAGAGAACCGTCTCTACTTCGTCAACTGCAACTCTTGTGGATCAAGACGTAGTGTTAGTGCTATCAAGCATGGTTACAGTGCTCAAATTGGAAAGAGAAAGAGGATGCAAGGTTAAGCTGGCTCTTGGCTTTGGGAAGGCGTGGTTTGTATATTACACAGGATGTCATCTTCCAGATCTTCCGTTTGCTTGAGTAATGGTATAATTATGCATGGCGGCTCATCAAAGTGAGTGCAGAATACAGAGTGCTATGTAGTAGATCAACGACCGTCACGATCTCTGTTCTGTTCGGCGCGTGGTCATGACTTCACACTTCACTTTGTTTACCTGCTTGGCACCGTAAGATCCGAGAGCGACTTCTGACGCGGGTTTGACACGATCCACCTGACTTCTTCCATCATCTGCATCTTCCGCTTCTTCCTCGTCTTCTCGTCTCTTCCTTTTACCTCCTTCATCCTCATCTTCGTTTCACTTCTTATCTCACATCTTCCGGTCTTTCTCAATACAGCAGTTCACGCTCAGCACTCGTTTTATAAGTGTGACATACGACAATCAGAATGCCGTCCGCACTATCTACTGCTCACATCGTGGGAGATGATGTGACTAGCAGTACATCGGAAGGACTTGAAGTGTCGTTTGCTTCTCTAGAGCTCACTCAGCCAAAAGTCATTGACGAGCAGAAGAGCTCGACCTCGACTCTGCGTACGGCTCTACGAACGCACAATGCTGCTGCTATCCTTCCAGCGCTTCTCCCTCTCAAGCCTGAGCCACCCGTACAATCTTTCAGTTTCGATCCTTTCTGCTCTGGCGCACTTCGGAACTTGCAGTTCGAATTGCAAGATGAGGCACTTGCCGGTTCGTTCCCTGGAATCACAGCTTCTCCGATCGATTATGCCAATATTGTAAGCGTCACGACTAGATGAAAGCATAGCTTCTTTTACGACCAATGCTGACTTTGTGATTAAGCACCATTGGAAGGGCGTCATGACGGGTCCTGTGAGTCCTTGATATTACCTCAAACAACCAATCAACGACCAATGAACGTTCCTAACACGAGTTTACAGGTTGGAAGTCCGTACGAGCACGGCATCTACCGTCTGAACATCCGCCTTGTCGAGGGATACCCCTGCACATTACCTGAAGTGCAATTCGAGACAATGATCTATCATCCCAATATCTCTATTGACGGTGATTTGACAAAATCATTCATGGCGCGCTCCTGGAATAGAGGCTATACTATTCGGTCGTGTATGTTCGAGTAGGGTCTACTGTTGCTGCTCTTAGCTAAGTCCTACCGAAACAGTTTTGTTCTTTCTACGCTATGTTCTCGCCAATCCATATTTGGATTGCGACTCGAACATTGCCAACATGGAAAGCGCAGTGCTCTTCAAGGTTGATCGCAAGGCCTGTTTCGTTAGAGCAAAGGAGTGGACCAGAGAATTTGCAATCTGATTGCCATGGGAGGGAAAGCTTGTAATGCCCTCAGGAATGTGGTCAGAGATCTGGTAGAAGAGGAGGGAATAGCTTCTTGTATCGCTATCAAGAGTGTGACGAGCACCACTATGAGAAGCCAGAGAGGATACAAAGCAGTCTGCACAAAAGGTTCTCATCTTGCTGATAAGATTGCTCAAGATTGAAGATGTTTACGGAACAATGTCATGGGTTGGCAATGAATGGTCGGTCGAGAGAATCTAGACACTCTCCGTTACAGTCTTCTATTTATCTGTATGTCAATGACATTCGCGTTGAAAGACCACAACGTTATCCCAATTGAGACCATACGGAGATGTTGTCGCACACGCAAGCAAGTGATCCTGTACGACGCGAGACGGCGCTTACGGCTGACCAATAACAAACTTGCACTGCTCACACACTGTGATCAAACATGCGGCTGACCTGCTTTCTCTAATCGTGACTACTTGTTCTCGCACCACGCCACGTTGTAACTTTCATTGTGCTCGTATCTGCTTCCACCTTGACCATCTCGTGATTCAGCTGCAACAGATCAAGAGAGCCTTCTATCTAGCGAAAAGACTGTGCCGCGTCTAAGAAAACCAAACCAAAAGACACTATGGCAAACGCAGTGCCCGAAAAGGACTTGCCTTTCTTTCCTCGTGAGCCTATCGGCATTTGTGCATGTAAATAGGTACTGATACACATCCAGCACCACCACCATCAGGTCCCATGATGTCTGAAGGCCAAGGGACCCAAGGTAAGCAATGAGCTTCAATCCTTTCAGCAGACTTTCACAAATCCGAACCAAACCAACAACATGGAAATCTCAAAAAGCTATCTTACAAAAGACTTACATCATACCACAACAGACGAACCATACTACCCACCACCACCTTCTTCACTACCACCAGATCCAATAACACCTCCAGAGCTAAAAGCTCACTTGTCCCACCACTCACCCGCCGGACCTTCAAGGATCCCGCAAGCTATTCATCACCCCCAGCACCCACCACCCCGCTCCTTCACACCATTTCCACACCCTGGTACGCCAGGCTATGACATCTTACAGTCTCAGCAAAGGTCGCATGCCGCCCTGTCTTCAACCTCCTTTGCTAGAGATGGTCAGCAAATGCCACAAGGCGCCTTGTCTTCACCATCTCTTGCTAGAGACAGTCAATTTGAAGCTATTTTCGGATCACCTGCACAATTTGTGGGCGTACAATCGACTACGGCGGATGATGTAGGGATGTTCAATGGAGGAAGCTATAGGATAAGTCATCGTGATAGCAATACGCTTTTGACTGTGCAGTTGGCTATGGGTGCTCCTCTTGTTGCCAAGAGTGGTACGTATGTTTCCTTTGTGTAGCGCTGATATATGTTTGAGATATTTGTTCTGAGCTTGTGGACTTTGCTTCGCCTCTACTTTCCTCACCTCGTTCTTGGTTGTCAACAAGACGTGTCGTGTATACCACCACGACGCTCTCTTGATTAGAGCCGAGACAGCGCGCTAGAGAAGCCTATGCCTAACCACAAGCAAACACTGACAATTTTGTCCAGGCGTCATGATAGCAATGTCCCCAACAATGTCCCTCCGCGGCGCTCTCAAATTCTCCCTCAAGAAAATGCTCATCGGCGGCGAGATGGCACACTCCACCTACACCGGTCCTGGTGAACTCCTTCTCGCTCCCCACAGTCTAGGCGACATCACCGTCTTGCGCATTGAAAACACTAATGTTACTGGTAGTAGTGCAACAAATGCAAGCTGGACAGTAGCTAGAGATGGCTTTCTCGCTTGTACACAGAGTGTAGTTAAGGACTACAAAGCGCAAGGAGTGGGCAAGGGCATCTTTTCGGGTGAGGGATGGTTTGTGTATCGAATGAGTGGTATGGGTTTGGTGTGGATCACGAGTTTTGGTGCTATTGTGAAGAAGGACGTAAGTCTTGTTACCGTCTTGCCTTGTTTATTTTGGTTGGCATTTTGCCTTCCTCGGAGACGATTTGTTGGATGACGCTAATTTCTTCCTGTGTCGTAGCTCCAAGCAAACGAGAAATACATCATCGACAATGGCCATCTCGTGGCTTGGAATTGCAACTACGTCCTTGAGCGTGCAGCGAGTGGTGGTATCATATCGAACTTGAGCTCGGGTGAGGGGTTAGTCTGCAAATTCACTGGTATGTTAACGATATTCTCCATGCTTGCTCCGAACGTCCGCAATATTCTGGCATTGCCTTGAGACTCAAAAGAATGAAGATTTCCCGTTAGCTCGGCTTCACGTCGATGTTGCTGGGCAGATATTCTGCAGGTAGCTGTTCATGCTGACATCGTCTATAGGTCCAGGAACAGTCTATCTACAGACAAGAAACCCGGCAAATTTTGCTGGATATATTGCTGCACATTCGGCTGCTTAGCTTGTGCTGGGTAGACTGGTCTCGGTCGGAGGAGGAACAGGCAATATTTTTCAGAAGCAGACTCGAGACTATCTTCTCCTGGAGTTTGACGAAAGAAGCGTGGTCAATCAGAAGGTTAAGATGGGTATTTAAGAAATTGCGGGGAGCTGACTTAGCTCTCGCACGCCGTACAGCATGCTTCTTGTCACGATCGATTCAGCTATTGCTTCTAGCACAGTCCAGTGAGTTCACTAGGGTAATTAGCCTATGAGTCTGCCTCTGGCCGTGTTCTCTCTAGAGATTCGTACCAAAACTGCTAGATGACTCATAAAAACCATCAGTCACTTTTCCCAAACGTACCATATGTACTGCAGCGAACCCTGAATCTTCGCCCTTTGGGCACCATGGTCAAATTGAAACTATACAGAGAAGATTAGCATGGCCCCTGCACTAAGGATGACACCATGTAACAAAGAAAGCAACAGGTTTTGTTTCGTTTTTGACAGGTCGTCTTTCTTTTTTGCTTCTTTTTTCTTCGTGCTGAGTGATTGAGGTGGATGTATGAGTGTCTCGTTTGTATATTTTCTGGCGGAATTAAACAGAGAAATTATAGAGGAGACTAGCACAGTCTTATGTGAGCTCGGATATGATGCCCACCGGATGCATAGCAGGATGTGAAGACGGCATGCAGGGATGTAGGGTCCCTGTTTTCGTCAGGGCATCACGCCATTGGATACGGATCTCGGCCCGGCTTACCAAAATTGGCGTGACCTCTCACAAGCTCCCTTCGTCAGCCCAGTCTTTCGTCGCGCTTGTTTGAGATGTGTTTCATGTTTCTCCATGCTATCGTGATGCTTCGGCTCATCTCGAGTGACTTCTGTGTTTCTGTGTTGTGCTGAATCGTTTCGGTGCCGATGATACTGCCGAATAATGAGCGATCGCGGAAGCTTCGAGTCTCGATCTCCGCCATCTCAACGCTTGAATGCTTACTCAATCATGCCCTAAACGTGCCCCTCCTTTGGTGATTGGTGATCTGCTGTTGCCACATCGCCTGAAGTATATGTTGCAAAGTGTTTCCATTGCACTTCACTCACTCACTCACTCACTCACTTCTAACACAAGCAAAAACAAACTAAATCGTATCATTCAATATGTCATCTGGAATTAAGCCCATCAAGGTCTACGGCAAGGCCGGACCCAACCCCCCCAAGGTTGCCATGATCCTCCGCCTTCTCGATATTCCTCATGAGATTGAGGCTATCAGCTTCGAAGACCTCAAGAAGGAGTCTTTCTTGTCCGTCAACCCTAATGGTCGTATGCCCGCCATCCAAGACCCCAACAATGATGATTTGGTCCTTTGGGAGTCAGGTGCTGTACGTATAGTCTACTCGTCCTCTCCTCCAATCCAAACTAACGAGCATGCAGATCATCGAATACCTTGTCGAGCGCTACGACACCAAGAACAAGTTGAGCTTCCCTGCTGGATCAAAGGAAGCTGCGCTTGCAAAGCAGTGGCTTTACTTCCAAGTAAGCTCGGCCTTCATCCATCAGATACGTATCCTCTACCTTTACTCACAACTGCATAGGTATCTGGGCAAGGTCCATACTACGGTCAATCCATCTGGTTTGAGCGCTATCACCAGGAAAAGCTTCCCAGCGCCCTGGAGCGTTACGTGAAGGAAGTTGCTCGTGTGACTGGTGTTCTTGAAACTCACCTTTCCAAGCAGCCTGCTGGCCAGGATGGTCCTTGGTTGGTTGGCGGAAAGATGTCGTACGCCGATGGTATGTTGCCCTTTCTATACCCCTGTGGTGTATCACGCTGACTTACTGCACAGTGAGTTTCACGCCTTGGCAGAGCATTGTTCAAAGTGTGTGGGGTGGTAAGGAGCCTGGATACAAGCCCGAGGACTACCCCCACGTCAAGGCTTGGATGGACAAGATGAGCGCGAAAGAGGAGATTTCGACAGGCCTCAAGGCCATGTTTGGAGACCACTGAGTATGATACTGGTTCTCAAGCAGCTCCAGGCTTCGTCAACGCACTCGCTTGTCAAATGATAAGGAGAAATGCTCAGCAGATGATTACGTGTCAATGGTACTTTGTACCGTGTATATCATCAATAATGCAATGTTTGTGCCGTAATCAATACTCAATGAACCCTTGAACACTAGGTAGACTCTGTCCAACAGCCCCAGGCTTCCTCCAGCTTTCCTCACAATGATGGCGATTTTTGGCAGGCTTACTTCTTAAGCTCATCAAATCAGTATCGGTGGATGTCGTTTTAACAGTGCCTGCATCTTTTCGTTCTCACGATTGGAATCGAAATTCATGGCAGCCGGACAAACGTAAGAAGTGGCTATTTTGCTCCATTTGATCTCCATGGCGTTGATGTTGGCGCAGTATTTGGTTCTATCTCGAGATGCGAACCCAGCAGCCGTGGCGAGGCTCCGGAGGTGCTTGATTATCATGTAGCGACGTTCGGACTGGAGGAACCCGAAAACAACGAGTGCCGAGAAGTTGAAGGCGACTTCGTGGAAGACATCTAAATGAGTTGAAGGAGATGATGCGTGCTTGGAGGTCATGGTAGACGTTCTTCGTCTAAGTTGTCTTCGATGTTGGGACTACAACGTTCCAGAGATTGCGTGTCTATAGAAGAGCGGGCAAAGAGAAATGTTGCCTGGATACACTTAGGTATCTAGGCGTGGTTGCCAAACATGCTCCGTGTTGAAGGGTGGTCATGCTGCCTATAATACAGTTTTTCCTCGAATCTGGTTCAACTTCACACTGGCCTTGTTGCGAGCTGGGTACCAGAAAAACCCCTGGGAAGCCCTCGTATCATCTTTTTAGCGTCTTCCAGCAAATTTACTCGCTGTTACTAGCAGGGCAGGGCTGCTGATCAGGATGACAGCTAGTAATCATCCACAACTTCGAAGTTCATACACTCTTTCATGTCGTCCTCCTTGTCGTCTCTGCACTATCGTCTCACATCATCGTCGCTCCATCTCTTTCTCCAACTCTCTCAGTCTTTCAACAACTTTACTCCTCAAATACGGACTCAATCCCAAGACACCATCCCTAGTGATGATCCGATACGTCCCGCTACTCTGCCAATTCCCCTTCTCCCCCACAAAATTCCCCTCCCCATCAACCTCCAAACTCCCAAAGATGTCTTCAGGATACGGAATCCTGCCAAAATCAGGCGGTAGTCGTTGATCATTCACGTGGATCCACCCACCACGACCAGCTCCTCCCATACCACCTTGATAATTTGCGCCACCTGCTCCGCCTTGTCCTGCGCCGCCGCCGGCTCCAGATGGCGTGGGTGGTGGCGGTGCTTGTGCTTGTTGTGCATGCTCGGCTTGCTCTTTTGCTCTCTTCTCCTTCATACGTTCGCTGAATGTGCTACCGCCCATGCGACGTTTGGGCGCGCTGGTTTGCTGGGCAAAGAGTGCACCGCCTGAGCCCAGAGTTGAGCCGGCATTTGACGCGAATGCGGCTGCGGAGGCTTGTACGACTGGATCGTGAGTGGCGTGTTCGGCGAGGATGGAGTTTAAGAGGACGATGAAGTCAGCGTTTGATGTTGTTGAGGCAGTGGTTGGAGGCACAGCGGTTGTCGTCGCTATGCAGAGAGTACGGGTCTTTCGTGAGGGTGGAGAAGGCAGGAGAGAGAGGAGGTGGGTGGACGAGGAGTCAGGATCGGGGTGAATATGAATGTGTGGTGAATTTGGGACTGTAGTAATAGTCCGATGAAAGACCGGGGTGGCAGTATAAGGGTTTATGGCAGCTCGAAGCAGTAGCCGTGGTGCTAGTAGTGTGGTCGCCATGTTTGAGATGTGTTTCAGAAATTGCAAGCTGTTTCAGGCTTCAGCCCGTCATCCAATAGCTAACGGAGTTCATCCCGGTATCGATAATGCATATTTAACAACCATGAGCACGAGCTTGAGCTCGTATTGCCCCATTGACGCCTCGCATCTCGTCACGGGGGGCAGCAAGAGAGGCGGGCTGGCCCGGGAGCTGAAATGCTTCGCCTCCTGTTTCTTCTCATCCCTCCTGCCTCATCTTCCTGTCTTCTACATCTCATCAGTCGTCCCTACAGCTGCCAATGAGTACCATAATGAAACCTATTATGGAGGCACAATCACCTCCCCCAGCCCATTCCAATGACCATTCCCCAACGATCCAGACAGCAGCAACAGCAACAACACACCGGCCGACATTCCTAGCTCTCAATACCAAATCCTCTTCCTCAGCCAGCACTAGCACCACTCTCTCCTCTCCTTCGCCCGCCTCCACCACCTCCCGCAAATTCAGCCGCAGTCAACCCAAAGCCAATAACCCTACTCTCAACACATCTCTGAAGAGCCCAACTTTAACCACAACTCGCACCTTTCCAGCCTCTTTCACCTCTCGCAAGGCATCAGTAACCGATCCATCACACACCTCACTCGGCGGCTACGGTCCAAATGGCACGCCCACATCGCCCGCGAGCTCGGACAACCGCAAATTCAGCGCCTTCGGATCACCCATAAGTCCAGTCACTGGTGCTATGAACGCCGAGACTGGATTCCTCGCTACAGTCAGGGGACGCAACGCCTCTGTTATATCTGCTGCAAGTCCAACTGCTGGATCTAGGCCACCTGCTACGTTTGTAAGGAGGCAAAGTAATGTAGCTGGCAAAGTATCTACAACCATGACATATTCCAACTTTGCAGATGAGCCTGCTTCTGCTGTTGCATCCAGTTCGAGCATTGATGGGAGGCTTGCTGCGGCTACTTCGCATCAGGTTCAGGATCGTGCGAAGAAGGGACCCACGGTTCAGGTGACTGAGATTGTTGCGGGAGGTGTTGGGATCGCTCCAGGAAGGGAGGAGATAGCTATGTCGCCTGTTGTGAGAGAGCTTAGAGGTAGTGTGGCCAGCGTGGGCAGCAAAAATGGAGAAGGTAAGAGGCGGGGAAGTACGTTTCTGTTAACCGTGAAGGAGTATATCAAGCCTGGTAGCCCTAGTGTTGCTTGAGGCGAGGGTTCGACTTAATTTCTGGCGCGAATGGCATGAAAGGTTTATGATGAATTGTGAGGTGGAGTCTACGTTGGGAATGCTTTCGAAGAACTATAGATATAGAGAACCGACAATCGCATATGGCGAAAGGACTGCAGGCGGTTCCTTTTGTCTTTCCGGAAAGGTTAGTGCAGCTCTGGTTTCTCATTCGTTTGTTACTACTCTCTGTTCTGGAAAGTGTAAGGTACGGGAAAGGGTATTATTATTGGAGATGTTCTGTCTTACCATAATGTAATCATCTCTTGCCACTTCCTGCCTTATCTGTGTTTCAAAATTACCCTCAATTACTGTTTTTCTTTCTGCTTTTCTGCTCAAAATACTCTAGTCTATCACCCCCAGCTCCAATCTTTTCGTTCGTTCGTACTCCTATCCTGACATTAAGCACACTTGTGACTACCAGCTGTGAACCAAACTCAGCTTGTCCTCACGTCCTGCTTGTTGTCTTCCGTGATTCACACTAAACAATTATACAATTCCTTTACACTTTCTCGTCAAGAGCAGAGATTGGAGGGAGTCGTCCTGTCGTCGTCGCTCCGACAAATACCACTACAAATACGCAATCCATTTCCTTGTTCATCCAGAGGAAGAGGAAGAACCATTGGACGCCTGTGTTACTCAACCATCTCACCATCAATCGCGCAGCAGTCCTTGCCAATCCTCCATTCCTCGAGAAACGGTAAATTGGATCAAGATATGAAACAAGAACAAGGTCTAGCTCCTTGGGTTTCACGTAGTGACATCGCTTCAGTTCTTCACATAGCGGTACCAACGTGTGTCGGTGTTATGAATAGCCCAAGGCGCCTCAATCACAGAAACCAAAACACGCATCTGTTCGTCTTTCTACCAATCCGGAAGACATCTATCTCTTCACAGCTCTCATTCTCTCATCCATCCAATTCAGCATTCCAACTCGAGGACCATGCTTAATCTAACATACCACCCCTCCACCCTACAATCAGCTCAGCTCAGTACCCATTACTCAACCCACAATCAAGTGCCAAACAGTCCAATACCCGCATGGTCTCCTAGCCTTCGCATTGGTCTCAGGCATGGACGATATGCTATTACTGTCACTTTGATATTTTGTACTCCTGGCAGACATCATTCGCGCACTCTTTAACACTTTGGTTCCAATTTTGTTCTTTCCTTCGTAATCACTCATCTTGTACTCTCATCTCTCACGTCCTTGTCATCCCAAGTATCGCAGTTCAGCCACCTTTTACGAATCATTTCTTTAACGACAACGCTTTTCTCAAAATACCACGAATCCGAGCAATAGTACCGTGACGACGACTTACATGCGGTCACAGATAGAGTAGTGCCTTGAACATACCAATCCCCAGCCCCAAATATCTAGCATCACAGCATCTTTCACGGGGTAGCGCCAGGTAGCACTTGTTACAGTAGTGAGACCATCTAGTTACAGCATTCTTCAAGAACTAAATCAGATCCGTCGAAAGCGTAGAAGAGCAAAGCAGAAATTCTGTCCCGCTACCGTACACCTATGACATGCTGAGCAGAATCCCACATAGCAGTACAGTAACCCAGGGCAGCTATTATATCTCTTACATCACTAAGGCCATCAACCCGAGCCATACAGGACATCCCCAAGCAATACGTGTTAATCGGCTGTTCTTACTATCTTACAAAACCTCGTCTTGTCTTCTTTCACTCACTCACTCCCATGTTTATATTCACAATCACACCTTACTTTTACACATCCACCACACAGCCACGCTGTCCATCTAGTACAGCACAGCAGCAAAGCATCGGAGAAGGCCAGGAAAGAGCATGGAAAGCAAAACACAAGTCGTGGGGAGGAGGCTTATTCACAGTCTACATCCTACTGACCATCCTCAATCAGCTATTTCCGGCGAGCACTTCAACGAAAGCACCAACGCAGCATCAATGCCGACACGATGCTACTGATATCGTTTGAGAACCAAGCTTTGAATAACGACATATGGGCGTTGCAAAGCTTTTGCTATCGTTTCGTTCCCTTTGATAAGAGATGTGAAAAGGGCAGGTGGGTACATAGAGCTCACGTATACTCTAGAGAGGAGTCGGTACTAACGACGCTACGTACAGCGTGGTCTGCTTGCTTGTTGTAAGTTTGTTGGTCATACCTAACATTGACCATATAATGATTGAGTCTTTTGATGGTGTGGAAGGTATTATCACGGTGGTGCAGCGACAGGAAGGAAAGCAGCGCAAGAAAGGGCGCAAATCAACGCTGGAAAGGAGAAAGCAGCGCAAGAAAGAAAGGCGAGCAGCGCGAGAAAAGAAGGAAGAGAAGCCATTGTCAATCTCACCACCAGCTTTCCATAGCAGGATCCCTATCATTCAGACCATAGTATATGTACATTTTGTTATCCTTCATCTAACTCTCTCTCGCCAATTGTGCATTCTGCGTTATATGAGCACGTAACGTTCTTATATCTTACAATCTCGAAAGGAAAAGAAAAAAACTTCCATCACTATTCATGTTCATCGTCCAGTGAGGCCGTCGCGTCACATCTGTGTTACTGCCGTCACAATCTGTACACATCCATCATGTCTTCTGTGGTTCACGTTCTCCGTCTTTGCTATACATCATATATTCCTTTCTCTCATGTACAATCCTTGACCCTAGTCTCAGGCCCCAGCCAGCATTCACATTGTCATGTTCTTCCTCATTTCGTTATCACATCAAGTTATCATTGTTTTACACGTTGTTTCGTGGAACACAGCCACCACTTCCGTTTGGCGGTGCGAGTGCTCAAGTTGCTGTACTGCAAGGCCACTAGGACCAGAAGTCGTTAATAACGACAGGAATTGATAATTCGAGGCCGAACGAAGGTCGAGGTCGCAAAGGTAGCGTTTGCTGACTGCCACGGAATCTCAAAAGAGGTATGACAACACTTACGATCAATCACCACGTCCCCATTCTCCCATCCGGAAACACATAGCGGCCAAGATTATCAACATGCCAAGATTCACCAGGCCCCGTGAAGAGTCCTCTCTGGCTCGGCCCAGGCGTTTTGACCTCAAACCCATTCGGCCACACTCCCTCCATTTCCAATCGATGTGCCGACTTCTCCCTGCCATCCTTAATCCGCAACCGCTCAAAGTAGACATAACTGGCATAGAAGATTGCACTCGTATTGCCTTTGTCAGCACCTCTGTAGCCACGAAACGTGTTGAGCTGTTTGGACTGGAACTTGCGTTCTTCGGTGAAGAATTGGGCGGCGAGGGTGCGGAGGAAGGAGGCTTGTGTGACACCGGGACGGGATAGGTGGGAGGCGATTTTGGTCCGGATCTCGTCACAGGAGTCATAGACGGGGACTGCGTCGTCTCGGAGACCAGGAATTTCAGTGTCAGATACGTCGAGAGATGAAGCGGAGCTAGTCGATGAGGCGGCTGTTGGAGGGGTGGAGGTGGTGCTGCGTGGTGAGTCGCGGTTGGTTGAGGTGACAGTATTCGTACGAGGACGTTTATTTGGATGTGCTGTTGAGGCTGCAGCGGATGTACTGGCGTTGATGGTAGGAGTAATGCTGGGAGTGATGCCGTGCATGTTCCACGTCGTCTGCGGAGTATTACGAGGATTGCCTGGGATGGTAAGAGGTGTTCTGACAGTTCCAGCACGAGCCTCGTCTCGAAAGCTAAAAAAGTCCAAGGCTTGCGTGTACGTCTGGTTATCGATGCCACTTTCCGGTCCACTGAGCTTCATGAATCGACCATAGCTGTTGCTGTTGATGCTGAGGGTACGTTGAAAATGGGTGACACGCATTTCTCCAGAATCAAGGTAGTGTTTGATCTTTTCTCTTATTTCATCGCAATTGTAGCGTCGTGGAGCAACCTGGTTGGATCTGTGGACTTCGAAATGAGGCAAGTGTTGAGCAGGGTGACTATTGTCGAAGCTTTGGATGGGAGGTAGAGTGAGACCTTGTTTGAATTGCTGTGGTGAGAAGGTACGGTTGTTGTGAGGTAGTTGCGGAAGTATAGCAGCACGAGTAGGGCTAGCATTATGAAGCTGGAGGTGGTGATATGGAGAGCACTGCCGGCCTGTTGGTAATGGTATGTGTTTCTCCTCTTGCTCAACTTGTGAATGGGATCGTTTGAGGATATTGAAGGAGGCAGGTGGTTTGACCTTTGGATCAGTCTGTGGAGAGGATAACATGGAATTGATATCCATGCTGCGAAGAGGGCGCCGGTTCAAAGGAGTTTTGGCTGGCGTCTTTGGGATAGAGCGTTCATTAGTACTCGAGAACGTGAAAGTCTTGTCTAGCAACACTACACATGAAGGACTTACGAAAGTAGTAACAGGATGTAGTGATACTGCTGGTTCAAGGACTTGAGGTGATTGTAGCCGGCTCACAGCATTGGCCGTCTGATCTGGAGGAGTTGGGGAATCCATTGGTATTACTGATGGTCGTTTCTGCGGTCTTCTGAAGTGAAAATCTCGAAGTAGTCCTCTTCCTTACTGGCAGAAGGTCTAGCCGTCGACTGCAAGAGGAACAGCTTTTCTCTGCCAGTATTATCTGGACAAGGAAGAGGACTTGAGACGGACTCTGATAAAGAGAGTCAATGTTGACAGGTATCCAAGGCTCGAAGGGGGAGGAGCAGCAGGACGGGTCTGTGTGAAATTGCAAAGCATCGGGTGTGATGTATCGTCGTACGAGGAAGGTCGTCAAAGTATTATTGTCACTTGGGTCAGCTAGTCAGCTAGTGCTGTCTTAGCACCCACCAGTATCCGTGGGTAGTGAACGGCAAGCAGGATTTAGCGTGTGTTGTTGTTGTGCTAGCAGCGACGCGTTTGTGAGGATACAACACAATAATACACCCGTTCCGTTGACTAGCACGAGCGAGGCAGGAGAAAACTTTATTCCTATTGACAATTATTCCTCCCAACTATATAGTCTATAGTATTTTCCTTTACAACAACCTACTGTACGAGCTGATATTATGCAGCTTAAGCCAATTGACATGGCAGTGCTCGATACGAGACTTCGAGCCAAAGCCAAACAGTCAACAATCAAAGCTGGAGATGAAAAGGCAGCCCCTCCCCGTTGACTCAGCTCGGTCATAGAACTACAGGGCTCCACATCATGATGCAAATCAGATTTAACCAATCATCGAGCCAAAACAGCCTCAGTATGACTTCTCTCGAGTCCTGCAGGGATTGATGTACAATATGCTTTCATAGCGTATTGTTTCTCGAGTCTAATCCCAGTCTTGCTTGTGTGGACAAGGTCATGTCCTTATGCTGATGCTGCATCGTTTGCTCGGCGTAGTGTATGGCCAGCATATCCTCCAATAAGCCATGTCTCCAGCCGGCCTGCGGTAATGAGTAATCATGACAGACAGCACAACGTAAGGTATGTACTCCACCGTAGCTCTTCTTGCCGGCTGTATCGAAACGCAAGGGTCGTGCATGGCAATATAGGTCCATGCACAAACGCAAATGTTTATCATGCAGAGACTTTCACTTCTGCCTCATGTACCCAGCATAATCATCTCAAGCATGCCCATCGTCGATTGTGCATCTTGACTTCGTTCCACCAATGCCCGCACCCGCTCGTGCAGTCGAATGACAAGTCGATCAATCTGTTGACTCTGTCCTACGTTCCCTGCATACATATCCAGGAGTAACTTGCTGACATGCGACGTCAGCACAACATGTCGAGGATCTGACAAGTGTTTGATCAGCCACTTCATCACAGGCTGCAGCGTTGTCTCGTCACGTCCTCGTAGTGCTGCTTGCAATGCAGATCGTTGATGAAGTGCTGTCAATATCGTGAGCACAGTGATTGGGTTTTGTGGTTCTTCGGCGAGAGCCAGGTCCAGTGCTCTCCCATATTGCACTTTTCGTAATGCTTGGTCCCATTGTGGTAGCTTCTTCTTCTTCCTGCGTTCATTGCCTTCTATTATGATGTCCGCACCATGACCTTGATATTCAATACCTCGCAATCTCTTACTCATTCCCGAGGTAAGCTGCTTCTTCTTGTTCTTACGATCGTACTCTTCAATGTTGCCTTCCATTAATGCCTTCATCTCCTTGTCCTTTTCTCTCTTCTGTACCTTGAGCTCTCCGGAAAGTCTTGTTCGTAGTGAAAGAAGCCCAGACTGCATACCCACCGCCAAGTGTCTATCTTCGTTTTGTGTTCCCGAAGTAATCACTTCGAGTGATAGAATTGGTGATGGGTATTTCGAGCCTGCCACAACTGTCCAGTTCGTTGTGTCAAATATCTTGACATGGCCGTCTAACCCTCCGCTGACCACTCTTGTCCCATTCGTTGCCAGTGCCAGTGCTGTGACTGTCTTCTGATGACTCTTGAGAACCTCTACAGGTCTCGCTGCTACCAAATCCAACACTGATATCTGGTTGTCTGATGCTGCGAGCACAGTCGTGCCTGAGAGTAATGGAAGTACTGCTTCAATGGGCGCCGCATGCTTAAACGTCATCACCGCTCGATCATTCGTCCTTGAATCCCATATCCTCACAGTCTGATCATACGATCCAGTGGCCATAAGATTCGAGTTTTGTCCCGGCATAAACGCACCACTCCGCACGTAATCTTGATGTCCCGTGAATGTCATAGTGCTTTCCGTACTCGACAGATCCCAAAGCTTCACCGTCCTATCATCACTCGTCGACATGAGTGTCGTCAACTCTGCTGGACTCCATTTCGTCGTCCACACCGGCTGTTTGTGCTCTCTCCAAGTCTTCAAAATCGCGCGCGAATTAGTGTCAAACACCTGCATAGCACCGCTATCTCCTCCTGCCACAATGACTCTTCCATCTCTCCTGATTTCTCCACTATGTGCAACATCATCGACGCCGAACCTGTTGATAGTCTTGACGAGTTTGCGATTCCTGCTTGAAAATATCTGGATTCGGCTTCCGCTGGTGACGGCGAATGTGTCAATGGGAGTAGTAGTATTACTGGGAAAAGAAATATGTGTGATTGGATTCGAGTGTGGTGAAGGGATGAGCTGTGGTGATCGGAAACTGCGCCAGTATCTTTGTTCAGAGGTGATGGCTGCTGGGCCAGATGGCAGCTTTATGGGCTGTAGGGCGGTAACTGCTGCTGCCATGGTGAATGAGCTGATGTAAGAATGACGTTAGCAAGAAAGATAGCACTGATAGCACCGCAGTCACGACACTGTCACTGTCTGAGACTTTTTTGTTATCGATAGTATAGGGCTGATACTCTGAAACAACGATCTGCGTGCGCCAAGCTTGGTCCAGCACCCTGGAGAATTGGGCGGCCGACGCTCATGGATGTGATAAAGAAAGAGAGAGAACGGAGACGGTTCAGAAGCTGGATAATTCAACAACAAGGACGTTTGACGAATTGATTTCTATTGTCAGTTCCATGCATTCAATATGACCATAGTCATGTGCTGTCTATTCCCTATAAAACGCCATTCGCTATGCAGTAAGCACTTGCCATTCAACCTCCGCCTTCATTCACATCATTCCACCATCTCACTACCGCACGCATCTCACTCAAGCCGCCGCTTCCACCATCCTCGCCCCCTTCCCCATCCCCATCCTCTTCCCACCACCACCCATAACCTGCTCAAAAGCATCCTCGAACAACGTCTCCTTCTTGACTAGATCCTCATCCGCCAAATGCAACGCTCTCACCACATCCATCGCCCCCGTCCCCAACCCCATACTCTTCCCCATAATAATGCACTCACTCACACCCTCAATAGCATCTCTCTTCCCCTTAACCGCGGCATCAAACAGATGATCCGGCGTCTTCTCAAAACTAGCAAGTTGCAACACACTATCCCTCATCTTTGCGAGTCCAAACCGCGTAATGCCAAGGACGTCGCCTTTGTACGTCATGACATCCGCAAGCAACGCCATGTGTCTCGGATCAATATCCATCTGCGCGCCCATAACAGCGTCGAGTTCGGCAATGATGGTGGCGCGCGCGGCTTCAATGCCAAGGACGTTGTACATTTCGCACACATTGTTGGATTTGGTCTTGTACCCATTGATACCCTCCGTGATCATGCAGAGTTTGAGGCCATATCCCTCAACGAGCAGTTCATTAGGCTCTTTCCCCTTTTCGCAGCCAGTGATGCCCTGTTTCTTTGCAATGATGGCGCGCGCGGCTTCAGGATATCCCTTGATGACGACGTCCGGAAGCGAGCGTTTCAGATTCTGTAGACGGATGAAGGGTTCGTCGTCTTTGTCCTTGGCGAGACTGGCGGCTTTGCCTTTCTTCTTGATATCGTCGTTGAGCGAGATGTTGAGGTAATTGCTTTGAACATCGATATTGTCATCATCGATACCAAGACCTCGAGTCTTGCCAATAGCTTTGCGGATGTCATCTGGCTTGATATTCAACTGGAGGCGATTAATAGTTTCCATGTCGATGCGGGCGCGCAGGTAGCAGCTTGAGGCCGACCAAACCTCGCCAATGCTGGAGATGACGTCGCGGAGGAAGGTTTTCTCAATCATGCCTTTAACGAGACGTGCGGCGTCTTCGCTGTGCTGTTGGTAAAGCTCGCAGCGGATAACGGGGGTAGAAATGACCTTTGAAGCGTTGATGATTTCCTTGATACGGGGGACACCCTGGGTAATGGACATGCCGGCAACACCAGCAAAATGAAAAGTTTTCAAAGTCATCTGCGTACCAGGTTCACCAATGGATTGAGCACCGACAGCACCGACAGCGTGACCTGGTTGAGTTTTTGCCCTGGAGTACTTGAGCATACACAGGTCGAGGAACTCGGTAAGACTTGAAGCTGACAACTTGGCGATGCCCTCCGCAATTGAGCTTTTGGCAGGATCTTCATGCTGAGAGACCTCCCTAGCCGAATCACCTGCGGACAATCCAACGTGTTGACGTGCATGTGCCAGCTCAGCTGCTTTGTTGCCAAGGTAGTCTTCCACCTCGTCCAGCCAGTCCCGACGTGCTTCGTGATCATCAATGTGCTGTAAATTTTTGGCAATGCTGATATCCAACCTATAATCAAGCTTTTCACCTTGCAGTGATGTTCTTTGGAGTTTGGCTCGTTCCTCGTCGAGTCTCTTCTTCGCGATCGCCTTGATCTCGAAGGGCAGAAGACTTAGCTCTGTGTTGTCCCACTTGACAGTCTGTGCGTGCTTAAAGGTTCGGTCAAAGTTGACAGGTTTTGCTTTACCTTCCATATCAACAGGATCCAAGTTATCGTCACCATACACAAACTGCACAATACCATGAGAAGAATTTCGGACAGTAGCATCGTACTGCGATGACAGATCTTCCAACGACTTCATCAAACGTCTTGACATGTATCCAGTTTCAGCAGTCTTGACAGCAGTATCAACCAGACCTTCACGACCAGACATGGCGTGAAATATGAATTCATAGGGTGTCAGGCCTGAGAAGAAACTGTTGCGGACAAACCCTTTAGCAGGAGGCTGACGACCACCTTTGGGGAAATGAGGTAGTGATCTGTCCACGAAGCCGTCAATAACACGACTTCCACCTATAATCTGTTGGCCGACGAGGGCGACCATCTGAGAGACGTTGATGTTAGATCCTTTAGATCCAGATTTTGCCATGATGACAGCTGAATTCCAGTTGCTGAGTTCAGCGAAACACACTGCACCAGCAGCTGCACGAACACCACTGAGCTCTCCGGAAATCTTGTTCTCCATAGTCTGTTCCTCATCACACCCTGCATCACGACGAAGTCTACCCTCTTTGTATTGCTGAATATAGTCATCGACCTTCGCGTATGACTTTTCGACAAGTGCTTGCTTTTCAACGACCAGCTTCTTACTCGGCGTGACGTCTCCAATACCAATCGAGAAGCCTTCATTAGCAAGCCAGCGAGCAGATAGCTTGGCAAGCCTGTTCATACATTGTACTGCGCAGTCTGGTCCAAAATCACGCATGATGACATAGAAGATTGAACCTTTCTTTCCTTCTCCTACAGTAGCCTTATCCATGACACCACACATAATCTCAGAGTTGCGAATGACAAGCCATGTATCTGTCTCGCTGAGGTCGTTTGGTGTTCCTGGCTTCGCGCGGAACTCCTTACACGGAGCATCAACGTTGACGTTGACCTTTGACTTTCTATTTGGTTTCATCAATACATTGAAAACTTGTTTACCAGTCCAGAGAAACTGAGGCTTCCAAATAGTTGGTTCTGGTAACTCAATACCACAAAGACCTTGTGCACTAGGCTGGAGTGTTTCTCCTTCCGCCAATGGCTCTTTGACGGCCTTGGCATCGAACATGTAGGTCAAGATCTGTACAAAGGTCTTTCGGTCAAAGAACCTGTCTTTGCTACTGAGTAGGTATGTGGCCGTAATGAAATCTTGCGTAGCGGCAATAATAGGCGTACCGTCTTTGGGAGTTGTCAGATTATACTTGACACCCATCAACTCCATAGCTTCAGCTCGAGCTTCTTCTGTCTGTGGCAAGTGCAAGTTCATCTCATCTCCATCGAAATCGGCGTTGTAAGGGGAGCATACACATTCGTTGAATCGGAATGTTCGCCATTCCCTGACTTTGGCTCGGTGACTCATGATACTGAGCTTGTGCAATGAAGGTTGTCTGTTGAACAAGACGACGTCGCCATCTTCAAGATGTCGTTCAACAATATCGCCAATTTCGAGGTGATTCGCTTCTCGTATGAGTTTGTCTGGTCCACCCCTACCAATAATGTCCAGCATAACTCGTCGACCTCCTGTCTTTTTGACGACGAAATTGGCACCAGGATGTTTCTTTGCACCTTTGGCCACACACTTCCTAAGCTTTACAATATTGTATTCCGTCACACGTTCTGGGTATGTAAGTGTAACAGCTACTCTTGTTGGAACACATACTTCTTCAATACTCAAGTTGGCGTCAGGTGAGATGACAGTTCTGCTGGAGAAGTCGACACGCTTTCCAGACAAGTTACCTCGGAAACGTCCTTGCTTTCCCTTGAGTCTCTGGCAGAAACCACGGATAGGCTTGCCGAATCCAGCTTGTTGTAGATTAGGCACGTCGCTATTGATGTACATGGCCACTTGGATCTGAAGGTAATCCCATTGCTCCATGATAGTCTGGACTGGCTGACCTCTCTCAATACCTGCACGAATGATGGAGCTGATTTGAACAATGTCACCAAGCTTGTTCGTAATGTCATCTTCATTCGTTGCAGCTTCTTGCGCTACAGAAGGGCGAATACTGACAGGAGGTGCTGGTATGTATTGCCAAATGAGCATATCGGGTCTGGTCTCTTTTGGGTTCATGCCGAGCAGCTCACAATCAGGATCAGTAATTCTCCTGAACAAGTTGAGCACTCGGAGAGGATTCATGTCATCAACGGCCTTTTTGGCATGTTTTTCAACATCAGGATTCGTCTTTTTTGCTTCCGCAAATGAGTTGTCATAGATGATCTTGCTGATGGGAGGAACCTTGCTTTTTGCTGTAGAGTTGTTATACCATCTGTACCGTTCGTGAATAATTTTCAGAGCATGTCCGGTAACCTTCTTGACAGTTCCGTTGACACCATTACAGCTAGGGCAGTACTTCACTTTGCGACATTCAGCCATGACACTCTTAAAGATCTTGTCGCGCTGCATGTTATCGTTTGCACTCCGATACTGCTTGATAAACTTTCGTCCAGCTTCCACATCAAGCATGACTTTGGAACAGTCCTAGTAGGGGTCAGCTCAACGAGTCCACGAAAAAACATTATTTGATGGGTTGTCGAACCTTGCAAATGCAGTGCAAAATCTCAATAATCTTCTTCAAAAATCCCACATGAAACGCTGGCAGCGCCAATTTGACAAAGCCAAAATGACCATTACAATCTTTCAAATGTCGATGACACGTCTCGCATTTGGTTGACTGATTTGAAGTACCCATGCGCATATCCAGAGGACCATTCTTCGTGATGACACGCTTTCCATCGGAGCTCATTTGATCATAGGCATGACGATCTGCGACTTCGACAACAGCTTGACTGACAATGTCTTGACTCGACCTGTGATATTTCAGAATTAGACCCAATGTTCATCTGCTTCATCTTGGCAGGGAGAGAAACAGTACAAGATGCCAAATTGCAGGGCAGAAATCTTCTTCTTTGCCTGAGCACGGAACTGCGCTTTGGCTGCGCGGGATCCTTCCATTAGATCCATCTTGTCGGATCTTTCTGGGTTATGAAAATTTGATTAAATGTACAGAGCTGCAACTTCGTCGTGCAGCGCTATTTCTTGCTATCGCTTGTTCATGCTTATAAGGGTCTCGACTGGATCACTGTGTCACAATACAGCTTGACAGGTAGCTCTGTCGTTGATGTACTCGGAAGAAGTCATAAATTCAAAATGTCGGCGGCGATCAAAGTTGCAAAGAAGGGTGGGGTACGACACGTGCCTCATACACATGCAGGCAAAACGGCTATCACCTCAAGAGGTAGCTTTCACGTCGTTGTCAGAATTCGTGAGCAAGAACCGCGTGTGCAGGGTACCCAAACTCTCTTCGAACCACTCACCTTACCAGGTAAGCCCTTCTCTAGTATCCTAGGCCCTGCCTCGATTGCTATCTGTAGTCTGACACCTCTATCAGATTTAAAAGGTCTACACGGGCACTCTTCTCAACCGTCCCAGGCTACTCCGCGCCTCATGCTACTCATGTTACCTTAAGAGTAAATTCGGCCCTGACTCACGAATTCCGACAACGACGTGCTTAAAACATTTCTGATCACCAGGTAACTAAGGTACAGTGTCTACAGACTACTTCGCAGAAAAGAAAGCGCTCCTATCATCGCATAGCCCTAGGACCCTTCGGACCACCCGCCCTCGTAATCTGCTCCTGCTCCCACTCTTTCTGTCTCATCCGTTCTCGTTCCATCTCCCTTTCCATCAGACTCTTGCTAGCCACACCACCCGCTCTGGTCGCTTGTTGGCTCTCGACTCTTTTCTGATCCTCTGCTGCCTGTTCTGCCGTATGCGACATACTGACCTCATTCGCAGACGCACTAGCTGGCCTCTTGAAGAACAGGCTTTGGTTGGCTCTTTCAAAGCGGTTGGGAGGATCTGCTGCGTTCGATGGTGGTCGCGTGAATGGTGAGGATGGTTTAGGGGATGAGTATGAAAGGTAGGACTGCTCTCCTGATGTTACGTTTTGTGATACTTGAGCCGGGCTTGCTGGAGGAGGTGAGAAGGTGGGCATGGACACTGGCGCGGCTGGTGCAGTACCATTACTGAATGAGAGAGCTGCACCTTCGCGCTCAAGTCCTGATTGAGCACGGATTGGAGAGCCTGGTCGTAGAGATGGTGGTATTGGACGTTCAAATGCCATCGTGTCTGGCAGAGGTTGGTACGTTGACGCTGGTGTGGTTGGGTCATCCTGTTCTGATACTTCTTGCTGCTTTGTCCACTCCTGCTCAAGAGCTTGTCGTTCAAGTTCAGGCGGTGGTGATGGTTCTTGAGTTGATGATTTTCGAGTTTGTGATTGTTCAGGCTCTTCTTGTTGCGGATTTCGCGTAGATTCTAGTGCGACTATCGGACTTCGTGCAGGTTCTTCTACTGTGCTTCTTATAGGCGGTTGAGCTGGAATGGCCAAGGCAGGTGAAGACTGCAATGTTGCAGATACCAGACGTGCAGGCTTCGCTCGTGGTACAGGTCGTTTATTCTGCTCACGCTCCATCTGATATTGCCTCTCGCGCTCTCTTGCCTCTTCCAATTGTTTTTCCAGGTCCAGTATCCTCTGTTTCTCGGGCGTGTTTGGTGATTGTGGTGATGACTTCTGCTCGGCTTGGAATTGACTTGAAAACTGTCCACGCAAATGAGCACCTGGTGTTGTGGGCAGTGCAGCAGTCGCTAACTCTTCCTCCTTCTTCCGCTTCTCCTCCTCTTCTTTCCACTTCCTCTCTTCCTCTTCCCATTGTCTTCTTTGTCTTTCTAGTTCTTCTCGTTGCTTCTCTTTCGCTTTCCGAGCCTGCTCTTCCCATCTCTGCTCCTCATCCAGACGATCACGCTCATCCTCTCGTCGGCGTGCATCTTCCTGCTCCTTCCGTGTTCGCTCTGCTTCCAGTTCCTGCTCTTTGCGCATCTTTTCCTTCTCTGCTAAACTCGGCACTTGCACACTTGGTGACACAATCTGCCGCCTAGAACCGAAGCTGACTCCTTGATTGCCCTGACTTGCGCCTCCCATGTAGCCATACTGATGAATATTCCACGCTGGCGCAGTCATCCCTTCATCACCCCTCTTACTCCAACTACTTACGGTTGGCGCACGAGACACATCCGTAGCTCTCGAAGAGTTACATCCCCCTGTGAGCGCAGGACTAAGCGCACGCGCCGCAACATTTTCGCTTGTTTGACTCGCACTGCTAAGTCCTCTTGACCTCGAGTATGCGCCTACACTTCCCACACTTCCATCTTTCGCATGTCCACGATTCGGAGTCGCTGTGTTGCCTTTTTTCGGTCCAATGACGTTTGGAAACTTGGATGGATTGGCCGAGTTTGCTGCTCGACTGAATGCGCCGATACATTGGATGACTTGCGCAGGGTCCTTGTTGTCGTACAGATCTACTGTTAGGAAGCGGTCGTGCGCATGCATGTTGAGTGGAGGCATTTCGCAAGCGCGCAGGAAGTGCGAGATGTTTTCTCGTTGGACGAAAGGCATGGACGAGGCTTTGAACTTGATACCAGGTGGTGGAAGCGCGAGGTTGGCAAGTCTGGTAGCACTGTGTGTCAGCACTGAGTTTGTGTTGCGAAACTATACTCTAACACACTTGCACAACGCGACTCCATCTTTCAGACTGTCGAGGAGGTCTCCAGCAGGTAGCGATTCTCCCAAAGTTTGCTCTATCCAAGTCCTGATCTCATTCGCGGCTTGTGGCGTGTATCGATCTAGACGCAACTTGCGCATATCTTGGTCTAGCGACGAAACGGAAGCCATGTTGATTGTGCTTGTGAATTGATTGTCAAGCGTCGACAGAGTGTTTCATGTACTTCGTAATGCAGATCAGAAAGGTACGTTCGATGTTTACGCCAAGAACAGTCAAGCGATGGACGTCATGTTTGTAGGTTTTACATATTTACTCAAAGGCATTCTTGTACATTTACATTATCCGCACCACAACTATGTCAGAACTAGGTCCAATAAAATCTCTCTGGTTCAAATGGAAGAGTCTGAAACTTCCATGGCGAAAACGCTGGCTCGTCGGTATGGACGTCCCAAAAGCCCTTCTTCCATCTCCTTCACACTCCACAAACCCCCTAAGACTAACCTATCTTTCATCAGGCCGCGATCTAGCCGGCATAACCTACTGGGAAATGCGATCCGACCTGGCCTCCCGCCCCCGCCGTCTCGCAAAATACCCTCGCGCCACCGAATACGCAGACGTAAACCACACACCCATGTGGATGCAATGGCTACGACACACACGGCCTTTACCGCCCACACTAGACGAGCAAAAGATGGAATTATCGCGGCAGGCAGGGATGAAGCAGCTAGCAGCAAGAGCAGACCAGCGGTGGAAATCAATACCGAGCTTCTTGGACAAACCGCGTGACACAGAACAGGCGCAACCGCTA
>Ga0160429_1000508_pt1 | contig 33812 bp, 39 predicted proteins | sample SolpanmetagenomR_FD_108199 | JGI IMG/M metagenome (GOLD analysis project Ga0160429, IMG submission 108199) | Solar panel surface microbial communities from Lawrence Berkeley National Laboratory, California, USA - R | ecosystem: Engineered > Built environment > Solar panel > Unclassified ... | reverse complement strand
TGTCAGAGATATGCTAGTAAACTTGCTTATGCGAATGAGCTTTACTCACGAAAATATAAAGAAAAGAATTGCGGGAATGATTATGATTAATGCCGTAGCCAGTACTACTGGACGGTCTCTTGCATTTTGTAGTCTTCCTCCCCAGAAGAACTTTGTGTTGCCAGTAAAGTACTCATAGTTCCGGCCTAGGTTCTCCTTGACAAGCTCTCTTTGTTGGTCCATTGTAGTTAGTCGAGGTGATGCTTCAGCTGAGAGCAGTTGTAAGTGTCCAGCAGGTGGACCCAAGATAGCACTTCGAAGACTGTCACGTTTCGAACCTGACATGAACGATCGTTGACGTTGTGGCTGGTGTCGGTTTTGCAGATCCGGGATGTACTGCTCGTGATTGATGTAGTCTTGATATGATTGAATGTTGTCGTTTCCATGCTCCCCATTGATCTCACCATTTGCTTGTTGCGGAGGCTGTTGCTGGCCGGCCATGAATTCACGAAAGTCACGATCTCTGTCGACGTCATTCGTCACTGCCCATTGGCTGCGCTCGCTCGCTCTTGATGTAGCTCTTGATGTAGCTCGAGAGTCAGACGGCACAGTGTCGGTATCGTAATGCGTTGGAAGTGCATGATGAGTTCGAATGGTAAATCCAGACCCTGTGCTGTTCCTGTGCGCGGCGCTGGTTCTTCCATCTTCATAATAGTTAGGTGTATCTTGTGAGACGGGTCTCTGATTTCGATGCATTTGAAGTTGCTGTGAGCTCATTGGAGCGAGGAAGGCTCTTGATGACAAAGATGCCAAGTGACTGCTGCCAGGTGTCGTTGCGCCATTGTTACTGAGCATTTCTGAACTAGCGCGGTGTAGCTGTTCCAGGGGAAGAGAGCCTGATGACTGCGACAGTGGTCCGTTTTCTGGTCCGAGTGAATTTGCTAATGACAGTGGCCGTGACCGACGCTTGACAGTCTCGACATTGGAGGTGTCGATATCTGGTCCAGCAAACATTGCTATATTGTGTGTAGTAGGTAGAGGAGGAGGTGACTCTGCATTGCCGAATGTTGCGACATTGCTCAGTCTTGAAGATGCGCCCCCGGTAGTTGTATATTCACTGCCAGTCGCACGGTCGATTGAGTGGTTTGAAGAGCGCGGGTCGCCATTGGAAGGTATTCTAGAGTGCTGGGAGCTCATGCTGAAGGCATCTGGACACTTTTACAGTATTCAAAAGAAGTAATGACCAAGATATTCATATGCAGCTAGTCGACATGGTTGCGGAGTGGCTAGTACTTGGGTGACGGAGGACGACGAGACGGAAACAGGACGCCGGCAAGTTGTTTTGTGAGCTGGTGATGATGGAAATGCGACTGTACAAATGGCTGAATGTTTCAGATAAGTTGTATACAGATATTGAACTTTGAACTGCTCGAACTGCTCGTCTACAAAGACGTCGATCTCGGTTTGTGAATATGCACATAAGATTGGTTGGCTGGGGAGCACGGACACTAACACACTAACTCTATATAGTGGATCAACCAAGAGAGCACCCGCCCTAACCCTTTCGTCACAAACTCAATGGACGACGACCTATGTAGCTTCACCTGGAAAGAGAGCTGATTGACCTACAGATACCACTCCACTCTCACACATACACTACAATGTCTATCATCGGCAGAACCGCTTTCCGCGCTTCGCGCCAACTTCGCGCTGCTGGACCTACTTCTGGCACCATCACTGAAGCTAATGCTGCCGACCAGAACCGAACAAAGAAGCAGGTCCTCTCAAAGGGTGCTAGGAGAGACCCAGAACTTTACGTGTGTATCCCCACCAATCTAGTCCGAGGGATATCGTCAAAATGAGCCCATTGAAAGAGACGGGGGTTCACCGAGAGGCACTTGTACGCTAGAACGCGAAAGGGCAGAAGACTTCGATGATAGCCAAGTGTCAAGCAAGAGAATTAGGCATGGGAAAGAGCTCGGAGAATGAAGACGTGGACCATGAAAATCAGTTCACAATAAGGTGGCTAGGTCACAACATAGACTGACACGATTTTCCGTACAGGTCCTTTTGGGCATAATGGGTTTCGCTTACGGAATTGCTGGATTTTACTTTGGTACGCTGCCTTGTCATCATTCGAAATGAGACCTTAGAGCAGGTAACATGAAAGAAACATGGCTAACGTCTGCGAGTGTAGCACGCAAGCCCACTTCCTCCTCATCTGAGCAGCCAGTCAGTATGGCGCCAAACTCGGCACCATGGCAATCAGGAACCTCTGGAAAATACCAATACCACCCCGGTGGTGACCCCAATGCTGCTCCTAAGGACGCTCCTAGTGCTCTACATTCTGTTGTTATCCCCAACGTCAACCTACCCAAGGTCAGTCTTGTACTCCTCTAATCTGTGCTACGTTTCCTACGTATCGCTGGAAGGCCCTTGTTTCCACATGCAAGCACTCTGGTTGTTCCGTGATAGCAGGATTCAGGTGTATGTTTGGCGTTGTTATCAGAGACTGACACTCATTATAGCACCTCCACGAGCAATTCAACAAGTACGATAAGGAGGAGTTTGAGGACTACTAGATCAGGGAGACTTGGATGGGCAATTGAGCAGAGAAGCATAGTAAATGGGTGCAAGGACGTCTGTTAGAATGCTTTTGATGGAGAATCGGCACTTGTCGACAGACATGCAATCATCCCGAGTCTGGGTCGTTGCCAGGAGGGAGGTCGTGTGAAATTGTATAATCCCAATCAGAATGTCACATATGCTGTCCCTTGTGCTCGTCCTTCCAGGAACCAGGTTCTATAAATTGTGCTTGTTCCCGTAAGATATCCACGCTAGACTACAATGGTTAAAGTTTAATCTGGTTCAGATCCAGGGCCCGCCAACTCAAACGACGCCAAAGACCAAGTCCGTCCGTCTGCTACACGACCACCCATTATTACCAGCACCGCTATCACACCTCCACCCTTCACCTTACTGTCGACTACGCACCAGCATACCCGTCGCTACCGGCTCGACGTCGACAGCTCCTCTCTCTCCCATTCACACTGCTGTTGGTTGCTGTCCCGTCCTGACTCGCAAACTCAATTACAACCGTCACCACCCTTGTCGCTTTCTGTTATTGATGTCCTAACCGTCCCTAATCTCCCTTCTTAGTTGTCGCATGACGCTGCGCGACTCTTAGAAAGACTACTTCCACCCGCGGTGCGACCTCTACACCCTCTGCCGTTGTAATGTCATCCTGGTTCAGGGCTACATCCACGAAGAAAGTAGTTGGACAAGGCTATTCTGCACCCTCCAGGAAACTCAATTCTGCAGATGGCTCAACCGCGCCCAGTACTAACAGTCTGCTCGGGAACGGTGGTGAATCTCCTATTTCAGTTCAAGACAGTTCCCCATTAGTGCGAAGAGTGGCATCTCCAACTCCTCCTTCGGACCGCCCACCAATCATTGGCAGTATGCATCCGTCTCAGGTTCGTAGCACTATTTGGCCAGATTTTATGGCTGCTGTTATCACGTACCGCCCATGCTAACACAGACTAGCGCGCTATTGCGCCTACATCCCCCATCTCCAAAGGTCCTCAAGATCCAGCATTATTCCCATGGTCGCAAGAACGACTCGACTTCGCGACTGCACAGGCGAACCCATTCCCTCGATACGGCGCCGCGATCAATTCAGCAGCATCAAGAGAAGGTGACGTTTACATGATTGGTGGTCTGGTCAACGGCACAAACGTCAAGGGCGATTTGTGGATCATTGAAGGAGGCAACCGCCCACCAAGTTGCTATCCAGTACAGACAACAGCTGAAGGACCAGGACCAAGAGTAGGGCACGCCAGTTTACTGGTCGGCAACGCTTTCATTGTATTCGGTGGTGACACAAAGGTTGAGGAGAATGATGTTTTGGATGATACACTCTACTTACTGAACACTTGTGCGTACACTTTAGAGAAGGGTTGATAATGGTCGACTGACAACACCTAGCCACCAAGCATTGGTCAAGAGCGCTCCCACCAGGCCAAAGACCTTCTGGACGGTATGGGCATACACTGAATATCCTAGGCTCCAAGATCTACATTTTCGGAGGTCAAGTCGAAGGCTATTTTTTCAACGATCTCGTTGCATTTGATCTCAACGCTCTCCAGCAAGCGAACAGTAGATGGGACGTTTTGGTGCCAAATAATCCTGACGGTCCACCGGTCAAGGGTGGCCAGATTCCATATGCTCGTACTAACCATACTATTGTGACTTGGAACGACAAGCTTGTCCTGTAAGTACAAGGTTGATACAGTTCCTTGGACTTCGTGCTAACAAGTGCGTCTTCAGCTTCGGAGGTACAGATGGTAACAAGTGGTTCAACGATGTGTGGATATATGACCCTAGGACGAACATCTGGGCGCAACAAGATTGCATTGGCTATATTCCCGTTCCTCGCGAAGGTCACTCTGCTGCAATTGTGAATGATGTAATGTATGTTTTGGGTGGCAGAACAGAAGAAGGTAAAGATCTTGGTGATTTAGCAGCCTTTCGCATCACGACTCGACGATGGTATACCTTCCAGAACATGGGCCCTTCGCCTTCTCCACGATCGGGACACGGCATGACAGCTTATGGCAATAAGATTATTGTGGTCGGCGGTGAGCCTAGCACTACACCTCGAGATCCGTCTGAGCTTAGCTTGGCTTATATACTGGACACAACCAAAATTAAATATCCGCTGGATAATCCTGGAACTCGATCGCACACAAGCCGAAGACCTAGTGTAACTGATCGAGCTCAGACTCCATCACAAGAACGCTCTGCGTCAAGACAAGGAATTCGGGCAGAGCCACGAGAAGCAGGCAATGGACGAGCAAGGCGACAGGGCTCGCAGGAAAGCCTGATTTCTGCAGGCCAGTTTCAAGGATCGACGGATTCAGCCAATGGATTGACCTTTCCCAATGGTCTGGTCACATCGGGACAGTCGCCGAACATTGGTTCTCCTCCTTATCAATCACAAACCTCACTTAGCAAGCTCAATACTGAGATGACTGGGTCTATCAAGTCTGCCACTAGTCAGGACGACTATGCGCGCAGATTTGCTCCAGACACGAAGAAGGAAGCGACTTCACAATTCCAATCAAGAGGTCCTGGACAACTAGGCCAATATACACCAAAGCAGTCATTCGATGATGAACCTCGAGAACTCCCAGGCTCGTCCGGAGTATACCGCCAACCATCTACAGGACATGTTGCACAAGCCTCGCTCGATAGTGTCGCATCCAGCATGATGAACGGGTCTGCACGAAACGGTATTGGCCGACAAACAGAACAGAATAATCTCCATGCGAGGCAGAACCAACATCAAACGTCAGGTAATGCCTTTGCCGCAGGTCAACGTCATGAGGATTTGTTGAAAGAGCTGGAAACTGTGCGCAGCAAAAATGCCTGGTACGCCTCCGAGCTTGCACTCGCGCGCAAATCAGGATACCGACCTACGTCTTCAGATGGACCGCCTGGAGAACGTGGTGGAGAAGCATTCGCTGAGAATGAAAAACCATTAGTTGAAGCATTACTCAAGATGAGAACCGAGCTCAGTAAAGTTCAGGAGGCTCTGGTTGTAGAGAGCAATACAGCTGCGGAAAAGATTGCGCAAGTACAAAAAGAGCGCGATGCGGCCATCCAAGAAGCTGTATATGCAAAGACTAGAGTTGCTGCACGTGGTGTAAAGTTCAGCGACAGCACGAGAAATACACCCACTCCTGATGCCGATCGCTCAGAGGACGTCAACCGTCGATTAGCTTCGACTCTTGCAGCTCATAACGAACTCACACAACGTATGCAGGCATTGTCTTCGGAACTAGAGTCAGAGAAACGAGCAAGACAATTAGCCCAAGATTCCGCGGATGCAGCACACAGCAGAGCTCAGGAGCTGGACACTCACAAACAGGAAAATGTATCTGAAATGGAGCGTTTGCGCAAAGAATTACACGAATCGCAAGGTCTAGCCAGAAGAGCTGCTTCCGAGCAAACGCAGACGAAGGGAGACATGGATCTCTTGACCATCGACAAGAATGAACTGACTGCCAAGCTGGAGTCTGCACAAGAAACTGCTCGCAATCACAACAACGTCCTCGCTTCATTACACGATATCATTAGATCCTCCACTGAGAAGGCGAGCTTGATGGAACGTAAACTTGAGGAGGAGAGACGCAGATTGCAGGACGAGCGACAACAAAGCGCCACTCTTGAGGAACAACTGGCTCAGTTACGTACCGAGCATAGTCTACGAGAATCGGAACTGGCGAGAACAGTCTCACGTGCGGAAGAGCTGGAATCGGAGGTAGCTCATCATAAAGAAGAAGCTCAAAAGCACAGAGAAGCCGTCCTCGCTGGTCTGGGTCGTCTAACTGAACATGATGCTCATAACGTCAAAGTCAACGATGAGCGGGTCGTGGTTCTGCAGCAGCATCTTCAGAATACACGTGCAGTCATGCAACACAACCAGGATGCGGCAGACAGCGCTGCTGCAAAACTTCGTGCGGCCGAAGAGCGCATTGCTGGACTTGAATCATTCCAGGAGCAGTCTAGTCGTGATGGGCTTAACGTGCGTAGGCAACTTCAAGCTGCCTCGCGGGAAGCATTGTCGTTGAAGTCGGAAAACGCCAGCCTTCAGCAACAACTTGCTGCTCACAAGCTGAACGTGACAACACTGCAAGTCCAGCATGGAGCTTTGAAAGGTTTGTTGTCAGAACGTGGTGGTGATGGATCAGATGTCTCCAGCAGATCTCTAGGTTTAGACGACAACGCTACAAATGGTGTGAGCAACAGCAGTCGTCTGGCCGACCTCGAAGCTCAACTCGCTGCGACCACTCGTGCTCACGAAGACATGCGCTCTTCCTTTGAGCGTCGGGAAATGGAAGCCAATCGCGGATGGGAAGAAAAGCTTGCTACACTGGACAATGATTACCAGTCCGCTGTCAAGTATCTCAAGGGCACAGAGAAGATGCTCAGCAAAATGAAGCAGGAATTGCAACGCTACAAGACACAGACTCGCGAACTCGAGGAGGAGGTGGCCAGAGCTCGCAGCGGGACACCTACAACAGGGTCAGCCACAGCTGCCACGAGCTCTAACGCATCGAATGAGTGGGAAAGTGAGCGCAACAACCTTCGTGAACAGATCGAGCGTTTGCAACAGAGTGTTTCCTCGTCTCGCACCCAACTGGAATCACAAATAACCTCCATCAATGCTGCACAGTCCGAGCGCGACACACATAAGAACGCATCAGAATCTCTACAGCGCGAACTCGCCACCTATCGTAGTGATGTGGAAGCTCTCCGTGCTCAAAACAACACACTAGAAGCTCGTGCTGCAGAAGCGGAGCGAAAGATTCAGCTTCTTCTTGACACCGTCGGCTCAAGTGTCAACAATTACCGCCGTAATTCACAGTCTGCCGAGGGCATGCTTAGCAATTTTAACCATCAATCTAGCACCACCGGACACAATCGCGAGATTAGCGTTGCCAGTCTCGGTGGTGACTCGATGTATGGTGGTGGACCTGGAGAAGCAATTCCTCCCCCTTCTGCAGCCAATGAACAGCACAAGCGTGGCGCATCTAGTGGTATATTAGCGCCACACACTGACGTCTCACATCACGCTCGCAATAGTCTTGCTTTGGACAACCTGGCTAGCGAGCTCGAAACGATGCGGACACACTGGGAGACTACAGCAAAGGAACACCGTCTGAGTGATCGAAGCGTTGACCTTGGCAGGTTGATGCAGGAACATCCCGGTAATCCTGAACGAAATCTCGAGCACGATCGCAACGTGGGCGAACGTCAAAGCAACGCCACTCTTGGACCAAACAATCACGACGGACCTACAGGCCCTGACCCCTCACCAGTCGCTGCGGCCGTACACGAGGCACGGCTGATTCAACAACATGAAGCTGGAGATGTGCCACCGAGTCCGCGCAAAGGAATGCAGGATCCAGCCTCATGGCGCCGCAAGCTCGATCTAGGCGATGACGGAGAAAGTACTCGTGGACATTCTGCTCAGACGTCTACGGGTTCTGCTGTTGGTGCTGCGGCTGCATTGGCCTCCGCGTCCCATGAGCAAGGTGGACGTGAGCTTGATGGTACGAATGAGTCGCAGCAAAGTCCACGACTGGGTGTGTCGCCGCAAGGTTATGTGATTGGGCAGGGACCGATGTCTTATTCGAGCGCACCACATCTGCAAAGACCAGAATATGGCAGTTCGAGAGGACAGAGCTCGAATGCGAGTGAGCCGAGCGGGGAGATGGATATCGCATGAACGATATCCTAAGATGTATGGTAATGGCGAACGCGAGAGAGGGTAGATATTATTGGCATCAGAAGACAGAGCTTTCTTTACAGATGTAGGTTTAGGATCAGTGGGCAAGATGGAGTGATTGGTAATAGGTATATATGGCGCTTGATATGAGGCTGGGAATGATGGTATATAAAGGCTCAACAGAGGAGCTAATACAGGATTGTTTACGGCTGTCTTCCTACGATTGAAATAGTCGATTCACTGTCTTGCGTCTTTTCACCGTCAAGGTTCAAAAGAAGTCGCTGGTTCTAGATTGGCATGGCTCATCAGGGGTTGGATATAGCCGTTGTCGAGTCGCGCCTGCTAACTTTACTAGCGTGATAAACATGGATAGCTGACTTCTGTAATCTCATCCTTCTGCTTCGTACACGGAAGACCATAGCGATTTGAACAGTATTCGAGGATCGCGCATTCGATCCGTTCGAAACGACATCCTTACTCAAAGCGTCTCATCTTCACCGAGTGTTGTTTACAACAAGTCAATTGGCTCGTGATCCCTTCTCTATCAATCTATTTTCACCACCTCATTCGCACTCGCTGATCACGCCCTATCACATTCCATTCCGCTAGTTCTTGTCTTCGCAAGCTCGAGCCAAGCGATTGTGCCGCAAAGTACTTGCTCTATCTCCACAAACTCCAAGACTGTGTAGCATTTGGGCCTCATCGCCCTCACCGCCAAAGTGGCTCCCTCCGACGTCCCCCCTAGCCCATCCTCAGGCTCTTCCTTCGCGAACTCTTCACAACATCGGCGCCGACGATCGAATGCTGCCCCAAGTACAATAACCACAACTCCTCGTCTTCGCTCAGAATCTTCCACGCTACCACCTCCGTCTCCGCTCGAATCCCTGGACGAAGGAGAAGACTACAGGGAGAGAGATCGTGATCATTACGATCCTTTCAGTAAACCTCCTGCTAGTCTGGGCTCGCATACCATGACTGAATTGCGTACACCATCGCCAAATGGTCGTAATGGACTCGTGATAAACAAGAAGAAGAGCTATGGACAACTGGATACTCCTGGCCCACCAACATGGGCAGGCGCGCAAGAGAGGAGTGCCAAGGTGAATGGCTATGGCAATCACAAGGAGGGTTTCTTTGGCAAGCACTTCAGGTCGTTATCTAGCAGTCTACCAAGATTCACAACGAGTGAAAAGGACTTTTCGGAAAAGGAGAAGCTGGGTCGAGGACGGAGTGGAGGATGGGGTGACAAGGCTAAAGATGTGTTCTCGATGGTCGCAAGACAGGGATGGAAGTTGAGGCTGCTGTTTGCGGTGGTAGCCGCGCTCATCACGATAGTATCGTTGTTCAAACTTACGCGTAAGTTATTAAAATACTTCAGTTTCGAGGTTGTGTTGACTGACCGACTTTTCAGCACTACAAAGAATATATCGACGAACATCTTGGCTAGGCGGAGGCAGCAAGTTTGTCGTAGTACTAGGCGCGAATCAAGGTGGAGGTGTTATGGAGTGGAAAGGTCCAAGAGAATGGGCCATCGAGCGAGATAGCGTTCGCAACAAGAAGGCTTACGCGAAACGATGGGGCTACGAGCTTGAAATCGTAGACATGGCGACTAAGAAGAGATATGCACATGAATGGCGAGAAAGTTGGGAGAAGGTTGACACATTGAAGAAGCTGATGCGCAAATATCCTCATGCTGAGTGGTAATACCAAACAAATACATCTCTTATCAGGACCATCATCCACTAACATCACAACAGGTTCTGGTGGCTCGATCTAAACACCTACATCATGGAGCCTTCCATGTCACTTCAATCCCACATCTTCAACAACCTCCCCTCTACCACCTACCGCGACATCCGCGCCTACAACCCCTTGAACGTCCAGCATCCCCTAACCTCCCCCTACCTCGACGCAACCACCCGCTCTCCCACCGGCGACAACCAAGCAAACTCAATCAACATGATCCTCCCACAAGACTGCGGCGGCTTCAACCTCGGCTCCTTCTTCGTCCGCCGTTCCGCATGGACCGACCGCATCCTCGACATCTGGTGGGACCCCGTCCACTACGAACAACGCCACATGCAATGGGAGCACAAGGAACAAGACGCCTTTGAATATCTGTACGACAGCCAGCCGTGGATCCGGCCGCATGTCGCGTTTATACCGCAACGCAAGATCAACAGTTTCCCGCCGGGAGCTTGTGGTGATGGTGGGAATGAAACTATTCATTATAGTGAGAAGGAACGGGATTTTGTGGTTAGTATGGCGGGGTGTGAGTGGGGGAGGGATTGTTGGGGGGAAATGTATCATTATCGTGAGTTGAGCAATCGGTTGAATAGGTCGAGATGGGAGAAGTTTAGGGATTGGGTTGGGGAGAGGATGAAGAAGAGGGAGGAGAAGAAGGAGGAGGAGGGGAAGTAAGTAGATTGTGGGTGTTGCAATTGGCGAAAATGGGGGGACATGAGGGCATGACCATCATACTAGAAGGAATGGCTATGTTGCTGCCACTGAAGGATGTTTGCATGACGGACGTATTTACGCTTAGTATATCCTTTGCTCAAACTTGCTGTATGTAGATGTATAGCTTTCTGGGACTTAGACGACAACACGAGTATCTACAAATCAATATGACATATGTAGAATCGACTACATCAACATTTCAACATTATCGCCCTTGCACACAATCCACATGAACACATTCTCCTCATCAATCTATCAAGCTGAGGGAGTATGTCGCCCAATTTAACGATTTCCTATACTTGTATGCCCCTCAACATCGTAATTATTGTTTTTTCAAGTCTCAAGTCACAATACCCGCCAAGCTTTGTCAGGCGTTCTTGTACGACATGACACTGCTGGTACTTAGTTAACACCAACAATACCTGCTAAGCGCTCGCTTTTGAAATACGTACTGTTACACCTTACCCGCCGAGCTCGATATTGGATCGTTCTGGATATTATTGCGTTTATGCTGCTTTGCTTATTGCCGAATGGGAAGTGAGTGCTTTGCGTGCGTGCTTGTGTCATCATGTGGACTTGCTCGAGGTACATCGGTGAGAGGGGTGTCGTGACTGTGTCTTGTGTGCTTGTGTGCTCGAGGTACCTTTGTTACGACGTCTGGTTGGCTGCGTTGGGGCCATGGGTGTATTGATTTAGACGCTGCACGTCATGTGGTCAATGTCGAGAGCGGCTCTATTCTGTTCTGTTCTGTCCTCCTGCGCTGCTCCTTCCGGTGGTGCGAGGCATCGGATAGCACAGCACAAGGTCTTTGTAGGCGCTTCTTTTCCTAGCTCTTGAAGATCCTCCCACTTCTTGCTCTCATCAACTCAGTTCAGTACTTAGCCTCTTAGCTCTCGTGTTAACCTAGATTAGCTATTTCACGTCTCGTCTCGTCTCGTCTCATCTCACCTCATCTCACTTGCCTACTTTCAAGAGCTCAAATCACCAAGCTTACTGTACCATACCACACCAAGCAATGCCACTTACCAACTCCAGCACTCCTCCACCCTTGCCCTCGTCACTCTCACCATCTCATCTCCCTCCTCATCCTCACTCTTCAGCACAACCCCCACAACCCCCAAAACCGAACACCTTCCCACTCACACGCACTCACCAAAGACCCGACATCCAGCGCTTACGCATCCACACAACTCCCGCAGCACACAGCACCAGTATGACCCGTCCAGCGAAGTCGAGCAAGGCCACAAGCTCAACAAATTTACCAGAATCGTACACGCCCTCACCAGCGAAATCGGCGTGGCAGGCCAAGATGCAGGCGCGAGATGCGGTGGGGAGTATACCGGGTGTAGGATTGTCGCCGGCATGCTTCCGGGCGCAGGCGGATAAAGCGGGAGTAGTGGATACTGAAACGACGTCGATGGTGGTGATGGATGCTGATGATGATACTAGTGGATGTTTTGATTTCGAGGAGTTGTGTCGACGAGCGAAGACGTTGAGAGGGCAGTATGACAATGAACATGCTGAAGCTGGAATCAGACCTCTAGCCCTTCCTCGTTGGCATACTTACTCTGCTGGAGAGCGTGTTCAACACAGTGACCCTATCAGCGAGGACGGGAATGTTCAAAAAGCTGTAATTGCCAGCACTACGAACACGAATCAGCCTGATACTGCTTCCTCAAGCGCGAGCAGCAAAGGATGGTGGGATGTCCTAAAGAGTCCATTCTTCATCGTCACACCTATCAGTGGTGGTAGTGGTGGTTCAGTCAGTCAGATACCAAGTCCAGAAAGTCCCGCAGGCGCGCCTCTACCTACGTCTTCATTAGCGTCAAAGTCATTACCTGCGCGCTTGCCACCGCCAGTACCTACACGAGTGCCAGTGCCGGCGTCCGTGGAGGTGGACGGCCATAACTTAAAACTACCAGCTTTCGTCGCTGTAGTAATGGAGGCGAATCGTTTGGAGTCGGAGCGACGTGCTGCGAATGGAGCTGATTTGCAGACAAAGACAATGTTGCCTCTTCTTCGAACTGCAGCAGATCAGAATGCCTTGCCGGACTCTTTGGCAAGCTCGACCAGAAAGCCCGAGGTGCCCATGCGGGACTACTTCTCACACAGGCCTCCTCTTCGCCCGGCGCTACCACGTGGAATACAAACGCTACCGGCTCGTTTGGGGAGAGCTATAGCGCCTGTAACAGCGGCGACTGCAACACGTCCGCGGAATGCAATAGCATCTGCATCGTTTGTACAGGCGGTGTTGGACATGGATGCGCAGGCAAAGGAAGAGAAAAAGATGAGAGTCAAGCGAAAGAAGATGAAGATTTTTGAGGAGGAGGAAGAGGATTGGGAGTTCAAGTGTTGTGGTGTTGATGGTAATGATGAGTCTCTTGCTGATTGTGTTGTTGATAATAAGGAAAATAAGATAGATGCACAAGCGCAGAGTAAGATGAGTATAAAGACAACAGTGGAAGTGAAAAGAAGGCCGACGATCAAGGAATTGAGGAGTGGAAGCAATGGAGTGGTGGCAGTGGAAGGACAAGGAGATGGTGGTAGTCGTGGTAGAAGAAAGCTTGTAAGGTGGTGGACAAGGTTGTCTTGATGTTCTTGCTTTCGTTTGTACGATATGTATATCACGTACTGAGCGTAGTAATCGATACTGCAAATTTGACCTCGACAAGCTTCTATACAGTGGTCGCAGAGTTCATAGCCGTGAGTCCTTGCCGTTGGCCTTGTATTCTCCCTCGCCAGACAATGGTCTCCCTACTTCGGGACGTAATTCTGCTGATCGAAGATATATCCACGAATCTTTGACTCCTTCAGTAACTCCATATATCGTTCTAGATGCAGCACAGTCAGCATATTCCGCATACGTCTACTCCTCAGTCTTCCACAAGTCCACAACATCGCAAATAGCACATCGATATCACTCACCCCTCAAAGGTCCACACTTCTCCAAATGATTAACACCCTCTCGCCTATAACACTTTCCCATTTCTTCTCGGACTAAGCGAGCCATCATACTCCTGACCCATTGTTCGCGAATAATGGAATCTTGCGCGGCTTTGAGAGCTTTGTTGTCGTTGTAGTCTACACCGTCGAAGGTGGGAGGGACTTGGGGTTTGCGGGAGAGAAAGTATTCGGATTCGGGGATTGGCATGATGAGGGTTGGGACTCTGTTTGATGCTCGTGCGCCTTGCGAAGTAGTAAACAGACTGCCGTTGAAGTATGCAAGAGTGGCCGAAGTTTGGTGAGGATGAGGTCGAGGTATGGGGAGGTCGAGCAGGTGCGGGTGTAGTTCTGAATGCTGCTTGTGGATGAGGTGATATAAGGCTCGAAAGCTCCTTGACGGTCAAGGCTTTAGAGATGCGAGACAAACTCGAGTGCTGGCACTGCTTCGACCTGTTACAAATATGGAATTGTCTACATCGACCTCACTGTCGCCAGAGGATGAGGTCCAATGGTTAACCCTAATTCAGCTTGACTCGGCACACTAGCACGTGACCAGCAAGTCTGGAACCACGTCGCTACACTTTTGGAAGTTCTATCAACATGTCCCGGTGAATCAGATACTACAGCGTAACTCCATGCTGTCCGTGTAACACTACCTGCTGTGCTCCCGCGGGTACAGCCCTACCGTGTGACCTGAGCTAAACTAAAACCAGTACTGCCTACCCTCGGCGGCTACAGTATATGTTAGTGATGTACTGTACTACATGTCTCGTTCCAATAGAAAGTACCTTTCTCCCATATCTTTGTTTCAATCTCATCAGTGTCGAGCTTTGTTTAGTGGGAGTTGTTTCTTTATTTCATATTTCGTTTCATATCTGCTGGTCAGATCTTGTTCTCACTTTCTGCTCTTCTACCTAAAGGCCTGGTTGCCCTTTTACGTTGTCATCCTCGCCTCTAACTAGTGTCACTTTGTACGCGATTGTTATCAGACCGAGGATGAACACCTTGAGCAGTATACATATAGACGAATCTCTGCTGGCTCAGAGATTTAAGAACGAGCGTCCGTCTCTAACAAGGAGTCGAAGTAACGCTATATCAAGACATTCGCACGTCCCAACATCAATCAGCTACTCATCCAGCGAACACAGTGATATCGAGGACGATTTTCCCACTCCAAGAGCAAGCGAACTCAATCAATTGCTGAGCTCGGGCTATTCTCAAGCTACATCTGCACACTCTACTCCTTTAGGTGTATCAACTAAGCAATCATTCCAGGTCAGAGACAGCGCAGGCACGGATTTGACCTACTTCGAAGACTCTGAGTATGACGAGCTCGATGAGGGAGCATGGTTCGTACCAATAAAGATCTCGCCATCAATCAAAAAGACCTTGGAGCAAATACAGAAGAACAGTGCACGACCATTATCTCTATCCATACCTCATCACAAAACTAACATCAAAGCTTCTCGTGTTATCACGCGCCCAGTGGCGCCTACACCTTTATCTCCTGATGCTCTAGCAGCTCTCGGTCAGGGCTACAAGAAAAGAACGAAAAACAGCAGTATACCATCCCTCGACAGCACAGCCACAACAGTAGAGATGGCCAGCATCACGGCTCCATCAACACCCATAGAGCTCTCGAGTGAAGATGATGAAGGCGAAGTCTGGGATTGCCCCATCATGCTTGATCCTCGAGCCCTGGAAATGCTGAACCACATCTCGCCAGACCCAAATGAGTTTATGTCCAGTCCGACGTCAGACCCATCGAATGCTCCAATGAGGAACATGGAGGAAAGAGGTCTTGGTATTGAGCAGGTTTTCGAGAACCTGGCCCATAGATCACCAGTCGCAGACGAGGGAAGCAGGCTATCTTCCATTACTGTACCCTCCCCTAGAGGCTTTTTTGCATCACTGGATCCTGAGGCTCAGGAAGTATGGCGTTCCAGGCATGTCTCGCCCACCACAGCCATTGCAGAAGCATTTTATGATGTGCCATGGCGGAATGAGCAATCTCCATTAGCAGAAACACCATTGACTGCAACCATTCCACAAATGCACGACAACGATGATCCCGAGGGTCTCAACAGCAGCGACATACCCATAGAATATGATCAAGATTACCAACCAAAACTGCTCAACGAAAGCAAAGCGAATTTGGATAGAACAAAAGTGTGGCTACAAACACAAGAGGCTTGGTTAGAAGCAAAGCGACATCCTGAGGCTGCACGTACAAAGGTAGTCTCACTTCATATCGTCGATGATCTCCTTAACGAAGGCACACTGGTGGATCTAGCTGGTCTAGTTGGCGCTGTCCTCCCAACCACCATCGAGCAGACACAAGCAGATCCCGTCACTGAATTATCAGAGCCGATTCTCCCCTCGGAACTGCCTACCAGAAGCGAACCCTTGCTCTATCACACCTTCCAACAACTTCTTCGCAGCACACGCCCACTTGATCCCTTCCTCTTTCAAAAGACCCGCGCAGACGCCCTCGAAACTCGTCGTTTATACCTCTCCACTGCCCACCTCGCCAACCTCCGTGGTACATTCACAATGCAAAGCACAACCCGTCCCAAGTCCGACAGTTTCCAACACCTCCCAGCCTCACCAAACGGCGGCATTCTGGCAGCACGTCGCGAAGCCATCGCTCAAGCACAGAAACAGCGACATATGCGAGAGCAAGTCGAGACGTCGGTGTGGTATCTTGAAGCACTGCGTTATCTGATTGGTGGCACTCTGCTTCCATCTCTTGCGACCAAGCAAATCAGCCAGAAGAAGTCTTGTGGTATGAAGCCTAGAGTGTTGGTGTTGGCTGATCAGCCATGTGCTGGTTTTGGTTGGGCTGTGGCGATGGAGCATAGAGATGCAAAGGTGTATACTGCTGTTGTCAAGAATGACAGGAACCGAGCGAACTGGCTTGTCCATCGTGGACCATCGAATCATCGTACTGTTATGATAGCGAGTCCGTGGACGTTACCGTTCCCAGGTGGTGCGTTCGACGTCGTTTCGGCACGGACGTTGCATATGTGTTTGCACAAGATGGAGCATGAGGACACATTGAAAGAGATCTATCGCGTGCTGGCACCAGGAGGGATACTACACTTTTCGGTCATGGATGCGGTGCCTACGTCTTCTGCTGGCACGCTTCTAGATGAGATGGCTGGTACATTTGAGACTGATCTGCAAGATGCTGGATATGATGCGCAACCGGCACGGCATATACTTTCACGATTGCGGAGAGCAGGATTTGTGGGTACGAAGAGGATGAGACTTGCGCTGCCTATAGGTGGAAAGGACGCAACGGATGGAGTAGAGGATATGGCAGGTATAGTAGGGTCGGTAGAATGGGAGAGATGGATTCTGAAGTTACAGGAAGAGCAGGGGAGAACGGGAGATGACTTGTTAAAGGGTGTGGCGAGTGCTTTGGCGGAAGCGCGAAGAGTTGCAGGTGATGGGACTGGCAGTGGTGGCCAAGCACCTGCGTGGAAGATGTTGGTGGGATGTGCGAGGAAATCTTGCGTTGTTTGAGTACATGTAGGATAAGTGGCAATTATTTCTAAGAATGAACATATAGGAGGACAACGTAACCACCCTGCCATAACGATAATAATAGCCAAAGCATCATACTACTAGCACACCTGATAGTGGCGCGTAAGCACGTTGCGAAATGCTTTGCTTTGCTTGTGAGGCTTAGCTAGAGGATCTAGACCTTAAAGGGGTTGCATCTGTATCAGCTGCCTACCTCTCAACTCCATCAACCTTTATCACCTCTCATCGCTCCTCAATCGACGCTTCTATTCATCTTCAACCCAACCCTTCACCAGGCGCATAGATCACAAAAGCATCGTAAGTCGACCTCATCTTCATCGCCATCACCCCGAACCCAAACGCCTCAACGGCCTTGACGCGCGAAGCTTTGAGCTAAGCGTTCGTCGCATTGCGTAACCTCATCCAGCTTGGCAAATACAACAGCTAATCTCTTGTCTTCTGCCAACAGACACTTCTTCCCGCGCATTTCATCACCTAGCCTAGAAAAGCAAAAGCACATTCAAGCAGCAACAAGCATGTCCAACCAAGGTTACTACCAAGGCGGTCAGCCCCAATATCCTCCTCAAGCGTAAGTCATCCTCAGTCTAATCTCGGCTTTTACTTCCCATCCCTCGACCTCTACACCCTCACCACCACATCCTTACTCGAAGCCAATACTAACACTCCTTCACAGATACAACGCACCCCCACCAGGCCAATACTACCCACCCCAGCAACAAATGGGCTACCCTCCACCACAACAATACCCTCCCCAGCAAATGCAATACCAGCAACCTCCTCCCATGCAGCAGCAGCAGCGCAGTTCAGGTGGTGGAGGATGCTTCAAGGCGTGTATCGCGACGTTGTGCTGTTGTTTTGTTGCTGAGGAGGGATGCGAGTGTCTTGAGATGTGCTGTTAAGGGGGGAATACAGGCGACAGCTGGGTGTTCAAGCAAGAGCGAGGGTAGGAGAACAACGAATGGTCGATGTGTCTGGGGTCTCTAAAGTATTTCGGCGCTGGGTGCTTGGGCGAGTAAGGATTTTGATGGCCGGAGTCAACAAGACGACCATAACGACTACAAACCTCATACACCCTTGAATAATGACTTTTTCCCCTTGATCTTCCTTTTTCGAAGAACGGCTGTGACAGAATACTCGAGTGAAACCTGCTCCTTCTAACAATTTTTCACATCTACCCATATTTGTGCTTTTCAAACCTGGCAGGATTGTTGCAGTCCGCGACAATGATCTCGTGGTTGCTGTTCATCTCGCTTTCATTCATTCATTCCTACCAAACAACAAACTTCCACGTCCCACCACGAACAAAAAGAGAACAACGTCCGACCAATGGACCAGCTCAGCTACCCTACGCTACATGACTCCACTGGAAAACATCCACGCTATCTCCCTGCTTCCTCTCTCTCCTGGGATACCGACGGCACCAGGCATGCAGACTCACGCATATCGTTTTCCCGCTGATAAAACAGAATAACTACCTGGTATAATCGACCCCTAATCAATCAATCATTTGAGACCTCTCTCTCATATGAATCTCTTTTTACTTGTGAGTTATAGCCGGCATGGTATATCACCATCCCTTCCTTCCTTCCCTCATCACGCTGTTAGCATTATCATGTTGCTGAAAGTGCTGGATGAGAATCAGTCCTACCTCTTTTACTTTTACTTTCATATATAAAACTATGTAGGTACAATGGTTCGATTGGCCACCGTAGAGTATATCAAAGCGGTCCCCTCCTTGCCGGCTGGTATATAAAGTCAGCCCTCAATGTCACGCATCTATCGTACAGCCCACACGAGAACAATATCGACCGCTCCTCTATCCCGACCAGCTGGGGATCATACGCGTGAAGGCATGCATGATAATGTTTCTCTTAATTTTTTCCTCCTGATCTTTTCAAATGCTGATGACGAGACTGTGATGTACAGTACTGTATACGATTAGTCTGGGTTTTATGTCTTGGATAATATGGATGGAGGCATGGTTTGAGCTACACAGCATCGTACATTTTAAGATAGCTGGGTTGCCATTCTGTTATATTCTGGGGGTTCGTGGTGCGACGTGAGATTGGTGCTTCTTGTCTTGGGTCAAGGGCCTGGATTTAAGAAGAAGCCGCGTGCTTTTTCTTTCTTTTTTTGGGGGAGGTCAAAGGGAAGCTTGTTGTGGTGTGGATGATTTTGTGTAGATAATGCTGTGCCATGCTATACCATGCCTTGAAAACACAGACGAGAAGGCGTCGTCAAAGGTCGGATGACTACAGTATACGTCGGGATTATCTGACGTCCTCCTCGTACTAGACTGAACGATACTGTGTAAAATTGAATGATGCCTGTCGTTATCTTCCAATAATGCAACCTCCGAGCCACGCATGATATATCTGCAGGACGGAGGACGGCCTGCTACTATGCTGTTGTAATAATGTCTAAGGGCCTGGGCTTGGTTAACATCGATCTGTATGTTGTGTACTATTCGGTGGTGTGATGCGCGTTAGACAGGTTCCTTGTTTTAGAGCGCCTTGGGGCAGTCGTTGACTTTGGTCCGTGTTGGTGTAGATTTGCATACTGTGTATTTGTCGCGCTCGTGCCTGGCTCGACTATATGCAGCGTATGAGCCAAGCTGGGGGTGGCTATTGGTGGATGTAGCTTTGTCGGACACCAGACGGAGACGCAATCTGCTGACGGAAAATGGCGTGCCAAGCGCTCACCAGATCAATTCAGTATCAATCCGTCTTCTGGCACGCCAGCTGCACGACGACAGACGCCCCACTCCAGCAGATACGATAAAGTCATCCACTCGCCCGACTCACCCCATCACATTACACGACCCTCTTCCTAAAAGCCACCTCCCTCGGCAGTCTAAAACTAGCACAATACTGTCTCTTCTTCGGCGCCACATCCCTCACATTCCTCACACTAATCTCCATCTCCGCATCCTCCATCCTTACCTCATACCCCAACTTCTCACTCAACTCCCTACAAATCTCCTCTCGTGGCTTAACACCTTCAGGATCGTCGTCCTCGGCTTTTGGCGCAAAACAGTAACAATGTATCATTGGCAATTTTGTATCTGTGTGTGGAGTGAATAGCAATTCGTGGCCGGCATAGAGACCGATGAAGTCGGGGATGAAATCGATGGCGGTGGAGGGCAGGTTCATTACGTAGTGGTTGAAGGTAAGGGGTTGGGGGATGGAGGTGTAGCGGTCGGCGTCGGAGAGGGACTTGAAGTTGAGGGTGGTGCGAGAGAGCTTTTTGGGTATGCGCGCGGTGTGCGTGGTGGTTAGGAGACGGGTGGCGGAGGAGGGGATGAAGGTGTGGCCGTCTTCGCAGAAGGAGTGGACGAAATCTGTGACCTGGTTGGTTGTGCGAGTTTTGTTAGCCAGGTTTGTCGAGCTTGCTTCGTAAATATGATATATGTGTGTATGTCTGTTGGTATCATCTTCAAACTCACCTTATTCAACCGAATCGCCTCCCTCAAACACTCATCCGTATACGGATTCAAATCATTTGCCCAAACAAAAACCCCCTTCTTCCCCGCCGGCACCGCAAACGGTCCCACGCCCGCCATCACATCACACACCATCTCTCCCGGCTCGAAAAGATTCACCAACCGCTCATGTTCCGTACTCAGTCTCGAATTCCAGAAAACTTTGGAATAATCAAATCTGAAAATGGCGCCTGTTTCTCTTGTTTCGACGAGAAAGTCGTGGTCGCCGGCGATGACTTCGAAGTCGAGGACGCGGTATTCGTTGTCGGAATTTAATGTGTCGGCTTTGTTGATGACGGTGCGGATGGAGGGGTTTTTGTCGAGGATTACTTGGCCGATGAGGGATTTGTAGGGGAGGTAGGCGTCGCGGAGGTTCACTTGGGCTGTTGTCGACGTGGGTTAGATGATTTGTGTGCCGAAGAATGCTGTGTAGTGGTGTGTGTGATTTACCTATGTGGCCAGCGTGTGCGAAAGCGCCAGGGACATCGTCGAGGAGTTCTTCTGGGAGGATAGAGGATATGATTTCATCTTTGTGCTTGAATGTTAGCAATGGCGATCTCAGCAGTGCACTTAGGCTCGAGAGGGGAAAAGGAAATGGCTCACGATAATTCCAATTCTTATAGTCAAGCTTGAGCGTCCATGGAATGAGCGAAACATCCTGTGCCTCCACCAAGCCATTCAACTCACGACTCCACGTCTTCTGATCTACAAGTAAGACAAACAATCAGCCCAACATTCCACTCGCTATTCATCAGAGAACACAACAACACCACAACATCATGCTTCTCCCATAACCTACCATCACACGCAATCCCAGGCTTCAGCAACACGCACTTAGCCCCATTCTTCTCCTCCCCGAGCGACTGGATCGGATGATACTGCCTAACATTCAAGATCTCGCTTGACTTCAACAACGTCTGCCGCACACGAGACAAATTCTTGATATCAGAGACTTTTACTGCAGAAATGGGAATGTCTCGATGGAAAAAGGCACGGTCGAGGACGCGCATGCTGCGGTTCACCGGGGCACGAAACATTTCGGCTTCTTCGCTCATTTCTTTGCGGGCACGGTGGATGGAGGAGTATAAGGAGATTCACGCCATTTGATGTTTTATATGGATGACATTTTGGCAGAGGAAATTCTGGTAAGAGGTCATTTTAAGTCACGTGACTCACTCCTGCTATGTCTTAGCGGCCACTTTCAAGGCGTACATGAGAAGCCTACGATAAAACAAGTTTCACGAAGTGAGTGGACGAGGATGTCCAATTGCTTACTCAAGTAGCGGGGATCAAGTTGCCATACATTTCTACACAATAAAGCACTTGTACACATATCTCTCCGTGTCGATCAAATGAAGTACATTTAACATGATGCTCATGAGCATCTCCCCCATAACATAACCTCTACCAAACAAAGAATATAAACACCAAGACGAAGAGAAGACAAGGAGCAAAACCCTCCAAGCATATCTACAAACGAATTGAAAAGAACAAACAATCGAATATACCCTCCTTCTTTTGTAGTCGTGTCGAAAGTTGCCGTACCATCATAATCATCTCCTAACTCTCCTATTTCGTGCCTATTGCATATATAAGACTATGGCCATGTTTCATCATGGATCAGGGTAATGATGACTGCCATTGCTCAACACTCTGTCATGAGCAGGCCTTGCAGTCCTAGGCGGACTTCCCACCATCCTCCGCGACATTGGGCTGGGGATGGTAAAGTCTGGATTCGCATTCAAGACAGTTTCTTGTGCGCGATATCTTGCAGATGCCTGACTGGCCGGTCCACTATACAGAGAAGACTCGGCATAGGGCTTTCTGATTATTCCACCTCTTCCACCACGTGCTCCTCTGCCGATGCCCCAACCTCGGCCTCGTGGAGAGTATGGTACACCCTCCATGGGAGGTGGAGGTGGTGGACGCCAGGACGGGTTGATGGGTCGTTGCGAAATTGATGTAAAATTCGAAGTCTCGGATACTGCCGGAGAGCGGTTGCCCTGTGTTCGGTCGACATCTTTCGGTAAATCTTCGTAGGAGTTGGAATTGCGTCGATAACTGCTTTCTGCTTGAAGACGTTCTAGTTGTGTATTGACCACGGGTCGGACGGGTGCAATGACAGGCTCATCTGTTGCGAATTTCGGATCGACGTCTTCATAATAATTGCTACTAGCACTACGTGTATGTTGTAATGGTTGATTTTCAGTAATTGCCAGGACGGCTTCCGCAGATAGCTCTATAGGCGGAGATTCTTGATCCGGTATTTGGTTGTGTGAAAAGTCATGTTGTCGTGGACTACTGTCGCCCAGCTCGACAGGGTCTGCTTCTCGCCATAGTGGTATTCCTCTGCATGAGATGTCAGTTCGCTCCTTTAAAAGCGTTTGGCTGTTGTGACTTACCCTGGACCTGCTGGCGCGGAGGAGTGCTGAATTGGTTCACTTGCATCCAACTCGGATACGACACCTGGAATATCTGTCCTCGGCATCGAATCCAACTCCGCAGCTTGTCCCGCGTCTAATTCGGAAATATTGTGTGCTGGCATTGGAGGTACGTCTGACGAAGGTCGAGGTGATGTTCGAGGGCCTCGTGCTGGAGACTGTCGTCCACTAAACCCAAACGATGCCGGATCACGCGCGAAGCTACTGTTTGTTGGAGGTTCTGGTGAACGACTACTATATGCATCAATCACTGCAGCTGCATCATCCTCCTGACTTTGGTCGGTGTTTTGATATGGCGTTTGCGGTGTGCGTTGGGTACCGACGTTATTGGGTACAAAATTCGGATCATATATCACTGGCTGTGTAGCACGTTCTGCTGGGGATGGCGGTAGACCACCAGCCTCGAACTCCCTTGGACTGGTTGGTGGACTTCTGCTATATGGTCCGACACTATAGTTAGGTCCGACTCCACGTCTCGCAGGCATGCCTCTACCACGACCATTCCAGGCGCCTGGAGGACCGCCTCGTGGACCAGGTCCAAAGCTGCCTCTGGAAGGATAACCTTGTGGTCCTGGAGGACCATAACCTCCTCTGATGAAGCCTCCTCTAGGTCCTGGACCACTACCTCGTGGAGGAGGGTACCCACCACGACCAGGCGGATACATTGGTGCGCCTCTTGAAGAGGGTCCTCCTCTATAAGGCGGGTAAACATTCCGTCTAGGTCGGTCAGATTGAGGATCTCGTAGCCGCTCATTTTCGCTAGGACCGAAAGTGCCGCTCGGAGTGCCTCTATTTGAGTTTTCCCTGCTATATGTCTTTGGGGTCATGTTCGGCTCGCCAGCTGCGAAAACCGCTGTTGATCCAGATAGACCCGTATTTGGTGCGCCTGGTGTGCTATTAGGCTGGCTTGCAGAAGGTCCACCTGTGCTGCTCATCGTGCGTATGGAAGGCGCCTGTGCATTAAGCGGGGTGCGGTCGTCCATACTCGAGCGTCCATTGTTCTGCTCGAAGACTGCAAACTTGGGAGGTTCAATGGCCGTTCGGGGCGGAGATTCAGCGCGAGCAAAAGACTGTGCCTGTTTCATAGCATAAAAGTTCTCTCCATTCATATCAGCATTCTCTGCGATCCTTCTCTTCCTAGCTTTCCTGCTAACCAGAGTGCGTCGCATAGCGCAAGTGAGGACGCTACATGCTGTGATGATGAGTGTAGCCGCTAAAACGATCCAGCCACCCCAGGCCAGGTTGGGAATAAAGAGCAAGATGTCTACGAGAAATGCCAGGAGAGTGACGAGCAGAGTCGGGAACGTGAGGATGAGGAGGGCGAGAAGATATCGAGGAGAGTGTGAAGGTCCTCGAAGATGCGATGCAGCGGCTAAAACAGTGCAGAGCAAGGTCAATACTGCAGCCACAGGATGTACGATCAGGATCGATGAAAGCTTGTTTCGACTATCTTGTGGTAGTGTGAAGTTGTCGCCGCTTACGATGGCTGGAGGTTATGCTTATCAGTACAGCAGATATATAATGTAGCCTCCCAGCGCAACTTACGTGTAAGATACCCTAGTTTAGTCTTACAGGCATCAGCACCTCCATCAATAATCTCGCAATAGCCAAAGACTCCAAAGTTGTATCCGCTGTACTTTGATAAAGGTATCGCGTGAATGATTGGTGTCGATAAGGTTGAGAGGAGAAGGAGAATGAAGGCGACGAAGAAGAGGAAGGTCAATGGAGTTGCTGGGCGGAGCATCATCTTTGGCAAAGTAGTGAAGCCACACAAGCTTGTCTCATGGGGCTGATATCTTCTGTCTTGTGTGGAGAACTATTGGTGCTGGCCAGATATATGAAATGAAAGATGTGGTTGGGATCGTGCCTGCGCGTCACTCTCGTGTAGCGCGAGCTTCAAATGATTGTCGTTAAGTGTCGAGTATTGTCCTGATTGCGGACGAATATTGAGAGTCCGGAAAGTCGAGTATCTTCCTGCGTTGACTTCGTAGCCGTGATAGCGATAGCGTTTAGTGTGGCTTGGCAGTGTTCAACAAGCAATGAGGCTCAGCAAGGCCAGTGCGCTCAGAAGGAAGCAATAGGCAGTCCAAGGTGTGGTTATTTGGTTGGAGGGTAAAGGATTGCGCGGACCAGCCTGGGCAGAGAAACAAGGTTACAAGGAAGGAACGACCTGAGCGCAAAGTCAAGTCGAAGTCGGAAACAAGAGCCGAGTGAAAGGTGATAACCAGTAGGTGAAAAGAGGCAGAAAAGAGCGACAAAGAAGGCGATGATACTGTTATCGCGCTGGATGCGAACGACGTAGACGGTGAAGAGGAGACGTCTGTCTGTCTGTGTGTTATGTGTATGTATGTGATGATGGTCATCCAATGTCCACGTTGTTGACCTTATCTTGGGGAAAGTGGGTGGACAAGGGCCGACTGCGCTAGTCCCACCAACGACGAACCGCAGATGAAACATGAAACCTGGAATCAGGCACGCGCCAACCGATTTACCCGCCGCCACTGTTACTACGTAAGAGATGAGGATCTACCTTAGCCGTACTACATCCATGATACGTCCCCGAAGCGAAAAGCAAGGTCACCTTCCTTCTCATACTCACCCGTCACATCCCAAAGCTTTGACGTTCAGATTTCTGCGACATCAGAATTGAAACTCAAAGGAAAAAAAGTTGTGGAGAGTGCTGGAGAACTTTATGTGTTGTAATTCCTGACACCAACTTTATATCTCAGCTCAATCAGCTTGGGGATGTGAAGCCAAAGCATAGCATGAAGAGTACCTGTCAATATTAGGACTCTGAGAAGTAGCTGGACGGGTGTGGCACAAACAATATCATACAACCATGATTTCATAAGCCGACTATGTACACATTCATCCTCTGTCCATTGTAATACCACCACACCAAGATACACCTAGTCGAACCCACCCGGCACTTTGATCTGTTCCGATGGTGTCCGGCTAAGACCTTGACCTTCTCCCTCTAGTATGGGAAGCTTGCCCTTCTCTTTCTCATACACCCTATCATCCTCCACAGACATCCTTGGGCCATTCGTCACATCCAGTGGCTCCAGCGCCCCGGCATTAGCCTCCGGTGACTCTTCCCTCTGTTCTCTACGGCTCTGCTCGACAGAAATCCTAGGAATGCCAGCACCACCACCACTCATGGTCGCACCAGCAGGGACGACACCTCCACCAACTCTTGCCCAAAACATCCTCTCCCTCAATCTCGTGCACTCCTCCCATGCCCCTCGTACTTCATCGCCGGCTTCACACTTCACCATGCCACTACGTGCCAATCTTAACCAGCCAACGAGCTCGCATGTTGCGCGTACTCGCTCGAGACAATAGCCACAGAGAGGATGTCGTTGCGCGTCTTCGCTCTCGCTTGTCCGAAAGCGGTGCCGACGTCTATGTACTTCACCTTTTCTCATTTCGCCACAAAGACCACATGGATCGCCTGCGCGGTAGTAGCGGGAGTCTTGAGACCAGGGTTCAATGACTAATGAGCCAGCCACCAGTGAAGAAAGCACCGATCGACGGGCGAAGAACGACAAAGAAGGAGCGGCATCGAGACGGAGAGTGGGCTCGATATCCTCTGAGAGTAGCCGTTTGTATAATTTCGACTTTTCGAGAGTTGGACTGGTGTCCAGATTTAGGCTCGGTGAAGAAGGGTTGAAGGATCCTGGTAATGAGGAAAGACTTGGTGACGCGATTTGACTGCCAAATGTAGGCGGTTGTGCTGCGGTTGGTGTGACTGGCGGTACTTGGCCGCTAGTTGTGATACTAGTTTGGCTGGCGTTTGAGAAGGCGCCCACGCTGTTGTTTGATGTTGCTCTAGATGCTGATTGAGTGGGACGTGCTGAGCGGATCATGTTCAGGAAATCTTCGTATGCAGGTAGATCATCGCGGAGAACAGGTCGAAGCAAGTGCGAGAACTTGAGTGGTTGGTCTGCTGAAACTGATTGGTATTGAGGTGTCCGTGGTGGACGTTCATTAGCATCAAAAGGTCGTGACGCACCATCGAATGAGTGCGCTGTAGGTGTTATCGGCGCACTCGAGGCAAGTGTGAACTCGTCCTTCTCGTCCTGGAACTTCTCAAGTACACCCTTCAAATCTTGTAGCTGTTCCTGTAGCACTGTTCTCAAAGTCTCCGAGTCTTTCAATTGACCTCTCAACTGCTCGTTCTCCCTCCTTGCCTGCGACACCATCGTGTTTGCCTCCTCGAAGAGAGACGCTGTCAAGGTTTCAATCTCCTGTTCGACGCCTTTCTTCTGCTTCTCCGCTGTGCTTCGTAATTGTCTCTCTTCTGCGAGTGAAGTCCGTACACGAGCCATAGCCGCGTCCGTTTCTGTTCGAGGCACCAAGACACCTTTCGAGACCTGCTCTTCATGCCGATTCACCTTCGCCTCGAGTTCCTGTATCCTATTTCTTGCGACGACGAGATCATGCCGTGTAGCTTGCAAGTTGTCATCCAAGTTCGTTTGGTGATTGATCGCATTGATGAGTTTCGTACTCAGCGCAGCGACCTCGTTACTCAAATCTGGGTATGAACCCGAATAGTCCCCAGACACGGAAGGTGTTCTGGTACTAGGCTGTATTGGGCTGGATAATCGTGGATCAGGCAGTGTGTTTAGATCACTTAGAGGCGCAGGTTTTCGAGATCGCACTGAGCCTGATGTCTGCTGCGGCGGTGGTGGTTGTGCTTTCAGGTTTTGAGTGGATTGTGATCTGAACATGTTCCGAGTGTTGTTGAAGAAGCGCTGAGGGGTTGTGGAGACCCCGGGGAGAGGTGGGCTTGAAGGAGGAGTGGTCGCCGAGCCATTGCGACTATGGCCTGGCGACGGCACGTAGATGCTAGAAGGTAGTAAAGTAAGCATAGTGCTGTATTTGCGATCAACAGAAGTTCATACTCTGCCAGTGTGAAGGATGCAGGTGAGGTTGTGTTTTAAAGTGCCCGAGATTGGCTGCCTAATCTGAGCGCGAACCTGGTGCGCCTTCAGATCTGAGCAATGACCAAGTTGGAGTCTCTAGCGCGGAGAGCTGATTGAGTATGGGAAATTGGCTGATGTTAGTCAATCACTGTGGTCTGAATCGTCGTTTAAACGTGGGAAAGAGTGTGGACAGGTGGGTGTTGGTAAGAACAAGCATGTGGGGGTGATTTCGTCTGACATCAGCTACAAAATACAGCGCAATAGAAGCGTCGTCTGAAGCGATGATGCAAAGACTTTTGAACTCATAAGCAATGCTTATACATATGCTATTCTGACTGCGACCCACTTGAACTCATAAGCAATGCTCTTACATGCGCTATCTTGACTGCGATCATACCAAGCATTTTTACTTGTCTAGCATAGTACTGCTAGCCCAGTACATTTAGTCCTCATCGAATATCTGGAGCGTATTGATCAATATTGTTTCCACCACTCTCGCCTGCAACGCCGCGTCTGCCACTTGAGATCCACGACCTTGTCCCATCATCGACGGTGCAAAGCAAATAGCGAGATTATTCGCATTCATTCTGTTCACTCTGGAGTGCTCAGTGACGCGGTAGAGATGCTGCTGAGATGTTAGCTGTGCAATGATATTGAGTAATTGTCCTTCAAAATACCAGAATGAGAACCCGCAATGTAGCATAGTTTGGATCAGGTAGGCTGTTGATTACCGCATGAACTGAGTCGCGGCGAACAGTATTATCCTCAATCCTTGCCGCTGCTAAGAATTCCATGTACAGTTCCGATGTCATCAAAGGGTCAGGCAATTCTCTGAAGAATTGCTTCAATAGACCAGCAACACTGTTGACATCGTGATGAAAATGTTCGGGATTACGGAAGTCCACTCGTGAGGAGTCTGCGCGACGTCAGCTTCTTTCCTTCATAGCGTATTTCGAACATATCTTACCTGAGTTGAAGACTTCTTTAAGCTGGTTGATGTGAACAGTATTGCCTGATAATCGATAAATTCCTTCTGTCTGGAGTCCAAAAAGGTCAATCGCTTGTATACATTGACTGACAACAAGTGGTACTGGTAGTTCATCGCGTCTAAAAAGCGTATCCAGGCTTTCTCCGAACACCCTTTTGGCAGGATCCACATATGATCGTGGCTGCTGCTGCGGAGGCGCCGCGGCATAGTTGCCATTCTGGACATTACGAGGATATTGAGGCTGCTGTTGAGGTTGGACATTATACTGGGAGCGATTCTGCGACTGGCCGTAGCCTCCGTTCTGCATAGCGGCTGCTGCAGCTAATGCTTGCTGTGATTTTTGTGTATGTAGTCCTGGATGTACTGGCTGTTGCACAGGACCACGATATGGCGCTTGCTGTGGTTGCACTGTGCGATCCAGACCATAACTTGGAGCTCGCGTTACAGGCGATGGCAGTTGCGGCGCTTTGTCGGGAATAGGTGAGGTATACTGAGAACGTGACTGCTGGGGCATGTTTTGTGGAGGTCGTTGTTGCTGAGGTATCTGCATTTGAGGTGGTGGTTGAGCTATACGCATAGCAGGTTGAGCTTTGAGTGGTAAAGGTTGTGATTGTGGTGGTGGCTGTGTTTGTGTTTGGCTTGCAGATTGTGAATATGCTGGTGGTGGTTTTGCCTGTGCTGGAGGCTGTGATGAAGATTGAGCTGTAGGTGAAGTAACAGTAGATGGACCAGATCTCGGCCCAGATGTGGTAGAGCTTAATGTGATTAATGTCTGTTGAAATCAAACTGGTTAGCCAAGTTCCAGCTCGGATGCTCTTTCTTACATACAGGATGTTTCTCATATCTGATTTCTGCAGGTTTTGGTGGTACTGTGGAGGTGTGACTGGTGATGTGTGTTTGAAAGTCGCGCTCATTGTCAATCTGAGATACCATGTCGCGCATACTCAATGCACCACCAGCACTATCATCTTCGTTCTTGATGGGGCTGATCACCACACCGTTGTTGACCAGCAGTTTCTCACTAAACGCAGCTTTTATCAAATCAGTCCTGATACACATCGAGATAAAGATCAAACATACCAAACTTCTGTAATTGCAATACCAACGCCGCATCGCACTCTCTGATCAAATCTTGTAACCTCCTAACAGCCTGCGGTCGAAGCGTACTCAAATTATCCTGTCTCTGCGTTTGTGCTGCTGCCACTCTTGTCTGATAATCTCTATCCGCTGCTTCCAACTTCCTCAGAATGTCCTCCTCATGCTTCTCTGCCGATTTGGGTCCCTTGACAGTAAATATCTTTCCCGTGCCCTTTTCGCCTGTCCTTACACGATCATAGTCTTCAGCCAAACCGTAGTACTTCAGCTTTGCCTTCTCCATCATAGCTTCTGCCTCTTTGACCTTTTTCTCGTTGTTTGTACCTTCTGTCCTCCAGTGCTTGCGCTCTTTGTCCATGCGATTTGTAAGCTCGGCCAGGTCGTCGTGCATTTGTTGTAAGGAGACTGCAAATTGATCACCATTGGCAGCCATGCGCTCTTGAGCTCGTGAGACGTCTGCAAGCTGAAGAGAATAGGATCCAGTACGAGCTTCTGGGTTTTTGGATGCATCATAGGTAAGTTTACTGAGTTTCCTGAGACCTCTCTGGTGCTCGTCTTCGAGGCTGGAGCGTTTCTTGAGAAAGTCGGCGAACTCTCGTGCGGATGAGATACTTTGTTTTAGTCGTGCTAGGAGGACGTTGATGCCCACCTAATCATGTGGTAAGCAAGCTGGAGTATTATCTGAAGTCAATTGGCCTGTGACGTACATCTGAGAACATGACATTGTCTACAGCTTGTGGATTAATGCCAGTCCGTACAGGGGTGGACGATTCGTAAGGAGCTTCCATCTCTGCTGGCGACGACCGCCCATCGATGCCTGTCGAGTCGGCCATGGTCACACGAGTGTGTTTGGAGCTTTGTTGTGATGCGGCAACCAGGAGAGGCGTACAGGAGTAAGTCAATGGATGCTTGACTGCTGTTCCTGTGTTGCTAGACGGGGTTTTCAATTTAGCATAGTGTGTCGTACAAGTATATGACAGAGCGGTGACCACGACCACGACCAAGACCAAGCCACTCAGCACCACGCAGCCCTTGGCTTCTGAAACACAAGCGCGTTGACCAACTCCCCACAATCGGCACAAGCCACAGCGAGAAACGTCATCAACCATGGGCTGCGCTGAAACTTTCGACCCTTGATCTTCCTCGAAAATAAATCCTGAGGTGAAAATAAATTCAAAAAGTAAACAAATATCTATCGCTCTACACAGCTATCTCTGATATCTCAATCATCATGTCTCTAGACACTGAATCCCGCAAGCGCAAAAGCAAAGACGATGCGCCAGAGGAAGCAGAACAGAAAAAGTCAAAATCACACAAGAAGAGAAAGCATGCCGAAGATGCTGAGCAAGAGGCTGGTGGTGTGCCAGTAGCCTCCAATGGAGACGCGGCGACAACAGAAGCGGAAGAAAAAGCAGCACGCAAGAAGCGTAGGAAGGAGGAAAAGGAAGCCAAGAAAGCTGCAACATCAGTGGATTCTGCACCTGCAGACGATGATATTATGTCTACGAAGAAGAGCAAAAAGAGCAGGAAAGACAAGGACGTCGCGTCTGCAGACCCCACCGCAAACACAGATGTTGAAATGGTCGATGCACCAGTAGACGCAGACGAAAAGAAAGGATCCAAAAAGTCCAAGAAAAGCAAAAAGGGCAAAGTCGAGAAGACCACAGAAACCACCCCCACCGAGGAGTCTACCTCAGCAATAGACATCACTACCGAGGATGCCGCACCAACAACAGAAACAACAGAGAAGAAAGCCAGCAAAAGCAAAAAGTCGAAAAAGGACAAAACTGCCTCTGCCCCAACCGGCACCACCAACTCCACAGCAGACACATCCACACCATCCAACGCAGACGCAGAAACACCGGACACCACATCCATATCTTCAAAGCACCGCTACATCTGCTTCATCGGCAATCTCCCCTTCACAGCCACAGTCGAAAGTCTAACCACCCACTTCGCCTCCATTTCCCCCATCAGCATCCGTCTCCAAACCGACAAAGCGACCAACAAACCGCGGGGTTTCGCCTTCATCGAATTCGCCTCCTACGACCGGATGAAAACCGCCCTAAAGCTATTCCACCACTCCGAGTTCGCAGATCCCTCTGCACCTGACAATCCCAAGAAGGTGCGGAGGATCAATGTGGAGTTGACCGCGGGCGGTGGTGGGAATACAGAGGGCAGGATGGAGAAGGTCAAGGTGAAGAATGTGAGACTGGAGGAGCAGAGGGAGCGGAGGAAGGTGGAGGAGGCGAAGGTGAGGGAGAGGAAGGAGAAGAAGGACGAGAAGGCTGCCAAGGGGAGGGGGAAGAAGGGTGAGGGTGAGAACGAGGAGGATGGGAAGACAAAGGAGGATGTGGGAATGAGCGGCGTGCATCCGAGTAGGATGGCTATGGTGAATGCTGCTAATGCGGCTGGAAGGTAATGAAGTTTTGTACTTGGATATCGTTGATGTACGGATAGACGACATGTAACATTTTTTCATATAGATGCATCTTCTCGACATTTAGCCGTACTTGACTTCAAGTACAAAGATACATTCTAAATTATCTTCATGTCATTGCAGAAACCATAGAACATCTAACTGTATCCTTCTAATCTTCCATGTTCTGTTTATGCTTCCATCCCTCAAAAGCTTTTATTCAGGCGAGATATTTGCTCGAGCTGCACTAGCAGCAAAACCGCCAGCTTGACCCTTCTTATATCTCCATTATAGTGCATGCATATCTACCCAACTTGATAGCCAAAATCAGACAAGCTGTATCCTCATCTTGCTCATAAATATTGCCATTGCTCATAGAAGCGATAGATATCAGAGCAAAGGTAGTCTTGCTGAGAAAGCCTTTGATCATGGGAGAGTGCTAACACTCATGGTTCAAAGTACGCAGGTCCATCCTGCTAGTAAGGTCATAACAAAGACCCCTCTTGTATGGGGTCGAATCGTGTAGAAAGGAAAAAGAGATCGTCATCCACATGACTATGTTTCGGTCGGCGCTTCGTAGAGTATCATGAGATGATTTCGTTGCATGTCGTCTGTAGTGAGGGAGTTCCAGCTCATAGAATGGTGCACTTTGTCGACTTCTTGGCTTTTGGTGGTGGTCGTGGGTTCAGCACTGCTCTGTTTGACAATGTTGTCAGTTAAGTCCACGACCTCATGCAATCGTCCATTGTAAACCTACCTGATAGCCTCGTCGAAGACACTTTTCAGATTCCTCTGCGTTAACGCCGAACATTCCAGATATTTGACAGCTTTAATTTCCTTCGCCATCTGCACAGCCTGTTCATATTGTATTGGTGCCATTCTCTTTGCACCTAATTGTCTTTTGACGTCCTCGTTCTCCCTGAGGTCAATTTTCGTCCCGACGAGGATGATAGGGACGTCCGGGGCGTGATGCTGAATTTCCGGATACCACTATTTGCCGATCAGTATCTTGAACGAGGTCAAGCCCTAGGAAAGTTATTATTGCTGACCTTTGCTCTAACGTTGTCGAACGATGCGGGGCTGACAATGGAGAAGCATATGAGGAAGACATCGGTTTGTGGGTATGATAGTGGGCGCAGACGATCGTAATCTTCTTGTCCAGCTGTATCCCAGAGACCTAGTGAGATAGGCTTGCCATCGACCATGACGTTCGCCGAGTAATTATCGAAGCTG
>Ga0160429_1000507_pt1 | contig 34009 bp, 26 predicted proteins | sample SolpanmetagenomR_FD_108199 | JGI IMG/M metagenome (GOLD analysis project Ga0160429, IMG submission 108199) | Solar panel surface microbial communities from Lawrence Berkeley National Laboratory, California, USA - R | ecosystem: Engineered > Built environment > Solar panel > Unclassified ... | reverse complement strand
AGGTGCGAGAAAGGCGCCCCAGCTTCCTGGTGCGTTATTGCTATTCGAGCCGGTACCTGCTCGAGTTTGATTATATGGCACCGAGCCTGTAGTGGGCAGTTCGCCAGCGGGTAAATGATCGTAGCGTGCACCTTCGAGAAAGTGATTGTCACGTTCGTGACCCTTCCCTTGATCAGGACCGATAAGCGCGTTCTTCAGGCCTTTAGCGACTGTTTGACCTCCGCGGCGCCAGTTGAACTTCTTGGCCTTGCGAATGTCCACTACTTGAGGAGCATCCAGCATGGTGCCTGCTTCAACTTGTGTGTCACCCGAGTAATTGCTTTCTGTGATACTGAGGGGTTTGAAGTCGCTCGCATTGCTGTCTTTGTGGCCTTGCTGAGTATAAATGCCTAGACCATTAGGAGGCAGAGCGTTCGTTTGCTGCTGATGTGGTTGTTGTGATGTTGATGGTTGTGGTTGGCCTCCTGGCTGACGACTCTGTTTGTACTGGTCTTGAATATTCTGGATGAGCTGATTGTTTAGTTCGCTCAATTGGGTATTTCTTGTGCTCAACGCCTCATATTCTTGGAAGCCCTTATCTTTCATCTGTATGAGACTGGAGATCTGGTTTGTGATCTCATTCTTCTTCTGCACGAGTTCTTCAATCTGCCCACTCATCTGATCCTTCAGTCTGGATAGAGAAGCAGCAAAGTCACGGAGCACTTCTGCTTGCATAGCTTCAATGTTGAGGTTCTTATTTCCATCCTTGGCTTTAGAAAGATGATCAGTCATCACTTCCAATTCTCGAATAACCATTTCTCGTTGTGTATCCAAGAAAGCCATGGTCGATCGTTTTTCCCTAAGCTCGGTGTTCATCTGTCTGAGGTCGACTGTGCCGTTGACTCTTTCTTCGAGCGCAACTTTTTCTGCTTCGAGCTCAGTAACTCGTTGTTGAGCAAATCGTAGCTTATTTCGGAGCTGAACAGTCTCTTCTGCGGTGTTTGGACTGGCCATAACAGGACTACTGATGTCTGTCGAGCCGTTCCTCTTCCATCTCTGAGAGGGCATAGCAGAGATCTTGTCGCTATGGCTTCTTCCATGTCTGACTGCTTTTGAAACCTTACGAAACAAACCTGCAGGACCATCTACCTCTGGTTCATCCTCAGCCGTTGGCGTCAAGTCACCTGTAGAAAAGTGCTCGCTCTGTATGCTGCTAATGGAAGCGTTGTTCCTATGTCGTTGATCGATGGGCGGTGGTGGCGGTGCATTTCTGGGTGCAACGAACTCAGACTCGTCATCAGGTCTAGCAGAGTTTGGACGTCTTGGACTTCTCATTGGCAATCCGTCAGCTGATAGAGTGTTTGTGACACCTGAAGCGATTGGCCTCGAGATAGTTTTGCCTGCAATAGAGTCTTTTCGCGCAAAAGGCGAATTTGATTCTTTGCGCTCGTGTTGTACATCAGCGTTGCCATTGGGTACTTCTTTTCTTGATATCACCTTGTTCAGCGAATCATCTCTTGCAGGTCTATCAAATGCGGATCCCTGAAAAACCGGACTAGTCAGTGGAGAACGCGTGAACGATCCTCTTCGTCGCAATTCCTGATTCACAGAGTCTTCAAAGGTAGACGCAGCTCCGGGACCAGTTGGAGAGTTCATAGCGGACAACGAGCTGTGCTTTGATTCGAGTCTTTGGTCTGAGCTCTCCTGTACTTTTGAACCAGCTCTATCCATCGGATCTGGTGGTTCGTATGCTGGCGACAATCTCGTACGATCGAAAGTTGATGCTGTAGGCGATGTGGCTGTGGATGGAGTAGCCTCATTCGACTGTCTTCGACGCAAGGTGTCCGCCATCTCCGTCGACGACTGCCTACCTCTTTGCTGTGAAGCTATGTGCTGTGATGGCAAGGCGGGGCTGCGCTTTCGTACACCATCTGTGGATGCTGACCTTGAAGAGCCAGCTACCAAATCTTGATAATCATCCCGCATGATCGCCGATACCGAAGAATGTTTCGAGGTTGGGTTGTAGTCATTCCTCTGACTATGCACTGATAGCATGGTTATGTCTTCTTGAGGATTGAATGCCATTGGAATCGGGTCGCTTTCTATTGTTGGTGTACTCATGTTGGAACCACCATACGTGCTCGAAGGAAGAATTGCGTTTTCTGCCAGGGAGAGTCAGTCTCGTCACATACCGTTCTTTGAGGTCCTGGTCTCGTACCTTTCTGTGCGCCCAATGGATTCGCAACCACACTCGCTGATGGAGACGACCCAGCCAAGCTGCCAGCCAAAGTAATCCCATCACTGTCTGGTGGTGGTGGAAAAGTATTGCTCGACACCACGTGTGGGGGCAGCGCGGGCAAGCTCTTATCGAGCACCACAGCACCACCAGGAGGATTCGAGTTTGCACTGGTAGTCCTGGGCATCTTGCTTCTCTTTCTGCGCCTTGCCATCAAGCTCTCATGACACGACATGCAGAATATGCCCTGGCTCGTCCTTGCATATCTGAGATTATCAATCTTACGCTTGCAGTTGCGGCATTTGAAACAATTCGCACAAAACGCCTGGTCGCCCGTGAGGATAGCGAGGTCTTCAATCTTGTTGCCGCAGGCCGAGCAGCTGTAGGTGCAGTTGTTGCATATGAGGGAACCATCGCCGAGCAGGAGGAGGTTGGCATCCGAATCGAGCAGGGTGCCACAAGTGTTACAGCGGAAGCAGTCAATATGCCATCGATTGCCAGCTGGAGAAGAGAAGATTAGTTTCAGCAACGTAGCGTCATCGAATGAGAGCGGAAGCATGATATGCTGGATTGGTGGGCTGTCGCAACGTACCTAATTCGAACGCTTTGCCCTCTTCCAGTATCTGTAGCCAAGTGATCAGTCGCTAGAGTCTCGTCGCAGGCGTTATGCGCAAGCACTTACCTCACCACAACCCTTACATGGGAATATCTGCTCTTCACCCTCCATGCTTGGGCGCGCTCAACAGCGGCAGAGGATAGAATTGGGTTCGCCAATGAATCACCAGGAAAGCGTTGCAATCGCGCTGGTAGTATAGCTCCTTGAAGACGAGATATGGTATGGCTGCGAAGCAACAACTGGACTAAGCAGCAGTCTGTAGGTAGGCTCTGTCTTTCATATGCTCCACTATTGTTGATGTATTATAGAGGTTGTGCTGTTGTCTTGATCATAGAGCGGGTGGTATGTTGTCAACTACTTTGTAGTGTTATGCCTAGAGTGGGAAGAGATGCAGCGTAGCAGACGACAAAGATGAGATGCAGGAGGAAGGCCGAGCGCTGCGCCGAATAGCAGCCCCGACAAGGCACATGCTCCGCAATTTTTAGTCTCATTCTGAACGTTAAATACCTGGCCCAAGCGTTCACGCGTCAGGGGCTTGGCTCATCCAGCATCGCACGAGAACTGTCAAATATGGTTGTCTTTTTACCGTTGTAATTGTTCGGATGGGTTCTATTATCCTGTTCTAAATAGTCGGCGAATTAATTCAATCAGCATAGAAATGCTCTAATTCATATCAAGCACAACAAGCTCAGACATCGAAGACCTTTGTACACATTTCATTGCATGATATTATACAAGCAGCTTCTTTGTTGCGGCATGCCTTGCTCACCGGTGTCCTTGGCCCGGGAGTCCTTGTTCAACACCATTGACACCACTCACATCAGTCCCGTCCCCTGTCACAGCACCAGCTAACCCTGGATCGACCATTCCCAAACCACCAATACCAAACCACGGATCCTGATCACCAAGCCCGAATTCGCCAAAGTCATTCCCTCCCAGCCCTTGAGAGAAATCAGATGGATCAAGGTTGAAGGGCATCATCCATGCACCACCACCTCCTCCCATCCCCATCCCCATTATATTCATGCCATCGGTATTACCAAGCCCACCAGTGACATCTGGCATGAAAAATTCGGTTGGGTCACCGGAGATGCCCCAGTAGTCTGTCGCAGGCTGCTGGGGTACAGCTCCTGCAGGAGGATGGGATGTGGTAGCGCTGGGATCCAGCCCGTTATATGACTGGAGAACGAGATGGCGATCCATCTGTGATAACACGCCTGGGTGGTTGAGGCCATTACCGAACAGTGGTGGCGCGTACGCAAAGGGGTCGAGCGACGTAGGATCAAGAGTCTGTTGCTGTTGTTCCTGTGGGAAGTGTTGCTGTGCTTGTGCTACTTGGAGTGGTTGTGGAGGTAGAGGAGGAGGTAGACGAGCTTGTACAGGCGTGCGAGAATAAGATTCGGGAATGCCATACGGACTGTTGGGAATAGCAATGCCGTCAATACCTGTATTTAAACTGCGATCAAGGTCCATGCTGGATGAAGCGAGGTTATCAGGTTCCTGACCTGCAGGATGAGGGCCTCGCTTTGTACCTTTTCTGCCAGAAAGTTTGGGATGCTTGGCTCGTGATGTTGGTGATAATGTCGCAAAGAAGTCCTCCACGCTCTGGAGATCGGGAGGTTTACTGAAGACTGCATCCTCGCCAGCTTCCTTCTTGACAGCTGCTTGTGGTTCCTCGTAATCTGTTTGTGATACGCCATTCGGGTACCGGTCGTACCAATCACCGTACTGGAAGACTCTCTTCTGGCCTGGCTTTAGCGCTGTTGGCGTATTTGTGCCTCGCGATAGTGCCTCCGCATTCTGCCGATAGAGGTCCTTTAAACTTTCCGTCATGAATGGCACCATTCCCCAGTACTTTTTCAGCTTGCTGAGAAATATGATGTTATGTGCAAGGTTCTCCTTGCTGCTTGCTTCCAATTGAGGATTCTTTGAGAACGCTCCTTGGATGAGTATAGCAGAGGAACAATATGTGCAATATCCAGCAAATGGAGCGACCAGCTTATACTCACTTGCTTCTCTGATAAGTTCGGATATTCTGGTAGCAGAGTCTAATGCCAGCTTTCGTCCTTGCAAAATGTTCGCTCGTGGTATGCCTTCAACGATATATCGAGCCGTGGTTGGCCATGCGAATTGGTTCGAGAAGAGTACGCATTGCTGATAGATGACGTGTAAGTAGATTAGCTGATTTGCAATGTTCTCTGCAGCGTGTGTTTTCAGATTCTCCTCGTTGTAGTGCAGCCGATTTGGCAAATCTTTGTGAAATTGTGCAAGCTGCTTCATGAGCTCTTGATATCGTGACCCTGCTTCCCAAGGTAAAAACTTGTCTTTCTGTTGTCCACCTAAGTTCTTGTAATGCACTAGTTGACCCCACATCCATATTATACGGACCAGATAGGCTGCGACACCCATGTTTGCCTTTGGATCGGACATTTGTCCAGGAACTGCCTTGATCGACTTCGGTACAGTCCCATCAAGCTGTTCAGTTGGTCCAGGCACTTCCATCTGGAAGAGAGCCTCTTTGATGGGTAGTTGTAGATGCAATCCTGCTTCGCTAGCGAACAATGGTCGTTCGGTTCCTGATGAATTGAAGCGATCCATCATGAATGCCGACCACATAGTCCGCCTTCGAATCTCACGATCGGTGAAACTGAGCTCAGCAACCTGTCCTTGTGCTTGACCTAACGGATCGTGGTCGGGATCAATATGTAGTTGTAATGCATAAGCCATTCTCTGAGCCATTCCTCCTAACATCCAGCTTCTTCCACCTTGGCATGCACCAAATGTGTGTAGTCCGAGCAGCAGAAATACTATCAAAACTGCTATATTGGGTGAGTCGAAGCGCTTCATGGCCACTTCTAATGCAGCATTCGCCCAATCTTCCCCTCGCAGAAATGCTGGTTCTGTCTGTAATGTGGGATGCGTGGAAAAGCGAGCTGACACTGCACATACAGCTAAGATCAACACGGGCGGTACACTGCCTGCTTCCAATCTGCGCATAAAACTAGGCTTGTGAAGTAGATGATAACTCTGACCATATACATAGTCGAAATATACCTCTGCCAGATGAAGCTGTATATCTTTTGTTGGCAGTGCTTCTAGTCCGTCCGTCAAGAGTGCACCAGTTTCCTCTTTTGTCCTTTGCTTCGGTGGTGGCAGCTGCCGTGCTTCCCGTGCTTCTGCAGCCGTAACTCGCGCTTCTCTTGCTTCAGGATTCGGTGTTGCGATCTCCGGTGTCTCTGCCCATCTTTCCAGCCGGCTACCGAATGCTTCTTCTGCGGACCTTTTCTTCACAGCTTTCTGCTGCTGTGCGAGTGTTGAAGGCTTCACGACAGCCCTGGTGACATTTGGTAACTTCTCCAAGTCATCCTTCGGCAGAGCTTTTATCACCCTATCTTCCATTCTTTTCAGTCGTTTGTCGAGCATGGCCATGTAGTCAGTTCGTGGCGCGGCCTTTCTCTGAGTGACTTTATAGACACATGGCGTTCTTGACCTCAGACAATGTTTGCACGCCGGCTTCTCCCCAGAACATCTAATCTTCTTGCGCCGACACGCAATACAGGCCAGTGGTAGTCGTTTACGCTCCTTGCCTGCTTTTGTCTTTAAATCTGCCCATGCCGGTGACGGCTCGCTCTGTCCATTTCCATGAGATGCGCCATCAGCTCCTGCTTGCTGACTCGACCCTGAAGCTACACTGTGGCGCCTGTCTGCACCAGTACGTTGTGGTGCAGGAGGTGTCATGACTGCTGTAGCTCTGGGATAATGATTCGGTGCTGGTAATGTGTTATACTGGACGACGTTCGTGCCCGGAGCAGCCTTTCCGGTGGCCATGTAAGCCTCAAGATCAAATGTTAGCGCTGCGGCGGGCACGCGGGCGAAGAGATTGTTGGGATCATCTTGAGCGTTGTAAGCCGGCCTCTGATTTGAACTCATATTTGGAGGTCGTTCAAGTTCCACTGCCAGCTTAGGGTCGGCGTCGGTATGCGGGTTGCGCCTGGGATGTTTTGTTCATACTATAGTCGTAAAGCTTGGAGGGAGCAGATTTTGGGTGTGATAAAGGACACTGCAGTGAACAACAACCGTCTCACAGTGACAGACAAATCAACAGGACCGATTGGACCAGCCAGGCGATACTTCGTGATTGTCGAGTGTATCCGTCACGAGAGAGCTTACCTGCGAGAAGGCTCGGCGAAGTCGTTGTTCGGCCTCCACAAGTTCGGAGGCTGACCCACTTTATATTCGGAGCGAATCATGCTCGAGACTGAACAATACATGGCAGGAGGGTCAGTGGTGAAGCAAGGCCACTGAGTAACCTAGAAGACTTTTGGCGTTCACCTACACATCGCTAACAGATAGGACACCTTGGCAGGTATATGGGTTATGTTACTGTACTAAATGGCCCAAAGTGATTGATTTCTCCTTCTGATTCACTTGCAGACTGGCGCAAGCCGGTGGATTAGCTACTAGGACCTTGAAGAGTGTATTTGTTCCTGAATGCACTCTCTCCGATATACGTTCCTATCTAGATCAGCTTTCAGGCTGAATCGAAGTAATCTGCATCTGCTGAAGACAGCCCAATGCCCAGTAGTGCGTGTGGCGTAGAAAGGAAGATTTGTCGAATCCTGAGGATGAACCAGACAAGCTAGGTGTCCTGAGGTAAGAAGACTTTGTTTCACATAACATCTGACATCGGACTCGGCAATTTATCTGATCTACACAACTCGACTGGACGTAAATATGTACAAGTTTCTTCGAGTACGAACAGATGTGCTGGTATTGGAGTATGAGACTTCTTGCATAGGCCTCTCATACTACCGGCTTTGCGTGGAGGTCAGTGTGAGATGAGCTGCCAAGATTCGAGACGTATCAAGCTCTCCCAGAGCTACTGCGGAAATAACCAAGGCTTTTGCAAGGAGCATTCACCCATAGCCACTAAGGTCTCTCTCTTGCGAGTGAGGCTGTTCATGACAAGACCTTGACCTTCTGGTTTCATACTCACACAAACGCGGAAAGCTCATGTAAACCCATGTCTGACGGCCGCCATTCATTAAAAATTCATATCCTTGCTCAAGTCCTTCCTCCGCTGTGTTTATTATCAGGTAAGTATTGGCGGCATCTCCGAAATGAAACGCTTCCCCCAGCTTGTTGTGCTGCTGCACGGACGAAGCTGCCCTAGCGCGAACGGCTCGGCAGTCCTAGCAAGTTCGTTCGCGCAATAGAAAGAGGAGGATAGTATAGTATTATTAGTGTTGTAGGAAAGACTAGACGATCAAGTTGGCTTGGCTCGTGCTGTGGTTGCTACCAGGTATACTAGCCTAAACTTTAACTTTCTAAAAACAGCGCGAGCGACCCGTCTTGCAATCACCGCCGTCTGCATCTTTGCTGCCGCCCAGTGGTTCCCACACAGACTCGTCTTCTGATTTTGTGGCCGTCATCTTCCAGTGACCTCAGTCCGCTACGACCTCGACATCGAACAAATCGCTCCGCCTGACTACAGCGCGATACTGACAGCCTATTCGCCTTCTCCTCCAATCTCCTCACTAGGGGCGTCATCTATTGGTGAGCGTAATACTCGGTACCTGGATGCTATAAGGTACATCTCGACCTACAATTTTATTATCTACTGTACGACAAACAACGGCCATACATCGGCATCGCCCGCAATAGGATTTGACAATATTACACAACCATTGTCTTTTCGAGTATGCAGATCTAAGACATCAGATTCTGCCCAATCTTCCAACCAATATCGCCTTACAGCTGGTCTGTCGCTAGCGTCCACTCGTTCACAGGTCACTCATTTTCACTTTCATTCACCACTTGTTTGCTGCTAGACTCGACCACCAAATTTGTCACCTTGAGGAAGAAATCCAACTTGATAGTACCCAAACTATCCGGATCTGAGCGCATCAACGACACTTGTTCCGGCATCCACAGGCTTCCTTTACTCGGATCCTCTGCAGAAAGAAAACTGTCGAATATTCATCGTCCATGTCCAGCTTAAGCGCAAGAATTGACCAGTATTTTTTGACCAGAAGACGATCATCCAATACATAAAACAGGTCAACAGCTATGGCCCATCCGAGTAGCAGAAAACCACAATTCCTAAAGCAAGATGCAAACGGGAAAGTACAGGAAGAAGTCCGCCAAGATGTCCATGAACACACTGTATCCGAGATAACAGAAGGACATGCGAAGACACATCATGCATCGCCCGAGGCATCCCATGACCATGAGAAGAGAGCGGGAAAGCATATGCCACATGTGCTCAAGCACAACAAGAGGCTATCTCAATACAGTTATCAGGTTCCACGAGTCGAGTCGAAACTCCTTCGAAGAAGACAAGATGTCTCAATTGGCGTCAATGTTACGGTCAGTCTCGATGCCACACCCATCATATCGGCCGTCGAGCCATCAGTTACGCTTGTTGCCAGCATTGGGTCTTCTACCAACTCGTCATCGATTGACACCTTGACCTTTGTTACGCCTTCGCCTGTTGCTGTCATTACGGCGCCAGTTACATCGTCAGCCAACACTACCACACAAGCTACCGCCAGTATTGTAGCAGAGTCTGCGACGACCCTGGCAAATATTAGTGGCACGATCATCATTGGCGTATCGGCCGCAAATTCAACGACTTCAGACTTGCAGACCGCACTTCCGCTCACAATAAGCTCCAATTTGCCAGGACTTAGCACGTCTGCTACAGTCAACTCTACAGATAATGCGCTATTACCGGTCCAGACTATTACGGTACTGCCAATACCTGCTAGTATTGCATCTGTGACTGCAATCCCGACCAATTCGGGATCTATTGCAAGCGCTTCCACGACGAATTTCACGTCTGATGCTACGATTATTACCGTATTACCAATACCTGCCAGTGTTGCATCTATGACTGCAATCCCGACCATTTCCGGATCCTTTGTAGGTACTTCCACGGCCAATTCCACGTCCGATGCTACAACTATTACTGTCATACCTGTACCAATATCGTCTCTGGCTTCGGCAAGCCTAGACTCAAATCTGACGAGTATGGCAACAACTAATGTCAATGCATCGTCGACGGTCTTATTAGACACTGTTACGACACCAACCTCTATGTCCACAGTATTTGGCAACGGTACCCTGTCAAATTCGGCGTCGACACTATCATTGGTGCCAGTTCTAGGTATTTATCAATCATCTGCATCTGAAACAAGGACATCGATTGCTTCGGGCACAGTCAATGGTCCAGTCAGCATGTCGTTGGGAATGGACACTCCGTATGTCGTTGGGTACAGCCCTGTGGCAACCACAACACCTACAATCACAGAACAGACACTTTCTACAGTGCCCGCAGCTCAATTGACAGTTTCATCCACACCAACAACTATTTATGTAATCCCTGTCGTCGCCTCTGCCGGTACATCGCCTATCGCGTATGAAACTGCGTCGATACTTGCAGAGACTCTTGCACTCTCGACATCACCTTCGCCTGTACATTCTTCTAGTTCGTCCCCAATGGAAACTTCGAATCCTTCTGGTTTATCTACAGCAACCAATGTAATAACATATGGAACTCCTGTATCTACTCGTACATACTCGGGCGTTGTTACCCTGGGGGCGTCATCAGCTTTTCCTTTAGTCTTTCCTGTAGGCTCTTCTGGGTCCGGCATGTCAACGACGGTATATGCACTTCTGCCGGCTTCCGAATTGTCGTCGATTTCTTCACCTGCACAAGCAAGTTCAGCACCTTCGACGAATTTGCCTTTAGACGCTTCTTCTCCATTGGCATCTGGAATGCCGACCACGTTTGCCACAATTATCTCCTCTAACGGTTCACCGATCAGCACTATTCTTGCAGTGAGTACAATCCCTGCATCAATGTCACTATACAATGGGATATCTTCAGCAACGAGTGAAGTTGTTATTGCAGGCTCTCCATCGCCGTCAGCATTCGCCTCTTCTTCACCATTGCCATTAGCTTTGTCGTCGGCATCACCTCTCGCCTCTCCTTCAGCATCATCTTTGGCCTCGATCTCGGCCTCGTCTGTCGCATCAACTGCGATCTACGCTTCTTCTTCTTCTTCTTCTTCTTCTTCTTCTTCTTCTTCTTCTTCTTCTTCTTCTTCTTCAGGCCGCTCGTTATCCTCTGGCGATGCATCGTTCTCCTTTGGTGGTGGTGCATCGGACAATCCTACCAACACAAATACTGCACCATCTGCTTCTGCGAGTCCAGGTTCCGTTATAACGCCAGATAATTCTGCGGCACAAGCTCAAACCAACCGGACGATAGCAGGCAGTGTAGTAGGTGGCGTGGCCGGTCTAGCGCTACTCTCTCTACTGGCTCTGCTTCTTCTCAAATTCGTCAAGCGACGTCATATCGCACGTGTACTAGGAACATCGAACAATGCTGCTCCAGCTGCTGCCGCTGAAGCAGGTGGCGCTGCAGGTCTTATACCTGCTGGTTATTTCCTGAGCCGCTTTGGTGCCGGATCAGCTGGTGCAGCCGTACCTCCTGCGACTCCACCAATGGGTGAGCGAGGCTTCCAGCGACTGGGTGGTCGTAAGCTGGCTAGTCAATTTAGTCCTGGTATGGAAGGTCCCTCATCACTTGTACCGGGAGCGTCGCCCACACCAGCACCTTCATCTTTCTATCCTTCAGGCACACCCAGCAATGCAGCATCTTTCGGTACTTTCGGCAGTCCTCTCGTTGGTGCAGGAGCTGCTGCTGGAGCTGCAGGAGCGGCCACTGCTGCGAACAGGAGGAGTAGGATGCCAGCTGTAGGGGAAGAAGAGGATCCTTTTGCTGATCAGAATCCTTTCGCTGATCCCGTCTGGAACAATGATACTCCTGTCAGAGGTATCACATCGCCGTTATTGGGCAGCAATCCTGGCAGCCCACAAAGGCCGGGAACGAGGGGCAGTGGATTTAGTAGGTTCAGAGAGGATGTTACTTGAGTGAGTAATGGGAGGGAGGATTGAAGGGAAATGTCGATGAATGTGTATACATGGACGGTGTCGAAATTTCTTCTGTTTATATTGGGGTTAATAACCACTTTGTTTTCATACTGCATGTGTGAGAGGAGAAGCGACCGTTTTGTATATTGGGATTTGCTCGGTGCATATGCATGGATAGGGATTACACTAGTGTTTATACTACTGCAAGATAATGTACATATGCAGTCTCGTCGCAAAAGACCAAATAGCTGAATGCAGCAAAGTGAAGTGTTAGCTTAGCTTCCTCCTAGCATACAGATCTTCAACTTGCCCTGAAAATCCCGTGCCAGGAAAGCTTAAAACTACCTACGTCAGGGTTTTGTAAAGTTGTAATACCGACATTAAAGCTGTAGCCTAGCGATAGATCGCCCACACCGGAAGCATTAGAATATCTGCTGCAAGATCACTGTTTGTCTCTGAAGTTCACATTCACATACTATCTGTTTCACACTTTTGGCGACACTCTGCTGACAAAGATTGGACAAGATCCAACCAAGGCCACGAAAGAAGCAAGAATTAGCAGGAGGAGGAGTAAGCCTGTCGGAAATCTGGCAGAGGCGCTCGATATCATGGCAACCTCCGCATTAGATCATGCGAATAATGTGCAACAACGACTACGAAATTATGCAGAACTGAGACCTGATGATACTCGAGGCGCACCACCATCAAAAGCGCTACAACAGACCTTGGAAGATGATCTTCAAAGTGGCCCGACCACACCACTTGCGTCCGATGCGCCTCCATCCCTTCAAGCAACATCATCTGTCCGTCAGAAGCTTCGCGCTGAGCAGAAAAAAAGATCGTTTCCCTCCATCGAGTTTCAAGCCCGTGTTTCACATTTCGACCCTGCGTCAGAATATCGAGACTTTCGAGGATTCTTCGTGGCATTCTGGATTGGCCTGGCGATTATGTGTATAACAACCATGCTTCGAAATTTGAAGGAGACTGGATATCCATTTCAATTGAGACAGAAGGAAACGTTCTTGGAAAATATCTGGGAGATGGCCTTGAGCGATGCCATTATGTCGGCGACTACTTTAGTTAGTTTGCCGTTACATAAGCTTTATGCGAACAGTAAAGGCTGGTTGCGATGGAAGGCTGGCGGTAAATGGGTTCAGACGGTCTTTCAGGCGGCATGGCTTTTCTACTGGGTTGAGTAAGTATAACTATACACCTGGATTCGAGGGAGCATAACTGACAGCCTTATAGTTGGCCATTCGTTCGTAATTGGACCTGGACAGCTCAAGTCTTCTTCACGCTGCACTTACTTGTCTTATTCATGAAGATGCACTCATACGCCTTCTACAATGGTCATCTCAGCGAAACAAAACAAAGGCTTAGAGACCTCGATCAACCCGAAGTCATATCTGTACGAACTGCCAGGATTCCTTTGGTACGATATCCTTCGACCACTTCACACATCGACGAGATTCGCAAAATACAAGAGGAAGGCATGAAGACACCACCACTCAGAACATTGACTGAGCTACGTGAAGATCTTGCATTTGAAATCACCTCACCACTTGGACACGTCACATATCCAGCCAACTTGACACTTTACAACTTCTTCGATTTTCTCTGTTGTCCCACACTATGCTACGAACTCGAGTATCCACGAACAGACAAGATTCGGCCATGGGAGCTAGTATGGAAGGGACTAGCAGTATTTGGCTGCATATTCCTAATGACAGTCACCACCGAAGAATTCGTCATGCCAGTCCTAGACGAAGCCAAGATCATGCTAGCAAGCACAGACTTCGTCACAGACTGGGCGCTGATCTTTGCAGAGGTGATCAGCAGAATGCTGTTCCCCTTCATGGTCATCTTCCTACTCGTCTTCCTCGTCATCTTCGAATATCTCTGCGGCTTCTTCGCCGAAATCACTTGTTTCGCAGATCGCCACTTTTACGAAGATTGGTGGAACTCAACTGACTGGCTTGAGTTCTCTCGCGAGTGGAATGTCCCTGTTCATCATTTCTTCCGAAGACATGTCTATGCTGCTTCGCGCGCTGTGGTATCACGGCCTGCTGCAACAGTCATTACTTTCTTTATTTCGGCATTGGCGCATGAATTGGTCATGGGTTGTATCACGAAGAAGCTGAGAGGCTATGGTGCTATTGCGCTTATGCTGCAGATACCGATTGTTATGGTGCAGCGGTCGAGATGGATGAAGGGCAGAGCATTGGCTGGGAATGTTATCTTTTGGATGAGCATGATCAGTGGATTGAGCATTTTATGTGCTATGTATGTTCTTGTATAGATTCATCGAGTATATGAGACTAGGTGTCGTGTCGTTGGATTTAAGTGGATGTTCAGACTCATGTGACTTGCTTCAGCAGGCGTGGAATGATTATAAGGTACCCATAGTACGTTTTGATATGAGGCAGGTTGCTCTATAAAGGCCGCGGAGCGATTATAGACGATTATTCCAGCACCGACACATTGCTCCGCAACCTAGGTCTATGAATATTGAGATTTAAGCATCGAGAACGACGTTGCTCGACGAGGAGTCAATTGGGCACCAACCACAACTTGTTTTTACTTGAGTTGCGAGCTGGAAATATCTCGACTTGAAACTGCCAAGCATTGAGATGATGATGTGAGTATGAGAAGAAAATGCTGGCGAAGACACTAAGGAAGCAAAAGCATGAGACGTTGTTTACGAGCGTGTGATGCGTGGCCTTTATAGTGCAGGAATCGAAGTCGAAGCGGATGAGCCTATCATTCTGCAAAAGAGTATTCGCTTTGAGGTGGTAAAGTGCTTCATCCATTGTTTGAAAGAGCTCTTCGATGATGGTTGAAATGTTGGCGTTCTCGAAGCTCACTTGATCTTATCCACCCTCTTCTTCGCAACCCGTAACTTATTATCCACTCTATCCACATCATTCTCCAGCATTCCTAACATTTCATTCTGCAACTGCAGCTCATCATTGATCTGCACACCCATATGCTTCATCTTCAACACCACCTTTGTCAAATCAACCACACCCTCATCTTGATCCTCCATAATCTGCTTCTGCAACTGTAGCACCCCGGTATTATCCAGCTCCCTCGTCCTATCCGTCTCCTTCGCACCAAGCACCCTCCGACTACTGCTCTTCGGGACCGTAGATGCCAAACTAACACCACTCCCCGAACTCCTGAACAAACTCTCCTTGTCCGCAGCACTAGCGACACCAGACTCCATACTGGCCCTGGCGTCGTTCTTGGACACAAACGTGCTCATCAGACTTTCCAGCGCATCCCTCTCTTTCTTCGCCGCAGCAACCAAATCCCGCCTCCGCCTCATCTCGCCCTGTCCTAACCCCGCACCCGCATCATCTCCCTCCATCATCTGCCTCAAGCCTCCCTCCAAACTCATAATCATCGTCCCAGCCCGGACCAGAGACCGTCGGGCTTCAGATCCGGCTTCATGCTGCTCGTGTGCCGTGCCCGCCTGATCTCGCCGCGTCAGCGCAACCCGTGCATCCCGCAACTGCGCTTTCAAATCTCGATGCACATCCAGCCAGACCGTGGCATCAGTGACTGGATTCTGCAGATCTGCACTCTTCATTGCCGCAGCAGCGATCTTGCCCGCCGCTGTCTCTGCACTAGTATTCGGCAGGTTCAAGAACTGGCGCCACGCGGCACAGCTTCGCCAGCGTGCATCGTCGCAGGAGTTTATGCCTTGGAGATATTTTTCTAGGCCGTGACGCCGACTTTCGGTGAATTCGGGAGAGGAGACTGTCTTTTTGAACCAGGATTTCGCGGGGAGTGGGAAGGGTGGTGGCGTGTTGGAGTTCTGAGATGTTAGAGTGGTGTGCAGGTTGGTGAAGTCTGAGTATCGTTTTTGGAGCGTCCATGATCGTAGGGGTTGACGCAGGGTTATTGTGTATAGAGTATAGGGTGGTGAGGATGCGGAGATTGTGGTGGTGGGAATGGCCAGGTCGAGAGAGGGCGCCATCTTGAGTAGTATTGTCACAGTATAAAGACGTGGTCGTCAGTCAGATGTCAGATGCTCAAGCAATGGTGAACGTGAGACAACCTGAAACACAAAGGTCTTGGCAATGTCGTGGTTACGTCATCGTATAAACAATGATCTTGCTCCACATATTCAAGTTCAAGTCTTAAGACGCTCTGTATCTTGGTAGATGTACTCGTGTAGTGACATATACTCCAGCAAACCCAAAATCAGAGCGACAGCCTCATATCTTGTTCGTGCCTTCCTTCACAGCTTGAAAGAGCAGTCACATGTCAGATCTTACCGCATTTTCCCGCATTCTTGGCAAAGGACTCAACCTTAGATAAAACATCAAAAACACCGCCAATCGCATATTTCGACTTCTAGTGATGCCAAAAAAAAGGCCAGAACGGCCACCGAGTAAAAATAATGCAAAAAATAACGGCAAAAGGAGCAAAAATACTGGAGTGGCTGGGAGCTGATAGGATGTTAGAGAGGAGATCATATCGAATTATTGTATCGATGAACGCTTACTCGAACCCAGAACCTCTTCCATGTCGGAAACAACGCCGGTTAGGCGTGAATTGAATCGTCCATGCTAAGGAAGCATCATACCGCTAGACCACAACCCCAGATTGATGGGAGCACATTTTTATATATAATATATATCGCATTTATCTTGCCCACTGATTCGACCCCAGCTAAAACAGCCCCAAGACTTTACACGCTATCTTGTATGAACATGCTAGGTATATCCATCTGTGTGCCAATAAGTGATTGTATGTTGCTACCATCTCAATGATCTGGCGTTCGAACGATGGCTTCGTATCAGATGCGAAAGTCTTTGATGATGCCCTGAATGGACCTGTACGCCCTCAACTGGCTACAGACCACTCTCAACCATCCATGACTTCGGTTGCTGTATCCTACATCAGACTTATTCCTTTTCCATGATATGATCTGTGGGCTAGATTCGTACCGTGACCAACTCCAGCCATTGAACACACTCTTGAACAAGGAAAGAAAACAAGGAAACACTTGCTATACTGGTAACAGTCTTGCAGCTCTTGCTCCTGTCGTGAATCAACGTAATAACCACGACTGACGTATGCTTCACCAATATATATAACTTACCTTCTGTGCTTTACCCTTTCATATGGACAGGTGGCCTCAACATGTCTTTGCACTTGGAAAAATGCCTGCCTGTAACTCTATCTGTTCTACTTGGTACGACAGCGGTAGACATCCAAAGATTCGAAAACTTACTGCTCAAGTATTGGAGGAGAGCCCACACACAGTCATCCGTCGCCATGTCTACCACTATTTACGTCGATCAAAGTACCTTGATGGCCTTGTGTTCTGAGCGCAAGCTTTGTCTGAGCGAAAACTTTGTCTGAGCGAAAACCTTTGTCTGAGCACGGCATTGTTGCACATATATCAAGCAAGAGTCCACCCTGCTTTGTAACTGCAATATCTTCAGCATAAAGACAAAGGACCTCACTCAACTCTTCAACGACACCAGCCACACAGTGTTACTACTCAGTTAAAACTAATTGACTTTCGTCCTATCTCAGACACTTCGCTTTCAGGATTCAAGATTTAGCAGACCACTTTAACACCTCTTGTTTCAGAAGGGCACTCTTCACACAGTACTAATCCTCGACAAGACCTACTTGAACTTTTAGATTGCTTTGAGAGTCAATTGTGGGATCCTGACATCACAAGACTACTTCCTGAGTCTCAGTCTACCCGCAGCACTCTTCACGCAGTCCTATCCTCGATAGGATCCCTGCTCGACTAGCAACAGTCCCAACGAAGCTTTGAATCGAATTAGACCTATCCACCGACCATGTCTTCCACACCCATGCACCCCATATGGCAAGAAAGCAACGCCTGCTACAAGGAGCCCGCATACCTCCCCGAGTTCCACTCCCTAATGCGCAACCTCGAAGATCTTAACGGCACCTTTCCCGACGTGAGAATGATGGAACACCTGCGCCAGAAAGCCTGTAGCATGATAGCCCGCGGCGCCAGCACCATGGTAGCAGCACGCCAGATCAGGAGGATATACAAGCTGCCCGTTCCTTTCCTCAGCAAGTACGACAATCGCTGGGACACCCTCAACGCCGAAACCATGCGTACGACAGCGAAACGTGGCGGTAAGAGGGGTGCGCCGTGGAACGAAGGGGAGAAGTCTCGAGGAAGAGCTGCGTTGGTGAGAGAGGCAGAAGTGTTGGCGATTGCTAAGGGCTTCAGAGCCAATTTGTTTCGGGTTGACGATGCTGGACGGACTTTTGAAAGTTTTGAAAGTGAGGAGGGCACTCTTCACACCGCTTCTTCGACCAACTCAAATGCTATCGATGCACACAATCCCGAAGCAAGTGATCGTGAGATGGCAGAGGGGCTACTAGCCCTGAGTAGTGGCGAGAAACCCTCCAGCACTCGACCCACCACTATCCGTCTCAAAATAAAGCGCACTAGACCACAGGATCCCGAAGTGGTCAACTCGGAGATGGAGGATAGGTCAGTGCAGACAAAGAGGCAACGAAGGTCCCAGGGCACTCGACACACGGCCACTTTCTCGAGGCCAAAGGCATCCGTCCGAGCAGCTCCTCAAGTCGAGGCGACTGAGTTAGCAGTGAGGAAAGTCGCGCGAACAAGGAGGCGACAACCTCAGGGCACTCGACGCACCCTCCCTCCCGGAACTGGCGAGCCTAATCCCGAGGCTCAATCTGATGAAGCTACTCCTCGGGATGTCGTACAAGAACAGCAGCCAGAGAGAGGCACCAAGAGGCCTCGGCACACCACCCACCCCCTTCCTGCCAGAGATCCTGCCGCGCCACAAGCAGGATTCGAGGCTGTTAGCAGAACGGAAAGCAACATCCGGGACTTTAAGGCCGCGCTTAAGGCATACGGACCACGTGCCACCACTTCCTCTGCAGTTCCTGTAGAGACTACCGCCGAGCCTGCTGCGAAGAGGGTCAAGAAGAGTCCCAATGACAGTGGCGCTAGTCCCACGTCCGTCGGGACTGTCACTTCCACGTCTTCGCAGGAAACAGCCTCGCAGGGACCAGCACAGCCCGCGATCGAGGAGAGGAAGCTGACTCGTGAGGAGGAGTTTGAACTGGTTGCAGCAGTGGGGGCAGGGAATGTCTACCAGCCACGTCAGCCACGGGCTAGGGCGAAGCGACCGGCTTTGTAAAAGCGGATACTCATGAAGAATTGAGCGAGCGGCAGCACACCTCACGGCCTGTTCTGATGCTCATCAGCGCAGTCTCGGTTGCTGCATCCCAGGCGAGTCTAGTTAAGATTAAACCGTGATTGTCGAAGACGGAGGGAGTGGGAGTGTTGCAGCATGCCTCACGGCCTCTTTTCATGCTCACTTTATGGAGCTCGGGCTTTGCATCTGAGGCGAATTCTGTTGAGATTGGACCGGTGATTAGCGAAGGCGGATGAAGTAGGAAGGGTAGCAGCACGCCTCACGGCCTGTTTTCATGCTCACCGGGCACTTTATGGAGCTCAGTCGTTGCATCTCAGGCGGGCTTGGACAGACGGTATAAAGGGGATGCTTATTGTTATAGGGCATCAGACATATACAGCACCATAGACATAGACATAGAACTAATACTAATCAGACATCACATCTAACACAAGATCGCCAATCATGCAAGCGTCAAAGGTCGTACCCCATTCTGAAGTCTATAAACACTCATGCCGTTCAATGAATCATCACGTCGGTTCCGCCCAGTCGATCTGTTCCGTTATTGGCGCGCCTCCTTCCACGGTATAAGCAACCTTCAGACGTAGTCTCAACCTAGGCGGTGGTGGCTATGAACTAGTCAGCTTAATGTTACAACCTCATACTAGTACAGAAAAGACCCACCCCGTTGACTCCTGTGATCCTCATGTTCTGCGCAATATTCGCTCCTGGTGCAAGTTGATCACTAGCCAAAGCTTGTAATGCTAACTTCTGGCTCTTTGGCACAGCAACTTGTAGTGACAAGCCGCTGATCGATGCAGCCGAGCTGTTGTTGGCGAAACGAGCGATAGCCTGGACAGTACTTGCATCTCGCTTAGTCTGGAAGGTGATGAAAAGGTCGTTCTTGTTGTACGCCGTGTGTGCAGGAGATTGTGCAGGAAGTGTTGTTGGTGGTGGAGAGGCAAGAGAATTTGGAGCATCAAATGCAGCAGGTGTTGCAGAGGATGAGGTTGGTTGAGGAGCTCCACCGAACAAAGACATGATGTCGGCTGCGTTTGATTGCTGTGGTGGTGCACTGGACATTGTCGGTCCACCTCCTAGGATGTCGGCAAGTAGATCTGCGCTAGTCTGTTGGTTGCCATTGATAGTGGCACTAAGATCAGTTGCTGGGATATCTGTGTCACCTCCCATCAGATCGAGCAGCATATCTTCTTCTGCCAATTTGCCAGGCTTCTTCGACTTCGGTACAACCTTGGCAGTCTTTTTCTTCGTCATTGAATCACCCAGTGCACGTTGTTCTTCCTTGATTTCTGGTGGAGGCATGCGCTCCAAAACACCGCGTCTGATTTGGTCAAAACCAAAAAGGTTGCCATACTCGACTGCTCGTTGTTGTATCTCAACGTCGAGGTTGGCCTGATTGTTCAGTAATAGTCTCCTCAATCTGTCAATCTGACCTGGCTCTGAGAACCGCGTGGTTAGCTTAACCGCAGCAGTAATTATGTACTGCTTTACAATCTGCGTGGCATAGCTACTGTTGAGAATGCTATTGAACAGATCCACAATGTCTCCTTCTTTGACATCCTGAACCAGTTCCTCCTCTTCATATTGACCTCCTTGCAGAAGTGAATCACCGTATTCTCCAATCGTCCAGCCGGCAGCCAAAGTTAGTGCTTCCTGTGTGATGTCGGATTTCAGATTCGCATACAGCTTCTGTGCAGAGTATGTTTGGAGATCAGGTGAAGTTGCGATGAGCCGAATAAATGACGAAATGATCTGTTCCTTAACATAGTTTCCAGCAAGTTTGAGAACACGAAGCATGGTATCGACATGCCACCGCTTGGACGGAGCGAATCTTTCAGCAGCAACACCGATCTGCGTTGTCATGAGGGGTTTAAACTCGTTGTCGGCAATTTCAAGGAATGCCAAAAGTTCTCGAATCATGACTCTGACGTTGCTTTCGTTGATCAGCGTGAAACTGAGATCTAGAGCACGTCTTCTGATACTGATATCAGGGTCCCTCAGACAGTCTAAGATGGTATTACGATGTCTTTGGACGGCATTGGGCTCAATAGCGACAACCTTCACCAGGGTATTTAGAGCAACGTATCGAATATTGTTGTCCTTGTTTTCCAAGAACTTCCCTAATATGTTAACACCTAGTACACGAAGACCAGAGTCTGCTTCAACATCCAGGATGGTAAGTACTGCCTCATACAGAATGGAATTGCCGACGTTCTTGGAGGAATCTGTGTTGGTCGCCACCTGTGCCAGGATATCGTTAATCTGCTCGCTCGTCTCTACATCTCCACGCGCAAGTACGCGGAGGAGTCTCAGAATCTTGACCTGCAGGAAAGGATCCGCAATACCAGTCACATCATGCTCTGGCGCATAACCTGAACTCGACAATCCCTTGAGTACTTTGATGAGCGAGCCCGTGACTGGTCTGAACAGCTCAATCACTCCTCCTTCACCACCTTCAGCCTCGTCAGCTTCGCACATTCCAGTCACCAGTGTGAGGCCGCAAAGAAGCACGCCGTGATTTCGATCGTTCAGCAACACTTTTGCCTTGTCCACGAAATGTTCTTGCAGGTCAGGCACTTTTCGACATATCCTCATTGCGCAGAGCGCTGCTTTTCGTCGAATGTATGAGTTGGATGAAGATACCAGGCTTTCAATTTCCGGGAACAGATCTCGGGCCATTTCGACAGAGGCAATGTTACCTAGTGTTACTAGTGCCAGACCTACGACATACTGGTTTGGATGCTTAAGGTCACTGTAGAGAATCAGCCAGTAGTCCATTTGTTGCAGAAAATGCTTCATACTTGGACAAAGAGTTTGTGACCAACGTCAGGACTTCTTGATTCTCGTCGAGTAATAGCATTGTCCCCAGATATCCCAGGCGCTTGTCGGCGAAGCGAGGTGACGCCAATAGTTTCAAGCATTCAATCTGACCGAAATGTGTTCTTTCTCCCAGGGTAAAGAGGTATAATAGCTTGGCAACATTGTTTCGTCTTTGATCGTGTCAGCATTGCCACCATCTGTCCACGGACAGTGTATTAACCTGATATTGGAGTCGTGACTCTCTTCCCTGAAACTAGCGCGGATGGCAGCGCTCTCTTTCTGAACCACAGCTCGCTCGTCTGCTATCGTCTTGGCTGCGCGTACATTGCGGACGAACTGTTTTACTAGATTCAAGACATGTCAGTCCTCAACCTACTTTTGGTCTCATAACACCTACAGGAACTCATCCTATCTCTCGATCCACCCCAGTTGGGGGCTCAGCTGCTTCTTGTGAATGTCTGTGGATGTGACGGAGTAGTGTTTGAGTTTGGCAGTGGCTTAAGGTGATTATTACGAGCACAATTAATGCTTAGTTGTTGTTGTATGCGTTGCGGGGGTTTGATATGTTCGTTTCAACATGAAGCCCCTGATTCACTATATTGCCAAAACCGAATATCGACGACCAACAACAACATCACCCCTTCACCCCAACATGCTACTCTGGCCAATGCTGCTCCGATAGCAGAGACCAACTTCACTTCTGTCGCCAGCAATATGACCAGCTCACCCATCGGTTCGGATGTCTTCTTCGCCTTTGCCATCCTAATAATCAGCATCGCTGCCCTTCTCCTTCTTCGATACTATTTACCACTACGGACCACACCAGCCTATCTGATTGTCCCCGTATTCCTCGCCCTAGCACTGCCGGCCAGTATCATCCTACTCGTCCCGATAGATTTAGCCTCCGCCGCAGCACCACCAGAATCAGACCCTTCACGAGGCATTTGGCTGAAGGATGATGTACTATTAGTACTCTGGCGAGTGCTCTACTGGCTGACATTCTGCCTGACATGGTTCGTTCTCCCACTATTGGCCGACTTCTCAGACTCTGGCTTTCGCTCTGTCAGTGATCGTGTACGATATGCGCTCAGGGTCAACGCAAGATATCAGCTTACTGTGCTGAGTCTGGGCTCTGTTGGATTGGTCTACATTTTTCTGCAAAAAGGGATCTACCCAACGAGTCTGAAGAGCTTGGTTATGGCTTTGGCATATGCGTGGGGCTTGATATTGGCAATCTATCTCATGGGACATGGTTTAGTTGCGATTCCGAAGAAGCTCTTCCGTGATGCCAGTCTTAGTCGAAAGCTACGCCACCTACAGACACGAGCACCAGGGCTGTGGGAGAAGATGACGACGGCAATTGAAGAGCTTGACGAGCTCGAGCAGAAGGTTGTGCTATTGCAGCAGAAACGAACGACAGCACCGAGGGATCTGCAGGAGTGGATCGAGGAATTGGCAGACATGTCGAGTCTTCCGGAAATACGCGTCGGAGTACGTCTAGGAGGGACAGCTCGAGGCAAAGCAACGATCCCTGCCGTAATCACAGACCGCTATCTAGCAGACCTTGCACGCGCACTAAAGCGGGCTCGTCACAAGAAAGCCCGTTTCATGGACGAATGGGAGCACTTGAAACGAAACGCCCAGTCAACGGAAGCTGTCATCTCTGCTGCCAGTACATGCAAATTAGAGCGCTCGGCTGGCGCAGACTCCTGGTCCGACCGCCTTACCTTTCTCAACCCAACAATGCGCTATTATTTACACGCTTCCATAATACCTGGCCTCCGCTACTTCTTCAGCTTCTTCTTCGCCGCCGCCTCCATCAGCATTATCTGGTCAGAAGTCATCAAGTCTAACTTCCCGCATCTTTCTATCGTTGGTCTATCCATCATCCACCATCCCAATAGCGAAAGTGGCCAGATCGGATTCGCAGGTCAAGTAATGGCCATCTCCTGGCTTCTCTACATGTGCGCAGCCGCGTTACTCAGTATCAGCGAGGTCAAAGTCTGGGGCAATCGCGCCCTCACACGTCGCAACACCTACGCCGAAAGCGCATGCTGGTACGCATGTCAAGTCGCAAAGCTGACGGTTCCACTATCCTACAACTTCATCACGTTTGTCCCGAAAGACATTTTCGAAAACTCAATGTTCTACCGTTTCCTGGGCCGTCTTGTCGACTTCACACCTTTAGGTCTCGGTTTCAGCCGATTCTTCCCAATCTTCATCGTCGTTTCCGTCCTCGCAAACACGTTCAACTTATACGGTAAAGTGAAGAACCTCGTCGGCTTTGGTGTGCTCGATGACGACGAGGGCGAAAATCCAGAGGGCTATGGTACTGGAAGTTGGCGAGAAGGCCGCACGCTGCTAGCTCGTGATTCTGAGACGCCTGGAGACGACTTGGGTCTGTCTAGTCGAAATCATTCACCTTTTCCTAGTTCGGCCAATCTTAGTCTTCCATACTCTGATAGACCGTCAGATGGTGCTGCAAGACCGGTGTCTCGTACAGCTCCGACTCGGGTGCTGGGTGGAGAACGACAATCTCGTCGTGGCGCACCACCGTCGTTGGATGAGGACGAGCCGGGGCGGTTGGATTTCTTTACGGATTTTGCACATAAAGTCAGGAATACAATCGATACTGCTGTTCCGGTAACTTTGACCAAACCGAAGTGGATGAGTGGTGAGCAAGGCAGCTCGGTCTTGGATGTGGGAGGGGCATTTGGGAAGCTCTTTGGGAAGAAAGATGCTGGTGGTGTTAGGCTGTAAGGCGGGGTGTACAATTAGATTATACTTATGAGTTACGAATCACGAACATACATGTATGAAGCACTGACAAATCTTTGTGAATTAGACATTGTCATCGTGATCATGTTATCGGTGTCAACATCATCACCGCCACTTCTACAATCTCCAACCGAGCCATTCAAGAAACCAGCCTAGCTGTCTTGGCCGACTCCCTTTGGGCACGTCCTGTGCAGCTAACTTGAGCTGTGTCAGACACTTGTGACATAATAAGCTTGGTCGACTACGCGATAGAACGAGACTGTTTCGTCATGGCTGCTTTACTGGAAAGCTGCATAACGCTACTCAACATCTGAAGCATATTGAGCACAATCTTCGCAGTAGTAGCCTGAGACCCGCCGGTCTTTCTGGCCCCAGACCTGCTTGATGCTGCCTGCCGACGACGTCGGCGGCGTAGGACTACCTCGTAGCCCAGAGCGGCGGAGGGAAAGATGAAGAAACGGAGTAGGCGGCGTCTCTCGTGCTAAGAGAGATACATGGCTAGGTATACGAAGGTTCTACCTTGATCACATCGTACCTGACTTCCAAGCTCTCATAGTTTTCCTCCTCTCCAGGCGTAACCACCATCCCCATTTAGAGTCATGGTCCTAGTGATCTGGCGTAGATCGTATTGGTGAATAGGGTCGAAGACGTTGATATTTTCGAGGGAGTCAAAGAGATGTCTCGCGAGAAGTGAATCTCTTTTGCAAGGCGATTTCACATCTCAGAGGCTTGGCACCTGAACTTTCGAGAAGAGTAGAACGTAACTCAAGCAAAAAAAAGTTGTGGAGATTGCTGGAGGTATATTTTCATGCTCTTGAGCCATGATACGATTAATATCTCATCGTGACAATTTTCGGGACGAAAGCCAATACACAAAAAACATATTAATACGAAAACGCTATGCTATGCTACAGCAAAGTCTACTCTACACAGTTCATATCCTCTGCTCTACACTTTCCAGCTTCCAGACTCACATAAAGCAAAACGCTACACCAACCACAACCATCGTTCCCCACGCAGCCCAGCTCACAACCACACTATTCACAGCAGCATTAGGCTTCGCCGTCGCACTTGTTGCACTCGCACTTGCACTGCTCGCTGCAGCACTACTCGCACTAGCGCTACTCTGCGTCAAATTGAAGTTGCCATTCCCACTCAGATCCAATGGTAGTCCTTGATAACCAAATGTGACGTTTTGCGGCACGCTGGCATTATAGCACTGGCCATTGCTAATATCAAGATTCATCAAATCCTCAGGCGTGCGAAAGAACATGAATCTGTTTTGAGGCAGGCCAGCAAAGCCACTCGTGTCATAAGGAAAGCGGTCACCAGGGTCAGTTGCCGATGTGTTGCGGAGGAGAATGCAGGTGTTTGGGTAAGCGTGCGCCATTTTGGGATAGTCTCGCATGACATCGCTGTTTGAGGTGTCTGCTACGAGAACGAATCGGCGGTTGGGGAAGGTTTCCATGACTTTGGTGAGGAGGTATTCGCGGATGGAGAGGGTGGCGGAGATGTCGCTGAAGTTGAGGGGACGGGTGTCGAAGGAACCGGGTGGGTAGTAGGATGAGATGAAGGCCTCGTAATTCCTAGTAATTTGTTCAGGAGTGGTGGTGAGGTAGTGGAAGTGGATTTGAGGATGTAGAAGCGTCTGGGACCAGTTGGCGTAGATTTGAGGCATGTTCATCTAAGAAGATTAGTATGTTTAGTGCGGTTGATTCACATGACTTATATACATACCCAAGGAACGAAGGGGTTTGCAAATGTGTTAATGATTCCCTGCTTTGGCTCGTAAATCTTCGTTACGCGCAGGATGTCGTCAATGTCAGAAACGATAGTGACACCAGTAGAAGGTACAAGATATGCAGAGGCATTGCCCGAAAGAGTGCCATTTGTGTAGATGTCCACTTTTTGGATTTGATCTGTGGCGTTACCAGCATAGATACTGTTGCCCTCAATAGGCACGAAAGAGTCGTAATCACCTTCCACGGTCGTGTTGTAAGGGAAGTAAACAGTCTGGACAACCTGTGGTCCTCCGCTCGTCGGCGTAGGATAAAGTCTGAAGATAGGCTGAACATCACCTTGCTGCACAACGAGGATCTCCTTTGTTACGTTCCTTGTCATATCTTGCTGGGTCTGATTTAGTTGCGAGACTGATGTGCCAATGAGGAGTGTGTTTGTGAAGTCGTCCAGGGTGTTGTTACTCAGATTGGGAGTCTTGTATACATTGCCATGAAAGCGTACATTCCAATTTGAGCCTGTCCAGTTTGCATACGGGCCTAGGTTGAGTACTATACTCTTGTCAGTGTATGGCCAAATTATCGGATGTACACTAAATATACCTTGTGTAGGCAAAGCCGCCAAATCATCATCACTCAGACCCAATCTGCTCTGCACAGCCGTGCCTGTGGGAAGACCATTGAGCGGCAAAACACCATCAGTGACATATGATGGCACTCCAGAGCCAGCAGCACTAAGAGCACTATTGAAGGCACCAGTCACGGCACTATCGACATCACCTGCAGCACTTCCAATTTTGCTAGTCAAGCTGGCCAGCTGTCTCTTTCTCAGATCATCGAATGCAGGCGTAATCGCAGGAACCGAGAATGCCACAGCAGTGGGCATGAGTGTTTGTGTAGGTGTTGCTGCCGCCATTCCAGCGAGCAGGGCTGCGGCGAGCCATTGTGTTGAAGGCATTGTGATAGTGCTGCTGTATGCGCGTGCTAGCTTCAGTGAATAGGTCCTTTGCGAGCACGAGACAAAGTCGGGGAAGCTTGTTGTCTATAAAACAACACAGTCCACGCCCCTTAACTCATTACATCATGTCATGTTGTTTACTTTTTTCATGGTTACCGTTGGAGAAAACAAGGAAACAGAGGGTCGGAACCAGACAAGCATCATAGCCTAATCTCGTCGATCTCCTGCAGGAACAGAAGCTCAAGCCACATCTGTGTATGGACACGTGCTACATGGCTCTCTTGAAGCACGCACAGGCTGTATAGGTTCTATTCTGTTTCACCTTCGTTCTTGATCATACAAAACGCCTGGACGAGGCCTTGGAAGGGGTGTGTGGGTTACTGGGGGTACTTGAGGGCCTGGGCCCTTCTCAATGGCTTGGTTCGAGTACTTCTAATGGAAAGTGTCTTCATATATACACAAGTCTGTGCTTCTCTAAATCATGCCATGTTTCATCAGAATGGGAATCCGCCACCACCTCGACCTCCACCACCAAAGGAGAACTGGGGACCACCACCACCACCACCGAAACCACCACCTCCACCACGCATGCCTCCTCCAAACATTTGAGCGAGGACTTCTGGATCGATTCCGCCCATTCCACCTCCTCCAAAACCGCCTCCCATACCCATGCCAGGCTCCATCAAGTCATCACCACGATCATATGCTTCTCGCTTTTCCGTATCGCTCAGTGTCTCGTATGCTTCACCAACATCCTTGAACCGTTCCTCAGCCTTGGGATCATCAGGATTCTTATCTGGATGTGTCTGGATAGCCAACTTCCTGTATGCCTTCTTGATCTCGCTATCGCTGGCATCCTTTTCCACCCCCAGAATCTTGTAATAGTCCTTTCTTTTTGACTTCTTCAACTCAAGCTCGGCATTGCGGACTTCCTTTGCAATGTTGGGCTCTTCAGGATGCTCTTCCGCAATCTTCTTTAATGCCTTGATGGCTTCCTCCCAGTCGCCCGACTCTCCAAGGGCTTTGGCTCGTGTCTTTTGCGCCTTGATATATGTTGGGTCCAGACTGATTGCTCGATCACAATCCGCAATGGCTGCGTCGTATAGCTTGAGTTTGGTGTTGCAGATTGCACGATTTTGCAAGATCTTTGCATTTGTGCCTTTGTTCGCTGGATCGATTGCTAATGCTTCTGTGTACTTGTCGACTGCGGGTCCATATCTTGCACTCTTGAACAATGTGTTGCCTTCTTCCTTTGTCCGGTCGAGCTTCTGAACAAGACGCATATATTTGACAGCCTCCTTGTAATCAGGATCACAACTTATTGCTGACCTGAAGTGCTGAATTGCTTTCTCGATCTCGCCTTGTCCGTATAGTGCTCGTCCTCGAAGTACGAGTGCTTCTGGGTCTTGGTTGTTTGCTCGTAGAAGTCCCATGGCTACGTTTGCTGCGTCGCCGAGCGCATTCTCATTACCCAGCTTGAGATACGCTTCTCCTCGCATGATCTTCCATTTCCTGGGTGTATCGACACGTGCACCTAGACCACGCTCCGCTTGCTCGATTGCATGAAGAACCATGGATCCGCTTGTGCCTTCTTTCAGTTGTTGTTGTGCAGATTCAATATGCTGTAGCATAGCTTGTGCTTGAGCTCGATCGCCAGTAGCTGGGGCAGGAGATATCCTGTTGAAAATGTCCACTGCCTCTCGCGGTCTCCCTAGTGCTGTATAGATTCTTGCTAATCTCAATAAGACTTTGGCATTGTCTGGGTCGCGCTCATCTGCTGCTTTGGCGTCTTCTAGTGCATCGACAAACTTGGTCGCAGACATGTAAGCTGCTGCACGATTTGATCTATATGTCGCAGCCGATGGGTCGGCCTCGATAGCTTTAGACTGATTAGCCTCGATTTTCTCCGAACGGTAGTCATGGATTGCTTTCTACCTTTTGTGTATTCTGCAATTGCTTTTTCATATTGCTTTGCTTTGAAGAATTTGTTTCCTTCTTCTTTTGCCGCTTCTGCCTCCTGTTTTAGTTCTGCTTCTGACTTCTTTGGTGTATCTGTAGGTGTTCTATGTGGCGGTGGTCGTGGTGCTGCGTTTTCCTCCGTATGATCGCCATTCACGCCATTAGTGCCATTAGGGATAGGCTGCTCATCTGGTGTCGACGGAGTTGCCGGTCGGCTCGAGTCCATGCTGGTATCCATGACGAAGAGAGGAACGGGAGAACGTGAGCGAGAAGGTGATGATAACCGTGGTCGTGGTAGGAATCGTGCTCGCTCTTCTGGTGGAAGATCTAGTGGATGAAAATCGGTCTCGTGCCGACGTTGTGTGGCCGACTTGGGCTTTTTGTGTGGGCTAGATTTATGTTGTACGCTGTCTGTACTGCTTTTGCTATCCTGAGATGGAGGACGCGAGCTTGCTGGAGTTGTGATTGTGGACGAAGAGGTAGACCTGGTTGTGAAACGCTTGAGGAAAGACATCGGGATAAAAAGTTGATAGCCAAAGTCAAAAAGACCCTCGTGGGCAAATCAACCGAGCCAAAGATTCAAAGGGAACGTCTATCTCGTCAGCCAGCTATCGAGTCGCAATCACCTCTCTTGCAATGTATCTGGTCTCCTGCTACATCAAACCCCTCGGAATCATTTGAACTCTCACTGGTTGTTGTACATATATATCTAGCACCAGACCAAGTACAACTACGCGACGAGGAGTCGAGGACCACGCTGGACCCTTGCCAACACTGATCCCTCTATCTCAGACCTTGTGTTACCTTCCATCCACTCATACTTGAACTCGCCACATTGCAATACGCTCCTGGGTCTTCTGCTCCTTTTGACAACTGGGCAAGCCTCACATCAACTATTAGCAAATCTCTCCTCGCAATAGAAACCGGAAAGCGATTACGATAACCCCGCATTTGACTGGACTCATCTCGAGGCAGCAACCAACTCAGCAAGCAACATCGCGAATCCTTCTCTCAAGACATCCCACCTATACAAAGAGCGGCCCTTGAAGGGCCACAGGATACTACATCAAAATGGGTCTCATCTACAACCAATATCTGAGCTCTGATACCAAAGTCTACGGCTGCAAGGAATGCAAGACACACTTCTCAACCCAAGAAGACATCCTCAGTCGTGTAAGTTGTCTTATCCAGCTTTCATCCCGGCTTCCCATCATACTAACATTCTACTCTGCAACAGAACTTCCGCGGTCAACACGGCAAAGCATACCTCTTCGATAACGTCGTCAACATAATCCTAGGCGAACCCGCCGAACGCAGTATGACTACTGGCAAGCACGTCGTCCGAGACATGGTATGTCGCCAGTGCAAGGCTATCGTGGGCTGGAAGTATGACAAAGCTTATGAACCGGCGGAGAAGTACAAGGAGGGCAAGTTCATCTTGGAGGCTGAGCTGCTGCTTCCAGTGAGCTGAGGATGGTGGGGTATACTCGGGAGATATAATGTGGCGTTTTTGCTTTCAATCACGAATTCCTTCTCAACACAATGGACTGGGGAGATCGGTAGGCTTAAGCCAATTCATAGTCCTACAAGATACAACTTAATAATGCATATTCGAGACGTTCTCGTTCCAAGTAGACCTATGCGATCACCGACAGTATGTCCTGTTCTGTCTGACGACGCAACCGTTCGCGCTTACGATGCGGGGTATTACTTCCTCGGCATTAGGTGTACTATAGAGCATTTGACTGCACTTCTTTCCTCTGCATAGCAACTTCTTCTACTCACTTTTCGTATACTTCTAATCAAGATGTCCTCTTCAACGATGAAAGCTGTAGTCTTCAAGGGTGTGAAGGAAGTCGTAGTTGAGGATCGACCACTACCCAAAAACGACTCCAAATCTGTTATTTGCAAAGTAAGAGATGCGGGACTTTGTGGCAGTGAGCTACATGTCTTCCGAGGCCACCAGAAGAGTGCTACTGGTTTCATTATGGGCCATGAATTTGTTGGTGAAGTGACTGAAGTCGGAGACGATATCAAGAACTTCAAAAAGGGTGATCGGGTCATTGCACCTTTTACTACATCGTGGTAAGTGTCTGTCTAGTATATGTCCTGCCTGAGACTCTAGATTAAGCTAATTTGTGCAGCGGGGAGTGTTTTTACTGCAAGAATGGCTTCTCTTCACGATGTGCAAAGGGTCAACTCTTCGGGAGCCCTGTACTTGACGGATCACAAGCAGAATATGTATGGATGACTCGATGACATCTTGCGCCGAAGCTGACCATACCAGGTCCGCGTGCCACTAGCCGATACAACACTGTTCAAGGCACCAGATGAGATCCCAGAAAATATGTTGGTCCTCATGGCAGATATTGTAAGCTATTATACTATACGTTGTTCGGTTGTGTCCTCACCCCTTCGCAGTTCCCTACAGGATGGTTTGGTGCCAGAAACGGTCTGAAGGATCTGAGTAAAGAGCAATTATCAGAAGCCACTGTAGTCCTGATAGGGTGTGGTCCTGTTGGGCTCTGTGCGCTAGTGAATGCGGTTGACTACAAACCCAAGAACCTCATCGCAGTTGACTCTATTCCATCTCGATTGGAGCTGGCTAAGTCATTAGGAGCTGAACCGTGGAACTTCCAAACTGATCGTGAAGGCCTGAACAAGAGGGTCAAAGAGCTGACAGACGGAAGAGGTGCGGATGTGGTTATCGAGGTGGTTGGTCTATCGCCTGCTCTGAGAATGGGGTTCGAGCTGTTGCGTCCATGGGGTGTTATCAGCAGTATTGGAGTACACAACGCTGAGATTCCTTGGACTGGCAACGAGGTAAGCATATAAAGAAGACACGCAAGCCTCACAACATCGCTGATCGACTGTAGGCATACGGCAAGAATCTTCGTATACAGATGGGCCGTTGTCCTGTACGGTCCATCTTCCCGGAAGCCCTTGAAGCTCTCAAGAAGAAGCACCACTTGCTTGGGTTAGTCGAGGATCTTGACAAGCTTATATTGTATGCTTTCTCTAACATGTTGACAGATTCATGGCTGATAAAGTTATGCCACTTTCGCAAGCTGTAGAAGGATATGAGATCTTCGACGGAGGAAAGGCTCAGAAGGTGGTGTTCGAAGCTGGGAAGTGATAGTGCTGAAGTGTGTTGTATATAGGTCATTGTAGTTCTTTGTATCAATGCTCTTCATTGTGTTTCATCATTGGCCAATCACAGTCTCTCTCGAAGCATTCCGTTAGCTCGACGAATGAGGAAGGATCGAAGCTAAGAAAGGGGTTCAAGACCTGGCCCACGAAGAAGATTTCCCCACCACCACGAACACCTCGAGCCTACTCAGGATAGCTGAAACACCTCATCCTTTCATCTCAACTTGTCTTTCTCCCCTCTACCTCTCGCCCACCTCTGCATCACCCTTCTAGTGTTTCGCCCTGACCCCCACACCTCGTCCTAAAGGTATGTTACTATGCTGCGACTGAGTCCATGTAACATTGTTTACTAATATATTGTTGCTGCACAGATTATCTCTCTCTTCCGCGAACTTCACTCCGCGCGCTTTGATATCCCCTCTCCCGTTTCCCAATCGAGCCAATCATCCCAACCATGTCTTCAGAAGATATCAGAGACTCCTCCGACGCGGTCAACGATGTGAGCGATGGAATGGGCCGCCTCAACACCTCTGATGGCGAGCCGAAGACAGAGGAAGATTACCAGCAAGCCCAATTGACAGTCCGTGCCATTGTTACCTCCAGAGAGGCTGGTGTGATCATTGGCAAGGGTGGTCAAAATGTCGCCGATCTTCGTGACGCGACTGGTGTCAAGGCTGGTGTTAGCAAGGTCGTACCTGGAGTGCACGATCGTGTCTTCAGTGTCACTGGCTCATTGGAGCAAATCTCCAAGGCCTATGCCAAAGTTGCCCAGAGCTTGCTCGAGGGCGCACCTTCAATGGGTATGGGTGGCATAGTCTCTACAGCTGGAACTCATCGTAAGTTAACACTATATTTGCTAAAGGTTTCCTCCGCATCATCCCCAAAACGACGCCTCAACCGTTTCTTCCATCTCTTGAAATGCAGCCAGGCCATGCTGACCACATGTCCGTACCAGCTGTACGCCTTCTTATTTCACACAACCAGATGGGCACTGTCATCGGCCGCCAAGGTCTCAAGATCAAGCAAATTCAAGACGCCTCTGGAGTTCGCATGGTAGCACAGAAGGAGATGCTTCCTCAATCGACTGAGCGTATCGTCGAGGTGACTGGTGTACCTGAAGGCATTGAGAAGGCAGTGTACGAGATCTGCAAGTGTCTTGTTGATGATGAGCAACGCGGCCTGGGCACCGTGCTATACAACCCTGTCGCCAGGACACCTGGCACTGCTGGAAATGTTCTCGGCAATGGCAGCAGTTATGGCGGCGAGAGGAGATCATACAATCGCACTGGCGATGGTGCGGACTTCGCTTCGAACGGCAACGGATCTGGATACACACGTCCTCCTCGCCAAGAGTTCAACCGTGGTCCTCCCCCTACACACACTGAGGACGGTGAAGAGCTCCAAACTCAGAACATCAGCATCCCTGCTGATATGGTTGGTTGTATCATTGGTCGTGCTGGCAGTAAGATCAGCGAGATCAGGAAAAGCTCTGGAGCCAGAATTTCTATTGCCAAAGCACCTCATGATGACAGCGGCGAGCGCATGTTTACCATTACTGGAAGTGCTGCGGCCAATGAGAAGGCTCTTTACCTCTTGTACGAGAACCTCGAGGCTGAAAAGATGCGTCGCAGCCAGGCT
>Ga0160429_1000506_pt1 | contig 34082 bp, 30 predicted proteins | sample SolpanmetagenomR_FD_108199 | JGI IMG/M metagenome (GOLD analysis project Ga0160429, IMG submission 108199) | Solar panel surface microbial communities from Lawrence Berkeley National Laboratory, California, USA - R | ecosystem: Engineered > Built environment > Solar panel > Unclassified ... | reverse complement strand
GTGCCGGTACCGTATTTCCAGCTTACTTGGGTGCCTTTGCGCATGAGAGTGAAGAAATTAGGTAGAAGAAGTTAACCCGAAAAAGCGATAAAAAATAGGGGTAGCGTGCAACCCGGTGCGCAGTGGCCGCTACATTTGAAGCCACAGCTGCCCGGGTGGGCACTAGCCTTTTACTACGTTGCTTTTTATTGGTTCTACCTTGACTTCTAAGCTTTCTTTTTCGCTGCGCGCCGGCCTGGCTTTGCTGGGCCTGGGCCTGGGCGTGGCCGGCCCGGCACTGGCCCAGCCCGGTACCTACCCCCGCAATGGCGTATACGACCAGCGGCCCGGCCTCTACGCTTTCACGCACGCCACTATTCAGGCCGACTACCAGACCCGGCTCACGGATGCTACGCTCGTGATTCGGGAGGGCAAGATTGAGGCCGTTGGGCCCACGGCCAGCGTCAAGATTCCGGCGGGCGCGGTGGTGCGCGACCTGCGCGGGCAGTACATCTACCCTGGCCTGGTCGATATTTTTACCAGCTACGGCGTGCCCGAAACCAAGGCGCCCGAGCGGCGCGGCCGGCGCGGCGCTGGCCCGCAGTTTGAGTCGCAAAAGGCCGGCGCCTACGACTGGAACCAGGCCATTCACCCCGAAACCAACGCGGCCGAGCTGTTTAAAATCAACGCCGACCAGGCCAAAGCCTACCGCCAGCTGGGCTTTGGGGCGGTGCTCACGCAGCAGCCCGACGGCATCATGCGCGGCACGGCGGCCTTGGTAAGCCTCAACACCGACCTGAAAGAAAACGAGGTGCTGCTGCTCGACCGCGCCGCTAGCGGCTTGTCGTTCGACAAAGGCACCTCGACCCAGGACTACCCCAGCTCGCTCATGGGCAGTATTGCGCTGCTACGCCAGAGCTACCTCGACGCGCAGTGGAACCAGCGCAACCCGCGCCGCGAGCAAAACCTGTCGCTGGCGGCCCTAAGCCAGCAAAAGCGCCTGCCCGCCCTGTTTGAAGTGCGCGACAAGCTCTCGGCCCTGCGTGCGGATAGGGTCGGCGACGAGGCTGGCGTGCAGTACATCATCAAGGGCCAGGGCGATGAGTACCAGCGCCTACCCGAGCTGAAGGCTACGGGCGCCACGTTCGTGGTGCCCGTCAACTTCCCCGAGGCGTATCAAGTTGACGATGTGTACGATGCCCAGCGCATTGCCCTCGAAGACTTGCAGCACTGGGAGCAGGCGCCCGCCAATGCTGCCCGGCTAGCGCAGGCCGGCCTACCCTTCTGCTTCACGGTGGCCGACCTCAAGGACAAGACCAAGTTTTGGCCCAACGTGCGCAAGGCCGCCCGCTACGGCCTTACCGAGCAGCAAATTGTGCAGGCCCTCACGGCCACGCCGGCCCGCCTGCTGCACGCTGAGAATGAAGTAGGTAGCCTGCGCGCCGGCCTGGTGGCCAACTTCCTGGTGTGCTCGCGCCCACTGCTGGCCGAGGACAACGTGCTGCTCGACAACTGGGTACAGGGCGAACGCTACCAGCTCTCGACGCTGCCCGCCGACTACCGGGGCGTGTACGCCTTCACGCTGGGCCAGCAGCCCGAGCAGCGCCTGCTCATCCAGGGCGGCAAGCCCGAGACGCCCGAGCTGCGCGTCATTACCGCGCCGGGCGACACCGTGCGTGGCAGCATTGCCGTGAGCACCGAGCTGGCCACGCTGGTTTTCAACCCCGCAGATAAAATCAAGGGCAAGGCCGCCGGGCCCAAGGCGAACAATAACAGCACGCCGCCCACCAACGCCGGTGCCACCCGCCTTAGCGGCTACTACGCGGCCGAAACCAAGACCTTCCGCGGCGACGGCCAGCTGCCCGACGGCACGCCCGTGACCTGGAGTGCCCGCCGCCTCGACGAGGCCAGCCGCCAGGCCCGCCGCGACTCGGCCAAGGCCCTACCCCCCCTCGTGCTCGGCAAAGTGAGCTACCCGCTGGGCGCCTACGGCCTGGGCGGCACGCCCGCGCAGCAGCCGGTGCTTATTAAGAACGCCACCGTGTGGACCAGCGAAAAGGCTGGTAAATTGGAGCATACCGACGTGCTGCTGAGCGGCGGCAAGATTCAGAAAATCGGTAAGAACCTGGCCGCCCCGGCCGGTGCCCGCACCCTCGATGGCACTGGCAAGCACCTCACGCCGGGCATCATCGACGAGCACTCGCACCTGGCCATTGCCGAGGGCGTGAATGAAGGCACCCAGGCCGTGACCAGCGAGGTGCGTATTGGCGATGTTATTGACCCCGAAGATGTTGGTATCTACCGCGACCTGGCCGGGGGGGTAGTGGCCGCGCAGCTGCTGCACGGCTCGGCCAACCCCATCGGCGGGCAGTCGGCGCTGGTGAAAATGCGCTGGGGCGCCACCGGCCAGGAAATGAAAATCGCCGATGCGCCGGGCTTCATCAAGTTTGCGCTGGGCGAAAACGTGAAGCAGAGCAACTGGGGCGAGCTCAACGTGCTGCGCTTCCCACAAACGCGCATGGGCACCGAGCAGGTGTTTGTGGATGCCTTCACCCGTGCCAAGCAATACGAGAAAGAGTGGCTGACTTACAATAAGTTATCGAAGAGCAAGCAGGCCAAAACCGAGCAGCCCCGCCGCGACCTGGAGCTGGACGCGCTGGTCGAAATTCTGCACGACACGCGCCACATTACCTGCCACAGCTACGTGCAGAGCGAGATCAACATGCTCATGAACACGGCCGACCGCATGGGCTTTAAAGTCAACACGTTCACCCACATTCTGGAGGGCTACAAAGTGGCCGACAAGATGAAGGCGCGCGGCATCAACGCCAGCACGTTCTCCGACTGGTGGGCGTATAAAAACGAGGTGCGCGACGCCATTCCGTTCAATGCCGCCATTATGCACCGCGTGGGCCTGAACGTGGCCATCAACTCAGACGATGCCGAGATGAGCCGCCGCCTCAACCAGGAAGCCGCCAAGAGCGTGGAGTACGGCGGCATTCCCGAAACGGAGGCGCTGGAGTTCGTCACCATCAACCCCGCGCGCATGCTGCACCTCGACGCGCACATGGGCAGCATCAAAGAAGGCAAGGATGCCGACGTGGTGCTGTGGAACGATAATCCGCTGAGCATTTATGCCAAGGCTGAAAATACCTTCGTCGATGGCCGCGAGTATTTTAGCCTGAAGCGCGACGCCGAGCTACGCCAGCAGCGCGACCAGGAGCGCCAGCGCCTGGTGCAAGCCATGCTGGCCGCCCGCAAAACTGGCGCCCCCACCCAGGCCGCCCGCGAAAAGCCCGTTGGCCACTGGACCTGCGACACCATCGGGCAGGTAGCGGAAGCGCAGAAGTAGTAACAGTCTTTAAATCAATAAGAACGTTATGCTGAGCTTGCCGAAGCATCTCTACCGCGCCGTTAGAGTTACTGACTCAACGAAGCGGTAGAGATGCTTCGGCAAGCTCAGCATGACAGATGCCCTTCATTTCATGCGTTATTTCCTACCCCTCCTCGCCCTCGCGCCTTTTACCGCTGCCGCCCAGGTGCCTACCCCCGCGCCAGCGCAGGCCGCGCCCATTGTGCTGGTAGGTGGCACACTGCACACCGGCACCGGCCAGGTGATTGAGAATGCCGCCGTGGCCTTCGACAAGGGCCGGCTGGTGTACGCCGGGCCGCGCGCGGGCTTTACCCAAACTGGCTACGAGGCGCGCGACATCAGCGGGCAGCAGGTATACCCAGGGCTAATTTTGCCCAATACAACGTTGGGTATCAATGAGGTAGAAGCCATTCGTGCCACAGTAGACGACGAGGAAGTTGGAGCCCTCAACCCCAACGTGCGGGCGCTCATTGCCTACAACACCGACTCTGATGTGACGCCTACCGTGCGCATCAACGGCGTGCTGCTGGCCCAGCCTACGCCCCGCGGCGGCTTCCTATCGGGCGCCAGCTCGGTGGTGCAGCTCGACGCCTGGAACTGGCAGGATGCCGTGGTGAAGGCCGACGATGGCCTGCACCTCACCTGGCCCGCCATGGTTATCAAGGCCAACCCCGCCGAGGATGCCGCCGCCCTCACGCGCCGCCAAGACGCCCGCACCGCCCAGCTCCGCGACCTGGAGCAGCTCATGGGCGAGGCCGCTACCTACCGCCAGCTGCCCGCCGGCCGCAAAGAAAATCTGCGCCTGAGTTCGCTGGGTGGCCTTTTCGACGGCACTAAGACGCTTTACATCCACGCCGACTATGGCAAGGAGTTGATTGAGTCGGTGCGCATGGCTAAGCGCTTGGGCGTGCAAAAAGTGGCCCTGGTGGGTGCCCGCGACGCCTGGATGGTGCTCGACTTTCTCAAGCAAAACGACGTGCCCGTGGTGCTGAGCCGCGTGCAGGCCCTACCCCGCCGCGACGGCGACGATTACGACCAGCCCTACAAGTTGCCCGCCCAGCTGCAAGCCGCTGGTATCCGTTACTGCCTTGACTTTCAGGGCGACCAGGAAACCTCGCGGGCCCGCAATCTGCCCTTCGTGGCGGGCCAGGCGGTGGCCTTCGGTCTGACCAAAGAGCAGGCGCTCACGGCTATTACGCTCAGCCCGGCCCGCATTTTGGGCATCGACAAAGACTACGGCAGCCTCGAAGTGGGCAAGTCGGCCACGCTCATCGTGAGCCGGGGCGACCTGCTCGACATGCGCACCAACGCCCTTACCCAGGCCTACATAGACGGCCGTAGTCTCACCCTCGAAAGCAAGCAAACGGCACTCGACCGTAAGTTTCGCGGCAAATTTGGGCTGCAATAGGGGGTAGGTAAGGTGCTAAGTATAAGCTTAACAGGAACGTCATGCGGGGCCTGTCGAAGCATCTCGCTCACGCCGGTTGGCGTTACTAACCTAACGGCGTAGTAGAGATGTTTCGACAAGCTCTGCATGACGTTCTTTTGAGCGGCTAACTTGCGTTGCCTGCCGCCTTTCTCATCCCGTCGCCACCTTTGCGGTATGATTCGAGTACTTTTCCTGTGTTTACTGGCATTTTCGGCGGCTGCCCAAACGGCCATTGTGCCCGACAACCGCGCGCTCTACGGCATTATCAACCGAGCCAGCGGGCGCTGCCTCGACGTGGCCAAGGCTGCCATTACCAGCGGCGCGCCCGCCGTGCAGTGGGAGTTCACCCACGCGCCCAGCCAGCAGTGGCACCTGGTTATCATTCGGGAGGGCGGCGAATACTACCGCCTCGAAGCCAAGCATAGCGGCCTGTGCCTGACCCTGGAAGCCACTCCTGGCGCCGAGCTCAAGGCCACCACGCCGCTGGTGCAGCGGCCCTTCACGGGCGGGCTGGGGCAGCAGTGGCGGCTGGTGCCCACCGGCGCGCCCGGCACGTTTCAGCTCCAAAACCGGCTCGACGACCGCGTGGCGACGCTCGAAGCCAACAACAAATTCAACAACACCGGCATTGTGGCGGCGCGGGGGGTAGGGCGCTCCAGCCAGCTCTGGCGCCTGTTTCAACTGCAGCTGAAGTTGGCGGCCGGGCCGCCCTACTTTGCCGCGCCCGAGGCCTTGCCGGCTCTCAGTGCCGCGGGCAGCAGCGAGCTGCAACCTGTGCCCACGCTTGATGGCAAAGGCTTGTATTTCAACCGCACGCGCTTTGCGGGCAACACCGAGGGCCTGACCGAAACCGGCGACATTTGGCTAAGCCAGACCTCCGACGCGGGCCGCACCTGGGCTGCCCCCACGCGCCCCGAGAAGCCCGGCCTCAACACGGCCCAGAACAACGCGGTGCAGGCCGTGGTGGGCCCGGCTAGCAGCCCGTCGCTGCTGCTGCTGGGTACTTACGACGCCAGTCCCTTGCGCGACCAAGGCGCGGCGCGCACGGCGGTAAGTGGCAGCGCCAGTCCTACCCCCCTGCGCATCAGTAACTTTAGTAGCCTGAGCCCAGGCACGGGCTTTTTTATGACGCCGGATGAGAAAACCTTGCTGCTGAGCCTGGAGCGTGACGACACGCAGGGCGGCAACGACCTGTACCTGAGCCGGGCCGACGGCGCGGGCGGCTACTCGGCCCCGCAAAGCCTGGGCGGGGTCGTCAACTCGCCAGGCTATGAGTTTGCGCCCTGGCTGGCGGCCGATGGCAAAACGCTGTACTTCAGCTCGTATGGCCACCAGGGCTACGGCTCGGCCGACATTTTTGTGAGTCAGCGCCTCGACGATTCCTGGACCAAGTGGAGCCAGCCCGAAAACCTTGGGCCGGGCTTCAACGGGCCGGGCTACGACGCATTTTTTGCGCTAGCCCCCGACGGCACCGCCTACTACGCCAGCACCGGCGCCAAAGACACGAACCCCAAAAAGCTGTTTCGCACCGCCCCCGGCCCGCCGCCGGTGGTAGACTCGGCCGCCATCGCGGCCGCCGCGGCCGACCCCATGAGCCAGCCCCGCGCCCTCGTGACGGGCCGCGTGCTCGATGCGCGCACCAACCAGCCCATCGCGGGCGGGGCCGAGGTGCAGGCGCTCATGATTGGTGGGCCGATTGACTTTCGCAGCACGGCCCGGGCCGACCAGGTGGGTTTCCAGATGTCGCTGGCGCCGGGCCGCTACCGCGTCGTGACGACCGCCGGCCTGCTCACCCGAATCGACACGTTTGCAGTGCGGGCCGGCGAGTCGCGCCGCTACGAGCCGCGCCTCACGCCGGCCACCGTAGGCTCGCGCCTAGACTTGCCCGACCTCCTTTTTGTGCAGGCCCAGGCCAAGCTGCTGAACTCCTCCTTCGCTACCCTCAATAAATTGGCCGAGTCGCTGAAAGAAAATCCGCAGCTCGAAATCCGCCTCGAAGGCCACACCGACAACGTGGGCACGCCCGCCCTGAACGTGAAGCTCAGCGAAGACCGCGTGGCTGCCGTGAAGCGTTACCTAGTTGATAAAGGCGTGGCGGCCAGCCGCGTCACGACCGTTGGTTTTGGTGGTGCCAAGCCCAAGTTCAACAACGACCGCGAGGAAACCCGCAAGCTCAACCGTCGCGTCGAACTGGTAATTACGAAGTAGCGGCGAAGCTCGCTTTTACAATAGTTTGATACATGAAAAGGCCCGTCCACAAGCTAGTGCGGACGGGCCTTTTTTGGAAGTTTATGCAGGGCTAGGCGGGCAGCACGGGGCACTCGAGGCCAAGGTCGCAGCCATCGGCCGGGTCGTAGGCGCTGTGGCTCAAAATGCGGTAGCCTAAGTCCGAAGCTTGGCAGGGCAGCGCTCGCATGAGGGGGGGGTAGGGCACGGCGGAAGGTGGCCAGCCGCCGCCGGGCTCAGCTAGCCACGAAATAGCCTGTGTGACGCGGGCAATCTGTTCGCCCATATTATGCAGAAAGCTAGTTACCGCATGCTGTAGCGCGTGAGCTTCTTCCTCGGCAATTTGATATTTAGCGGCGTAGAGGGGAAGCGTAGCTGCAAAGCGCTTGACCCAGGCTGCAAACGACAATTCCTGGGTAGTAGGGTAGGTAGGTTGCATAATTTAAAGCTACGCTGCTGCCTGCGCTACCCCCGCACCCACGGGGTGAGCCGCACCTACTGGCTAGTGAATAGCCCGTTTTGCTTATCCAGCAAGGACGGCTCGGGAGCCGTAGTCCCGGTCGGACCCCGCCGCCAGATAAAGCCATCTAGCACGTAATGCGTGCTTTGGGGCAGGGCCAGCAGCGGCACCAGCCACATCAGCCAGCTCGGCGCGGCCACGGTGGGCAAGTGCCGAAACCAGCCGAATATGGCGCCGTGCTCGCGCCACACGAGGCCATCCCAGAGGCCTTCTTCTAGGAACGCAAATAGCACAATGGCCCCCAGGAAGAGGGGTAGGCCCCAGCGCCCAGCCCACCAGCCGCGGTCGGCCACGCCGGCTGGCCGCCGGCTCCATACTAGCGCCAGGTAGGGCACGCCGTGCGCCACCACATTGAGCAGCGTGAAAGCCAGGTCGCCGTTGCACAGCACAATGCCCACGTACCAGCAAGCGGCTGTGCCCAGTAGCAGCAGGTTGCGGGGCAGGTTACAGGTGCGGTGGCAGTAATACAGCCAGCTTTCGCGGGCAGCATATGCCAGCAGCAGCGCTACATAGAGGCCAGTGGCTAGGTGGCGGCCCAGCGGCCAGTCGTGCTGTACAAAGTCGCCGTTCACAAACCAGTTGAAGTTGCGAGGCGGCGCTAAGTGCCAGTACAGTAGGGGGTAGAGCGTGGCCGCATAGATGAGCACGGCGGGCAGCCACTGGCCCGGCGCGGGCGCCTCGTGCCGGGCATACAGCCGCAAAAACCCGTACTGCTGCCGCACAAAGTGAAACACCGCTAGGTAAGCCAACGCTCGCCAAAATACCAGCCCGCCCGCCGCATGCAATGCCACGCCGCCCGCGTAGCAGGCCAGTGGTACCAGCAGCAGCAAGACGCGCCGCTGCCGCCGCTGGATGGGGTCAAAATACGTTTGAAACAGCGTGCCATAGACGTGGGCCACGTCGATGAGCAGCACCACGCCTACCCAGGCTAGCAGCGGAAACGCTGCCGAGTGCCGGTAAGTGGCTGGCAGCAGCGCCACCACGGCCAGCGCCATAAAGGGCGGGGCTAAAATCAACCAGCCATCGTAGCGGGCCGAGCGCAACCAAGGCTGCGAAGTAAACACGGAAGCGGGCATGAGCGGGCGCAAAATAGCACGTGCTCATGCCCGCTTCCTAGTTGGCTCGGGGCGGCGCTAGTTGGCGCCGGTGCCGTTGGTGGTGCCGCTTGGCCCAGCGCCGCCTGTAGTGGGCGCCGCTGCGCCGCCCGTGGTAGGGCCACCTATGGTGCTGCTGGGGGTAGAGGTGCCCGTGGAGCCGGTACCGGTGCCGTTCATGTCGGTGCCTGTGGTGCTGGTGCCCGTGGTGGGGGTACCGCCCACCGTAGTAGCCGCCGAGTCGGTGCCAAGTGTGCTGCTAGGCGTGTTGGTACTCGTGGTGGTGTCGCTCTGGCTGCTGCCGCAGCTGCTGAGCGAGATGCCCCCCAATAGCACGGCCGCCAGGGGTAAGGAAGTTTTGAAGAAACGCATAAAGCAAAGATTGTGAAGGTAAAAGCACGAGTGCTGCCTGGGTATACGGCGAAGCCTCGTCAGTAGGACGCAGCCTGACGAACAACTTTCGGCTACGTACTGCTAGGGTGGGGTAGGACGCGGAGGACGACAACCTATGCTAACCGGAGTACTACTTTAACCCAAGCCAGCAATTACTGGCGACGCAGGAAGCACCTAGCTAGCCAGCTGCGCCGCAATAGCATGGGCCGCCCGCCGCCCCTGATGAAAGGCCTCCTCAAACACCGACACGCCGCTGAGGTCGGTGTGGGCCAGGTGCACGCGCCCGCCCAGTGCCGGCTGGCTGGCGTGCTGGCGCGGGGCGCCCCACACGTAGCCGGGGGTAGGGGCTACCATGCCGTGGCCCCACACCCAGAGGTCGGCGGCGAGTACCTGGGTTGCCAGGCCAGGGTGCATCAGGTCGAGCTCGGTGAGCACGAGCGTGAGCCAATCGGCGTAGGTGCTGGCCAGCGCGTGGCGGCGCACGGCGGCGGGGTCGGCGGGGTCGGTAGGCAGCGCCCAATAAAAGGTGAGGCTGCGCGGCTCATCGGCTTCGAAGCCGCGCAGGGCCTGGTGCTCGGCGTCGATGTAGCCCAGCGCGGGGCTGCCGTAGCGCACATTGTCCCAACTCAGGGGCTGACCCGCGCCGCCGGGGTAGGCCGCTACCGTGAGGTTGGCTACCAGCCAGGGCGCGTGCAGCGGCGCCAGCGGCGGCGCGGCCGGCAGCAGGTGCCGGCTCACGTGCCAAGGCGTGGCCAACACCACCTGCTGGGCCAGCAGGCGGGTAGTTTGCTGGGTGTGGTTGTCAAAAGCCAGCACCTCCACCCGGTTATCGGCGGTTTCTTTTAAGCTAAAAACCAGCGTGTTGTTCCTGATTTCGCCCGCCCCGCCCTGGGTGCGCAGTGCTTCGGCCAGGAAGTGGTTGCCCTGCGGCCAGGTGAGCACGGCATCGGCGGAGGCATTGTGGGCGCGGCCTTTGCGGGCGGCGAAGTAGTGTAGCCCCGCCCACGCCGAAAGCTGCGCTGCGGGCACCCCAAAGTCGTCGCGGTACGAATAGTCGAGGTACCAGCGCAGGTACTCCGAATGGTAGCCGTGGCGCCCGAGCCAGGCGGCCATCGTTTCGCGGTCGAGCGCGCGGGTGGCCGCATCGGTTGACGACGCCGCCAGGGGTAGGCAAAACAAATCGCGGCCGTCGGAGCCGGTGGCGCGGCGCAAGCGCTCCATCTCGGCCAGGAAGCGGGTTATTTCGGCGCGGTCGGCGGCTGGCACACCTACCTCGGGCACGAGGCCCGGCTGCCAGTGGCCGTGCAGCAGCAGCCGCTCGGCGGGGTCGTGGCAGAGGTAGGTTTCCTCATAAATGGGCAAACCGCTGGGCCCGTAGCCCGTGAGGATGCCCGCCTGCTGCAAAAAAGCCAGTAGCTCGGCATCGCGCCCGTCCGGAATGGGCAGGTAGTGCGCGCCCCAGGGGTAGGCCGTGCGCCCGTTGTGGCCGGCCGCGGCGTTGCCCCCTACCCCCGGTTCCAGCTCCAAAAGCAAGGTCTGCTGTGTGGGCGCCAGTTCGTGCAGCGCCCGCCGCGCCGATAGCCCGCTCACCCCGCCGCCGATGATGAGCAACGCCACCTCCTCGGTGCGGGTGGCGGGGGGCAGGCTATTTAGGTCGCGCAGGCGGTGGCCCAGCTGGTGGCCTGCCCCGCGCAGCTGGCCCGTCACGGCTGCGCGCGCTGGTGCGCAGCCCGGCACGCTGCCCACTAGCCCCGCCAGCAGCGTGCCCGCCAGCCCCACGCTAGCCTGGGTAATGAATTGGCGACGGGGTAGAGGCATTCTTTTGAATTAGGAATTAAAAATTAGTTGTTCTTGCGCACGCAACGAAGCGCAGCCATTCTTTCTCGGTTATGGAGCCGTTTGCGCTCGCAATGACAGACGCCTTTTCACTGCTCATTACCAAGTTCTCACTGTCCATACGGTCCCCATTCCTCTTCGAAGTACCGCACCAAGGCTTGGTTGTTGAGCTGGTTGACATCGGTGGGGACTTCGCGCATGTCGGGCGGGAAGGCGCGCATTTGGCTGATGACGAGGGGGGTAGCGAAGCGTAGGCCCGCCGGCAGCGGGCCACCGTCGGGGCGCCAGGTGCCGGGCTGGGCCTGGGCCAGCACGTAGCCCCACTCGCCAAACGACGGCACGTAGGCGTGGTAGGGCACCGTGCTAAAGCCGCTGGCCGCTAGTGTGTGCACCACGCACCAGTAGGCGCGCCGCGCTACGTAGGGCGAGGTGGCCTGCACCACCACCAGCCCGCCCGGCCGCAGCCGCTGGCGCAGCGTTTGGTAAAACGCCGTGCTGTAGAGCTTGCCGATGGAGTAGTTGCCGGGGTCCGGAAAATCGACCAGCACCACGTCGTAGCGGGCCGTATCCTGGCGCAGCCAGGCGTAGGCATCGGCGTTGCGAATTTCAAGCTTGGGCGAGTGCAGCGAGTTGTGGTTTAGCTCGCGCAGTAGCTGGTTGCTACGGAACAGCTTGGTCATGGCCGGGTCGAGGTCTACCAGCCGGATGTGCTGCACCTGCGGGTACTTCAGTAGCTCGCGCACGGCTAGGCCGTCGCCGCCGCCCAGCACCAGCACGCGGCTGGCGTGGGGCCGGTCTTGCATAGCGGGGTGCACCAGCGCCTCGTGGTAGCGGTACTCATCCTGCGAGCTAAACTGCAGGTTGCCATTCAGAAACAAGCGCAGCTCGCCCCGGTGGTTGCCCGTGAGCACCAGCCGCTGGTAGGGCGTGCTTTGGGCATAAATAACGGTGTCCTGAAATACCTCGCCCTCGGCGTAGCGCTGAATGCGCTCGGCCAGCCCTACCCCCGTGCCCAGCGCCAACAACGACAGCCCGATAAGCGCCAGGTAGCGCCGCCGGTACGGCCGCGTTTCGGCAAACGAGAGCAAGCTCACGCCCGCCACCACCACGTTCAGTGCCCCAAACAGCAGCGCCGTGCGCACCAGCCCCAGCCGCGGCACCAGCACCAGGGGGAATATCACCGCCGCCAGCAGCGAGCCCACGTAGTCGAAGGTGAAAACCCGCGCCACCAATTCTTTAAACGCCAGCCGCCCCTGCAAAATGCGCAGCAACAGCGGAATTTCGAGCCCCACCAGTGTGCCCAGCAGCCCCACCAGCCCATAGAGCAGCACCCGAAACGAGCCCACGTGCGCAAACAGCCCAAACAGCAGCGGCGCCGAGGCGCCGCCCACCAGCCCCACCAGGATTTCGAGCCGGATAAACCAGCGCAGCAGCGGCCCGCCCAGGTAGCGCGACAGCCACGACCCTACCCCCATGCTAAAGAGATACACCCCGATAACAGTCGAAAACTGCGTTACCGAGTCGCCGAGTAGGTACGAGGCCAGCGTGCCGGCAATCAGCTCATACAGCAGCCCGCAGGTGGCTATCACGGCCACCGAGCCCAGCAGCAGCGCCGGCCGCGGCGCCCCCTCGGCGCTGGCCAAGGCCGCCTGAGTGGCCCGCGCCCGGCGGCGGCGCGTCAACAGCGATTCCTCACCCATGAATGGCTGCGCTGATAATGAGCGCCACCGCCAGCATGAAGGCCGCGGCGATGATGGCTAGCGCCGTGTTGTGCTCCTCTAGTATTTCCTTCCGCAAGGTGCCCGGCGTGAGCTTATTAAACAAGTAGAAGCTGAGCAGCAGAATGGCAATGCCCAGCAGCGAGTACACGACGGACGCCACGAGGGCCTTGGAGTTCAAGTATTCCATGGGGGTAGGGCTATTTATGGTAAAAGGTGCCGTGGCCGCCGTGGCTGCCCCCGCGGCCGGTGAGGCTATTGCCGGAGCCGCCGCGCTCGGTTTCGGTGCTCTCGTTGTCGTCGCCGAGCAGGCGGTAGCCGCGCAGCCCGGCCCCCACAAAGGCCAGCAGCCCCAGTGCGGCCAGCCCCGCGTAGAGGGGCCACCGCCGCAGGGCCTGCCAAAAAGAACGTACTAAATCAAGCATAAGTGGGCGTAAAGTATGTGACTAGCTGAGGAGCATGACGTTTTGGTTTATTGCTTTTTGCCGACTGTCTACCCGCGCTCATTAGCTGGTAGCACTGCGTTTAAAATCGCTGTTTTCCCAGCGCGTTTGCTCGAAGGCGTTGCGCCGCCAGCCCACTACCACCGGCACCAGCCCTAGCGCGCCCAGCAGCAGCCAGAAATTGGACCATAGCGGGGTATTGACCTCGGCGCGCCAGGTGAACTGAGCCACCCCGGTGCCTTTATCCACGGTGGGGTAAAAATTGAAGTGGTAGCGGCCGCTGGGCACGGCACTCAGCACGGCTTCGGCCGTGCGGTCGCCTTCGCGCCAGCTTTCGCCGTCTTCCACACCCTCGTAGTATTCGAGCGAGCGCGTGAACTCGTAGCCCCGGCCGGTTTGCTCGTTTACGAGGCTGGCCGTGAGCTCTACCCAGTGGTTGGTAATGCCCGGCGCTTCGAGCGTGACGGCCAGCGCCGCCGGCCCGCGCACCTCAAACGACCGCGAAACCAGCATCTGGCTGGTCGCCTCGGGGCCGGGCTCGGCAATGAGCATGCTCTGTGACTCGTCTACCACCGGCCGCAGCAGCACCAGCAGCGTTTGCAGCACCACTAGAGCCACCACGGCCGCTATCGTCAGTTGGCTGAGAGAATTCCAGCCGGGCACCGGCGCGGGCTGCGCGGCGCCTACCCCCTCGCGAGCGGGCAAAGAACGCTCATTCAAGTAAAAAGCGGCGGCTACTAGGCTAGGCTCCAGGTACTCGGCCAGGTACCAAGTAGGGCTAATGCCGGGGCGTTGCTCGCTGGTGAGGAGGTAGGGGGGCGCAGTAAATTCCTGGACGCTCATTTTCTCATCCTCCCGAATGTCCCAGTCAAACTCGCCCAGCGCGTCGCGCACCACAGGCTGGTAGCGGTGCCACAGCTGGTAGTTGCGGTCAGTGGTGGTATCGCGCCAGCTGCTGTCGCGGTAGGGCTTGCCGCTGCGCCCGCCCGGAAAGCGCGGCGCCCGCCGAATAAGTAGCCAATGGCCCTGGTATTCGGCTAGTTGCAGCGGAAAGTCGGCTGGCTCGTCGCCGGGTAGCGGCTCGGCGGGGCGCAGCTGGTACTCGCGCCATTCGGCCACACGGTCTTGCTTTTCGCCCCGCACTTGGTAGCCGGTGAGGCGGCAGCGGTAGCCGCCCAGCGTGCCGACCACGCCCAGCGGCAGGCTGGGGCCAGGTAGCAGGGCCGTTTTGAAACCATCAAGGCGCTGGGTAGGCCGCGTCGAGTCCAGGGGATTTACCCAGAAAAACGAGCGGCACTTAAAGCAGCCGAAGTAGCGGCTGTGGCCGGGGTCGTGGCTGGGCAGCCGGGTGGCGCACTTTGGGCAGGTGACCCAGGCCACGGGCGTTGTCGAATCGGTGGGCTCGCTCATCGCAGTACTTCTCGGTAGGCTTGCTGCTCACCCCCAAAAAAGGCCAGCGTTTCCTGGTACGCGCGGCGCACGGTGGCGTGGTTGTCCTGCCGAAAATTCGACAAAAACACGTCGAACGTGGCCAGCCCGTGCTCGGGCCAGGTATGAATGCTGAGGTGCGACTCGGTGAGGGCCAGCACGGCCGTGAAGCCACCATTCTCCGCAAACTCGTGGTAGACCTCGCCCACGCTCGTGAGGCCCAGACGGGCCACCAGCCCGGCAAAAAACTGCCGGCTGCCCGCTGCATCGCGCAGCGCGGCGGCCGGGGCGCCAAACGTGGCCAGCACGTGCAGGCCCGGCGCGTAGGCTAGCGGGGATAGGGCCGGGGGCGGCAGCGGGCGGGGCGTCGTTGTCGTAGTCGTCACGGGCGCAATACTACAGCCAGGCCAGGCAATTTACCTACCGGTAGGGGGGTGGGGCACCCACCCTGGCAGGCAGCAGGCAGCCCGAAATGAGCAAGAGGGAGAAATAGGATTTTAATTTCACGCGAGGCGGTATAAAAGTAGCGATATGCCTATCCAATGCTTGCGCAATCGGAGTAGCTTTGCAGCTTACACCGATAGATTTATTTTATGATTCTTCGTTCGCCGCAAACCCTATGTTTTGAAAGCCAGGCCGGCCGGCTGTATTACCATTCCGTGGGCTATGTGCGCCTAGCGTGGGCCCCCGAGCGCTTGCCCGCAGCCACCATCGAGGCCTACTACGAGCAGGCGCTGGCGGTGCTGTGCAGCACAGGCTGCCGCCGCATCTTGTCTGAACACGGCCAGCGGGCACCGCTGCCGGTAGAAGCCCAGCAGTGGCTCACGAGTAGCTGGATACCCCGCGCCATGAGCCTGGCCCAAACCCGGCACTGCGCCATCGTGGAAGGCGCCAACCCCATGCACCGCCTCTCGACCCAGTCGATAGTGAGCGCGGCGCCGTCGGGCTTCGTCTTCAAGCGGTTCGATGGTTTGCCCGAGGCCGAAACCTGGCTGCTGAGCCTGAAATACGTTGCGCAGGCCGTGTAGGCTGCTTATAGCCAAGCATTCGTGCGTAGGCGCGACTCTAACAGAAAGCTAGCTCAGTCCCTACCCCCCCCTGGGTTGAGCGAAAGATGAGAGAGAAGTTATCCTGTTAATAGCTCAAAGACGGCTGTCATTGCCGCATTATGCTCGCAATGACAGCCGTCTTTCGGCCCCATTCAAACAGCTGCCTCCTACTCCTCTACACAAAACAAGCCCGGCCAATTGGCCAGGCTTGTTTGCTTTTAAGAGAGGTGCGTTAATCAGTTGCGTTATTGCTTCACGAAACGCTGCACAAAGGTGTGCTGGCCATCGGTGGCACGCAGCAGGTAGATGCCGCCGGCCAGGCCCGATACGTCGAGCTGGCCGTTGCCCTGGTAGCGGGCGCTAGTTGTTTTGCCCAGCGCATCTAGCACTTCTACGCTGGTCAGGGCTTCGTTGGAGCTGAGCGAGAGCGTGAGCACCGAGGTAGCAGGGTTGGGGTAGAGGCTCAGCACAGCGTCGCCGATAAGCGTGGTGGCCGTGAGGCTGGCAGGCACCGTGGCGGCCGCAATAGCCGCGCCGCCCGTGATGGCCAGGGTATAGTCCTCCGTTTCGCCGTAGCTATAGGTGCCGCAGCTGGTGGTGGCGCTGGCGTCGCTCATAATCACGCGCAGGCGGGTGTTGCCGGTTTTGGCCGTGGCAGGCACCGTGAAGGTGCTGCTGAGGGTGCCGGTGCTGCTGCTGCTGCCGCTCACTACCAGTTCGCCGGTGTCCGTAAACACGCCGTTCTGGTTGTAGTCGATATACACTTTCCAGTTTTCGGTGTAGGCCGAGCCCGTGAAGCCGGCCGAGAAGCTAATGGTCTGGCTAGAGCCAGCGGCCACGCTCGTGCTGCTGGCCGTGCCGTTGTAGTAGCCCGCGTCGGCGCCGCTGGTGCGGGCAATGCTGCCCAGCTTCACGTAGTCGATGTACTCGTAGCTCTGGCTGGTGCCCTGGCTAGCGCAGTAGCTGGTGCTAGCAGGGGGGGTAGGGGTAGTAGTGCTACTGCCGTAAGCAGCGCCCACGCCTACAGCGTACCAGGCGTTGGTAACGGCCTGCACCTGCGTCGAGCTGGCACCATACAGGTCGGTAGCCGCCTGAATGGAATAGGTGCGGGCGTTGGCGTAGGTTGAAGACGCCGTCATGTACACATCTTCCATCCGAAAGGTGATTTTAGCGGCGGCCGACAGGCCCAGCGCCGCTACCGAGTAGCTGCTGCCTACCTCGTTGGTGCCGCTTTTGCCCACGCTGATGAGGTAATACCAGTAGTTGAGCACGCCCGAGTTGGTGTGCACGCCGCCCTGGTCGTTGGTATTGGAAGGCGAAGATGTGGTGGCCGCCCAGTACTTGCCTTTGTACAGCGCCGGCTGGCCGTAGAGGTTGGGGTTGCTCATCGAGCGCAGCGCGCCGCCGGCCTTCATGATATCCTCGCCAATGTCCCAGGTCGATTTAGTTAGGCCCAGGTTGTCGCAGGTGTATTTTTCCACGCTAGCGCCCCAAATGTCAGACAAGCCTTCGTTCATGGCGCCGCTTTCGTTGGCGTAGGTTAAGTTGGCGGTTTTTTCGCACACCGCGTGCCCGATTTCGTGGCCGCACACGTCGAGCGCCGTTAGAGGCTTGAAGGTGCTGGCACCATCGCCGTAGGTCATCACCGAGCCATTCCAGTAGGCATTTTCGTAGCCCGAGCCGCCCGGCACGTCGTCGTAGTGCACATAGCTCTTGATTTTGGCGCCCGCGTTGTCGTAGCTGCTGCGGGCGTGTACGCCCTTCCAGTAGTCGTAGGTGGCCTGCGCGCCAAAGTGAGCATCGCCGGCCACGTTGTCGTAATTGGCGTTGTTGTATTCGGTGGCTGTCCAGTTGTTGTCGGCGTCTACAAAGTCGGTGGCGGCTGTGTAGCTATTGCTTTTCTTGCAGTTATATGTCTCGATGCCCAGGCCGCGGGTGTACTCGCGCAAGCGGTAGCCACCAGTGGTGGTTTCGGTGGCCAGCGAGCGCGTGCCGCTGTAGGCCGTAGCAAAGGTGGCCGTGGCCGCCGCCGTGGTCGCGTGCTTGATGATGGCATCGCGCAGTACCACCTCGCCGGTGCGGGCATTTACGTAGTAGTAGGCGCGGCTAACGGGCTGCTGAGCGTAGATGTTGAATTTCCAGGCCAGCACCAGCGGGCCGGTTTCGTCGGGGCTGGTGCGGTTGTCGCGCACCAATACCAGCTCGCCCTGTGGGCGGTAGGTAGCGGCCGAGTTGGCCGTTTGCTCCTTCAGGCCGGCTTCTTCCTGGGCATCCTGCCACATGTACTTCTGGGCACCCACAGTAGCCAGGGCTTTGGCCAAGGCATCGTCGGCGCTGAGCGTGGGCACCACGCTGAGGCTGCCGATTTTCTCAAAGTCGCCGCTCAAGCTTTCGAGTAGGCCCCCACGCGAGTGAGCGGTGTACACGGCGTGCTCCACTTTTACGCCCTTATAATACTGCTCGTAGCGCTGGTGGCTGAAGCCGAGCTGGTCGGTTTCGAGGCGAGCGGGCAGCAGCTGGTCGTCGGCACCCAGCGCCAGTTGCTGGCGGATAATCTGGGCGCTCGAAGCGGCTCGCATAGTGGCCCGGCCAGCAGCCGAAAACTCGATGAGCGTGGGCTGGCCGTCGCGGCCCAACTCCTTTTTGGCTACCAGCCCGCTTTGGGCGCTAGCTAGGTTTGGCAATAGGGCGGCGCTCAGCATCAGCCAGGCACCTGCATGGTACTTGTGCAACATAGTAATCTGGTTTGGAAAAGGAAAAAATATAAAACAGTTACCCGAAGGCAGCGCAATATAGAGAAACTCCTTACACCAGCCTATTTTCTATCTGTGAATTTATGATGAAGTGAATGGCTTGCTCCATGCTGCTGATAACCAAGTAGCTCATGGCATTACCTCATGTAGTATTCACTTCTGCCTGAGCCCTTGCACTTTTCGCGGCGCGGCGCGGGGGGTAGCCCCTACCCCCCTCTAGCTGCTGAGTTTGTGGGCTAGAAATGAGCAAAGAATAAATTGTACAATTACTGGTTGTATATTTTAGTAAAAGCCAAAATGTTACACGTTTTAGCCGCTTTACTAAGAGTAGCTGATGAGGTATGGCGAACTGCCGGGCCGCAGGTGGCCAATACTACCTGCCAGTGCCCGCTATACTGCCGCGCGGCGAGCACTGGGGTTGCGGCACGGTGCTTGTTTACCAGCCTGCCTACCTCTGCACTTAGTTTGACTTTCACTCATGCAAAACCGTCATTTTTTCCTCAGCTTTTTGTTGCTGGCCACCGTGCTGGTCAGCACGTCCTTCACTGCCCAGGCGCAACGCCGCTTTAGCCCGCAGGCCAAGGGCGCCGTTATTGGGGGCGGTAGCGGGGCTATTCTAGGCGCCGTTATCAACAAGCGCAACCGGGTCGTGGGCGGCGTTGTCGGGGGCGTGGTAGGTGCCGGTGCCGGCTACGCTGTGGGCAAGCACATCGACAACCGCCAAAAGAAGCGCGCTGCTGCCATCGCTGCCGAGCGCGAAGCTGCCAACCGCGCTGCCGCGCGCCGTGCCGCCGTGGCCAGCCGCTCGGCCAGCAGCCGCGAAACCGTAGTGCGCAACAGCTTTGGCCCGGCCGCTGGGGCCGCGGGCGCAGCCGCCCTGCTGGCTGCGCCGGCTAACTCGCTCAGCGCCTCTAGCGACTCTTACCTGCCCAACCAGGCGCCTGCCGACCCGGCCAACCCTTATGCCACTACCGCTTACCGCCAGCGCAGCTGGTAGGGGCTAGCCTCGCTTTAGGATGCCATAGCCCAGGCCGAATAGTCTGGGTTTTTGGTTTGCCTTTTTATTGTTAACCATTTGATTATTAAGTACTACTTAAATGCGTATGCGTATTTCCCTTTCGCGCCTCGTGCTGCTGGGTGCCTTGCCGCTGCTGGCGGCCTGCGGTAGCAAGGCTACCTCCGACACCGCGGCTGGCACTAGTGCCGCCGACCTCGACCGGGCCTTTATCACGGCCTGGAACAACAAGGACCTCGAAAAAACCTTGGGCTACCTCGCCGACGACGTGCAGTTTTTGCAGGGCAACGTCCACTTTAGTGGCAAGGCCGAAGTGAGCGACAAGTGGGTGCGCGCCACCCAGTCGACTATCAATAACTTGAAAACGAGTACTGTGAGCTCGACCAGCACCGACAAGGTGGCCTACGAGGCCGGCACGTTTTCGGTCGATGTGCAGCCCGCCGGTCCTGGCCAGCCCGCTGGCTACGGCGAAGGCAACTTCTTGCTGCTGTGGAAGCCCGCCGCCGATGGCACCTGGAAGCTGAGCTACGCCCAGCTCGAAGACCTGCCCGTGCAGCGCCGCAACTAGCCCGGCGGCTACCTTTGAGCGCGCCCCACCAAAAGCCGCTGGCCGCCCGCCAGCGGCTTTTGGCTGCGTAGCCCTACCCCCCTTCACGCCGCCAGCTTTTGTGCCCCATGATATCGACCGCCGACTACTCCGCTCTACCCCCCGCCGCTGACCTCAAGCGCCTGTGCAAGGCCCTGGCCGCGCTCGACGCCATCAACTCGCCCGACTGGGAATACCGCTACTACTCGTACAACCCGGCCTGGAGCGAGCACGAGCAGCTGCTCGAAATGCGCGACGGCGAGGGCGACCAGATGCTGGTATTATTTCGCCCCGAGGGCTGCGTCATCAACGGCTTTCTGCACGAGTATGAGCAGCCTGATAAGCAGCAGGTGACGCGCGGCCTGCCCGATGCGTTCGACGATTTTATGTTTGGCGAGCCCGTCAATTCTATCGGCACCACGTTTTGCCTCTGGTACACGCCGGCCCACGGCTGGCAGCGCGGCATCGTGGAGAACGAGGACGATGGCTCGGAGGAGCTGCTCTACATATTTGACAACCAGCCGGCTACCTACGCCGAGTGGGCCACCGAATACTACACCGACGAAAGCGACAAAAAGCCCGTGACGTCCCAAGCTGTGGCCCCGCTGTATCGCAACGAGCCCGTGACCAAGGCCCTCGCGCTGGCCCTGAACGACGAGGTAGAAGACTGGACGCTGCTGGCCACCGACTTGCAGGAAATCGGCTACCCCTACCAGTTGCAGTAAGGCGCCCTACCCCCCCATGCGCACCTGGTTTTTAGCAATTGCGTGGCTATTGACACTACCCGCCTGGGCCCAACCCGCAGTGGCCCCGGCCTTTCGGGTGGTGCCGCTGGGTGTGAAAGGCGGCCTAGCCGAAGGCAACCTCTCGGCCTACCTGGTAGCGGCGGCCGGCAGCTCTGACTTTATAGCGTTAGATGCCGGCAGCCTGCGCCCCGGCGCCGAGAAGGCCGTAGCCAACCACGTGTTCGCCACGCCAGTGGAGGATGTGCTGCGGCAGTCCATCAAGGGCTACTGCATCTCGCACCCGCACCTCGACCACGTGGCCGGCCTGCTGCTCAATGCCCCCGACGACGCGCCCAAGCCTATTTATGGCCTGCCCGCCTGCCTGGTCACCTTGCAAGACGACTACTTCAACTGGCGCGCCTGGCCCAACTTTGGTGATGGGGGTAGGGCCCCGGCCCTGGGCAAATACCAGTTGCGTACCCTAGTGCCGGGCCAGGCTACGCCGCTCGCGGGCACCGCACTCAGCGTGCAGGCCTTTGGGCTCAGCCACGGGCCGGGCACCCAAAGCACTGCCTTTTTGGTGCGCAATGGCGACGCTTACCTGCTGTATCTAGGCGACACCGGCGCCGATGAGGTAGAGCAGGCGCACTGCCTGCGTGACCTCTGGCAAGCCGTGGCGCCTCTGGTGCGGGCGCACCGGCTGCGGGCCATTTTCATCGAGGCCTCTTATCCTAATGCGCAGCCCGTGGCGCAGCTTTTTGGCCACCTCACGCCGGCCCTGCTGCTACGTGAGCTAGGCGTGCTGGGCCAGCTGGCGGGGCCGGCAGCCCTGCGCGGCCTGCCCGTGGTAGTCACGCACCTCAAGCCCACGGCCGGCAACGAAGCCCTCATCACCACGCAGCTGGCCGCCGGCAACACGCTGGGCCTAAAACTTGTGCTGCCCGAGCAGGGTAGGGAGCTGGTGTTTTGAAAATATGAACAAACAGAATTGACTTGGGAAGAGCAGCAAAATGCCCTTGGGCCCCGGTAGCCAACCCGCCTATGCTCCGCCGCGTAACTAGCCCTAGCCACTCCCTACCCCCATGCCCAGCCCCAATCGCCCGCAAGTTCTGCTCTTTGATGTCAACGAAACGCTGCTCGACCTAAGCCCGCTGCGCCAGGCCATCAATCAGGAATTCGGTTTCGAATTTGCGTTTACGCAGTGGTTTGGGCTGTTACTGCAGTATTCGTTGGTCGAAACGGTGACGGGATCCTACCACGATTTTCGGGAGCTGGGCGGCGCGGCGCTCACCATGCTAGCCCAGGCGTTGGGCCAGCCCGCGCGCCCGGCGGCGCGGCAGCACGAACTGCTGGCAGTGCTTGCCGAGCTGCCGCCCCACCCCGACGTGTCGCCCGGCCTGGAAGCCCTGCGCCAGGCGGGTTTCCGGCTGGCTACGCTCACCAACTCGCCCGGCGCTACCCTGCAAAAGCAGCTGGCCCACGCCGGCCTCGCCCACTTTTTCGAGCAGGCCTTGAGTATTGACGAAGGGCAGCGCTATAAGCCGCATCCCGCCACGTACCACACGGCCTGCCAGCGCCTGGGCATAGCCCCAGCCGATACGTTGCTGGTGGCTGCCCACGGCTGGGACGTGGCTGGCGCACTGCGTGCCGGCCTGGCGGCGGCTTTTGTGGCCCGGCCCGGTCAGGCTGAGTTCCCGCTGGGGCCGCCACCCACTTACACCGCCCCAACGCTGGTAGACCTGGCCCACCAACTGGCCGCCGGCACGCTTTAAGCGCCGGTCCGTTTAGGGTAAGTGAGGTATAGCCAGAGCTACTTGGTGGCTGCCACTTGCTGCAGGCGGCGCTGCAAGGCATCGAGGTCGGCGCGCGCGAGGTAGCGGCCGTCGGCCAGCACGCCCACGATGCGGCGGGTATTGGCAATATCCTCCAGCGGATTGGCACTCAGTAGTAGTAAATCGGCTAGCCGGCCGGGCTGCACCGAGCCAAAATCCTGGAGGCGGTGGTAGAATTTAGCCGGGTTGAGCGTGGCCGTTTGCAGGGCTTCGAGCGGCGTGAAGCCTGCCGCCACAAAGCGCTGTAGTTCGAGGTGCAGGCTAATGCCGGGCAGTAGGTCGACGCCGGCCGGCATGTCGGTGCCCGCCAGAAAGCCCACGTGCGCCGCGTGCAGCTTGCGCACGATATCCAGTTCGTGGTTCACAAACCGGGCGCGCACGGCCAGCGGGTCCGTGTCGAGGCTGCCCGAAATGCTAAGCTGGGCCCGGGGCCAGCGCTGCACCACCCAGCTACGGCCCGCGTAGGCCAAGTCGGGGTCTTGGCGCCACGCCACGCTATCGACCAGCCACTGGCCGCGTTCCCAGAAGAGGGTAGGGCACTGCCATACCTCGGGGTGCTGGGCCAGCAGCCCCACCAGCGCCGCCTCGCGGGCCGGGTCGTAGGTAGCCAGTAGGCGGGCCGGCAGCTTGGGCGCGCCCGCCACGTATTGGTCCTCGGTGGTCGAGCTCGCCTCAAATACCCCAATCAGGTGCTCGAAGCTGCGCTGGCCGGCGGCCACGGCCTCGCGGGCGCGCACGGCATCGGGCACGTGCCCCTCGATGGGCAGCCCCGCCGCCTTGGCTGCCTCCGCAATGGCGAAATACGCCGCGCGCGGCACCAAAGACTGAATCTTGATGAAATCGACGCCGCGCGCCTTCAGCATAGCTACCGCCCGGCGACCGTCTTCGGGAGTCGCAATGGCGATGGAAGCCTTGTAAGGCGACTTGGGGCCGTCGAGCATGGGGCCGCACACCACCAGCCGCGGGCCCAGCACCCGGTGGGCCGCCACGGCCGCCCGAGCCCGCAAGATGGAGTCTAGCTCGCTGCCCATGTCCCGGATGCCGGTCACGCCATTGGCCACCAGCAGCGGCAAAATGAGGTCGGTGCCCGCGCTGGCCGTACCATCAAAATACACGTGCGTGTGCATGTCCCACAGGCCCGGCAGCAGGTACTGCCCGGTGGCATCTACCACGCGGCCGTGGCGGGGGATAGGGCCCACACTGGGTCCCACCCGCACAATACGCTTGCCCGTGACCACGACCGTTTGGTCGGCCCGCACCTGGCCCGTGGCCACATCCACCACGTTGGCGTGCACCAGCGTGATATCCTGCGCCCGCGCCACGCCGACACTCCACAGCACCAGCCCCAACCAGCCCCAAATTCGTAGCAGCTTCATCATTTTATTGTAAGCAAAAACCAGCTGACGGGCCTACAGTTCTATTGGAAGTACAAAGCAAAAGTGGAGAAGTAAAAATCTGGCTATCAAATTTTTGCTTCTCCACTTTTGCTTTGTACTTCCTCCAAAATAGCAGCCCGCTGCACTAAGTGAAAACCTGCGCCCGAAGGTAGGGGTAGGGCCGCGGCGACCGGCGCTATTTCAGCTCCAGCACTACCACCGACTTGGGAGGTAGGGCCACGCTGAGCTTGTCGCCGCGCTTTTTGGCGCCGGTGAAGGCTGCCAGCTTGATGGTATTGGGCTTGTCGAAGGTATTGTAGTCGCTCACGTTGGCCGAGGTGAGCACGCGGCCGGTCACGGTTTTGAAGCTCACGCCGGGTAGGGCGGTTTCGAGGGTCAGCGTCTTCTTAGGGTCGAGGTTGACGAGCGAAATGTGCACCGCGCCGCTCTTGTCTCTAGAAGCCGAGGCATTGAGCGCCGGGATTTTCTCGCCACCAAATGAGTAGTCGGGGCTGCTGAACTGCACCGGCAAAAACTCGGCATCCTGGTGCACCTGGTAGAGGTCGAACACGTGGTAGGTGGGCGTGAGCAGCATCTTTTCCTTGTCGGTCAAGACTAAAGCTTGCAGCACGTTCACGGCCTGGGCCAGGTTGGCGCCCTTCACCCGGTCGCAGTGGTTGTTGAAAATATTGAGCGTTGTGCCCGCCACCAGCGCGTCGCGCAGCGTGTTTTGCTGGTACAAAAAGCCGGGGTTGGTGCCGGGCTCCACATCGGTCCACACGCCCCACTCATCCACCAGCAGCGCCACCTTTTTGTCCTTGTCGTACTTGTCCATGATGGCCGCGTGCTTGGTCACTATTGCGTCCATTTTCAGGCAGTTGCGCACGGTGCTGAAGTACATATCCTCACCAAAGCCGGTGGCTTTGCCCTTGCTGCCGCTCCAGCTGCCGGTGGGCAGCGTGTACTGGTGCAGCGTGAGGCCCCACATCTGGTTGAGCGGGATGTTTTTCATGCACGTCTCGGTCCAGTTGGCGTCGTCGCCGTTGGCGCCGCTCACGATGCGCTTGAGCTTGGTGCCGGGGTAGTCGTGGGCGAAGGTGGCGTAGCGCTTGTACACGTTGGTGTAGTATTCGGCCGTCATGTTGCCGCCGCAGCCCCAGCTCTCGTTGCCGATGCCCCACCACGATACCTTGTAGGGCGCGGGGTGGCCGTTCTTTTTGCGCTCCTGCACCATGGGCGTGTCCTCATCCGAGTTGAGGTACTCCATCCAGTTGCTCATTTCCTGCACCGTGCCGCTGCCCACGTTGGCGGCCAGGTAGGGCTCGGTGCCCAGCAGGCCGCACAGCTCCATAAACTCGTGGGTGCCAAAGCTATTGTCTTCCAGTGTATTGCCCCACCACAGGTTCAGCATTTTGGGCCGCTGGGCGGTGGGCCCCACCCCATCGTGCCAGTGGTAGGTGTCGGCAAAGCAGCCGCCGGGCCAGCGCAGGTTGGGCACGTGTATCTTCTTGAGCGCGTCCACAATATCCATCCGAATGCGCCCCTGCTTAGGTACGTTCAAACCAGGCTCGACCCAAAAGCCGCCGTAGACGCAGCGCCCCAGGTGCTCGGCAAATTGCCCCTGAATATGCTTGCTGATGAGCAGCTTCGGGTCGCCGGGCTGCACCGTAAGCTGCACAGTTTGGGCCGGTGCCAGCAGCGGCGCCCCGCCCAGGCCTGCCAGTAGGCTCAGCTGCGCCCAGCGGCGTAGAGTAGTAGGCAAAAAGCGGAAGTGGCCGCGGGCAGGAGAGGTAAAAAATGGCATGAGAAAAGAAGCAAAACAGGGGGTAGGGTGGGAAAAGAATGCCCGCTGCCGGGTAGTGGCAGTGCCAACTGGCTTGGCAGACAGCTGGGTGCGCGCAAAGCTAGACTGATTCCCTTGCTTTACACAAACGTTTGTGTGAAAGAAGACAAGAATTCACTCCGCTAGTCACGGAAGAATTCTGCTAAACGGTTTCTCTGCCCTAGCTTTTTGCCTTTGGTCTTTCTTCAGGCCTTCTCTTACCCAGCGCCGCCACATTTACTTCCTGTCAAACCCCCCAAAGCCAGAAAGCTAAGACAGAGAACCGGCTCCTATCATTGAGCCCCTAGCCACTTGTGTGTTGCGCTAGTTCGCTCACACCGGCTAACTACTAAGTTTTCTAAGGGTGGCCCGACCGACCAGCTCAAGGAAGGTGCTGCCGGCACCTATGCTGGCCAACCTGCTTACCGGTGCCAGCGGTAGTAGCCGGCCACGAGGGACAAGCTTTGCCGTCGGCGGCCCGGTGAATGGTGCCGCCATCAGCCTTATCGGCGAAGCTGGCGCGGGGCATCGTGCATAAGAATGAGTACGTCATTCCGGAGTGGATGCGGGCCGACCCGCAGGTGCTCCAGGTAAAAGACTGGCTGGAAACCCGCCGGCAGCGTGGCTTTCAGGATGGTGGGCCAACCACGGCCGGCTACCGGCGGGCTAGTGAGCAGCCGGCCGAGTCCGCTACCGGGGCGACCAGCAACGCCTGGTGTCGGTGCTCGACTCGCTTGACCAGCGCTTGCGCGAAGTGACCAACTTCCATCGAAGTGGTGCTCGATCTGCTCGGCCTCGACCGCGATCAGGAGAAACTGAAGAAAGTGAAAACCCGCTCTGAGATTAAGCCGAAGTAGGTTTTCAAAAATGGTCGTTCTAGAACGCAAAACTTGTCACTCATAACCCAACCCACCTAGTGTAATGAGGACCTTATGCGTACTTCGCCCTTATGACATGGGAACCGATAACCTTGGAAGTACTTTACGATAAGATTCTCGCGGCCGAGGAGGAGATGATTGGCGAAATCTTACGGTTTTGGGAGCTAATCCGAGTATTTCCCGAGAAGTGGCAACAAGTTCCCTACGGTCAAGAAGGCGGTGGATTCTGGGTGGTGGCCATTTGTGGCAAGCAAGTCATCTGGTACAATGACATTGAGGAGGGATTCAATATCTCCGATTATGACCAGTATGGGCAGATCAGGGATTATTGGTGCAATCAAGACGATTTAAAATATCCCGTACAGCAGTTGCTTAGCCTAATCAAAATGGGGGGAGAGGGCTTTCGGCGTGCTGGTCCACCTGAAGAGATACAGTAGTACTAACCTCGGAAAAACTCTTTTAGGCACTACGTCTATGTTCGCCCACAAAACCCCCTTATTTCAAGACCTGTCTGTGACACAATCTTATGTTAATCAACTATTCCAAGAAATCAGTAGGAAAAGGAGCCGCCTGCTACCTTGCCTAAAATATTATTTGCTACCGGAATAGAAGAGTTATAATATATTCATTTCACCCGTTCCATGCCTGCTCCAGATTACCTTAACTCAATGCTCGTTGGGTATTTCGATTATGCTGTGCTAGCGTTGGTGATAGGGGTGAATATTTTGTATGTCAAGCGATATGGTTCCGGTATGCTTGGTTGTTGGCCCTTGCTGGTAATAGGAGTATTGTTCTGCCTAGTGCTACCTGTACTCTCTATTTCGGTAGAATTAGACCGCACCCGAAGGCCACCTGGTGTTCCAGTAGATAGCTTTGAGTTGCTCTATACCTTGTTCAGGTTTCCCATGTATTGGCTCCTATTCATACTTCAGGTAAGTGCCTTGGCTATTTATCGCAGCCTACAGGAGCAATCGCCTCAATCAAAACCGGATTTAGATTGATAAGCTTGTCACGTTTCTTAAATGTTGGTTCAAGAAATGTGACAAGCTCAACTGTTAGTAGCAGGGTGGGAAATTCTGCTACCTTGTTCCATACAATTCAACAGCCCTCTCTAATGCCTGGCTTCAAAGATGATATACTCCAGCTCGCCGCCAATTCGGGTATCTCACAGAAAGACTTTGAGGCTGTTGGTATTCATGCGTGGCCGGCTATTATGCACAAAATCGAGGCGGCTTTTGTCATCAAAACCTCTTCTAATACCCGCTTCAATTGGTGGTGGGAAAGCTTCAAAGGCCCCCAGTACCGCCTCTTCTTTGATACGGCTTGGGCATTTGACTACTTAACACAACTAGTTGACGGACAAGAACAAATATGGTTTGTAGCCTGTGACACCGACCATGACCCTAGTAAGTTCTGGCTTTTTCAAGGCACAGTGCAGGCGATTCAACGGCTGCTACAAGAGCACTGCTACTTTGAATATTATCTAGTTAGCAAAAAGTATCGGTGGATGCTCTGTGAAACTGACCACGACGTGTTGATTGGCTTAGGGAGCGTTATTCCTAGGATGCAGCAGTTGAACGCGCCAGGTAGCGTCGTCTTGCTGTAAACTTCTAGGCCTACTTGAAGCAAAATGACAAAGCTGCTTAGTTGAATTTTAACCAGATTTCAGGTAGTAATTGACCAAATGCACTTCTTGGAATAGTTGATTAACATAAGATTTCCTTCCGAACAACTCTTGAAATTACACCGGGTCAATAGCGTTTTTTAGGGTATGGCCAGCGTAGTATTTTTTCAATCTAGTCCCCCGTTTAGGAGGTGCTCTGCAACTCTCCTTAATCACAAGAGTCTGTTAAAAAGCTAGGGCAAATGTCCTGCTTCCCGCTCAATGACCAGATTGTGTTTACTCGGTTTCCTTCTTTTTCAAACCGTTACCGCCTGGGCCAGTAAGCCTATTGCGGCCTGGTTGGCTACTCCGGACAAGATGGGGCTGACTTATCAATCACTCACGCTTACAACCCCTGACCACGTACAACTTGCCGCGTGGCTTATCGCGCCCGCAGTAGATACTATTGACCAACACACCACCATGGTACTGGCGGCGAATGATTACGGCAACATGTCATACCAACTCACGCAAGCCTATGCCATGGCCGCATCTGGGTACCAAGTCTTGATGTTCGATTACCGGGGATTTGGGCATAGCGGGGCCTTTGCCATCGACCCGAGCCGCTTGTACTATCCTGAATTTGCCACGGACCTGCGCACTGCCTTGGCCGAAGCACGACGGCGCACCCCTCACCAGCGGGTGGGCATCTTGGGCTACTCGATGGGCACGTTGCTGGGAACGCTGGTGGCGGCGACCACGAAGTGTGACTTTTTGATTACGGACAGCTATCTGTCAAATCCCCAAGGAATAGTGGCGCACTATGCCACGAAACAAAAGACGGTGACTTTACCCGCTGAGGCTGCAACGTATGCCCAAGTGCCGCCGAAAGTCAGCTGCCCCTGGCTATTGATTACGGGCACGGAAGACCTGCGGTCCCCGCTCGCAGACTCGCTGGCTATTGTGCGTGCAGCCCGTCGTCGGCAGCGGCGGGAGGTGCTGACCGTGAAGTGCGACCATTTAGGCGCAATGGAAGCGCTGACCCCCGACGTGTATACGCAAAAGATAAGCAGTTTTTTATCAGGCAAATCGGTATCCAACAAAAGTTAATTTACCGCATTTTACATGAACTGTGTTGAACGGCTGAGCTTTAATCAGGGAGTTTAGCGAAATCCCGCAAGGTGAAGTATGGTAAGAACCGCTGGGTAATTCTCGGCTAGCCCGTAACTAAGAACTTAAAAAGCCCCGACCGCAAGGCCGGGGCTTTTTATTAGTAATTTGCTATCTCACTTAGACCAATTTAAATGCTCTCCTTGCTAATTTTAGAAACTACAAATACTACAAGGATAGTTGTTAAGGAAACGATTCCCTTAACATTTATATACCGGTAGTAGTAAGTATTCTTACTGCTGCTGCGGCAGCTTATGCTACAATTAGAAATACAATAGTTGCTACACGAACACAACGAGAGTTGGCGAACTTAGCAGACCGGACAGCTAAGGAGTTTAAGGAAAAGGATTATAAGAATGATTTTTATAAGAAAATAATAGATAAGCGTTTGGAAGCCTGGGAGTATGCCGAGCGTTTTGCTGAATTTATTAGTGTTGCTAGACAAGATAACGATTCTAAAGAACTTACTTATGATTATTTTCTTGATGGTGAGACTTTTGTCAAAGTGAAAGAAGATTTAATATCGCTCACTGCTAAGGCATTTTGGATAAGTGATGGTTACCTTGCTGCTATACAGGATTTTAGTGCAAAATTGAATGAAGTGGTAGAAGAGTGCATTTTCTTCGAAGAAGGTATGGTAACCGAAGTTACTTATGCAAAAGTTGATAATTTAAAGCTTGCTAATGCTGGAAAAAAATACTATTTGGAATTTAATTTATTGGTTGAAAAAATTACAAGTGCTCAATCTACTATGTTAAAAACGCTGCATGACATTGAAAGTTTCCTTGCCGAAAAAGGGTAAGGTGGAATGTTGTTTGGAGTTTTAGTATTTGCATTTATAAACATACTTTAAATTAAAAATTCCCAATAAACTTATCAAGCGCTGCGATAGCATTAATCTTCATATCATCGTCAACGTGTACGTACTTCATAGTTGTACTAATCTTGCTATGATTTAATAGCTTCTGTAAAATCTCTGCTTTACCCCCCATGCGGATAAAGTCAGTAGCGAAGGTTTCGCGGCCGACGTGGTGGTGCAGCTTCGTCTCGATGCCCAGCTGCAGGCCAATGGCTGTGAGAGCCCGGTTCTCATACTGGTCGGCGTAGTCGCGGAAGCCGGCGGTGCCTTCCTCTTCCTGAGCATCGCTGAGGTAGCTCAATGCCTGGCGCGTGAGCGGAAGCATCGTTTCCTTCAAGCTTTTACTCCAGCCCTTTTGCATTTCGAAGGTGAGGCGGTTACCATCGAGCTTCGAGTTGCCTATGTTTTTAAGGTCGCCTAGCCGGAGGCCCGACTTGCAGCTGAAAAGAAACTTGCACAGGATACGGCGCTGCGGCGTGCCGGCGGCGCACAGTACATAGTAGGCCTCTAGCTTACGCAGCTCGTCGGGGGGTAGGGGCCGCCACTTGCCCGGCTCGCTTTGGTTGGTGAAGTCGGCGTAGGGATGCTCAAACTTGATTTTCTCCCGGCGTGCGATAGCCAGGTAGGTTTTTACATCCTTATGCCGGGCCCAGCGCGTGTTCAGGCTCCTGATATTCTTGTCGAGGTAGAGCTTGAAGTCGTCGGCGAACGCAGGCCCCAGCGAATAGAAGGGCACCTCCTCCCGGAATGCCTTCAGCGCCCGCCAGGTGCTGAGGTGATTTTTGCGGGTGTTGTCGCTGATTTTACCCTTGCGGTGGCGCTCAATGATTTTGTGGTAGAAGTAGCTTACGAAATCGCTCTTACTGCCCTCTGTATTGAATTCCAGGATGAAGCGGGCGGCCGATAACACCTGGCTGCTCAGGCGGTGCTCGACAAAAATGTTGTTGGCTTTGGCCTGGACCTGGCCCAGGATGAGGTTGTAGTCGGTGCACCGCTTGGCCCAGGCAGCCGCGCCGCCGGCCCAGGCCTGGCCGGCCGCCAGCTGCGCGGCGTAGTCGGGCCCGCGGTCTTTTTTAGCAAGGCTGGCCACACAACGCCCGGCGTCCTCGTCGAAGAATGCCGCCGGCCAGTTCACCTGCAGGCCCACCGGCACCGAGCGCCCATCAAGTATCACAATCAGCCGCACCTGGCAGGTGCCATCCTTACGCGCTGGCCGGCGCAGCACCACTTTTGCAGAGTAACCCATGTAGTTTGGTCAGTGGAATTTTCGTTGGTCAGTAGATGGTCAGGTGGGGTAGGCCGAAATTGGAAAAACCCCCTTCTCAGCGAGGCTGAAAAGGGGGTTTTTAGTAGTTTAGAGCTATTTCAGTAGCTCCTGGTACCCAGAGCCGGAGTCGAACCGGCACACCTTGCGGTAATGGTGTTTGAGACCATCGCGTCTACCGGTTCCGCCATCTGGGCAACTTATTCCGCTCGGCCGGTAACTCACGAGCGGGCCGCAAAGGTAGCCAATTGTTGGCGAAGCCGCAAGAGATAGCGCTTTTTTAGGTAATATGTCTTCACTTGGGCTAGCGCAGCGGGGCGGTGGTCGGCGGGCAAGCCAGCGTAGCCAGCCAGAACGGGCTGAATACCAGCATCGAGTGTGTCGGCTAGGGCCGTTACTTCGGTTTCTAGGGTAGCCGTGGCGGTGGGGTCAGGCTCAAACTCTAGCTCCATAAGCTGCTCGTTGAGGTCCATTACTTCCATCAAAAAATCGGCGGGCAGTTGGTTTTGGGCGCTGCCTTCCTCTAGCAAGCCGTGCTGGCCGAGCAGGTAGGCCATGCGCTGGTCGGGGTTAGCGAGGGTGCGGTAGGCGTCGGTGTTGAGGGTGCTCAGGCGCAGGGCTTCGGCCTGGGCGGCGGGGGTGCCCTGGGCGTGGAAGTCGGGGTGTAGCTCGCGGCTGAGCTGGTAGTACTTGGTTTTGAGTGCGGCTTCGTCGAGCAAAAAGCTTTCGGGAAGGCTATAAAAAGCGAAGTAGTTGGGAGTATCAGGCATAGGATAGTAGCAGGTAGCCAAGCCGGCGCCGTGCTAACAGATGCATACAGGTAGGGCAGGCAATTGGTTGGGCAGGCCAGTGGCGGCGCCTACCTCTGCTCGGTGGCCTGCGTTACCGAAAAGGCCTGTGGCGGAGCCGCGAGCAGGCGTTTGATGGCGGGCCATATCTCGCCGAACAGCGCCGATTTGCGGTAGGTATTGAGCGCATCGACATCGACCCAGTGGCTGTAGGTGCAATAAGTATGGGGGTGGTCAGCATCCTGCCACAGTTCGAGGTGGTGGCAGCCCGGCTGCTGGCGAATGTGGGGTTCGGACTGGCCGAAAAGCGCTAAAAATTCGGTGGCTCGCTCGGGGAGCAGGGGTAGGCGGACGATGCGTAGTATCATAGCGAGGTTAAGGAGTAGAGCAGCGTGGTTTTTAGGGTTGAGGCCAAACAAGTTTGGCCTCAACCCTAGGCGCAATTTAGCGTAGAAGTTATCTTCTAATACCCTCAACCAGTACTTTTTACTTATGCGTTACGCTCCCCGCGCCCTCTGGCTGGCTGCCCCGGCCCTGACGGCCTTGTCGCTGCTAGCTTCTTGCAGCAGCAACCCCGAACAAACGACTACCGAAAAAACAGCCGTAGTAGTGCCTAGCGAGGCCACGACTGCCTCGGATAGCGCCGCTGTTACCGTCGATTCGGCCAAAACAAAGTAAGGCGCTTCCTGCGTCTTTGCCCACGCCCCGGCTGCCTATGCGCAGCCGGGGCGTGGTGCTTTTAGGCCCCTACCCCCCTAGTCGCCCGCAAAGCGCACATCGACCTGTGAGTCGAAATACAAGCCCAGTAGCTCGCTAGCGTGGCCTTGGTTGATGGCCACGCACAGGCAGCCTTGCGAGTTGAAGGCGCACACAATTTCGCCGGGGGGAGCGGCGGCGAAGTGCGGGCGCAGCTCGCGCACTATTTCGCGGCCGAAGTGCACGGCAGCTGGGCGGCCGCGTCCCACGGCTTCCAGGGCTTCGCGCCCAATGTTGGTAATCAGGTTGCCGTAGTGGTCCACGTGCACCACGTGGCCCGTGATGCGGTTATCCTGCAGGCGCACCTGGCGGTTGGTGAGCAGGTAGAGGTCGGCCACGGCCGGCCCCAGGCTGCTCAGGGGCTGGCCTAGGGCTAGGCGCACGGCGGCCGGCGCCAGCACATCGCGCGTGGGGTTGAGCGCGCTGGCCCACGTAGCGGGGGGTAGGGTTGGGGTTAATGCGGCCTCCAGGCGCACGAGCTGGGCGGGCACGCCATCGCAGAGCAGGGGCAGTAGGCCGTTGTCGGCGGCCACAAAGTAGTGGCCGGCAAACTCGGCGGCGTGCCAGGCAGGCGTGGCCACCGCCCCAGCGGCGCTGGCCCCGTAGTCGCTCACCGCAATGAGGTGGGTAGTGCCCAGCGGAAAATCCCGAAACACGGCCCGCAGCACGTGCACAGCGTGCGCGATATTGTAGGGCTCCACGCCGTGGGTGATGTCCATCACCGGCAGGGTAGGGGCCAGGTGCAGCAAACGGGCTCTGAGCGCGGCCACGTAGTGGTCGCGGTAGCCAAAATCCGTAAGCAGTGTTAGTACCCCCATGCCCGCAGTTGCCAGGTTTTTCGTAGTATTGTTTAGTGGCCGGCCAGCCGGCCGGCGCGGGTGCAAAAGTAGCCCGGTTGTTACGAGTCGGCCGGGAGTTTTTTGCCCGCCGGCTTGTTGCATGCCTGATGCCAGCCGGCCGCGCCGGGCAGCAGGTCATTACGCTTGCGGTTTTTTTCTCTCTCCCTTTCCTGCGCTTTTCCAGTTTGGTCGAAAAAGTCATCACCCTCGAAAACGTGTCCCTGGTTGACTTCCTGGGGGCCGATAACCAGAATATTCGTCGCATTTCGGCTGCTTTTCCGGGCAGTAAAATCGTGTCCCGGGGCAACGAAATCAAGATTCAGGGCCC
>Ga0160429_1000505_pt1 | contig 34135 bp, 39 predicted proteins | sample SolpanmetagenomR_FD_108199 | JGI IMG/M metagenome (GOLD analysis project Ga0160429, IMG submission 108199) | Solar panel surface microbial communities from Lawrence Berkeley National Laboratory, California, USA - R | ecosystem: Engineered > Built environment > Solar panel > Unclassified ... | reverse complement strand
TTTTGAGAGTCCCGTTAGCGAAAAAGAGTGCTGGCATTCCTTCTAGGCACGTAAAAATAATGATCGATATGCTGTAGAGTTTTCAAAGCGTTCGAAGGTAAGGATTGCGCCTGCAGAAAAGAAGAAGAAGAAGAAGAAGAAGAAGTTTGAGAGTTTTGACAAGTCTAGGACCGGTCGGAGGATTTCCGCTGGTTTCATGGGGAACATTTTCCAGCAGAAGAAAACATCTCATTGATCAAGATTTAGCAGTTGCTTATACATCAAATATGGCGCTACAAGGAGAGCAAAGTCTTGCAAGAGCAGTGACTCGACTTTTGAGTAGGTGGTTAAGACTTACCGTGCAAGATTGCGCTAACACGACCTTCAAGACCACACATCATCACCATCAGTATGCACGTCCTGTCAGAGAACATTGCGGCGACGACAATATGCTACAGCAGCAACAGCGATACAAAGCAAAGATCCAGCGCCCGCACCCTCGACGTCTTCACTCCAACCTCCATCTCATGCCACCTCTTTTACCGCGCTACGCCCTGCCTATCAAATGAAAGCCGGCGTCGTGCTTTCCCGCCCACCTCAGATAACCCGTGACCTACATCCTTTCGAAAAAGCTTTCTACTTTTACCAGCGCCGACTGAACGAACGTCTGGTTCTTCCCTTCACACGCTACTTCTATTACAAAAAGGGTACTCCAGCGGATAAAGAATGGAAGCGCAAGATTCGGGAACGCCAGACACCGGCTAGAGATATCGGTGTATACAACGCGTACAGTAAACAAGGATGGGCTGATGAGCTGTTGGTTGGAGCACAGGAAAGCGAGCCCGAAAACCAAGTAGGTGCATTGTTGAGGGATGCAGAAACACCAGCGGAGACAGCGGCAGCAAAAGAAGGACAATCGGAATTGACCTTAAAGACGAGAGATGATGTGGACAGGCCGATGAGTCGAGTGTCTGAAGCAGATGTGCAGGGTGATCAGAAAAGCTTGAACAGGTTATTGCAGAGGACGCTGTTTCTGTTGGTCAAGAGCAAGGATGGGCGATGGACTTTTCCAAGCGCGGATTTGGTCAGGACAGAAAACTTTCACACGGTACGTGGTTTATGAGGTATCAGGAATGTGCTAGTGCTAATAGTGCTCAGGCTGCGGAGCGTATTCTTGTCGAATCCGCTGGTGTAAACATGAATACCTGGATTGTGGGCAATCACCCTGTTGGCCACTACACATACGACTTTCCTAAGGTCATTGTAAACGAAGAGCGAAAGACCAAGGAGTTGGGCGAGAAGATTTGGTTCATGAAGGCTCGAATAATGGCTGGACAGGCGAATCTGGGGGCTAACACACTGGGCTACGAAGAGTTTAAGTGGCTGAGCAAGGAAGAGATAAAACAGGTTGTCACACCAAGATACTGGAAGTTCTGTGAAGATATGCTCGGCGATCGATGAAATAATGAACGAAATTGTACAATCAGGACTAGGGAAATTAAGGCATTGTGTGGCGTGGAAATCGGACGACCTATACCAGGGACGATTGAATGGAAGTTATAGACAGCAGCGATCGATCATATTATCTTCGAGTCCATTACGGTGCGGTCCTTCTTCACGATCATACGGAGTTGTCTCCCCTTCTGTCCTAAAAATATCCCACTTCTCAGTCTTTCCGTAAAAAGCTCATACGCTGGATAATCTGTGATCAGGATTAGCCAAGCTCAGCGTAGGACAAGGAAGGCTTTTACTCACAGCCATTCACAAATTCGACGACTTGCGCGTCACTCATACCCCTCCCCTTAGCCTCACGCATCTTCGCCTCCTGCTCTAAGCGCCAATCATAAACATAATGTGTATCCTCCGCATCACTAGGCGCGCGATTAGCACAGGCCTCGGGACGATACTACAGGCAATCATATTGAACTTACATATGCACGAAAGCGTCCAGGTGGCTCAAGGTCTATCAGCAAGCGTCACGCCTCTATCTCGTCGTCTCCACTTACTTGGTCATCTCATCATACTGCCTCAGCGCTTCATTCACAAACATTACATCCTCGAGTCTCTGTTTCGCTAGTCTTCCCCTTACGCCTCCATTCGCATCCTTTTCTTCTTGCACTGCTTCCTTCCACTTCTCTTCCACCTGCTGCTTTGTCAATGGTCGAAAGCCAACACACCACCCTTCGAAGATCACAACCTCGACCTTCTCATCGCCTTTTGCATTCACTAGGCGCCATTCTTCTTCAGATACCCTGTCGCCCTTGCCATCGTGCATCGACTTGTCGTAGAATGGTATTCGAATATCATCCTCTCGATGCTTTAATGCCCGAAACAACTCACTACCAAGCGCGACATCGTGTGTGCTTGGCTCGCCACGATGTTGTATTAGTGGGTTTTGAGGATGCGCAGAAGCTAGCTCAACTTGTGCTGCGTGAGTGAGGTAAAGGTCGTCAATGGAAAGTGTGATAGTTGGCAGGTTATATGGTGGGGAGCGGAGGGTTGTTTCTAGTGCCGTAACCTCGAATACACATCAGGAAACAGCCAGATAAAGGATGTTGAGAAATCACAATACCAGAGTAGTCTTTCCGACTCCTTGCACGCCGTTCAGACCAATGAAGAACGGTACGTCACCATGCTTTTTGTGTGCTTCTAGATGTTGTAGGATGAAGGGTATCACGATCTCAGACTTGTCATCTAGTACTGGCGCCATATCCTTGGTCCGAGTATAGCCTGTGGGCCTCGTTCGAAACGATCTAAATGACTTCTGTAGACTGCTATGATAGAAGACCGATATTGCAGGCCTGCTATGTCTCAATAGCAAGAGCATTGATGTTGCAACTGAGACCGTTCTGAAACAGCCGCAGCTTCCCCGCCCCACATTGCGGCAGTTCCCCACACCGAGGTATGTTTCTCGTAACCGAGCGTGACGTTCTATTAAGCACGCTGGAGATTCTACCCTCCCTGCAACGCAATTCACACATACAGAATGACTGAGCAATTACGTTTCGACGGTCAGACAGTGGTCATCACAGGTGCCGGAGGAGGTCTGGGAAGAGGTGAGTGTCTGCTCATGATAGATCTTGAGAACTCTGCTAACAGTCCCCAGCTTATGCTCTCCTCTTTGGTTCTCGAGGCGCCAATGTCGTTGTCAATGACCTTGGTGGTTCATTCAAGGGAGAGGGAAAGTCCTCCAAGGTATGAGTAAGCAGACCGAATCTCGTGGTACTCTACTGACAGCTCGCGTTACAGGCAGCGGACGAAGTGGTGAAGCAGATCAAGGACGCCGGTGGTAAAGCAGTCGCCAACTACGACAGTGTAGAGAATGGTGAAGCGATCATCGAGACGGCAATCAAGACGTTTGGCGGGATTCATGTGTTAGTCAACAACGCTGGTATCCTTCGTGATGTCAGTTTCAAGAACATGAAGGACGACGATTGGGACTTGATCATGAAAGTTCACGTCACTGGAGCTTACAAGGTATGGTAGTATGTCAGGAATATCGTGTATCCACAGGCCTGATCATTCTATAGTGCTCGAAAGCTGCATGGCCGCACTTCAGGAAACAAAAGTACGGACGAATCATCAATACTGCATCCGCAGCTGGTTTGTTTGGTAGCTTCGGTCAATGCAACTACTCCGGTATGTCAGACGATACATAGCCATGAATTCATAGCTGACCTTCACAAACAGCTGCCAAGCTCGCCATGGTAGGCTTTACCGAAACACTAGCAAAGGAAGGCTTCAAGTACAACATCCTCTGCAACGTCATCGCCCCAATCGCTGCCTCGCGCATGACAGAGACAGTTATGCCCCCTGACGCCCTCAAGCAACTTACACCCGATTTTGTTGTGCCTCTCGTGGCCAAGCTAGTGCACAAGTCGAACAAAGAGACAGGAGCTATCTTCGAAGCAGGAGGTGGACATATGGCCAAGCTACGATGGGAGCGTGCCAAAGGTCTGCTACTCAAACCCGACGATTCGATGCATGCCGGAACTATCATTGCAAACTGGGACAAGATCAAGGACTATTCAGAGCCACAATATCCTACTGGTGTAGCAGACTTTATGGGTCTCCTCGAAACAGCAATGAAGATGGACAGTAACAAGCCTGCTGACAAGCTCGACTTCAAGGGCAAGGTCGCCATCATCACAGGTGGAGGTGCAGGGTAAGTCTGGTCAATACGATGTTGCGAATCTAGCTGACATTTTACCAGTATCGGTCGGGCATACTGTCTTCTCTTCTCCAAGCTAGGCGCAAAGGTCGTTGTCAACGACTTGATGAACCCAGACGATGTCGTCAACGAGATCAAGAAAGCAGGAGGTGAGGCCGTGCCTGCAAAATTCAGCTGTGAGGATGGTGAAGCGATTATCAAAGCGGCCATGGACGCTTACGGTGCCGTCCACATATTGGTTAACAACGCAGGTATTCTCCGTGACAAGGCTTTCACAAACATGACCGACGATCTCTGGAACCCCGTAATGGCGACACATGCTCGTGGTACATACAAGTGCACGAAAGCTGCATGGCCTATCTTTCTCAAGCAAAAGTATGGTCGTGTTTTGAACACTACGAGTACTAGTGGAATCTACGGCAACTTTGGACAAGCCAACTACTCCGCCGCCAAGTGTGCCATCCTCGGCTTTTCGCGAGCATTGGCTCTCGAAGGCAAGAAGTACAATATTCTCGTTAACACCATCGCTCCCAACGCCGGAACAGCCATGACACGCACGATTATGCCAGAGGAGATGGTGCAAGCCTTCAAGCCAGATTACATAGCGCCTCTAGTTGCAGCTTTGTGCTCCGACAAAGTGCCATCAGCAGATGCTACAGGGGGTCTTTACGAAGTCGGTAGTGGCTGGCAAGGACAGACGAGGTGGCAGCGAAGCAAAGGATATGGCTTCCCCATCGATGTCAAGCTTACACCGGAACATGTCGTTGAGAAGTGGGACCGTATTGCGACTTTTGATGAGAAGGCGGACAATCCGTTTAGCAGTCAAGAGGGATTGAAGAGCATCATGGCAAATTCTAGCAACAAGTCTGGTGGTCAAAGTAAGCTATGATCGCTTTTGATTTTTGTAGTTGTAGCTATTTATACTGAATAATTCTTGTCTTTTACACAGCTGCGGACGACACGAGTAGTGATGATAGTGAGACCAACGAAGATCAAGAGCATTACCTTGCTATGATCGAAACAGCAATGTCTGCCACAAACGAGGGAACCGAATCTGTCTTGACGAGCAGAGATACGATACTTTACAGTACGTCCCGCCTGCCCCTCCCTTTTCGCACACTGTCCTGCTCATTCAGCTACATCGCATCGAGTCACTATGTTGCTTTATTCGCCTGCGCCTGTCTGACCATTCCAAAACAGATCTCGGTCTCAACATCACCAACACGCCGCCAAACCTCCCCTACCTCTACGAAAACCATGAATCCTTCTCCCTCCTCCCCACCTACGGCGTCATCCCAGCAATGCTGGCCAACGCACCTTTTGACATTACTTCTCTCGTCCCAAATTTCAATCCTATGCTCTTACTACACGGTATGTAAAACTGCATCCTTTTCTAAACTACCCCCCCTCGTCTTCGTCGACTGACAATAAATGTGTTCCCAGGCGAACAATACCTCGCTATCCACACCCAGCCCGTACCCACCGAAGGCAGGCTCATAAGCAAAACAAAGCTCCTAGACGTCATCGACAAAGGCACCGCCGCGCTCGTCGTCACAGGTACGAGCGTGTCCGACAAGTTCACAGGCGAGGAAATCTGGTACGCAGAGTCCACCGTCTTCCTGCGTGGGAGTGGAGGTTTCAATGGGCCAAAAACACCCCGCCAGACACCTGGAATGCTGGCAATGTCATCTGGACCTACCTTGCCTCTACCAGCAGCCCGGCTCGCGAATCCAGACCATGTAGTCGAAGAAGAGACGAGTCCGGAGCTGGCGGCGTTGTATAGACTTAGCGGCGACTATAATCCGTTACATGTTGATCCTGAGTTCGCGGCCATGGGCGGGTTCAAGAAGCCGATATTGCATGGGCTGGCGACTATGGGGATCGCGTGTAGGGTTGTTGCTGGCATGGTGGGCGGGTACAAGAGTGTTAAAGTGAGGTTTGTGGGGACTGTGGTGCCAGGGGAGAGGTTGAGGGTTGAGATTTGGAGGGAGGCTGGAAGGTGGGTTGTTTTTCAAGTTAGGGTGGTGGAGAGTGGGAAGGTGGTTCTGGGAGGTGGTCTCATGGAGTTGATTGGGGATGGAGGGGAAGTAGGCGAGGTGAGGGCGAAGTTGTAGCTTCAGGTGCGGTGCGTTGTGATACTGGACTACCATAAGTAGTGCTTATGCATCATCTCATTCAGCCCGATGGTTGTTGTCGGCGCTTTTTGTTCTACCTGATCATCAGACTTGAGCTCCCTGTGCTTCGTCTTCCCCTATACGCAGCAGCTGCTAGCCTCTCTTAACAAAGATGTTTCTCTTGAGCTGTTTCATACCCGACTGTTGTGATTAGGACTTGCATTGCAAACTGAATCCCCTCAAACGCTTTGCTTGAATGAGCGTTCGTTCGACGTTCGAGCTAGATTGAACAACTGCCATGAATCTGACCAGATACACGGGCAAATGCAACGACAACGTCGCCCGAATTAATTGCGCAAATGACCCGCTTCGTGAGGGACATGGTTGAAGCAGACTGAAGATTACGTGGTGAAAATGCGGTATACTGGTCACTAACCTGGTTCGGGAGCAAGTGAAGGTTGTTGTGATAGATGCTCGCCCAAGTTCTGGAAACCCGTTTCGGCTCACCGGCAACCGGTGTCAAAGAGGAGCACTGTTGACAGGAGATGAGCTTCTGCAATACCCGCACGTGAATGCCCTCGGCTCGGAGCTCGGAGTAGGAGCATGGAATGGAATGAGCCCGAGCGGAGCGTTCTTATGTACGACGCAGCATTACTTGCTATGTGTCACAGACACCAATACAGTTCATCAATTCAACGAAACCTTACACCCTTTGACCTCCCTGTCTCAAGGTGGTCCGCTTGCTAACTTTGGATTCGTAGCTGTGTTTCGTTATTCCTGGACTCCCAGGCTGTGTAAAAGGCTATGTAAGAGTAAGGCCCAATTCGGACTATTTCTACACAGCCTTGTAGATCGCGAGGCATGATCATCTCCATTCTTCCCCTCATTCAAAGTCCAACCATCGCAAGAAGCACTGAACGTGCCCATGTCGGTGCTCACGTCCGAGCCTTTTGCTCTGTCGGTCATGTCAATCGACGCAGGGTTGCCTCCCAAAATAGTGCCTTTGATTATCTTGCACCAGTTTCTGAGAGCAACAAACACGGGATGAAGCATGATACAGCACAATCGTGGTGATCCTCTTCGAGGCTTCAGGTCACTGCAGCCTCGCTGGAATATGAATAGTGATGTTGATCGTGACGGTGATTGCTATTCTTGCTTTCGCTTGAGGTCGTGATGGAGGTATAAAGACTGCTTGCTTCTGCTCACAATCTTCTCGTTCATCTCACAACCACAACCAATCCACAAGAAGCACAACAGTTTCCTCACTTGACCACTCCCTTGAAACACTCTGAACCACCATCACCACCATCAACACCAACATGAAGACCACTATCACCACCACTTTCCTCGCCCTCCTCTCCGCCACGATGGCCGCACCAGCCCCTCAAGCTAGTACGACCACCACTACCGCCGCCGCCACACCTCTCCCTACATACGGTCCATTCACCCTCACAGCTATCAATCACAACAACCTCAACATCCAGTTTGCCAGTGTCAACGCCCGCGACACACGCTTTTGGATTGGCAAGACTACGCATGCCGGATGCCCTGGTGGCCCTTACCCTTGTGATATCTATGGTATGTACTGTTTACATTGTCTGCATTTCTGTCACTTGCCCTCTCTACCCACATTCTCGATTATCTCTCCTCACCCATGCTTTATTCCGTCCACAACTCGCTGAGACCTACCTTTCCTCGCTAACACTTCCCTACAGGCAACAAAACCACCCTCCAGAGCCAAGACCCTCCTGCCCGACTCGAGATGTTCGGTTCTGTTCCTGCCGGTCAGTTCGTCTACATCGGCCCCAAAGGCGCCCTCCGCTTCACCGAACCTCACCACGAATCCGACCCCCTGCCGGCCGGCTCAACTCTTGGGCCCTTCACCGTCGAAAAGGGCGAGAACGGTGGCCTCCTGCAACTGTACGGCCCGGGCGCGTTCATGGCATGTACGGAGAAGAAGGCGAATGGAGAGCCGAAGGAGATTGATGGGAAGGTGTTCTATCAGGTCTATGTGGACACGAACGGGTTTAGCAAGGAGGGATGCGTCGAGTTTGATATGTTGGCTGTTAATGGGACGGCCGCAGGGGCGGCGTTTGAGTATTTGTGAGGATACGAAGCATGATCCAATAGAGGACGTAACGGAGGTGGAGAACGATAGTCATGTGGAACCGAGCCGAGTCCGAGATACTCGACGTCGAGATGGCTGCTTAGGAGGAGTTAGGAATCACAGAACAGCAATAATCATTAACTTATCTGAAATTGCTGTACTAGTAGATCGTGGTGAGCTGTTCGCTGTCTTCAAGTTTTCGTCTTTGCCACAATTTGCCACATGTGTCTGCGAGTATCCAGTTCACCAAGACACCACACAACATGAGTATTTCCAAGCCAGAGACTTCACAACACGTCGACGACAGCAGATTCCCAAATGGCAACTCCGAGGCTGAAATCGATATCCTTACCAAAGCACTACCAATGTCCGACCTCAAGCTTCGGTACATGATTGACTTTGTTCTCACTGTGTCTCAGGTTCTGAGCATAATTGACCTCTCGATATAAAGCAGCTCTATCCACTAGCGCCATCTTTCGATATCAGCTCTACACGAATACCATCAGCCTTGTAATCCACATCGACACTCAATATCCAAGTGAAACATAGTGAAACACTGAATATTCAAGTGAAAACACTCGATCAGCTTCCAAAGCTTCAACAGTACCACAACACTTCCTTCATGGTCGTCCTTAGACTAACGCCATCAGAACCACCATGTCAGTGACAGTCCGACCGACCAACAACTATGCGGGAGAGGTTCACAGCTTTCAACAAGAACTCGACATCAAGTCCATCGACCGCTCTATCTTACAACCCTATGCACGACCTAATCAGAAGAAATACAGCCTTATGCAGTCGTCTTATAAGAGCTCCTCAACTGCAAAACGAATAAACTCCTCGAATGGCTTTGTCAAGGCCGCTATCCAAGCTTACTGCTATCACCATCATCTCCAGATCCGCCCCGACGACATCTGGATGGCAATCTTGACACAGTTTTCCGCCTTTGTCAATGCACACGCGGAAGAGCTGCATGATAAGTTCGTCGAACATGAAGGAAAGAAGAAGCTCATACTTACCTATAACGCTCAATCGCGCCACGACTTCGACTTCAGCATCTTCGCTGAAGACATGGGCAGAGTTCTTGAGGAGGAAGTCAAAGACCCCGGTCTACGTGATTGGCTCATTCCAAGGTTCACAACGACTACCTCAAACGATGTCGTCGTCGCCAGCATCGTCATGATGGCCACACTGCAGTCGTACTTCAGCTACGAATCCGAGTTGATGTGTGGCCTCCCTTCAGTCACGCTGCTTGGCGAAAAAGCGGACTACGAGCTGATCCTCCAGCCCCTTGATTACCTCAAACAGTTTGGCAAGGCGCCCACCATTTTCGCGGAGCTACTGAAGCCAATTATCAAGAGCTTCATCACCACCTTCGACGAGCCGACCTCGTCCGGAACGAAAAGATTCTGGATCCGCATCGCTAGTAAAATTGATCGGGGAAGTTCTGGAACTGGAACTGTAAACGACTATAGCGGCTGGATCACAGCATTTTGCTATTGGAATGAGAAGGGAGTCGCTGAATACCTGCCCAGGAAGTTTAAGCTAGGAGAGGCTTGCCAAGAGTACTTCAATATCAGCTCCGATGGTGTACCAGCGGGTTATGCTATAGTCCCGGTGGTTGTAACCGATAATAGACAACGCGTTGAAACAGTCATGGTTGCTGGCAGTCTGGCAATTGATTGCAAGAATGGATATCGTACGGCGAGGGTGAATACGCTGCAGCCTGAACTTGGATGGATCATATTTGAGGAGACGGGTTTGGCGGAGAATGAGGAGCTGGAGGTGGATGAAAGCGAGGACTTTTATGCGTGGGACGAGGACCCGACTCACCGTTCCTTTGCCCCAGACTCGGACTAGGACACGTCGAAACACGTCGAAAGAAGTTCGGCGCAAAGTTGGTCGCGGAAAAAAGGAAGATGCCTAGACGAGGAGTAGCAATAAGTTAGCCAGAGCAAATTGGGGTCATGATATCTCTTGACCATCTACGCCTCCCGATATCATTGGATTGTAATAACGTCGCCTAACATCTCGACATTGCTACGCATCATTTATCCCCACGACACTAAACTCGAACTTTGTTCTGCTGACAGCATTAAAGTTGAACATTGTGGACTTCATTCTACTCCGTACACGAGCAACACCTCCTCCCTTCTTGATCTCTCCTACGAAGGCGAGCACGAGTGTAGACCTGCTCCAGCTCAGAACATGATGAGGAAGGAATTGAAGACGTAATACAAAGAGTAGATGGGTGAATAAATTAGACTAGTCTACAAAGTACTTATCCGTAGCGGGCTTCCCCAGCATGTTGTTAAAGCCAGCGGGCTGTTCCCGCGCAGCTGAGACTAGTCTGAAACCGATCTCCCTTCCTATGAAATCCAGTGTAATGCTATGTAGGTGATGCTCTTGTAGTACAATGCTGTCAGACCTTCATTGTTCCCGCAATCTTGTCGGCCTCTTATTGCAATGTCGAATCTTGATCGTTCCTTGATCAATCTACCAAAGTGTGCTCTGTTCAAGCAAGAGCTCGGCGTAAAGGCGAAAACTCAGATGAGCTTCGGAGTGGCATAGTGATTGATGCTTTCGGAGTAGGGTAAGGAGGAAAGAGGGAGCACTCCACGCGACTCTGGTAACGGTGATTTTTGTCGATCTAGCTCAAACTGAAAACGGAGGGCTGGATGGCTTGCATATTTCTTCGAGCGCGTTTCATAAACAGCTGAACTCGACGTTCTTGTGAGAGCGACGGTGCCGGCGGCGGCTTGTGTGACCCTCTTACCCGTCATTGCATATAGACGTCGCACTTATTACACTGATGTATTGGCGATGACGGTCAGGAGGGTGTGATGCAAACTAAGTTGCACACGGCTTGGTGTTAGCTCGTTAATCCTCACAACAACAATTCCAAATACTTTTAGTACTTTTAGTCATAAGCCACTAAGCAAATAGTGCGTCCAATCATTCTCTCTCAACGGCTTTTCTGCAAGATAGAGTTAGCAGGCTAATGCACTCAATCTGTAAATCCCTGTCACTTTTCACCAGCTGCTCGGGTACCAGCTTTTTCAACGCTTGGTAAATAGCACAAGCCGGATACTCATCCTGTCTTTATTTGGTTCTAGTCTGTTCTGTCGCACATCGAAAGCACACGAAAAGTTGTGTCACAGTCGAGCAGCACAACCAAAGAAGAGAACGCGAATCATTCGGGCGATTTCCAAGGTTGATTTTACGAGCGATCCAGATTCTGCTTGACATGACAGCAGTGGCGCCAATTTCACCCAGAGGTGAGCAGCAGATGCGGAGAGGTGGGGAAAGCGCTAGTGCATTGATTTCCCTTGCTTTTGCCAGTTCTGGCTTTGTTGTCGTGGACGTGTTTTGGCTTTTGTGCCCCTACAGCGATCAGAACACTGGTTCATGTGACGGCTTACCCGTGAAGACTGCTAAGCAGTAGTCCATTGAACTCTTCCAGTCTTTCTTGGGAAGGCTTACTCTTCTTCGTTGTAGCACGAGTGAGCGATGATGAAAAACGACAACGAGAAGTCGTTTCGACTTTTTGCCTGTTCAAAAATCGTCTCAAGCCCCAGACTTCAACCGCTCGGAAGGTGTTCCTGCCGTTGGGCAACAACGCCTGCCTGAACTGAACCCTTGTCCACCTCATCTGGTCTGAAGTGCGAGAAGGTAGGACATGCGCTTCGTAGGTCTTGTTCTCGAAGTCGCTTCGCTCTCTTCTCTTGTTACATGCGCGGTGCTAGTTTGATCTTCGATGCGAGGATCGTGCAGCCCCGTCCGATTGCTTGGTGCTGGGAATTTACCCGATGCATCGATGATGAGTGCAGGGTTAAGTTAGAGCTAACCTTGATACTGGGACAAACATCGCCTGTGCGATGACCCCGAACGATCGGGTATGGCAACGCTCATCGTGAACGCATAGCAAATGCAGATGCAAACGCAGCCTGCCGAATTATCCATATTATTGGCGTGACTACTATATCGTCATGGACCTCGCGAGTTTCTCAGTCGTGTAATCCGTGGCTGATAAGACGGTGAGCTCGTGACTGATTGTACGACTTTGCAAGCGTGGTCGAACCAAAGCCGCCCGAAAGTGCTTAACGACATACGACCACTACCTCGCTCATACTGATTCAAGTGAAGGAGTTGTCAACCCGGACACGGGGCAAACCGACAAAGAGAGTGTGGCAGAGAAGGAATTGGGACGACATAGCGAGGTTTGTGATTTGTGGAAAATGAGCTGTAGTGGAGATGGCTGATGTGCTCGACGCAGCTTTTTCGCACAGAACCACGGTCGCGGATTGTGTGGGCACTGAAACCGAGGCAAGAAGGAGAATAGGCGGAACCTTGTGCTTGGTCAGTCTTGCCTTATCGTCAACTTACCTTTGCGAAAGTCCTGCTTCTGCATTGCCAGAATCTGCCAGAACGCTTCTTCTCTCGTCGGCTGTGACAAAGAAGAGTTAGATAGGGGAAGACAAGAAACAGTCGCTTTCTGTTCATCGAACGGCCGGCACGCAACTTTAAGCTTACTCGCAATGTCGCCGTTAGCAGCACATTTGTGCGGCCTTGACTCTTGGTAGAAAACCAGCTGTTTTTCATCCACGGCTCTGCAAAGAAGCGAGAACCAGGGTCAGCAAAAGCATCCAAAAAACGCCAACCTGTCCGTCCCGGTGTGTGCGCTAGGGCCAGATCCACTCAAGTGGGCACCCCTTGGTCTCCTTTTGGCTTTTGATCTCATCTTCAGCTCATGTCATAAACCTCTTGTCTCGCCCCCTCCCTGTCAACTGTCAACTGTCTTCTTCTTCCACAAACGTTTCTTCAACCCGTCATCGTGAGCATCTGCCGCATCAGCAGCGACGGTTGTCTTATCTTAGACCACGCTCGAGCTCATACACACTCTCTTGTAGCATCATCGTCATTTCTCCCACCAGTCACACTCACACTCAAAACTCACACGGATCCCGCGTCTCAATATTCCGCGTCTATCCGCGAAACGCTACTCCAATATCACATAAGACTTCGTTTGCATCTCATTCGTCGTCTCCTGGCATAGTTTGAAGAGGAAGGAAGCAACAACAAACACACGTGGCGTACCTGAACTTTTGGCCACGCTCTCACTTTTGACTTTCGAAATCTTCAACGTCTTCTGCAACGCTCCCACATTCAACCATCCTCACCACCACCACCAACAACGAGATGCTTCCAAAGCACAGACGTGGTCCATGGCTGACCGTCGAGGACAACACCCTGCTCGAGCTCGTCCACTCGCAAGGTGCAACGAACTGGGTCCGCATCTCCCAAATGATCGGAACGCGATCACCAAAGCAATGTCGAGAACGATTTCATCAAAACCTGAAGCCCTCACTCAACCTGGATCCAATCTCACCAGAAGAAGGAGTTCTCATCGAACGTATGGTCGCTGAGATGGGCAAGAGATGGGCAGAGATTGCTCGTAGACTCCACAACCGTAGCGACAATGCTGTTAAGAACTGGTGGAACGGAGGCATGAACAGGCGAAAGCGCCTCGAGAACCGTCGCGCCGACTACCAGCCTCGCCAGTCGACCGCTCAGCAACAACAACCTCAACAAGTGCAGCAACAACCCCAACAGCCACAGGCACAACAAATGCAGCAGCAACATTCTCAGCAATTCGACGTCAAACAGCACATGCCACAACAACATCAACAGCAGCAAATGCCTCAACAGCATCAACAGTTGGCCCAACAGCAACAACACCAGATGCCACAACAAATGATGCAACAACCTCAACATCAACCCCAGCAGGCTCAGATGCAAGCATTCCCTCAAATCCAACACCCTGAAGTTCAACAACAAGCAAACGGTCCACAACCTCACGTTAGCTCGTACGACTTTTACCCTCGCCAACAAGTTCAAGCTCAACACCTTGCTCCTACTGGCATGCCGTACGGCCACCCACAGTATATGAACCATGCTCGCCGACTCATGGAGCAACAACCACTCGCTACTCCAACGGGCTTCTCTGGCTATTCCCGTGGCGAATCAGCTGATGGCGCACCACCATCTCTCATGTCTGATATGTCCTACAATACTTACTCTCACCCAAGCACGCCTCGTCAATCTGGTGACATGGCTCAAAGTATGGGTGTTCCAGCTTATCATCAACGTCAGCTGTCCGGCCACACATCGTCTTATGGTGTCGGCACTTCATACCCTGCACCAACACGAATGGATGCCCAACCACAAGCATACCCTCTACTCGCCGAGCAATGGCCACGTCAATCGAGTTCGCCTGACCCTCGTGGCAATCAGCTACCTTTCGGTGGTCAGCTTCCCATGCCTCCATACAATGGTATGGGAGGTCCAGGAGGCTCACCTGATCAGGTATCAAAAGACGCACGCATGAAGCTCGGCAACCTGATGAATTAACAATGAGCAGAACATGTAGCAGAGACTTTGCCTGGACGAATACGATGATACACGCGTAGTGAATGATAGCATTGAGCATTGGGGTGGAGGTTGGATTGTTTTCTCAGCATAGCATAGCATGGTTTCGGTTTCGGTTTTCTGCTTTACTCTGGTTTGTCTATCGCTCAGTAGAAGAGGTGGATTTTGTGTACACCCATCTCATCGCTTAGAACAAAGTGTCTTGTAGTAGTACGATTAGTAAAGTAAACATTCAGCATACGAAGTACCATCTGGCGATTCTCCATCTTCACTATTCACGCTAATCCTTGTCAATCCTTGTCGATACCGGAAAAGATCAACACGCGGCGTACATGGATTATGACTGATCGTGTCGCAGAAAATAGGAGATGATTGGGTAGCGTCGGCTGAGACATGATAGACTAGTGCTAGCTTCAGAACTAAATATCCTTACCTCTTTCCTTCTTCGGAGTGACGACAGCAAGCGAGCCATTATTTAGTGTTTACAGTTTACTTAGGTAGTCTGCTCGCTTAGACACTTCGCTTGCGAATTTCGCCTACCTTGCCACGTTGCCTTGTCTTCGAGTGTCGCCTAGCATAAATCAACTTAGATATGTAACTCACAACACACCACCGGTGTAACACCAGAACAAGCATCACCCTCATCGTTAGACGTTTAGCAAAACTACCGGCAGCTATCTGGCCTCCCGCGCCCGTCAGACGTTTTAGTGTGCCTTCGATCTTTTTTACCCTGAGAAGACGTTGTATGCGCATCTGACGTTTGCACGTTTCAGATTCTCCCGCCCTGTTTCCCGTTGTGCCCGTTGAGAAGCGTGAGGGCGTTAGAAGAGCAAGGATGCAAAGGATGGCGTTTTCAGAAACGGGTTCTGTGTGAGGCTGTTGCGTCGGTGCTTGTGCTTGTGGTGTATGTCTGGGACTGTGCGACTGTTGTGTTTGTGCTGAAGGACTCACGATGCGCTTTCTCAAGCGCTTCAAATATCAGACCTGTGACTCATTTTTCACATCGTCGACTCAACTTGCGTGTCGCCTCTTCTCTTGTATCTTGGCTCTAACTGGTGACTCACCTTCTCGACTCACATGTTGTGCGCCTCCTCTTTTCTACCTTAGCTCCATCCGCTGGGCTTGCCTATTTTACGTTCACGAACTTTCGACGCAGCTTTCTTTCCTCTTTGGTAAGTGCGAAGTTCGGCGTCGTTTCTGATCGATTGAGCTGGAGTGTAACAACATACATCCATCTTTGTTATATTTCTTGTCAGCATCGTCACAAAAGCAGCTCTGGTCAATAAATTCAATCGCTTATTACGAAGCACCCCTCCAGTGCTCCAGATCCTATCAGCCAATACGACCCGCTCAGGCGTCCTGATGAGGCCCTCAGGCACACCCAGCAATCTGCACACCCAGCAATCTGCACAGCCCTCCCGAGGCCCCATCCAGGCGTCAGCTGCCTGACGCATCTCAGACAACTTATTACAGGGAGTTCAACGCTTTGGATTTCAGATCAGCGCCTTAGAACCCCTCAGCACTCCTCACAATGGATGCTGGCGGACCGCTTGGTCCGTTCTTTGGAATGTTACCTAGAGAAATACGTGATAAGGTATACCTGAGCACAAAAGCACTCGACTATATACCAGACAGCTAATTATGATGATAATACCAGATTTATAGCTATGTGCTAGATATCGATCCAGACAAACACTTTGCAAACGGCGCGATCATGCGCGTTGGTCGCCAGATACACAAGGAGACTATTGAGACGATGCTGCGTAATCATACATTCGTCCTTGTGTCATTTGTGGGTTTGCGAGGTGTAGTGTATGGCAGCCTTTTCTCCCCGAAACACGGCAAAGGCATCTACCTGCAATTCGGAGCGCGAGGCTGCGTCACGACATTCCGACATTACTGTATGCGTATCACGTTTGCAGACGAAGACTCTGTTAGGAACGATAATGTGGTCCATCTAATGGCTATCGGTACTCGCAACCTTGTCCGAATGTGCCGTCAAGTTAGCGACAATCTTCCCTATTTTTTTAAAAGTGAGCTGCGGTCCAAGCTCCTAGTTGACATTGTTATCCTCCAGCAACACTACAATCCTCTGCGTGACATACAAGTGGAGAAAGGCCACCTTCTTACGCTGAAGACCTATTGGTGGGTACTGCAAAATGTCAACATTAGAGGCGCTAGCAACCTAGCGCTTGCAACTACAACAACCGAGGCCCTGAAAGGTCAAAGATGGACATCCTACAAGGAACTGTTTGAGGAGCTCCGAATGATCACAATAGAAGACAACAACAAACTACCACATACGCTTCTTCTGCAAGATCCGACCGCCAAACTTGTAATGCAGTATTATATGTACGCCAGAGCGCATGCCACAAATCAAATCACGGCATGGATAGGCAGCGCAGGATTCAAGCACATGCAGGATCGTTTCTGGTATGATCATGGCTTCATGGCCGGTTACGTCTTTCTGCTCCAAGCACTCTGCGCCACAGATCACGAGGTTATGGAAGCTTGGGCAGTCAGAGCTCTTGATGGATTTGCAGACTGCCGGGATCGTGGTAGTGCTAAGACTACGGATATTTCCGAGAGGCACCAGAGGTCCGTCTCCGTTTGTGGCATACTGGTTGGCGGGTTTGTGTCTCTTGATTTGGGAAGGGAGGTCAGGACAAAACACTTAGAGGTTCAGAGGCTGTTCGACAACTCCGCTGCAACATTGAGACTGGCCCGCACCAGCTCCTGGCTCGTTCCTGTATCGGAAGCAATAGACGCCCTGGAAGACTTACAGAACTACATTTTCAATCTGATGCGCGACGATATTCGCAGCGCTCTGGCTAGCGTCCCGGGACACCGCTTGCTTGAAATACTCACTCCAGACACGACCCGAGAACAGTTTTCTAAGAGCGTGGTTAGCTCTAGTAGGACGTGCGTATGCTGCAACCAGATAGAGCTCTAGAGGCTTGATACTATAGAGAACGATATCCCAATGACAGTTTCTTCGGGATGTACTACAGAAATAGTCCCTCGGTGTTCATGGATCAGCAATAGCACACTTCACAGAGGTGCCAACGATCGTCTAAGCCTTATCGATGCGGAAGTCATCCTAATAACACTTTCTCCAGGATATTTTTAGGCAGTCGATCGTCGTACGCCATCAAACCGTGTCAGCAGCCATCACAAACCTGAAAGTGACCGAATTGAAGATTATTAGCTCAGTTTTCGAGCGCTGCAGGAAGGGTTATGCAGAGCCGGGTTGTGATGTCGAATATGGCTGTTTGAGCTAGCTGGAGGGGGTTTTTGAGAGATTCGCCTTGAAGGCCAAGCTTCGTGAAAAGAGGCAGAGTGGTCAGACAGAGATTCACTTCTGGTATGTAGCATTCTTCATAGTGGCCCAAGATGATATATGGTATATTAATTAATCTTTCATTTGTGCTGACACCAACAATCAGTTGCCCCTTTAGCTCAGTTGGTAGAGCGCGTCACTAGTAACTGTCCGATTATATCGGGAAAAGATCATGACGAGGTCGCCAGTTCAACTCTGTCAGGGGGCACACGACAGTGAATTATTTTTTCTTTCATTCTCCTTAACTCTCTTAAGCGGCATCGCTTTTTTTGCTCTTTCTGAGCTTCTATCTTTATTTAAAATGATGGTCTGGAGGCCTCTTAGGATGGACCAAGATGTGCTTTCGAAATCAGGATGTGAAAAAATCGGAGCAGGGTTGTCAACAATCAATCACGACCCCATCATTAATTCTGTCTCGATATTCGTCAAGGAGTTCATGTGACGCACTCGGGCACTCGGGCAATCGAGGTGTTGTCGTACGTACGGTCGTAGTGCTTAGGCGCTTGGGCGGTTTCCTTCGAAGGGCTCCTCTTGTGAGCTTCCACTTGCTGCTCTGTCTTTTACGTTTTCATGGAGCAGAAAAGTTCGATGTAATGGTCAAGTGGTCACCTCGAGTGAAATAGCTTAGCACAAAGCATTGATAGGTTCCCTTGTAGTTATATGCGCGCTATGCCAATTCATATCATCATCCTCAAAAGATATACAGAACCCGAACCAGAAACTCAGGCCACTCAACCATTGCCATACTGTCAAATTCTCTAAGCCAACGTCTCATCTCAACTCACTTCGATTCAAGCTCTCGAGTTCTGGGCCTGCTCAGCTGCCTTTGCAACATCGGCCTTCTTCGGATCACCGGCCGACTTGATCACTTCCTCCTCCATATGTGCGAATCCTTCCAATGCCTCTCCATACTTCTCAAACACACCCTTCCTATACCCCTGATCCACCTTTTTGACAAACTCGGCCTCGTTCCATCTCTTACCCACCAAGTCTTCAAATTTCTCGCCATCTCCACGCTCTACTGCCCATACAGCTTTATATGCCGCACCAAGTGCGCAAGCGTTACCACCAATATCAAGACGGTAAACACCCTCGGCACCACCGAGAACTTCACCAGCTAGCTGCGCAATGGCAGGATTGACCGAGCCACCACCAACAAGGTAGACACGATGAGGTTGTGCGGGCAGATCCTTGTGTTTGTGGACTAGACCTTGTGATCGCAGCCGAAGGGAAAGTAGTTGTGATTCGACAATTGCACGGGCATCCGTCTTTGCTGCTTCCTCTTCTGATGACGCTTTTTCTGCGACGCTGAGATCGGACGTCTTTGGGTTGAAATGATAGTGCCATTGGCCTGCAGGCACGTTGGGCACGATCTCGGGACGAGGGAAGTAGAGACCGATTTTCATGGGATTGGAGTCGTTGTGTTGGTTGAGTGGAGGTGCGGCGAGAGCGGTCTTGTTGAAAAGATCCCAATCTGTTGAGGAGTGCTTGTTAAGTGCGTCGCGGATGTGTTCGCGGGCGAGACTGCCGTTCTTGTAGCACAGCATGAACATATAGAGGCCGGCTGTTGTGGGGTGGTTCATGAAGTGGTAGGAAGGGTCGGGTTTGTATTCTGGTGGAGGTTTTAGAATGCTTGGGTGAGCTTATAGAGTATTGATAGAACATACCATCAGTTGACATGAGGAAGGTCGTCGAAGTGCCAAGAGACACAATAGCGTCTGATGGTTGTAGAGGCAGTGCAAGAATCGTTGCCGGATTGTCTCCAGTGAAAGGTGCAATCTCGCAATCAGGGCTGAAGCCATATCTTTCGACAAAGTATTTGGAGACCTTGCCCATGACTGCACCTCCATCCTCGGGTACTGCTCCCAGCTTGTCCTTGAGTCCTTTGCGGTCGGTCTTTTCTGTAACAAGGTCGAGTAAGCCGTCATGCCATTGACCTCTGCCAATATGCCACAGGTTCATGCCAGTAACATCGCTGATGTCAATGTTTGCAAACTTGCCGAGGAAGACGGAGGCGAAGAAGGATGAGACGAGGGAGATGCGGGAGGTAATATTGTAGTGTTCGGGATACTTTTGTCTGAAGCGCATGATCTGAGGTCCACTGAAGCGCTGGAATGAGATCAGCACCTTGCCTCACTTTTAATCACATTGGTTGTTCTTACGTGATGAGCACTGCTTCCAGTAACATTGGCAAGTTCAGCAGGACTGCCAAAGAATGCATCAAACGCTTCACACTGCTTCTGCGTACTAGCATCTTGCCAGTTCGGACTATGCGGGTGGCTGAATGCTCCATGCTCTTGTCCATTCGCGCCATCACCCAGTTGCTCTACCAGAGTCTTTTCACCCTTGAGGCCAGCCAACATCTCTTCTGCTTGCTGACTCCAGAAAACAGTGCCATGCTGCATTCCAGCACCAGAGACACCTCTAACCCTCGAAAAGTCAAGTCCATCCTCCTTTAGACGCTGCAGAACCAGGTCGAGAGCTTCCAGCCACATTGCTCCTGGCGCAAAGATCTCGCCTTCGGAGGGGTTGGTGAGGACACCCTTGTGGACGCCATACTTTGAGCCAAAGTCGACATCGAACTCTGCCTTTGCTTCATGTACTTTCTTGAGATCGGATGTAACAGCAATGCCTATGTGGGGTAACGGATCAGTCTCCGAGGATGCGATGGAAGATGGAAGATGGAAGATGGTATAATGCTGAAAAGGCAACTGTCTTACCTTTGAGCTGTTGCGTTGACAAATCCCAGCCGAGATAGAGAGGAGAACCCATTCTGTATGCTGTACAAGGTGTTTTTGAAGTGGTGATGTTGAAGTAACGGAAGTCAGCAAGTAAATAAAGTACCGCAAAGAAGATAGCCAAAAGTCAATGGCGGTTTCACGACGCGGCTAAATGTCGCAAGCAATTCACCCGAGAAGGTTTCACGACCGAAGGGAAAGAACTCAAGAACGTAAAGCTTGACATTTCCTCTCTGATCTCGTGTTGACCAGAAGCTACCTCAACGAGTGTGTGAAAGAAAGCAGAACCTGCGCTGCATACCCTGGTGACTCCATCACTCATTCCATTTGTACTCCATGATGTCCATTATTCTTTTCATATCCCAAACGAGTGTCCAGATCCAAATGGTTGTTGTGGTGTGAAATTGTTGCGTGCTGTTGCATGCTGCTCGTTGCTTGCCCTTGTCCTGAACCCTTGCACTTTCAGATTGACATACCTTTTGAAAGTGGCTTTGACAATCTAGTAGCCGAAAGGGATGAAGGGCTGCTTCTTGAACAGGTCCTCCCTGATGTTGGTAACGTACTTGCGATCGTTGGTGCAGTAGTGACCTCCAGTTGGACCGATGTGAGAGCAATGAGTCTCGGGACGGAGAGGGACCATGCCTTGGTGCACCTGCAGCAAAGTGGTTAGTATTGGTTGAGGTAAAGCTCGAGGAGTCTTGGAGCAAGTCACGACGAACGTACCATTCTGCACATGACAGTGTCGAAGCCGAGCTGGTATGCGTCACCAAGAGGAGTCTTGTCAGCCAGGAAGTCGAAGCATGCTTCGAGAGAGTCGTATTGCTTGTGTTCGCCGTGGCAGTTGTCCATGGCAGTGGTACAGATACTCTCGGCGAGCTTCTGGTGGAGAATGTCCTTGACTTCGTCGACAGTGTCGAATCCGAGCTTCTCACGAGCAACGTCGTAGAGCCAATCGAATTGCCACTGGAGGTACCTGTAGAAGGAATGGTGTCAGGTCATGTTCAATCTAGAAGAAAAAGCATTCATCTTACCTGAAAGTCGCGTCATATTGATCCATTTCACCACGGTCGTTGAAAGTAGCCCAAAAGTCAACCTTAAAATCGTATGAAAAAGAAGATTATTGATGTCATTTAACAAGTAAACAAACCTCGACAGGAGAGATGACATTGAGAGAAGAGATGTTGAAGTCAACAATGACGGCCAAAGACATGATATGCTGGTTGGAAGCAAAGTGGGTGATGGTGTAATTGATAGGAACGCCGAGAAGAGTGAATGACTCCGGGTTGAGGGCGAGTGTTGAGAAGAGGCCGAAGGCGTACTCAGTCTTTCAAGATGGGTCAGTAAGAAGAGTCGTACATGACACACAGTCAAACTTACGTTGAGCTCACGGCCGATGAACTAAGCAGTGTTAGCAATGTTGAGAGAAGTCAAAGGGCTGGTGTGAACTTACGTTGCGAGTGACATCAACGCGACCAATGACACCATCAGCAAAGAAAGTGCTGTTGACGAGCTTTGCCTGCTCAGCGTTCTTGGGCCACATGAAGTTGTCGAAGACTTGGAAGCTGGGTGTTAGCTGGTAGCTTCACTATTCGTGAAGTCGTAACTCACAAGATTTGGTACTAAAGAGAAATGTCAGCTTCACGGTCTGAAGAGGCTGGAAGATGCACAACTTACAGGTTGTAGATGTGAGCAAAGTCCTCAGGAGCTTCGACACTCAGGATCTTCTGGTCGACAGGTTGGATGAAGGGGTTTGCGACGGCAATGGGAGCCAAAATAGCAGCGGCAAGGCCGAGAATGTTTGAGCACTTCATGTTGATAGAGGTGTTGGAGACAACAAGCTTAATGTTACAGAGATGAAGTCAAAGGGGAAGTGTGATGAGTAGAGGTAAGGTGAAGAGGAGGAGGATGATGAAGGAAGGAAGAAAGAAGAAAGAAGAAAGAAGGAAGGAAGAGAAAAGATGAAGGGAGTGGCGAGCAATAAAAAGAACAGAGAGCCAACTGGCCGGCCCCAGCAAACAAGAGAGTGAGAGAGTGACGTGATGTTGAATGGCATTGAAACGGTGGCAACCATGACGGCGGCTACATGCGCGTGGTTGATTCGTCGTATCGATGGCAAACTATGGTAGCTGGGGCGGGATGATGAAACTGGTGAGAAGGACGATCGATCTACGCGTGGTGTTTCAGATGTGAATTAAGCTCTTCATTTGCGTCTTTGGGATGTTTGTCATGTTGTGTTTGGTGGTGTTTGACTGCGCAATGCTACATCTGGAGTTTGGCCTTTGACGGCTCTCCGCCTGAAGCTGTGATAACAAAGAAAGCCCAGTTTGATGTTTGACTATCGCACAGACGTTGTTTTGGTTGAGCGAGAACGACCACAAACCCAAGTACATTACTGACATAAGAGCCATCCCAATCACCTCAGCTTCAAAGGCTGTAAGTATTGGCTGTGCCTTCGAACGACGCCAAGGACGATGGCAGCTCTCAAATCTGAATCAACACCCCGTGATTGTCTTAAAGCAAGCTGAATAGACGATTAGATAGTAAACATAATATCGCAATTGTGCGTCCACTTCTGAAGGTATGAAATAAGTGAAGCTCTTTCGACCAGCACTTGGCTAAGGCTAAGGTAGGTCGATCTATGTTAGGATCATATGATACTGGAAGCTGTGCTGATGTCACCATACGAGAGATCTTGCCTTGTATCGCAAGCTAGTGATTATATTTGCACTATTAGGCCACGACTGAATAGCTACAGTCTCATGCTCTGTTGGATCGTCACAGCCATGGCCAGTAGCTGAAAGGATGCTACACTTCAGGTCAAGTCTTGCTCTCAAGTTGATGGTCTTGTATGACTTGGTACTCATCTAGTAGCCCTGTCAGGTTTAGCTGGAGATGCAGGTCTACATACTTTTTCGTCCAATGTACACAATTGATCTTCTCGGACCACAAACCGAGTATTGTAGGCGCTGTCTCACAATAAATGTGAAAGAATGCAGGAATTGTACTAAATGAAGATTGACGGAGGCAACCATGGAAGAAGGACTTTGGGAAGCTTGGAGCGCAATGGGCAAAATGTTCGTTTTCGCGTAGTGTGTATGAAAACTAGAGTGAAATTGCATCGACTTCGTTACCTCGTATGCCTATGCCTATACTGTCTGCGTGGCTGATGCCTACATGTCAAGTGACGAGCCAAAGCCTTCTTCAGCTCGCATAATAGTCACGTAGAATTCTTGTACTTACTTGTCCATTCAACATCATCCACCGCTCATCCAACAACCCTACCACCATCCACAACAACCAACTCATCGATTCTGCTTTCAGTATCTCCATACTCCAGCTTCTTGTACGTCATAATTCGTCCATTATTCGCATCAACCTCCCAGAATCGAATCCGTCGATGATAGCCTCCATATCCACCATACCCGCCAAATCCAGCACCGCCTGCATAACACATCCACAGCTCATTCCTTCCTACTCCTTTGACTTCTGTAATATCAGACTCCACATTATGCTCCCTCTGTAAAGCACAATAATCATTGACGTGATCATGTCCACAACTCACGACTCCAACACCTTCCTCTACAAGCACTTTGCCGAACCCTGAATCGAATCTCGGTGCAGTGACACCCTCTCTCCACTCGCCTCCTTTGATCATGTTCCCTTTCTCCCGATACTCCGGCAATGGAATGTGTATGAACGCCATGTCGAGGTGGATCTTAGCATATTTCGCATGCTTCGTCTTTAGTGCACGGGACATTTCGCGAAACCACGTAATCTGATCTTCTTTGAGCCAGTCGTAACCGTGGTAATGCTTTTCGTCGGGACTGTAGGTGTGCGTGTCAAGGAGATACAGTGTCAATGCGGCGTGGGTAGAGGTGCCTGCCGCGAGGACCTCGAGTACGTAGTTGCCTATGCCGGAAATACTCGTCGGACCGGGCTCGGTGAGGGAATAAGGCAGGGACTGATATATCGACATGCTGCCTTGCCTCGACAAGGGTGTTTTTTCATCATCGTGATTTCCAAAAATGGCAGCGTAGGGAATTTGACGACGGATGAGGAGATCAGCTAGTTTTAGAATGGGTGTTTGCGTATCTGGCGAGGTGTCGCCATTTATTTGGTCGCCAGACAGGATGACGAGGTCCGGCTTCTCGGTATCGAGGAGGCGAGAGACGAATTCGAGGGTGCGTGGGTCGGCGTCGCAGGGTTGACCTTCTGGGAGTGCGTCGCGGCAGACGCCGAAGCCGGTCGCGAGGTGTAAGTCCGACGCTTGCATGATCTTGAACTTCCCATCGCGACGGATGCGGAGGACGGGTTTGGTAGGGACATGTGGCTGGCCAATACGCACGGTGATGTGTGGTTCGAGGCCTTTTATGGGCGAGTCAATGAGAAGAGGCGTGTCTCGCATGCGCCAGCCTGGACGAGGGTCTGCTGCATCTGGTCCAAAGAGGACGTCGACTGCTGTTACGGCATGGCCTGAATCACTTTCGTGGCGCTTGCTGGAGCAAAGGAGCCACAGACTGCCAGGACGAGATGTCCATTCTTCTGTCGGTCCTGGTGGTTGAATTGAAGAGGGATTTGTACGACCGACGTGGAGATCGAGGATTGCGGCGTCATCTGTTGTGAATTCTGATTCTTGCTTCGACTTGATGTGGAGATAGGCTCGTCGTGACCAGCTTTTGTCTAGGTAAAGATCTTTCTCGAGACGGTGCCATTCTTTGGGGTCGAGTTGGCAGGAGGAAAAGGGCACGCCGCGGGTACAGGTTTTTATGGTGATATCGGTGATGATCGTGCCTGGATGATGTGCTGGCAGGTGGTTGTGAATGGACGCTGGGAGGACAGAATAGGTGTTGTCGACGATGATTGCGATGAGGAAGCACAGACTAGCTATACCGAGAAGCTGGACGATTGTTCTGATCTGCACGATGTTTTTAGTGGTTTGCACATCAAAGAGGGGGGTTGCCCTCGAGCGACAAGCAGCATACTATTCTCTTGTTCATCGCGCTTCGGAGGCGTCATTTGAGCCTGGGATAATTTTTTCGAGATTTGATGAAGATCAAACAGCTTCTTTCCAAATGTCTTATTGCATCTTTGCTTTATTTCTCGACAAGTCGCGATGGAACTCGAAAGCTTGAAGCTTGAAGGATGCCAAGAAGATCTGACGCAGATCTGAAACGTCGATACTGTATGAACAAAAGTTCCAGCAGACCACAGCGCCCGCGAGTTTACCAACCGACGACAATGCGCGTTTTTCGTCCGCGGCCCCTGCCTGCTAGCCGCAACAAGATCAACACCGCCAGAAGGTGCTTGAGCACTGTAGATGAAGTCGTTCGAGGTACTCTTCCATGTCGTGCAGCTACTCTACATGATCACCACTAACCAAACATATCCAGAGGGCGATGCCGTAATTCTTCGTCGAGTAAAGAAGGCGCCATACATCACAAAACCTCTTACAAAGGGCGGCGTGATTGGCACTCACTTTGGCGATTTCAAGCACGACGACATCATTGGAAAGAATTATAGAGATACTGTTGCCACTAGTAAACAAAAGTATGCAAGAATACATCGACCAACACTAGGAGAATACACAACTTTGACACCGAGACTTGTTACTCCGGTTGGTGAATGCGATTGGTACAATGTGGACAACAAAGGTGGCTGATTCTGAAAACTAGTAGGTATATCCAGCAGACTGTAATCTCATCGTCTCTTTGCTCGATATCCATGTGGAACCTCCTTCTTCATCCAGTGCTGAGGAGACGCCGCCTCTAGAGATTCTGGAAGCAGGAACAGGTCATGGGGCTCTCACACTCCATTTAGCCCGAGCAGTCAACGCCGCCAATCCCACACCACCTCCAACATCAGACACAGAAGCATGTGAAGAATGGCGCAGGAAGCGGCAAGCCGTAATACACACCCTGGACGTTGTGCCCGACCACTCCAAGCATGCCAAAAAAGTCGTCGAAGGATTCAGGAATGGTATGTACGCCGGCGCTGTAGACTTTCACGTCGGAGACCTAGGCAAATTCATTGATACCGAGTGTCAACGTAGAGGGGTTAATGGACGGATATTCCATCACATCTTATTGGATCTTCCAGGAGTCCACGAGTATATCGTCAAGGCGGCGCAGGCGCTGCGTGCTGATGGAACGTTGATTGTTTTCTGCCCGAGTATCACTCAGATAGCCCAGTGTGTAGAGGTCATCAGGAAGTTGAAGTTACGCTTGAGCTATGATCAAGTAGTCGAGCTCGGAGCTGGCTATGGTGCTGGTAAGCAGTGGGACGTCAGATTGGTGCCCGCCAAGAAGAAGACAACACCAGCACTGAACTCGAGGAGAGGCCAAGAGTCTGTGGCTATGGCGAAGAACGTGCGTCAATCCACAACAGAGCCTTCGCCTTCAGGGATCTTCGGTTTCTTAAGGCGGTTATTTGGTGGTGCTGCAGCTCCAAGTCCAGCTGTATCGGTCAAATCGGAGGAAGAGGAGGTCTATTACACTGTCTGCCGCCCCTCGGTAGGGCACAAGGTGGTTGGGGGAGGATTTGTAGGTGTTTGGCGCGCAAAGCGTGATTGGGAGAAGTCCGATGACGAAGACGAGTGAGGGCTATGGCACATCGAGGACACTAAAGCCACTATAGCTCATCCTGGCTCTAAGTAGATTATAGAGTCCCAAAGTAGTATAACTCAGGCTGATTATCAACTATTCGCTCGAGCAAGTATCCAGGTTGCTATATCGTTAGCATGCTCTATTTTGCGTTCGAATGGTCCCTCGTCGTGTACTATAGGAATTGTCGTTAGCAGAGAGCATAACTAGATAGACAGCGGAATAAGGTGTACTTGCTTTTATGCATCCAGCCGTCATATGTTTTAAGTTCTTTATCCTCGACATCACAATACTTGTTGTAGAACTGTGAAGATCCATCATAATCACATATCCTGTCACCAGTGCCATGGCATACAAAGAACGATCTAACTCCTTGCTTACTTGAGACCCTAGCTTTTCCAGTATATATCTCGTCGCCTCTAGATAGAGCACCATCAGCTTGTGCCATAGTAGCCATATCATGACACAATTCGTCCAGCTTAGCGGTCCTCACCACCTCAGGATCATGAGACAGCCACTCTGCGTGCATGGGCTGCTTTAGTTGGAAGTTGGGAGCGAACTTGTTGAGAAATCGTCCACCTGCGACTAGTAAGCTCGAAGGTTGCATCTCCCTCCCGAGCTTGATCCAGGATGCAGAAGCGAGATAGCCACGGATATCTGAACTCGGAAATTTAGAAGCATGATAGATGACCTCTGCACCACCCATCGAGTGTCCCATGAGATACAGAGGGATTTTATCAGGCCTCGTTGCTGAAGGTTTAGGGAACGAGGGAAGATAGCGCCGCACATAAGAGTTGATGTCGGCCATGACCTGATCACTACCTCCCGTGCGACCACGTTCCTTTGCGGACTTGACTGACCGACCCCAACCTCGTTGGTCTACGCCGAAAATCTCGATACCTTTTGCGGCCAGAAGAGGAAACAGAGGGAAGAAATCATTGCAATGATCGCTGAAGCCGTGGAGCATGATCAGTCTGGCTTTTGGTGTCTCGTGGGTCTTCCAGATTTTGGTGTATACTTTGTGACCATCGTCGAGTTTATGCCAGCCTTCTTCAGTCACTATGTCAGTAGGAACAGTGTTCATCGTGCGATGCTGTGACGGCCAAGGCTTGACCACAGTGACCGGAGTATATTTCTGGCGAGAAGTGGTCCTGAAGGATAATGGTACCGACGAGGTACTGGAGTGTCTTAGCCGGAGAAAGGGCTGTATACGTATGGAGAGATGGTTTCCCTTTGTGTTTCCGAGGGCACGTCTTACAGTCCGAGTAGCCAAAGCACACATCTAGTGGTTGACACAGGCTATAGAAAAAATACCGGGAAGGCTACCTTATTGCTACTCGGTTTCAACACCGAAGCGCATGACGTGCGCAGACGCTCGGGCCCACTTTAGCCATTGGTTGTTTCCTGGGGTGAGCTGCATGCTGAAGACCATTGATACTTGATAGCTGCCTAAATCTTACATTACTTCTCGCGCTTTTTGCTTCCACACGCCTTTACCCCCATTAACGACGTTCCCTCCCTCACCAGTAGCCACAACAACCGCCCAACATGTCCGGACGCTTCGTGAGAGCGTCCAAGTTCCGCCACGTATTCGGCCAGGCCAACAAGAAAGAGCAATGTTACGACAACCTGCGCATCTCAAAGAATGCTTGGGACAGCAACATTGTCAAAGCAAATCCAGAATACCTTGCCGTGAACTGGGAAGCCAGTGGAGGTGGTGCTTTTGCAGTCATTCCAGTTGCTGAAACGGGCAAGTTACCTGATCTTCTGCCACTCTTCAGGGGACATACTGCGCCGGTCTTGGATACCGATTGGAGTCCGTTCGATGACAGGTTCATCGCGTCTGGTTCGGACGATGGCAAGATCATGCTATGGCGCGTACCGGAAGGCTTCACCTTGCATCAAGACCCGGAGAACATACAACACGTCGCGCCTGTTAGCAAGTTGACAGGTCACACTCGAAAGGTTGGCCACGTCTTATTCAACCCTTCTGCGCAAAATATTCTTGCCAGCTCGTCTGGCGACTACACTATCAAGATTTGGGATGTTGAGGCAGAATCAGCCAAGTTGACGTTGAAACACGCCGATATCGTGCAATCCATGTCATGGAACGCAAGTGGTTCGCTGATGGTCACAACATCTCGCGATAAGAAGATCAGGGTTTGGGATGTGCGACAAGAGAAACCTGCAGTTGAAGCAGCAGGACATTCAGGCGCCAAGGCCAGTCGTGCTGTATGGCTTGGAGAGCAGGATAGGTTCGCGACAACTGGTTTCTCAAGGATGAGTGATAGACAGTTAGCACTGTGGGACCCCCGAGCAGCTACTGGAGGTCCGATGGACGGCTACACGACCTTGGATCAAATAGCTGGTGTTGCCATGCCTTTCTGGGACGAGGGTACACAAATGCTCTTCGTGGCAGGAAAAGGGTGAGTATGATCCACGTCGTGAAGATGTCAACAATGTTAACATTTTGCAGCGACGGCAACATTCGTTACTATGAATATGCAAACGACAAATTCGAATACCTCAGTCAATACACGGCAGAACCTCAACGTGGTCTCGCTTTCGTGCCTAAACGCGGCATTGACACACACGCCAACGAAGTTGCTCGAGCTTATAGAACCGTGAACGACAGCATACTGGAACCCGTATCTTTTGTCGTGCCTCGCCGTGCTGAAGTCTTCCAGGACGATCTTTACCCAGCGACGACGGGTATCAAGCCAGCCATGTCCGCGGGTGAGTGGTTTGGTGGCAAGGACGGCCTCCCACCAAAGATCAACCTCGAAGATCTGTACGAGGGAAATACACCACAGGAAGTGGCGAGTGACTACAAGGCTCCAAAGCCCATGTCAGCACCTGCACCCGCACCAGCAGCAGCACCAACTTCAGCACCAGTCAAGAAAGAGCCTGAACCAGAGCCCAAACCAGTTGCATCCAGCGCACCACCCGCATCTTTGACAGAGAACAAGTCGATGGCCAGCTTCGCCGACAAGTTCGCAGATGAAAAAGAGGAAGACGAGGAGCAAGACGATTTCGAGGAAATTCAAAAGCCTATGCGCGCAAATGCTATGTCGGGAATCTCTACGCCCATTACAGCAGCCAGGTCAGGCTTCTCCACGCCTGTGACATCCAAAGCACCTGGAGCCCTTCCATTGACAGAACCTACAAAAGAACCAGAAGCAGCTCCAACGATGGACTACAAGCCCACTGCTGCATCGGCATCGGCTCCGGAACCATCCACGACTTCTTCGTCGAGTAGGTCACAGACTCCTCCTGGAGCAGCTTCGGAAGTCACTTCGACTTCGGACTCGTCATCTGACTCAACAGTGCCCAAGGCTGCAGTTGGCGCTGCGGCGCAGGGATTGGGCAAGCATTTGGCGGATATCAAGGCGCTGCTGGAATCGCAAGCCAAGACGTTGGCTGAGCAGAGTGACAAGATTGAGGCATTAACTAGGGAGGTGTCTGCTTTGAAGGGTGGTTCATGATGGGTATAGAGGGCTGTAGTATGATTATACCATGGGTTGTCAGTGGATGGAATACATTGGAAAGTATTGAGTACACGGTATTGGAGGCTAGATGACAAAGGTCTGGTTCTGGTAGACTTTGTAACATTATTGGTAGTTTTGGTTAGTCGTGATTGTAGTCGAAAGCCATGGAATTCGAGGCAATTTATTTGCAAGTCTATCTCTAAATTTCTACAAGGTGCTATCATGTGGATGCTTCTGAAATAAACATACTCTTACCCTACAGGTACCATATGAGAGACTGAAAGTGCAGGGTCTACTCTACTCAAAATACTCTAGCTTTCTCTCTTCCCAAGCCTTCTTGTTATCCCATGCAGGGAATAGATACCTGTTAAATGTCAGCCATGAGCGTGTCAGGAATAATTAGTCGCCAGTAAACGTACGGAATGTTCTTATCATTAGGCATCTGATCCGGCCAGGTCTGCTGAATCGTCTTCATAATTTCTGTGAAATATATCGTGTACGCTACATTATTGAAATGGAGTCCTGTCACCAAAATTAGCCAGGATTCTTGCTCTGACAATCATTTCATGGGTAATAACCTACCATCATGCAACAACAGCTTCAACATCGCATTCTCTGGCACCTCCTTCGACCCAGGCAGTGGTATACCGTCTCCCCACTTCCACCCAGCTGTCTTCATAAACACCGACCATAAATCCAGTAATGCCACATCTATGCCTTCCGCCTTCAACTCAACAGCCAATTCCCTAACGATGTGCGCATAGGTCCCCGTCGTCTTGGCAAGCCGGCGAGGTGCATTGATGCCTTTGTTGCGATCGTTATCTTCACATGCATACTCATTGATAGGTGGTGGTGTGACGAGAATGACATGAGGAGAATGTGCAGCAACAGAAGGATGCGTGATAATTTTGCGTAGGTTAGATTTGTAGCGGTCGATCGGGACATGTTGCGAGCCAAGTGCGCCACGAAGGGTAGCATCGTTTGCGCCGAGGAAGAGGGCAAGGAAGCGGATCTTGGTGGCAGATGGGTTAGGAATTATGGAGGGCAGGATCTGCAGGATTTGTTCTGAGTTGTAGCCACTGAAACCTCTGTTGACAACGTCGAGACGGCGAATGTATTCTGGTGAAGATTAGCATAAGGCAAAACGTGTGTTTGAGCTGCTCGACATGGCGTACCGGATTGTAAAGCAGAATGCAGACCGAAGCCGCGGGTTTGGTCACTGGAGTGCTGGAATAGCGAGTCTCCTAGGAGCATGAACTGATCGTAGGTCGCCATAGTCTTAGACTTGTACTGAGTGCCAAATTGAAGAGTGAAAGTGTGTGTATTATTGCTTAGATCTGAACAGATGGCAAGTATTATCAGTATGATTGAGCAAAAGAGCCAAGAGGACATGAATTCAGTAATGATGAGGTAGTAAGAAGTGACAGATATTGATGGCAAAGAGGCACAGGAAGCGAAGTCAGCTCACCCTTGTTATATACTCCCAAGCGGTCGAAGAAGAACAAAGGACATGCAGGAAGGTGGAAGCAGATGAGAGAGATGTCTGTCGTCCTTCACGACTTCCTAATCCGGCCTTAGCGTCAATCCAGTATGCGACAACGCCAATGCCAAGCCATCACGATGAAACACAGGGTCAAGCCAACGTCAATCTCACCGACAACCTCAAAAACCTTTGCGTTTCTGCTTCACTTTCCATCACACTTTCACTATTGAATCATCAAATACTTGAATTGCCGACGAAACATCGTTCTGATACATTTCACCACTCACCACTGCAAACACCATATTGCTTTCTTTGCTAGGCAAGATGCGCGAGACAGGTTAGTAGATCTCTTCTTTTGGTGCAGCGCGTTGTGATCGTGGCAGCGAATTTAGTCAAGTGGCAGCGAGCTTGAAAACGATGGCAATAAGTACCAATCCAAGGTGGCAGAGCCACTAGCTTTCTCAAGACTGTTTGATTAATGCATCGTGAGGAGCAGCAAAATATTGTCAAGGTGAAAAAGCTACAGAATGTTACATTGTGAACAGAGTTCTCATTTCATAGTGGACATACGATTGCAATTCGAGACTGACAGGAGAGTTTTAGCGACAAGGGATACGCCCCTTCCTCCTTCAATGGAGAAAGCGTATCACACAAAATGCATTGAGCTTAAGCGTCGTCTCCGCGAGATCGAAGAGGCAAACGAGGCCGCTACTCTCCGCAAAGTTCGGCTCGATCGTGCGATATCAAAACTTCGTATCACTCGTGCATTCTTGGTCGAACAAGTTGCCAAGGTCCAACTCAACCCTGATGGTGTCGAAACAGACAGAAGCGAAAGTCCCCCACCCACGGTATTATATAACCCATCTCCTTCTTACTCTGGTCCTCCTCAAGATGCAATGCAGAGCTCTCAACAGTCGCTTCCACAATACCATCCACAGCAACCTAACCACTGGGTTCAACAACCCCTACCTATGCAGTCTCGACCTCCTCATTCGGGGATGGTACAGATGCCTCTACCATCTGAACTGCAGTTTCCGACGTATGGGGAGCCACAATTTAGATCGCTTCAACAGCTAGTAAAGGATCCCTCCTCCTCCAATCCCCTGCACAACACAACTCAACCTCTTTCTGTTCCCAGTAGAGCTAACAGTAACTCTTTCCAACAGCCCCAGGGACCCCCAGCTCGTGTAAAGCGCAATCGTCGCAGCTCGCCTGGCCTTGCCGAGGGTCACCGCAGCTCGATCCATATGGAAGCGCCACACCCACGAGAAATACCACAGCAGGTATACCCAACAGTAGCCGATCTATATAGCGCTCCGCACCCTGTGCCTCTTCAGATCGCTCCCGCACTACACCATCGGGCGTCAATCAATCATCCGATCGTCGCACCACCACCTCTGCAAGCTCTCGCCGCTGCACACGTCCAGCCCCACCCTTCACCATTAGCAGGCCGTCCAGCACACCCCGGCATGTCAGCCATGCCTATGATGCACTCGCCCATCAATCCACAGGAGGAACCACGAGTGAGAATGCTTCACAATCGCCCCGAACAATTGCCTCTCATTCACTCTCTTCCCAACGGTACATCAGTCATGCTCATAGGTCCGAACGAACCCAAGCCTGCTCCCTGGACTATTCGTGATCTCGGCCCACAACATCAAATCCATCCCACTTTCGAAGTCTGGGA
>Ga0160429_1000504_pt1 | contig 34136 bp, 23 predicted proteins | sample SolpanmetagenomR_FD_108199 | JGI IMG/M metagenome (GOLD analysis project Ga0160429, IMG submission 108199) | Solar panel surface microbial communities from Lawrence Berkeley National Laboratory, California, USA - R | ecosystem: Engineered > Built environment > Solar panel > Unclassified ... | reverse complement strand
GCTGGCCTGGATGGCTTGGCGCACGGCCGGCGTTGTACGGGCGCTGCCGTGAAGTACTTGGTCCATAAGTTTGCACGAAAAGCAGAATCCAAATCTACACCAGGACTTGCCGGGACCATACACTTAGGCATGAGGAGCAGGGAGAGTTCAGCAGTAGTGCAAGGTAGAAGTAGGCTTTGCTACTGTTGCACCCGGGCTAGCCGCAGCTACTCTTTTCCCTAAAAAAGCCTCGCCCATGACGGACTTGTCCTTCCCCAAATCTTTTTCCGACTTCTCCGAGGTAACGCCAAGGCCCTTTTTCGCTGGCTGACCCTCGCTTAAAAAGCGGCAAATTTGCTAGGCAACCATGCAAAAACGCCCTTCCAGCCGTATGGCCGGGAGGGCGTTGAGTCTTGGGTAAGGACAAGTAGAACGAGCTGGAGCTTATTCTAAGTAGTCAGCCATTAGCTTTTAGCTACTAGCCGCTAGCTTATTTTTCTGATCATTAGATACTTACTAAACAATCAATGTACGTTTGCTTTTGACCCACTGCTTAGGAGGCTAGGCTGCGAAAGGTATAGGTTTGTGAAAAAGGGCTGGTTAAAAGTTTCTGGGTGTAACTAATATAATTAATATTTTTTAATTGTATTGGCAGTGAAATCAAACTTTACCCCCATCTTTCCCACATGAAGTTCTTATCCAATGTCTTACGCGTTGGCTTAGCCGGATGGTTGCTAGCCGCCATGCAAGCCTGTTCTCATCAGTCAACTGAGCTACCGCAGCCAACACCGGTTAGTGCGACTGCCCTCACCTCCGAAGTCAGCGTTGCGGAGGCCAAGGCCTGGTATCAGGCTACGTATCCTACTACATTCGCCTCAGCTACTCCTGCGGCAGCCAACGCTCCAGCGGTTGGAAAAGGGGAGAGCACGTTTGGCCGAAGTCAGTTACTATGGAAGCGTGCAGTAGCGGTTGGTCAAGGCGCTCAGCAACGCGTACTCGTCCCAATAAGCAGCGACCCAGGGGTTACCGGAAAGAATTGGCAGGGATTGCGTTATCTTATTGCGTACAAAAGCGGAAGTCAACAGATCAGCGCCAATGTGATGGAGATTTTGCTGCGTCGCAACAGTACGCCTATCGACACCGTGGCCCTACTTACCGAACTGTGTAATAACCAGGGAAAAAGTATGTCTTCACCTGGTCAAAAAGAGACTTACGCTTTGCTGTATTCTGCTGATTATAAGTATTTATCGGGAAGACATTTTGAGGGTAACCAGGTGTTGCCCGAGAACTCCCGTCTAGTATTTTTTCCGTCCGCCGCGTCGAAAGGAGCAAAAACGCTGGATGCCTGCATTGATTGGTACTGTCTCGAAACAGGTCAATACATTACTACTACGGGAGATTGCGGCAACGTAGTCCAAGGTGGTGATCCCACTATGCCAGGTGGTGGAGGCGGTACTTCTGGACCTGGTGACTATGGCGGCGGCGGTGGCGGCGGTAGTAGCACTGGCGGCTTTCCTTCAGTCCCCACAACATCTGCTAATGTTCAGCAGCAAACACCTACATTGAGCAATTATGCAGCTACTTTAACTATAGTAACAAGTTTGTACCAGGTTATTAATGTGTTAGTTGAGCTAGATACTAACAACCATGACCTTAAAAAGGTGACTGTAACTTTGAATGGGGTGGTATGGTACGTTAAAGTCAACCAAATAGGTGATGGAACATTAATTAGCTACAACGCAGCTACTGATACTTACACCTTCAGCGTGACATACCAAAAGGTTTTAGGAGACATTTGGAGTAGCCAAACAACATTAACCGGCACCATATCCCCGAGTCGTGGTGTAGGGACATTAAGAATTCCTTAACAACTTTTATTTCCACATCATGATGACTTCTTATTCACCTTCTTACTGGATTGATACTGTAGGCTACACCGTTTTCTTATTAGGTGGCGCTGGTGTGGCTTTCTTAGTGCTACGCGCACTGGTTAAAGTAAATTATTCAAAGAATAAGTAATATTTTTAAATAAAGTACTAAGTGCATTTAGTGCCTTATCGTTTTCCCCTGTTACTAGTTGGATTTGCGCCGCTACTGGGTCAAAAAGGCATGGGCTGAATGCTCCGAATTACTCCAGCTCGCGCAAGATTTAGCCCCATGATATGAGCCCCAGCCAAACAGGCCTGGTGCTTACCCAAAGCTCGGAAAAGCGCCGGCTGGCAGGTCGGCGCTTTTTGCTGCCCCTGGCTCAGCTGCGGGATGCTGACGCCCGGCCGTTGCGCCCAGCCCGCTGCCAGCGTCACCACCCGTCGGCTGCGGCGCACGTCGCCTAGGGCCACCTCACCGAAATTGGTCTGCGCCCAGCGCTGGGCATCCCTAAAATGCGTCGAAATACTCATCCCGCAAGCTACTGCTTGCGCCCAAAAAAGCGCCGGCCAGTAGGCCGGCGCTTTTCCGAGTTTTGGGTAAGGACAAGCCCATGACGGACGAGGCTTTTTGTAAGCGGGCTAGCCGCGGGCTGGTAATAGCCGGGGCCTAAGCCGGCTACTGTTTCTGGAAGCGGTTGGTATAGGTTTGCCGGGCGCCCACCACGCGCACGAGGTACAGGCCATTGCTGAAGCTGGCCACGCGCTGGTTGAGCTGCTGGTTGAGCTGCTCCACCGAGCCGGTGCCGCTGAGCACCAGACGGCCCTCGACGGTGAATACCTGGATGCCCAGGTTGGTACCGGTTTCGGGTACTTCGAAGCGCACGGCGTTGGTTACGGGGTTGGGGTAAAGGCCCAGCGTGGTAGCGTGGCTAGCAGCGGCAGCCAGCGCGGTGCCCGTAAACAAATACCGCGTGTACACCGGGTAGTGGTCGGAGGTGGTGGTGCTGTAGCTAGCAATCGTAGCCGCGGCATCGGTGCGGATGGCGGCCGTGCCGCTGATATAGTAGCTGCCCATCAGCTTGGTAGCGATAACGTTATCAATCACCGTGGCGTAGCTAGCCGTAGACTGGGCGCCCGACTTGGCGAGCGGCAGGGTCAGGGGCACGTACGTGGCCGAGTCTTGCAGAAATACGCTGTACGACGAAACGGCCGGGGTCACGCCCGTCGCGATGGTGCCATTCAGCACGTCGTTGTAGTCGCCCACAATGAGCGTATTGGCGTTCGGGTAGGTGGTGTCGAGCAGGTCCTTGAGCAGCATCGCGCCGGCCTGGCGGCGGGCGTAGTCCGTGGCCGACGTGGCCGTGGCGTTGGCCTTGGCATGAATCACGACGAAGTTAACGCGCTTGGTCAAGCCGTTCAGCGTCACATCGGCACTCATCAAATACGGAAAGCGGCCGCCGGCCCAGGCGTTGTAAGCGGGGCAGCTTTGGGCTTCGGTGCAGCGCAGCAAGCCCCTAAAGGTGGCGTTGCTCACCACATCGGTGCGGTACACGAAGGCCAGCTTCTGGTCGTCGACGTAGTCGGGGTCGGTGGGGCTGTCGCCGTACGAGCCGTAGCGCGATACCATAAAGGCGTAAGGGTGGCCAGTAGCCGCCGCAAGCTGCGCTACTACGCTGGCCAGCCGCACGGTGTCCACTACTTCGGCCAGGGCGTACACGTCAGCGTTCAGGTAGTTAACTACTTTAGAAACGTTGGTTTGCTGCAACGCTTTGTCGGTAGGCCCGTGGCCCGCCACGACCGAGCCAAACCACTCAATGTTCCAGTTCACGACTTCCAGGGTCTTAGTCGGGTCGTACGTATCACCGCTCACCGCTACGTTGAGGGGTGCCGCGCCGCCGGGCGTGCGCACGCTCACGGTGCCGGCGTAGCCAGTAAACGTCGCGCTGGGGCTAAAGCGCACCGTCACGGTTTTGCGGGTGCCGCTCAGCTCGGCCCGGGTCAGGGTGAGGCTGGTGGTGAAGGGGGCGGCGCCATCTTTTGAGAGCGTGAAGGGTGGGCCCGAGGTCGTCAGGGTTACGTCGCCGGTGAGGTCGCTACCGGCCACGACCAGGAGGCGGTCGGCGCTGGTAGCGGCGGCGGTGTAGCCAAAGGCGAGGCGGTTGACATCGGTCAGGATGGTCGGCGCGGGCGGCGTCGCCGAGTTCGCAACCGCAATGTCATCAAGCGTCCAGCGGGCCGCGGCTGCCGTAGTTGAGGTATACACAAAGGCCACGTATACCTTAGCGCCCGTGAAAGCCGCCAGATTTACGTTGGCCGTCGGCGTCCAGGTGTCGGAGCCACTAGCTGGAAACGTGGCGTTTACCTCGGTCCAGGTGGCGGCCCCGGGCGCGCCGGCTCCACTATAGTCGGTCGATACGCGCAGTTTCAGGGCCGGGCCATCGAAGGCCGTGCGGCTCCAGAACGAGAGCAGCGGGTACGTATAGCTAGTCAGGTTGAGCGCCGGCGAGATCAGCCAGTCTTCGTTTTCGACGTTGCCGCTCGCATAGCCGTTCATCTGCACGCCGTAGGGCGCGGCGGCGCTGCCAGTGGGCGCGGCGGGGTCGCGGCCAAACGTGGTGCAAGCCCACGTTTGCGCGCCGCTCACGCTATACTGGCTCCAGCCATCGGAGAGGGCGGTGGCGCAGGTGTTGAAGTCGAAGCTCGTCTGGTTGGGGTCGAGGCCATATCCACTCAGCGCAATAGTGCGCGAAACCGCACCGGTAGCCGCATTGGTGATGCTGCCCGCAGCCGCCCCCGTGGCAGTGGGAGTAAACCTTACGTACACCATTTGGGCAGTGGCCAGGGCGGTAGCGTCGTAGCTCAGCGACGTACCAAACGTCGTGTTGTCCTTCGACACGGTAAACGGGCCGGTGGTCGTCACGGTCGTAGCGCTGGTGAGGTTACTCCCTGAGAGCAAATACGTTTGCGCCGCCGAGGTCGTATTGATGTGTTGGTTGCCAAAGGCTAGGGCTTCGGGCGTCACCGTGAGCATTGGTGTAGTGGCGGTTGGCGTGTTCCAGGTCAGCGTAAAATCGTCGATGGCCGAGGTAGTACGACTGCCCCCGCCCGTAGTGGGTGCCAGCGCCGCTACCCGGATGTAGACCGGGCCGCTTTGGTTGTCGAGCGCGGTGCTAAAGCGCACGGTGACCGTAGTATTGGAGAAGGTGCTGCCGCCCGTAGTGGCGCTCGTGCCAACCGTCGTAAAAATGGTGGGGCTGGCCCCAAGGCCATAATCGACCTGCCAGGTGGTCGTACGCGTCGGGGAGCTGTCCAGCGACTGCAACTTAAAGCTGAGCGCAAAGTCGGTTTTGCCAGCAGTAGTAGCTACCTGAAACACAAACGCGGCCCCCGCCGGGGCCGTGGTAGCATCGCCAAAGGCACCCGTTTGGCGCACGCCCAGGGCGCGGTTGGTAGCTGCCACCTGCACCGCCGTACTAGCCGTACTACTCAGGTCGGTAGCCGAAGCCACGTTCTTGAAGCCAGCTCCCGTATTCGTCCAGGCCGTGGCTGTGCCCGGCGTCAGCAGGAGCTGGGCGGCCGTGGGTGCCGTGCCCAGGCTAGTCGCCGTGGGCAGTGTATACACGCTAAAGCCCCGGGGCAAGCCGCTGGCCAGCCCATCAAACGTTTCGATATAAGGGCTGGTGCCCAGCGTGGACTGCGCCCGCACGGTGGGGGCCGCCAGCGAAAGGCCGGCCGCTAGCCCGACGTAGAGGAGTTGTTTTAGCATGTGGAGAAGGGGGGTAAAATGCTGAGCGAGGTTGCAAAATTATCGGCAGCCCCGCAAGCCAGTGTTACGCCAATGTTTTAAAATTGCCTGACAGGCAATAAATTAGTTGCTTACTAGCCTGAAGGTATGCCGATAAAAAGTACTTCCTTATATACATGGTGGGCGAGCGCTGCCCAGGTGCCAGCCACTCGAAGCGCAGGTAGGCGCGCAGCTGTCCAGCTAAGCAGCCACCGCTCAGTCGGCTAGCCGACTGGTTATTCGCCAAAATGGCGATACCTTTAACGCCTCAATTTCCCCACTCATCTTTTTTTACTCTATCAAAATATGCAGGCAAAATCTTTACTCCTCGCGGGGGGCACACTGCTGGCGGCCACGTCGGGCGCACTGGCCAGCGGCTTTCAAATAGGCTTGTCGGGCCAGAAAAACATTGGCATGGGCGGCACCGGTACCGGCCTTTTCCTCGACCAGGCGGCGCAGTTCTACAATCCGGGCGCGTTTGCTTTCGTGCAAGGTAGTGGCATTCAGGGCGGGGTCAACATGGCCATTCCGCGCATCTCGTTCCGTGCCCAGGGCGGCAACGCCGGCCAGGAAACCCTCCAAAACAAGAACGTCTTTCCCTTCAACGGCTACGCAGGCTTTGGCAAAGACAACAAGTATAAGTTTGGCATCGGGGCCTACACGCCCTTCGGGAGCGAGCTGCACTACGGCTCGGGCTGGTCGGGCCGCTACTCCCTCACCGACATCAACTTGCGCTCGGTATTTGTGCAGGCGACGGCTTCGGTAGCCATCACCCCCCAAATTGCCATTGGCGCGGGTATCGTAGCGCTGGCCTACGGCGACGTCGATTTGCAGCGCGACATTCCGTTGCAGTCGCAGGCGGGCGGCACGTTTCACGCCCAGCTCACCGGCAAGGCCGACCACAAGCTGGGCTACAACGCGGGTATTATGTTCAAGCCCAGCGACAAGTTCAGCTTGGGCCTGAGCTACCGCTCGGCCATTGATGCGCACATAAGCGGCGGCGATATTACCCTCACCAACCGGCCGGCCTCAGTGGCGGGCAGCTTCACGGCTACGAGCTTCGATGCGACGCTGCCGCTGCCCGACGTGTACAGCGTGGGCATCGGGGTGCAGCCCACCGACAAGCTGCTGCTGGCCTTCGACGCCAACCTCGTAGGTTGGAGCCGCTACCAGAACCTCGATTTTACTTACAACGGGGGCGTGCTCGGGGGCCAGGCTACCTCGTCGTCCAAGCGCCAGTACCAGGATGCGCTCGCGTTCCGGCTGGGCGCACAGTACAAGGTGACCGACCATTTCACGCTGCGGGCCGGCACGTTCTATGACTTTGCCTGCGTGAAGGATGGCTTTATAACGCCCGAAACGCCCGATGCCGACCGCATTGGCGTCACGGCGGGCTTTACCTACGCCGTGGGCGAGCACTTCGGCATCGACGGCTCGTTCCTGTTTGAAGACTTCATGCAGCGTAGCCAAAACCAGAACCAGCTGCTCGACAATGGCACCACCGACCGCATTGCGGGTACTTACAAGACGACCATCAGCGTGCCCGGCATCGGGGTGTACGTGAAGTTCTAAGCCCTGCTTTTTCCTACCCACTACTCTATAGTATGATGACTTTTTCTTCCCTTACGGCCACTACTCTCCGGCCCGCGCTGGCGCTGCTGGGCCTGGGTCTCGGCCTAGCCAGCTGCCAGGCCGACATCGATGCGCCGGCCGCCTCAGCGGGCCCGCTCGATTTTACCAGCTACGTGGCCGTGGGTAACTCGCTCACCTCCGGCTACAGCGATGGTGGCCTCTACAACGAGGCGCAGGCTGCTTCCTACCCGGCCATCCTGGCCCAGCAGTTTGGTGCCACGGGCAAAGGCCCGGCGAGCTTCGTGCAGCCGGCTTTCTCCGACGCTAAGAAAGATGGCTCGGGCTATATTAAGCTTCAGGTGGTCAACGGGGCGCTGGCTCCGGTGCAGCCCAGCGCGGCCAACCAGTTTCTGGGCGAGCAGGTAGCCTTTACGGGCGCTACTCTGGCTGCTAGCGGCCAGCCCCAGCTCGAAGCCTACACCGGAGCCCAACCCGACAACCTGGGCGTGCCCGGGGTGTCGGTGCTCAGCAGCGTGTCGGCGCTCACGGGCGGCTTGGCGCCTTTCGGTGTTATCAACCCATTCTACGAGCGCCTGCTCACGGCGGCCGAGAAGCCTACTAAAGACTACGTCACCTACATCGGCCAGAAAACGCCCACGTTTTTTACCTGCTGGATGGGTAGCAACGACGTGCTGACTTACGCTACGGCCGGCGGCGTAGTGTCGCCGCTCAATCCTTTCGGCGGCCTCACCGATACCACGAGCTTTGGGACTGGCTACCGGGCCATCCTCACCACTATCACCAAGAATGGCACGGTGAAAGGAGCCGTGGCGAACATTCCGAACGTAGCGGGAGTGCCGTACTTTACAACGGTCACGGTGGCGGCCGTAGCCGCCGCATTCAAAGCAGCTAATGCCGCTTCGCCAGGCGTGTTTATTCAAACTTCTAACGCAACTACACCCGTACGCCTAGCCACCAGTGCCGACCTGTTGACCCTTACTGCCCAGGCCGTGGTAGCTACCGGAGCTGGTAGCACTCCTACCAATCCGCTGCCCAACCAGTATGTACTCGACGCGACTGAACTCGCCGCCGTGCAGGCTCGCACTACGCAGCTCAACGCCATTATCACCAAAACCGCCCTGCGCTTCAAGGTGCCGGTGGTCGATATGAACGCCTATTTTACGACCGTATCCAACCAGGGTATTACCACCAACGCCGTAAACAACAGCGTGGCGTTTGTTACGGGCAATATCTTCTCGCTGGATGGCATCCATTTTACGCCCCACGGCTACGCCATAATCGCCAACGAGTGGATTCGGGTGATCAACAACTACTACGGCTCGACCATCCCGAGCGCCGACCCCAATAACTACCGCGCCGTCCTGTTTCCATAACAGCCCCGCGGTGGTAGTACAGCAAGCGTCTTCCCGGCCACGGGAGGACGCTTTTAGTTTAAGCCCGGGCCGAGCCGCCGGCCAGCCGGATTGTTGGCCAGCCGGCGTACCTTCGTAGCTGCTGCTATCCAGAAAGACCGAGGGACCAGGCCCGATGACGTCTTGGCAACCGCCCCCGGGCTGGTGCCAACTCCTGTTCGACCACTCTTTTAGGTCGAAGAAGATATCAGCCGGAACCTGCGCCGCGTGGCGCGGCTTTCTTTCTGGATAGGCACTCCTTGCTCCCGCCTTTGCCGTCCGAAAGAATATGTCTGCCGCTCCGCTCGCTCCGCCTCCCGTTTCCCCCGACCTCGCTTGTATTTCGCCGCTGCCCGCGCTCCTGCGCCAGCGCCTGCTGATTCTGGACGGTGCCATGGGCACCATGATTCAGCGCTACCCGCTGGAAGAAGAAGATTTTCGCGGCACCCGGTTTGCCGACCACCCGCGCCCGCTGCGGGGCAACAACGACCTGCTCAGCCTCACGCGGCCCGACATCATCCGGGCCATTCACGCCGAGTACTTCGAGGCCGGCGCCGATATGGTCGAAACCAATACCTTCTCGGGCACGACCATCGCGCAGGCTGACTACGCGCTTGAGCACGTGGTGTATGAGCTGAATTATGAGTCGGCCCGGCTGGCCCGCGAAGTGGCCGAAGAGTACTCGGCCCGCACGCCCGGGCAACCGCGCTTCGTGGCCGGCGCCATCGGCCCCACCAACCGCACGGCCTCGCTCTCGCCCGACGTCAACCGCCCCGGCTACCGGGCCGTGACGTTTGATGAGCTCGCCGCCGCTTACCTCGAGCAAACCCGGGGCCTCGTGGATGGCGGTGTCGATACGCTGCTCATCGAAACCATCTTCGATACCCTCAATGCCAAGGCGGCCCTCTTTGCCGTCCAGCAGTTCTTCAATGAAGGCGGCCGGGTGGTGCCGGTCATGATTTCGGGTACCATCACCGACGCCTCGGGTCGCACCCTGAGCGGGCAGACGGTGGAGGCGTTCTGGCACAGCATCCGGCACTTGCCGCTGCTGAGCGTGGGCCTCAACTGCGCCCTCGGCGCCGACCAGCTCCGCGGGTACGTGCGCGAGCTGGCCCGGCTCGCCGACGTGCCCGTGTCGGCCTACCCCAACGCCGGCCTGCCCAACGCCTTCGGCGGCTACGACGAGTCGGCCCAGGAATTTGCCGGCCTGGTCGAAGATTACTTGAAAGAAGGCCTGCTCAACGTGGTGGGCGGCTGCTGCGGCACCACGCCCCAGCACATCGCCGAGCTCAAGCGGCTAGCCGACCAGTACGGCCCCCGGGCAGTAAACGCGGCGCAGCAGCACCCGCTGGCCCCGGCAGCTAGCCCTGAGGCCCAGCTGGTTGACGACGAAGCCACGTCCGTATCGGCGCTGGCGCTGAGCGGCGCTGGCGAGCGGCTAGCCAAAGGCACCACGCACCTCGCGGGCCTGGAGCCGTTCAACATCACCCCGGCGAGCCTGTTCGTCAACATCGGCGAGCGCTGCAACGTGACGGGCTCGCGGGCCTTTGCGCGCCTCATTCGCTCGGGCGACTACGAGGCCGCGCTCGCCGTGGCCCGTGCCCAGGTGGAGGGCAGCGCGCAGGTGCTCGACATCAACATGGACGAGGGCATGCTCGACTCGGAGGCCGTGATGACGACCTTCCTGCACCTCATCGCCTCGGAGCCCGACATTGCCCGGCTGCCGATCATGATCGACTCGTCGAAGTGGACGGTGCTCGAAGCCGGCCTCAAGTGCGTGCAGGGCAAGAGCATTGTCAACTCGATTTCGCTCAAGGAAGGCGAGGACCGCTTCCGGCACTACGCCCGGCTGGTGCGCCAGTACGGCGCGGCGGTGGTCGTGATGGCCTTCGACGAAGCCGGCCAGGCCGACAGCTACGAGCGGCGCATTGCCATCTGCCAGCGCTCGTACGATATTCTGACCCAGGAGATTGGCTTCCCGGCCGAAGACATCATCTTCGACCCCAACATCCTTACCGTCGGCACCGGCCTGGAGGAGCACCGCAACTACGCGCTCGATTTTATCGCGGCCGTGAAGTGGATCAAGGAAAACCTGCCCGGCTGCCGCACCAGCGGCGGCGTCAGCAACATCTCGTTTTCGTTCCGGGGCAACGACGTGGTGCGCGAGGCCATGCACGCCGCCTTCCTCTACCACGCCATCCGGGCGGGGCTCGATATGGGCATCGTGAATGCCGGCCAGCTCGCGGTGTACGACGACGTACCCAAAGACCTGCTTGAGCTCTGTGAGGACGTGCTGCTCAACCGCCGCCCCGATGCCACCGAGCGCCTCGTAGACTTTGCCGAAACGGTGAAGCAAAAGGGCAAGGTCGAAGTAGTGGCCGACGCCTGGCGCTCGCTGCCGGTGGCCGAGCGCTTGCAGCACGCGCTAGTGCGCGGCATCACCGAGTTTATCGACCAAGACACCGAAGAAGTGCGCCAGCAAGTGAGCCGCCCGCTCGACGTGATTGAGGGCCCGCTGATGGCGGGCATGAACGTAGTCGGCGACCTCTTCGGGGCCGGTAAGATGTTTTTGCCCCAGGTCGTGAAGTCGGCCCGCGTGATGAAGAAAGCCGTGGCTTACCTCCAGCCTTATCTGGAAGCTGAAAAGGAAGGCGCTGCCCGCCAGACGGCCGGTAAAATCTTGATGGCTACGGTGAAAGGCGACGTGCACGACATCGGCAAAAACATCGTGGGCGTGGTGCTGGCCTGTAATAATTTCGAAATAGTAGACCTTGGCGTGATGGTGCCGCTGGAACGCATTCTGGACGAAGCCCAGGCGCAGGCTGTGGACATTATTGGCCTCAGCGGCCTCATCACCCCCTCGCTCGACGAGATGGTGTACGTGGCCCGCGAGATGGAAAAGCGCCAGCTGCAAGTGCCATTGCTTATCGGGGGCGCTACTACCTCGCGGCTGCACACCGCCGTGAAGATTGCGCCGGCTTACAGTGGTTCAGCGGTTTACGTCAATGATGCCTCGCGCTCGGTGGGCGTGGCGGCTAGCCTGCTCGGCTCGGGTAAGGCGTCGTACACCCAGACTATTAAGGACGAGTACGCCGCCCTGCGCGAAGACCACGCCGGCCGCCAACGTGACAAAAGCTACCTGAGTATCGAGGCGGCGCGCGCCAACGGCTACCAGGCCGACTGGGAAACGACGCCCATCACCAAGCCTACCTTCTTGGGTACGCAGGTGCTTGATAATTACCCGCTTGATGAGCTAGCCCAGTACATCGACTGGACGCCCTTCTTCCACACCTGGGAGCTGAAAGGCCGCTACCCGCGCATTTTGGAAGATGCCAACCTCGGCGAGGCCGCCCGCAGGCTTTTCGAAGATGCGCAGCAGATGCTAGCCGAAGTCATTGCTACTAAGAGCCTGACGGCCCGTGCCGTGTTGGGCTTCTGGCCCGCCAATACCAAGGACCACGACACCATCGAAATCTACGCCGACGACACCCGCCAGCAGGTGCGCGATGAGTTTTTCACGCTGCGCCAGCAGAGCGAAAAAGCCCCCGGCGTGCACAACGTAGCCTTCTCCGACTACCTCGCGCCCCGCGAAACTGGTCGCCAGGACTACCTCGGTGGCTTCGCTGTGACGGCTGGGCTAGGCATCGAAAAACTGATAGCGAAGTACGAGGCCGATCACGACGACTACTCCAGCATCATGATCAAGGCCATTGCCGACCGGCTGGCCGAGGCTTTCGCCGAGCGCCTGCACGAGCGCGTGCGCCAGGAGTTTTGGGGCTACGCGCCCGAGGAAGCCCTTACGGGTGAGGAGTTGATCAAGGAAACGTACCGCGGCATCCGGCCCGCGCCGGGCTATCCCGGCTGCCCCGACCACACCGAGAAAATCACCCTCTTTCGGCTGCTCGACGCCGAAAACCAAACGGGTATCATCCTCACCGAAAACCTGGCCATGTACCCCACCGCCGCCGTGAGCGGCATGTACTACGCCCACCCGGCGGCCAGCTACTTTGGCCTGGGCAAGATTGGCAAAGACCAGGTGGCCGACCTCGCCGAGCGCAAAGGCATGTCGCTGCCGGAGCTGGAGCGCTGGCTGATGCCAAATTTGAATTATGACCCCGCTTAACTAAGCTGTTAGCTAGTAGCTGCTAGCCGTTAGCTTTTTATCAAAAAATGTCAGCCAAAAGCTATCAGCTAACAGCCGATAGCTAACAGCTAAAAAAATGAAAGTAACCGAACACCTGCGCCGCGCCGACGGCAAAACCCTCTTTTCGTTCGAGGTGCTGCCCCCGCGCAAGGGCGAAAACATCCACACGCTGTTCTCGAATATCGAGCCGCTGATGGAGTTCAAGCCGCCGTTTATCGATGTCACTTACCACCGCGAGGAGTTTGTGCTGCGCGAGCGGCCGGGCGGGTTGTTGCAGCGCAAAGCCGTGCGCAAGCGGCCGGGTACGGTGGGCATCTGCGCGGCCATCAAAAACCGCTTCGACGTCGATACCGTGCCGCACCTCATCTGCGGCGGCTTTGCCAAGGAGGAAACCGAGAACGCGCTGATTGACCTGCACTTCCTGGGCATCGACAACGTGCTGGCCCTGCGCGGCGACCCTATCAAGAGCGAGGGGCAGTTTCAGCCCCACCCCGACGGCCACCGCTACGCCTGCGACCTTATTGGCCAGGTGGCGGAGCTCAACCACGGCCGCTACCACGACCACGACGAGCAGTACCAGCCCGCCGGCGCCGAGCCCGTGCTGTGCACCGACTTCTGCATCGGCACCGCCGGCTACCCCGAAAAGCACTTCGAGGCGCCCAACCACGGCTCCGACATTCGCTTTCTGAAGGAAAAGGTGGACCGGGGCGCCGACTACATCGTGACCCAGATGTTCTTCGACAACGAGGAGTTTTTCAAATTCGAGAAGCGCTGCCGCGAGGCGGGCATCACGGTGCCCATCATTCCCGGCCTCAAGCCCCTCACCACCAAAAGCCAGCTCACTGCCCTACCCCGCGCGTTTTTTCTCAACATCCCCGAGGCACTGGCCGAGGCTATCCACGAAACTAAAGACAACGCCGCCGCCCGCGAAGTCGGCATCGAGTGGTGCCTCCACCAAAGCCGCGAGCTCATGGCCCACGGCGTACCCTGCCTGCACTATTACAGCATGGGCAAGTCAGAAAGTATCCGCCGCGTGGCAGCGGGACTTTTTTAGACAATTATCAATTATCAGTCATCAGTTAGTTAGAACAATGATAATTGATGACTGATAATTGATTATTTAAACTTGCCTTCCGGGTCGGGCAGCTTGGCCATTAGCTGCGTGAGGAAGTTGAAGTCGAGGCTGGTGAGGCTGAGATTCTGGCCTTTGTGCACATCGGTCCAGGCCCCGGTGTAGTCCTCTTGGAAGTAGTGCACGCGGGCCTGGGTTTGCCAGGCGTTGGCGTTGGTGGCGTCGGCTGCCAGGGCACGCTGCACGTAGTCTTGCGCCTGGGTCAGGTCCTTCTTCTTTTTGGTTTGCTCGTAGCGGCTGAGCGCGATGGTGGCCGCATCGGCGAGTAGGCGCGTGTCGGTGGGAGCCACGGCCAGCCCTTGCAGCAGCAGCGCCTGAATAGCTTCGGGCGCGGAGTTTTCGCGCTGGCTCAGCACGACGGCCAAACCTCGGTAGGGCTCGGGGTTTTGGGGGTCGAGCACCCAGGCCAGGTTAAAGCGCACGACGGCCGTGTCGGGCTGGTTTTCAGTAAGATATTCAAAGCCCTTCTTACTAAAAAACCGGCTAGCCTCGGGCCGCGAAGCAAAGCTGCGGTCGATGTCGGCGAGGGTGGCGGCTCCGATGGCCTGCTGCGCCTGGGCCGGCGTGAGGCCGCCTAGCAAGGGCTGCAAGCGTTGTGGGCCGGTGGGGGGCGGGGGCGTTTTGCCTTTCTTTTGGGCCTGGGCGGGCAGGGCTAATGCCAGGCCGAGCAGCGCCAACAGCAAGGCGCCGCGCCCGCTAGCGGGGCGAGAATTGAGCCGGGAAAACACGAGAATAACGAAGGTAGAGCGAATTAAAAATGCCTTCTGCCGCAGCGGGCAGAAGGCAAAAATAGCGGATACGCCGCCGAAAAGCAGAATCCGGGTTTTAGGCTAAAAACCCACCGCGGCGCCTTACCACAGGCGAGTGTCGGTGATGCCGGGCGGCAGCGGCTGAAGGTTGCCGAGGCCCAGCACGCACCAGCCGGCAGCCACCCCAAACTCGCCACCTTGCAGCACGTGGCTAACCCAGCGCAACAGGGTCTGACCACTGTAGATACTCGTATCAGGGTCGTATTCGCGGATGAGCAGGGCATCACCAACCTGGAAATCGTGGTCGTTCTCGCGCACGTCGAAGGGCTTGGTGCCAGCGGCTACGGCCGCAAAGCAAGTAGGCCACAGCTGGAGTTCGTGCGTGCGGTGGCGAGCAGTGGTGACGGTAGACATAGGGGAAGCGGTGTAGCGGGACATAGAGAATAGAGCGCGAATAAAAAGCGATTTTCAGTAAGTTACGAATAAAACTTCAAAACAACACCCGTGCCAAGCTCGCCAGCCAACCTCGACCGTACCGCTGGCGTTAGGGTAGCGTCGCGCTGCTGCGGCTTTTCATCTTACGTATGAAACGTACTTTTCGCCTGCTGGCTTTGCCGCCGCTGGGCCTCTTGCTGGCCGCCATAGCGGTGCTGCTAACCAACGAATGGGCCGTGGCCCGCGCCAGCCACCGCATTGCCAATGTGGCCTACGTGGCGGCCTCTGCCCCCGATTTTGACCCCCAGCGGCACCGGCTCGACATTTACCAGCCACGGCGCGCGGCGGCTCCGCGGCCGGTGGTGCTGTTCATCCACGGGGGCAGCTGGGACAGCGGCAGCAAGGACGATATTTTGTATAAAGCTATTGGCCGCCGGCTGGCCCGGCAGGGCTTCGTGGGGGTGGTCATCAGCTACCGCTTGTCGCCGCAGGCGCTGGTGCCGCAGCAGGCCGACGACTGCGCCCGCGCCCTGGCCTGGACGGTGGCCCACATCAAAGACTACGGCGGCGACCCGGCGCACATTGTGCTCATGGGGCACTCGGCGGGCGGTGGGCTCGCCGCGCTGCTGGCCACCGGCTCCGATACGCTGCTGGCCCGGCATGGCCTGCCCGCCACGGCGGCCCACGCCGTGCTGCTCGACGACCCCGCCGGCCTCGATATGCTCGACTACCTCACTAAAATGCAGTACCCAGGCGATGCGCAGTACCTGGTGCCCTTCAGCAAAGACCCGGCGGTGTGGCGCCAATCGTCGGCGCTCTACCACGTGCGGGCCGGCGCGCCGCCCTACAGCCTCTACATCGGCGGCGACACCTACCCCAGCATCAGCAGCAGCGCCGAGCGGTTTCGGCAGCGCCTCAAGCAGCTGGGGCAGGAGCCGAAGTATACGGTTTTGCCCGGCAAAAAGCACGTGGGCATGGTCACGCAGCTGTTTTTTGAGAAAAACCAACTGTATGCCGAGCTGCATCGGCTGGCGAAGTAGCCATTCAGGTAGGGCTATTGAATAGCGAGGGTAATGGGCACGTTATAGCGCACTTTCACTGGCTTGCCGTTTTGGGTGCCGGGCTGGCGAAAGTGCTTCAGCTTTTGCACGGCCTGCATAGCGGCCTCGTCGGTAAGGGTATCCAGACTTTTCTCCATGTGAATGTCAACTATGTTGCCCTGCTCGTTTACTGCGAAGCCCACGATGATGCGGCCTTTTATGCCTGCCCGCACGGCCTTACGTGGGTATCGAAAATTGCGGTTCACGGCCGCGACAATAGCTTGGCTACCGCCGTCGCCCTCGGCGTATACGGGCATTACTTCTATTATTATTAGGCAGTCCATGGGCTGGCCAGTGGGGCCGAAGCATTCGCCACTGGTGCGCTGCCCACTAGCAAATATGTCGCGGCGCTGTAACCGGCCATCAGGGTAATATTGCAGCTGTTCGCCCTCAAGCCGGCCATGGAGGCTGTAGGTGTGCGATGCTGGCTGGCCGGTGGTGTACCAGGTATCGTAAGCGCCGTGGATGGTTTCGCGGCGGATATTTTCGTAAGCACCCCGGCTTTGTAACTGTCCACTCAGGTAATAATCGCGTACCTCGCCAGCCGTGCTGTCGCGCCACTCAGTTTCGCGCCGGTAGCGGGCCCCCGTTGCCGAAGGCAATACGACAAAAGTCGAGTCGAGGAATTCCCTTTTTAGTGGTGGAATAACTTGCTGGGCAGCAGCTTGGCCCATGCCTAGACTGGCGCAAAGTAAACAGTATACTAAATGCTTCATACCCAAAAGTAAAGCGAGATTCGGGCTGCGGCTAGCCCAAATCTCGCTCTCAACAAAATACCCTGCCCCGTATTGCTACTGGGCCACTGGGTACTGCACGCCCATGTTCTCAAACATGAACGCCCACTTGTCGGTCTGCTCGCTGATGACCTGGGCCGTAGAGCGGCCCGCGCCGTGGCCGGCCTTGGTTTCGATGCGGATGAGCACCGGGGCTGGGCCCTGCTGGCTTTCCTGCAAGCGCGAGGCAAACTTAAACGAGTGGGCCGGCACCACGCGGTCGTCGTGGTCGGCGGTGGTAATGAGGGTGGCCGGGTAGCTAGCCGGCTTGAGGGCGTGGTAAGGCGAGTACTTGTAGAGGTACTGGAACATCTCGGGCGAGTCCTGGGCCGTGCCGTAGTCGTAGGCCCAGCCCGCACCGGCCGTAAACTGGTTGTAGCGCAGCATATCCATCACGCCCACCGCCGGGAAGGCCACTTTGAATAGCTCGGGCCGCTGGCTCATGGTGGCGCCCACGAGCAGGCCGCCGTTCGAGCCGCCCGAAATGGCGAGGTACTCCTTCGAGGTGTAGTTGTGCTGGATGAGGTATTCAGCGGCCGCGATGTAGTCGTCGAACACGTTTTGCTTCTTGAGTTTGGTGCCGGCCAGGTGCCAGGTTTCGCCGTACTCGCCGCCGCCGCGCAGGTTGGGCACGGCATAGATGCCCCCGTTTTCGAGCAAGATGATATTGGACGTGCTAAAGCCCGGCGTAATATTCACCCCAAAGCCGCCGTAGGCATACAGCAGCGTGGGGTTTTTGCCGTTCAGGGCCAGCCCCTTCTTGTAGGTGAGCAGCATCGGGATGCGCGTGCCGTCTTTGGAAGGATAAAAAACCTGTTTCGACTCGTACTTGGTGGGGTCGAACTGCACGCCGGCCTTCTTATACACGCTCGACGTGCCGGTGGCGATGTTGTACTTAAAAATCGTGGGCGGGTAGACGTAGGACGTGAACGTGTAGTAGGTTTCCTGCTGCGTTTTCTTGCCGCCAAAGCCGCTGGCCGCGCCCACGGCCGGCAGCTGAATGGTGCGTACTTTCTTGCCATTCAGGTCGTACTGCTCGACGAGCGAAGTAGCGTCTTTGAGGTAAGTAGCAAACAGCTGGCCGCCCACGCTCGAAATGCTCAGCACGTTCTTGGTTTCGGGAATCAGGTCTTTCCAGTTAGCTTGCTGGGGCGCGGCGGCGTCCACGGTCACCAGCCGGAAATTGGGCGCGTGGTGGTTGGTAAAAATGTAGAGCTTGCTGCCCACGTTGTCGACTACGTGCTGCTGGCTTTTCTCATCGGGCACCACGTTCACAATGGCGCTGCCGGGCTTGCGCAGGTCTTGCACGTACAGCTCGTTGCCGGTAGTGGTGTTGGCGGCCGTGATGACGAGGAAGCGCTCGTCCTCGGTGAGGCTGGCGCCGATGTAGCGGTGCGGACTTTTCTCGCCGCCAAAAATGAGCTTATCGGTGCTCTGGGGCGTGCCCAACTGGTGGTAGTACAGCTTGTGAACCTGGGTTTTGCCGGCTAGCTGGCTGCCGGTTTTGGGCTTGTCGTAGCTGCTGTAATAAAAGCCCGCGTTGCCCTGCCAGGCCAGCCCCGAAAACTTAACGTCCTTGAGCGTGTCGCCCACGAGGCCTTTGTCGGCGGTGCGCAGCACGATGACCTTGCGCCAGTCGGAGCCGCCCTCCGAAATCTGGTAAGCGGCCAGGCTGCCATCGTGCGTAAACTCGATGCCTGCCAGCGAGGTCGTGCCGTCTTTGGAGAACGTGTTGGGGTCGAGAAATACCTCCGGCGCGGCATTGCCCAGCTGCCGATATAGCACGTACTGGCTTTGCAGGCCGGTATTTTTGGAGAAATAGGTGTACTTGCCCTCTTTGGTGGGCGAAGAATACTTCTCATAATTCCAGAGCTTGGTGAGGCGCTCGCGGATAGCTTCGCGGTACGGAATTTTGCCGAGGTAATCCTGCGTCACCTGGTTTTCGGCCTGCACCCAGGTTTTGGTATCGGCGGCCTGGTCATTTTCGAGCCACCGGTAGGGATCGGCCACCTTGGTGCCGAAGTACGTGGTGGTGGTATCGACCTTGCGGGTAGTGGGGTAGGGCAGAGGCTTGAGGCTAGCCACGGCCTGCGCGCCAGCCTGGCCGGCCGCGAGCAAGGACGCTAATAGGATGAAAGTCTTTTTCATTAGGAATGGAAGTAGTCAGAGCCGTAAAGTAAAGCTGCCTTTACCGATAAATGGCTAAAAAAGAACGTCATGCTCGCCTAGCGGACGCTAGATGAGCATGACGTTCTTCTTAATCAACTGTAGGAAGACGGAAAGCAGCCACTTACCCAAAGAGGCCGCCTTGCTGCTCGGGCTGCTCAAAGGCTAGTAGCCAGCGCTTGCGCACCAGCCCGCCCGCGTAGCCCGTGAGCGAGCCATTGGCCCCAATGACGCGGTGGCAGGGCCACACGATGGGCAGCGGGTTTTGGCCATTGGCAGCGCCCACGGCCCGCACGGCCTTAGGGTTGCCGAGCAGCTGGGCCACATCGAGATACGAGGCCGTGCGGCCGTGGCCAACGCTAGCCAGCGCCGCCCATACCTGCCGCTGAAACGTCGTGCCCACCAGCGGCGCGCAAGCCAGCGAAAACTCGCGTAGCTCGCGCCCAAAATAGGCTTGCAGCTGCTGATAAGATGCTTGCAGACAGTCGGCTACCAAGAGCGGATTGGTTGGGGCAGGGGCAGCGTGCTCCAAAAATCGCACGGCGTGCAAGCCAGCATCGGAACCCATAAGTTCGAGCATGCCGAGCGGCGAGTAAAGATGAGCAGTAGCAGTCATAGGCCCCAAGGTAGTAGCAAAAAGGGATACCTATGCTCCACTACTACCCAATTGGTCTTGCCTATAGTGCCAATAGGGGTACCCGCTGCGGCAAGGCAGCGGCCACCATCGCCTGAGCCTCGCGCAGGGCGTCGGCGCTGGCGTGGTGCAGATGGCGCCGGGGCGGCCCATCGGGGATAAGCTCGGCATCCCAGAGGCCCGAGCGGTGCCAGTGGTCGAGGTGATCCCAGTCGGGCCGGTCGACTACGGGATAGAGGCACACGCCTTGTAGCGGCAAGCCAGCGCGCAGCACCTTTGCGCACTCCCGGCCAATCATGCGCCACCACAAGGGGCGGTCCTCGCCAGGGTGGCTGGTTTCGGTAACGACGAAGGGGCGCTTGTAGCGCTTGTACGCCTGGGCGAGCAGCTCGCTCAGGGGCACCCAGCGGGGGTCCATCACCGGGTCGTTCCAGCCCAGGTGTCGGTGCGGGTGGATCTGCCACTGGTTATCGTAGTAGTAGTTGAAGCCGATGATATCGAGCAGGCTTTCGTGGCCGCCCAGCTCGGGGCACAGGCGGCCCGACAAGATGTCGATGGCTTGAAACTGGTCGCGGTGCATGCGGCGCGCTTCGCGCTGGTGGCTCACCCAGGGGTTGGGCGGCGCTACGATATTGACGAGCGGCTCGGTGCTGAGAAAGCGGATGCTGGGGTCGGCCTCGCGCAGGGCCCAGCTGCCCTCGATGTAGGCGCGCATTAGGCCGTATTTCACTTCCCAACCCTGGCCCACGCAGTAGGGCGAGGTGCCCCGGGCGTCGCCCCCAAGCCACGACATAAAGCTCACCTCATTGATGGGCGTGACGATGAGCGTGCCCTCGGGCCGCACCGAGCGGTAGAAGTCGACAAACGCCCGGCAGAGCGCGGCAAAGCGCCGCGCAAACATGGGGTGCAGCGGCGTAAGGTCGTCGGGGTAGCCAAAGTGGCACAAGTCCCACACCTGCTGAATGCCGTGGCGTTGGCCGGCTTCCAGCATCGTTTTTACGGTGCTCCAGTCGTAGTGATAAGGCGTTTTCTCGATGTGCGCCCAGCGGATGCCCTCGCGCACGGTTTTGATATTGAACGGCCCAAGGTCGGCATAATCCTCGTCGAGCAGCTGGAGGTGGCCGGTAAGCGGCAAAAAGTCAACCCGGTTGCCAAAGGCATTGAGCTGGTCGGTGCACTCGTAGCCACCCCACCAAAAAGAAGAAAACGGATTATCAGTCAAAGATGCTTTCATGATCTAACTACTAGAAATGAGCGTGCGCAAAGCCTACTGGCTTCGGCTCGCTACTAAGTACGATTTGCCAAAGACTTAGCTTCGATAAAAATTCGCTTGAATTCGGGATTCTTCGCCCGGATGGCCTTCTGCACGGCCACTACGGCGGCCTCGACCTGCGTGGCCGAAAGATGGTCGTCGAAGTCTACGTCGAGGGCCAGCATCACATCGTCGGGGGCCAGGTACATGGTGAGGGGCGGGCGCACCTGCGTCACGCCCGGCGTCTGGCGCGCCACTTCTTGCAGCAGTTGCACCGTTTCGGCGCTCACGCCCTCGCCTACCAGCAGCGCTTTGGTGCGGGCCACCAGCAGCACGGCCACGCCCATCAGCAGCAGGCCAATGATAATGGAGGCGCCACCATCAAAGAGCGGATTGTTCAGCAGATGCCCAAAGTACACGCCTAGCAGCGCAATAACCAACCCGGCCACGGCCGCCACGTTTTCGAGCACCGAAGCAAATACGGCCGGGTCGCGGCTGGTGCGCAGCGTGTGCCAGAAGCTGCTGCCCGGGGCCTGCTTTTCGAGCAGCGCCCGGATGGCTAGCCCCGCCGCCGCGCCCTCAAACACTACCGACACGCCCAGCACGATATAATTCCAGAGCGGATCGGTGAGGGGCTCGGGGTGCTCCAGGTGCTTGATGCCTTCGTAGAACGACATGCCGCCGCCGATGGCAAAAATAAGCACCGCTACAATCAACGCCCAGAAATACAGCTCTTTGCCGTGGCCAAAAGGATGCTGCGCATCGGCGGGGCGCTGGCTGCGGCTCATGCCGTAGAGCAGCAAGCCCCCGTTGCCGGTATCGACCAGCGAATGGATGCCCTCGGAGAGCATGGCCGACGAGCCGGTAATGTAGGCCGCGACAAATTTGCTGACGGCGATGGCGACGTTGGCCGCGATGCCCCCGTAGAGCGAGAGTTTGGAGGAAGAAGATGCTGACATGCGAAGCCGCTGTATACGCGCCCGGCCGGTCGAGGTTGGGCAATGAGGCATTCCTGGCTAAAGCGGCTTAGGCTAGCGTGGTCTTAAAGGCTGCCGCGCGCCTCCACCATCCCCATCTCACGCACCAGCTACGGCACGGCGCTAAACGCAGAGCCAATAAAAAAGGCCCTGCGGAACCACCGTTCCGCAGGGCCTTTACTTTGAAAGAGAGCCGATTATTGGACTCGAACCAACGACCTGCTCATTACGAATGAGCTGCTCTACCAGCTGAGCTAAATCGGCATTTGCCCGGCTAGCTTTCCCGGCCAGGGCTGCAAAGATACTGCGTCACGGCCCAGCGACGCAACCCCAGCAAAATTTTGCGCAACTCGCCCGCGCCGTATCCGTCTGAGTAGCGACCACAAATGCGTAAGCTTTCCCATGAAAATTCTTCCTTCCCTGGCCGCTGGCTTTGCCGGGGCCCTCTCCCTCACCGCCCTGCACGAAACAGCTCGCCGCCTGCGTCCCCAGGACGCTCCTCGCATGGATGTGCTCGGCGAGCGCGGCCTGCGCAAGCTACTAGGGCTAGCCGACTTGCCTCAGCCCGATGGCGGCACCCTCTACACGGCCACTATGCTCGGCGATGTGCTCAGCAATGGCCTGTACTATAGCCTGGTAGGTAGTGGCAAGCACAGCCTGGGCATAGGAGCGCTGCTCGGGGCTGCCGCCGGCGCCGGCGGGGTACTGCTACCCGGCCCGCTGGGCCTGGGTACCGCTCCCAGCAACCGCACGCCCCAGACGCAAGCCATGACCGTAGCTTGGTACAGCGTGGGCGGGCTAGTGGCCGGCGCCGTAGCGCAAGTGCTGCACCAACGCCGGAAGTAGCTAATAGCTAGCGTAGTTTCTGGGCTTAGCAGTGCAGCTGGCTGCCTGCTGCGGTTACTGCCAGCGTGGCGGGTCGGCCCACTACCAGCGCTCGGTTATCGGCCTCGTGGCCTACCGGAAAGCCATAGCCCACCGGGAAGTCATAGCGCTGGGCGTAGTGATCGATAATCTCATAGGCTGTCTGGCCGAAGGGCACGGCATTGTCGCGCATCAGCGAGAAGTGGCCGACCACCAGCCCGGCTAACCCGGCGAGCTGGCCGCTGCGGTGCAAGTGCAATAGCATCCGGTCGATGTGGTAGAGATACTCGTCGAGGTCTTCTAAAAACAGGATGCGCCCCGCAAAGCTGGCCTGCGAGCTAGTACCTGTGAGCGTATGCAGCAGGCTGAGATTGCCGCCCACCAGCTCGCCAGTGGCCGTGCCGGGGCGGTTGAGTGGGTGGCTGGGCGCTTCGTAGGTGAGTTGTTTCCCAAACAGGGCGGCGCCCAGGCTTTCCAACGCATTTTCGCCCCCGGCTTGCCCAAATAGCACGGGCATCACGCCGTGAATGCTTTGGTAGCCCAGGCGCAGCAAGTGGCTGTTGAGCACCGTGATATCTGAAAATCCTGCCACCCACTTCGGGTGCTCGGCGAACTGAGTAAAGTCCAGCTCATCAACTAGGCGGGCGGTACCGTAGCCGCCACGGGCGCACAAAATGGCCCGAATGCTAGGGTCATTAAGCTGCTGCTGCAAGTCACGCCGGCGCAGCGTGTCGTCGCCGGCAAACTGGTGGTGCGCGGCGTCGATGCTTTCGCTTAGTACCACCTCCAGGCCCCAGCTCTGCAAAGTCTGGCGGGCAAATTCGACCTCGGCGGTACTGATTTTGCGGGCGGTCGCCGCGATGGCTACGCGCTGGCCGGCTTGCAGAAAAGCAGGGGCAATGGGCGGCATAAAAAGGTAGTGGCAGGCTTCGTGGAATTCTTGCAAAGAAACCATCGCCACCGCGCTAACCTTCTCCCTTCTCTGCTTGGCTGCTTCACAGCGCGTTGTTAGCAGGACGGGCTTTTTGGCTTCTGCTCAGCACGGTAGTACAGAAGGGTTTGATTGACTTTCCAGTCAACTTTAGGCGCTGTATACCTTAGGCTTGATGGGGTGACAGTTAAAAATTAATAAAAATTTGAAAAAAAGGGCTACTTCGTTAGGTCCTTTTTTAATTATATGTAAATTCAATGAAGTTAAGCATTTTAGGTGACGGGTTTCATCAGGATTTTAATAAAGCATTGTGTTTCGTAGCGAAGGCGAAAGGATAGATGAGGTAAAAAATGTAGGTTGATTTTAAACGCAGCCAAGTACTTTAGGCCACTGCTTCCTTAATACTTAGCTCATTTTCAATCAATTCACAGCCTAATGAAAAAACAAGTACTATTGACCTTGCTGCTACTGGTCACGTTATTCCACGCGGTGCTGGCCCAGACGCGGGCCGTATCGGGCAGAGTAACGGACCAAAAAACGGGCGAAGGTCTTCCCGGGGTTACGGTGCTGCTAAAGGGCACTACGAATGGTACTTCTTCCAACGCGGACGGGTCATTTACGCTGACCGTGCCGCAAGTGGGCGGCGCTCTGGTCTTCTCCTCGGTGGGCATGAATACCGTGGAGCATGCTCTTGGTAGCGAAACGCAGTTCAATGTGGGCCTCACGCAAAATTCGCGCGAGCTAAGCGAAGTGGTCGTGACGGCCCTCGGTATCGAGAAAGACAAGCGCACCCTAGGATACGCCACTCAGGAAATTCAAGGCGCCGCCGTAGCAAACAAGTCGGAGCCCAACGTGGTGAATGCGCTGCAAGGCAAGGTGTCGGGCGTAAACATTACGGGGTCCAGCGGCCTGGCGGGCTCATCGACCAACATCAACATTCGGGGTATCACGTCGCTCACCGGCAACAACCAGCCGCTGTTTGTGGTCGATGGTATTCCGATTAGTAACGACACCGACCGCACCAACGGCGGGGCCGCGGGCACGCTCTACGGTGCCCAAACCGCCAACCGAGCCGCCGACATCGACCCCGAAAATATTGCCAACATCAGTATTCTGAAAGGGCCCGCGGCGGCGGCGCTCTACGGGTCGCGCGCTTCGTCGGGCGCTATTCTGATTACGACCAAATCGGGGGCCAACGTGAACCGGAAGCTGGAAGTCGTGGTGAACACTGGCTTCAACTTCCAGACCGTGCTCGGCCTGCCGGCTTTTCAAAACGACTACGGCCAGGGCTCCGGGGGCACCAACACGACTTCGGCTGGGGCCGGCAATATCTTTACCGGCAGCACCACCTCGTGGGGCCCGCGCTTTGGCACTACGCCCACCTACGCCAACGGCCTGTTGCTGGCCAATGGCAGCTTGCTGCCGTACCAGGCGTACCCCAACAACATTCGGGATTTTTATAAAACCGGCACGCTGTGGACCAACGGCTTGCAGCTCGCCGGTAATACTGGCACGTCAAACTTCTCGCTGAATGTCAACAGCACTACGCAGAAGGGTATCACGGAGTCTTCGACGCTCCAACGCACCAATATTCAGCTAGGCGGCGGTACCACGCTCCAGAACAAGATACGCCTGACCGGCTCGGTCAATTTTTCGCAGACCGACCAGCTAGCCCCGCAAACCGGCAACGGGGGCAGCGCCTTCGGTACGCTGGCGGCAGTGCCGCGCAGCTTCGACCTGCAAGGCCAGCCGTATCAGACGGTAACGGGCGCCAACCTATACTTTCCGGGCCTGGATAATCCTAACTACAACCTACTCAATAGCAACACAGCCAGTAGCGTAACGCGGTTTATCAACGTGGCCAGCATAGGCTACGATTTCTTTCCGTGGTTGAGCGTGGTGTACCGCGCCGGGCTCGATACGTACACTGACCGCCGCAAGCAGATTGCGGCCATCAGCTCGGCGCGTAACCCGACGGGTCTTATTTTTCAGGACGAGATTCAATACGCCGAGTTTACCGGCGACCTGCTAATAACGGCCAAGAAGGAAAATATTTTTGTCGATAAGCTGAACGCCACGCTGCTCGTGGGCCAGCAAACCAACCAGCGCAAGCGCAACGAGCAGTACGTGTCGGCGGCTACGCTCTCGCAGCCAGGGTTTTATAATACCATCAACGCAGCCGTATTTACGGGTAGCGGCGAAACCAACTACACGCGCCGCCTGCTCGGCTACTACGCCGACCTGTCGCTGGCTTATAACAACTACCTGTTTTTGGAGGGCACGGCCCGGGTAGACCAGTCCTCGACCCTGCCTACCAGCAACCGCACCTTCCTCTACCCGTCGGTGTCGGCCGGCTTCGTATTCACGGATGCCTTTAATATTGACTCCGATTTTTTCTCGTATGGCAAAATTCGGGGTAACGTCGCGATGGTGGGCCGCGATGCCGACGCGTATGTGCTAGACAGTTACTACATTACGGGTGGCCAGGGTAACAACGTGGCCAACGTGACCTTTCCCTTCAACAACGTGGTAGGTTTCCGGCCCAGCACCATGATTGGCGGCGTCAACAGCCTGAACGTGCTGAAGCCGGAGTTTACGAAGTCGGCCGAAGTGGGCCTGAACCTGGGGTTCTTCAACAACCGACTCACCCTGGACGCCACGTACTTCAAAACCGTCAGCTCCAACCAGATTATTCCCGTGACAATAGCTCCCACCACGGGCTACAGCAGCTTTTACACCAACGCGGGCGAGCTGGACAACAAGGGTATTGAGATACTAGCTACTGCTTCGCCGGTGCGCAGCGCTTCGGGCTTCACCTGGGATATCACGGCCAACTACACGCGTATTCGCAACCTGGTAGTGTCGATTTATCCAGGCGTCACCAGCTCCACCATTCCGGGCAGTTCGTTTATCGGTTCGGTGCCCTCGTACGTGGTGGGCCAACCCTACGGCGTAATTCTGGGCCAGAAGAAGGCTACCGCCCCCGATGGCCAGTACCTGATCAACCCGCGCACCGGCCTGTGGGTAACCGAGCTGAGCTCGCAAGTGACGGCCAACCCCAACGTAGACTGGCAGGGCGGCATCACCAACACCTTGGGCTACAAGGGCCTTACTTTCTCGTTCCTCTTCGATGCCATTGTGGGGGGCGATATCTTGTCGTTCACGCAGGCGGCTTACAAGTCGGCGGGCGTGCTGCAACAAACCGGGGCAGACCGTGACCAGCCGCGGGTTATCCCCGGTGTGATTGCCGTGGCAAACGCCGACGGCAGCACGTCTTACCGGCAAAATAATATTCAGGTTGATGCCCAGAGCTACTGGAGCAACCAAGGCCTGCAAAGCGACCTCAACGTCTACGATGGCACGCACTTTACCCTGCGCGAGGTGTCGTTAGGGTATTCGCTGCCCAAAGACCTGCTCACGCGCACGCCCTTTGGCAGCGCCTCTATTTCGGTGTCGGGCCGCAACCTGTTTTACTACGCCCCCAACGCCAATTTCTTCCCCGAAGTGAATACCCAGGGTGCCGGCAACATTCGCGGCCTCGACCTGCAAGGCGCACCCAGCGTGCGCAGCTACGGCGCCTACCTGCGGTTTACTTTCTAATCTAGCCTTTATCAGGAATCATGAACGTATCGATACCGTTACCGCGCTTGCGCTACGCCGCGCTGGCCCTGGCTGGCTGGGCGGCCGCGAGCTGCTCGCCCAATAAATTTCTGGACGTCAACGTCAGCCCCAATAACCCGACGGTGGTGCAGCCTACCGTGCAGCTGCCAACTATCACCGTGGGCACGGCCTTTGTGGTCGGTAACATGCTGGGCCGCGATGCCGACCTATTCATCCAGCACTACGCCGGCCTTGCCAACCAGCCTTTTACGGAAGATAAGTACGCCATTAGTGGTAATTACGATAACGAGTGGCGCGGCGACCTGTATGGCAACAACCTGAACGGCGCTCAAACGCTCATTGCTAGCACCCAAGGAACTAACCCGGCTTATTCGGGCATTGCCAAGCTGCTCAAGGCGTACAACTTTGCGTTGGCTACCGATATGTGGGGCGATGTGCCCTACTCGCAGGCGCTCCAGGGCCTGGGCAATATTCATCCGGCCTTCGACCGGCAACAGGACATCTACGAAGGCGCTACCGGCATCCAGAGCCTGTTTGACCTGGTGCGCGAGGGGCTGTCCGACCTCGACAAAGCGACGGCGCTGCCCGCTGGGTCAGTGTCGCCGGTGCCGAGCGCGGCCGACGACTTTGTGTATAAAGGCGTGCTCAGCAAGTGGAAGAAGATGGGCAATATGCTGCTGCTGAAATTTGCCAATACTATCAGCAGCAAAGACCCCGCCCTGGCTACGCGGGTCATCAACGAGGTGCTCGCGAAGGGCGCGGCTGGCAGCGCCGCCATCAACGCCAATGCCGACGACTTTGCCGTGCCTTTCGGCGCCGCGCTGGGCAATACGAACCCATTTTACTCGTACAACGTCACGAACCGCCCCAACGACCAGATGGCGAGCACGCGCTTTCTCGACTCGCTGGCGGCCAACAAAGACCCGCGCCTGCCGAAGTACTTTACGACTACGCCCGACAACCCGACGCCCACCGAAAAGACGACGTACGGCAACTTCACGGGCTTCGAAAACGGCAGCAGCGCCACGGCTCCGGTGCGGGCCAATCGTTCGCTTTACACCACCTACGTGCTGGGCGTGGCCGGCGAGGCGCCGGTGCGCCTGCTCACCAATTTTCAGCGGGCCTTTATCCTGGCCGAGTCGGCTCTGCGGCTCAACACGGCGGGCGATGCCAACGCGCTCTACCAGGAAGGCATCCGGCGGTCGATGGAAGAAACCGGGCTTTCTACCACCGAAATAGACGCGTATTTCGCCGCCAACCCGAACATCGTGACGCTACAGGGCACCAATATCCGCAAGCTCAACCAGATAATCACGCAGAAGTGGATAGCCTGGGTGGGCAATGGGTACGAGGCCTGGAACGACTACCGGCGCACGGGCTTCCCGCGCCTGCAACCTGCTCTCAACGTGTCGTTTACCCCCAACATCCCGCAACGGCTGCTGTATCCGCCTTCCGAAGTAGCCGCCAACGGCGACAACATACCGAAAGTAGTTATCAGCGACAAAGTGTGGTGGGCCAACTAGCCGCCAGATTTCTTACTCCTATCGCCAGCCATCATGAAAAAGACCGCTATTCAACTTTTTTTGCTCCTGCTTACCGTTGGCTTTTCAGCTTGTAAAAAGGATTACGGTAACAAGCTAGGCCCGCTGCAAGACAGCGTGGCAGCCATTCCGGTTACCGTCACCAACCAGGTGTATTTCGAGCGGTTTCCCGTCGTGACTACTACCGTGGGCACCGGCACCAATGCCAACGGCACGTTCAGTATTGATTTCAGTATTCCGGCTGATAAAGGCAAGATAAAGGAAATTACGAAGGTAGCCACCGGCAACAGCGGCGTCGAATACCTGCAAGATGCGCGCTACCCCAACTACCTGACTACGGCCGTGGCGGGCAACGGTACCAATACCATCACCTTCAGCTCAGACCTGAACGCGGTGCGCAACTACGTGACGCGGCTCACCGCCGTGTTCGCTACGCTGCCCGCCTCGGCCACCAAAACGGCCGCCTTCGCCTTTACCGGCACTTCGACCGGGGGCGCCGGCACACTTACGCCCAATGCCAACCCGCAAACGCCCAATCAGCTACGCTTTTTCTTTCTTATTACCCTGGAAGATGGCACGCAGCTGATTACGACCGAAGTAGACGTGCGCCTTCTGTAACGGATTGTCGGCTAGTAGATTACCTAAAAATCCCTGGCAACTTGCCAGGGATTTTTAGGTAATGCTACACCTGAGCAAGGCGTGATTAAATCGGAAAAGCGTACGCTGAATAACTACAACCCCCAGCCGGCTACGCGCTACTCGGCCAGGGCGGCAGCGTAAAAAACTTCCAGCGCCTGGGTGATTTTGACGGTTTCGAGCAAAAAGCCATCGTGGCCGTAGCTCGAATCCAGTTCGCCATACGTGGCACCCGCGATGCCCTCGGCAAGCTGGCGCTGCTCGACCAGTGGAAATAATACGTCAGACGTGATGCCCAGCACCAGCGTGCGGGCCCGAATGCTGGCCAGTGCCGCGGCTACGCCCCCGCGGCCGCGGCCCAGGTGGTGCGAGTCCATGGTGCGGGTGAGGGCCACGTAGCTGTAGGCATCGAAGCGCGCTACGAGCTTATTGCCTTGGTAGCGCTGGTAACTGCTGGCTCGAAAATCATTCAGGCGATCGTCAAAGTCGGTTTGGGTGTTGCCATAGGCCTCGTAGCCGCGGTAGCTGAGTAGGGCCACGGCGCGGGCCGCCGCTAGGCCGGCATCACCGCCGCCGGGCCGGCCTTCTTGGTAAGTGCTATCGGCCTCGATGGCAAGCCGTTGGGCTTCGTTGAAGGCGATGCCCCAGGCTGAGTGCCGGGCGCTGGTAGCAATAACTACCAAGTGGCCAAAGACTTCGGGCTGGCTCACGGCCCACTCTAAGGCCTGCTGCCCGCCCAGCGAGCCGCCGATGAGGGTATGTACGTAGCTCAGCCCCAGTTCTTGCCGCAGCGCCTCGTGGGCTGCCACCACATCGCGCACGGTCAGGAGCGGAAACTCCTGGTATCGGCCGAGGCCAGTAGCCGGGTCGATATCGAGCGGGCAAGTGCTGCCGTAGCACGAGCCCAGCATGTTGGCACACACGATAAACCAGTCGGCCGGATCAAAGAAATGGCCTTCCCCAAACAGCCCCGGCCACCAGTCCGGCACGTCGGCATTGGCCGTGAGGGCGTGGCACACCCACACCACGTTGTCGCGGGCGGCATTGAGCTGGCCCCAGGTGCGGTACGCCACGCGGGCCCCGGCTAGGGTATCGCCGCTTTCCAACGGAAAAGGGTCGGGCAAAACAAAAATGTGCTGGTTAGGCATAAGAAATTATAGAATGACTGGTAGCAGGTAGCGCCCAGCGCCCAGACGATACCATCCGAGCACTGGGCGCTAAGCTTATACGTACGAACCACCAACTACTACACCTCCAGTGGCTGCGCGTGCTTGGGCTGTGGGTCGGGGATGCTTTCGTCGGTAGTGGCGTCTTGCGGGGCGGCCGTGCTGGCCGCCTCCAGTGCCTGCTTCAAGTCGGCCAGGATGTCGTCGATGTGCTCGATGCCCACCGACAGGCGTAACAGCGTAGGCGTCACGCCCGAGGCCAGCTGCTCCTGCTCGCTCAGCTGCTGGTGCGTAGTCGCCGAGGGCTGAATGATAAGCGTTTTAGCATCGCCCACGTTAGCCAAGTGGCTGATGAGTTTAAGGTTGTCGATAACGGCCGTGGCCGTGTCCTTGCTGCCGTGCAGCGTAAACGACAGCACGCCCCCAAAGCCGCGGGTGAGGTACTTGGCGGCATTCTGGTGGTGCGGGCTGCTGGCTAGCCCGGGGTAGTTGACCGTGCCCACCTGGGGCTGCTGCTCGAGCCACTGGGCCACTTTGAGCGCATTTTCGACAGTGCGCTCCACCCGTAGGCTCAGGGTTTCGAGGCCTTGCAACAGCAGGAAGGAGTTGAACGGGCTGATGGCCGGGCCAAAGTCGCGCAGGCCCTCTACCCGGGCGCGAATGATGAAGGCGATGTTGCCAAAAGACCCATTTTTACCAAATACATCGTTGAAAACCAGGCCGTGGTAGCCCTCACTGGGCTCGGTGAACTGCGGGTATTTACCGTTGCCGAAGTCGTAGGTGCCGCCATCCACTATCACGCCGCCGACGCTGGTGCCGTGGCCGCCAATCCACTTCGTGGCCGACTCGACCACGATGTTGGCGCCGTGCTTCAGGGGCTGAAACAAGTAGCCGCCCGCGCCGAACGTATTGTCTACCACCAGCGGAATATCGTGCTTCTGGGCTACCGCCGCCACGCGCTCAAAATCGGGCACGCTAAAGCTAGGGTTGCCAATGGTTTCGAGGTAGATAGCGCGGGTGTTCTCATCAATCAGCGCTTCGATGCTGTCGGCATCGTCGCCCTGGGCAAAGCGTGCTTCAATGCCTAAGCGCTTGAAAGCCACCTTAAACTGGTTGTACGTGCCGCCGTAGAGGTACGAGCTGCTCACGATGTTGTCGCCCTGCTTGAGGATATTATTCAGGGCAATAAACTGCGCGGCCTGGCCCGAACCCACGGCGAGCGCCGCCACACCGCCTTCGAGCGCCGCAATGCGCTGCTCGAATACGTCGGTGGTAGGGTTCATCAGGCGGGTATAAATATTGCCAAACTCTTTTAGGGCAAATAGATTAGCGCCGTGCTCCGCGCTCTTGAATACGTAGCTGGTCGTCTGGTGAATGGGCACCGCCCGCGAGCCAGTAGTGGGGTCAGGCTGCTGCCCGGCGTGCAGCTGAAGGGTTTCGAAGTGCAGGTCTTGGGTGGCCATAAGGCTAAAAATCTAGGAATGAAGAGGAAAAACGAAAGAAATTGAGGCAGCTGGCTCCTGCTGAAAAGCGCCTTCAATAAAGGCTCATCAGGATAGCTTGCTTCTTTGGGCTGCGCAGCTAGCTTAACTGGCACTCCCTAGTGCAGCGCCTGAAGATGTTATTGGTGGCTTAAGCTCTGCTGCGGGTAGCATACTAGCCTGAGGACAATAGTCGTTCGCTAGCGCCCACAAAACAGTAGTAAAGGGGGATAAGCTGAATAGTATGTTTAGCAACAACAGCTTGCGCAACAGTACACTCGCTCCGGGCGGCCTGCGGGCGCAGTCGAGGCTGTTGCTACCTGTCGAAACAAATAAACCCCTGCCAACACCGCGTGCCTGGGAGCGGTAAAGGAGGAGAGAAAAAGAAAGGCGGGAAACGCAGAAGTTGCCATGGCACTCGATTTATAGACCCCTGGCGCGCTGGCTAGCAGCACGAGGGTAGGAATTGGCACCTTTCACTAGTCTGAAGGTTGCCAGCGGGTCAGGGAGCCTAATCTCTCGCCGCTTCTGTATAAAACTGAAACTAACTACCCTGCCGATGCGGGGAGTACCAGGTTGGTGCGGGCAAAGATAGGTACGGCTTTTAGCCAGGCAAGTTTTGGCCTGAAAAACTGGGTATGCGCTGGCAACTGCTACTTGCGGGCCAGCGACAGCTACCAAACAAAAAGGCCACCCCAAGTCTGGAGTGGCTTTTCTCACCTTTTTTCTGCAAAAAGTACCTAGTTACTAGGTAGGGTTAACACCTGACCTACTTCAATGTGGTCGGGGTTACTGCCAATGATGGCCTTATTGGCCTCGTATATCTGGTGCCACTTGGCAGCGTCGCCGTAGTGGTTTTTAGCAATTTTGGACAATGAATCGCCGCTTACAACGGTGTAGGACTCGCCAGTAGTAGCGGACTTATCACTGTTGCCGAAAAAATCGGTGCCGCCACCAGCAACCGGCTGGGCCGGTGCAACGGGCTTTTTGTCGCCTTCGTTAGTTAAGAAATCAAGTAAGCCCATGACTGCAAGGGGTTTGTAGTGAAACAAAACACATTATGGCTTGTGGGCCAACAAACTAACTAGTGTGGGTGCTGCCCACACCATAGGTTGTTTGTGCGGCTTCTTACGACGGCTTAGCGCAAAAGTTGTGTTGGATAACCAAAAAAAACCAGGTGCGTAAGCACAGCCGCGTTCAATCTTAACGCAAGCGCACTCACTGTTCCTTACTCCTTTCACTCATGAATAAATTTTCTCCGGCGCTTCGCCCTTATCTCACCTCGCTGCTCTACGTGTTGGCTCTCGTATTTGTGACTGCGGCGTGCGGCAACGATAAAGGCAAGGTAGAAAGCGTAAATATGCTTTACGGCACGAACGGTAAAGTATGGAAAACTGCCAAAGAAACCGACGCCGCCGGCGACAAGGTAAAGCAAACCGACGCCCAGCAGGAAGAAACTCTGCATGTGTTCTCGAACAACACCTATACCATGACTGGCGTGGCCGGGGCAGTACAAGGTAAGTTCGCATTTGACCAAGGCGCTAAGACTTTGACGTTGACGCCTGATGCCGCCGGCACTGCTAACACGTTTAACGTGGAGACGCTGACCGACAAGAAGCTGACCCTAGTAGGTACCAGCGGGGCCAAGCTGATGCTGGAAGCTGAATAACCGATTGACTGTCCGGGCCTAGTCCCATTCGAAAGCCTCGTACCTGGTTGGTGCGGGGCTTTTTTAGGATCAGCCGCGCGGCGACTATGCCAAAAATTGCGTCCTTGCGTTGTTAGTAGTAAAAAGAGTAGGGTCATTGCACCAAACGCATAGTTAGCGAATTTTGGGGGATGGACTATGCTGAATTTTTTGAGGAAGTAACGGATTACCGGGTGTCAGGCCGCTGCCTGCATGAATTAAGCGACATTCT
>Ga0160429_1000503_pt1 | contig 34573 bp, 36 predicted proteins | sample SolpanmetagenomR_FD_108199 | JGI IMG/M metagenome (GOLD analysis project Ga0160429, IMG submission 108199) | Solar panel surface microbial communities from Lawrence Berkeley National Laboratory, California, USA - R | ecosystem: Engineered > Built environment > Solar panel > Unclassified ... | reverse complement strand
TTTCTGTGCAGCACCAGTCACACCCAGATCTCCCATCTAGCTTGACTCAGCACGCACAGGACATGAAGAAAAGCGCTCAAAGTACATGACATTTCCCAGAACCGACCCAGCAACCCCGACATCTACGAAGAAGGAGCAACAAGGTCTTTCTTGAGCGTCCCGAGGAACTGCCTCTTCTCGGCGAATGTCTGGTAAGCTCCGTGACCGAACTTGGAGGAGGTATCGATCCACTTAAGGTCGACCTTCTCGAGGGCCTTGCGGGAGGTGTGGATGTACATGGACTTGCGGAGGGTGATGACTCTCTTCTTGACACCAGGGACGGCACCCTTGAGGAGGAGGAAGTCGTTGTTGACAGAACCATAACGGACGAAGCCACCCATACTAAAGATATTGTTAGAAGATGTTACACGAGAATACATGCATACGAGAAACTTACGGTGTAATGGTCTTCTTGCTGACGTCGAATTCTGTTGAGGCGTTACCCTCGTCGTCGGCCTTTCCGATACGGTACACCTTGAGGTTGCACTGTGTACGGTGGTGGTAACCCATTTGACCAGCACGGGCAACAGTCCATTGCACGTGGGAAGGATGCCATGCACCAATACAAGCAATCTTGCGGAGACCCTTGTGCGTCTTGCGAGGCAACTTCTTGGTACCCCATCTGCTGGTGACACCCTGGTAACCGTGACCCTTGGTGACGGCAATGGCATCAATCATCTCGTCCTTCTCGAAAACAGAGCCAATCTCGACAGGCTTCTCGAAGAGACCCTTGGAGAAGTCGACCTTGTCAGCGATAGAGCCACCGTTGACCTGGATCTCCATAAGGTGAGCCTTCTTTTGCTTGAGTGGCGTCTTAGAGATTTGTGTGTGTGCGAGAACGCGGACGACTGTGCAGTACTTCTTGATGCGCTCGAGTTCGCGGGTGACTGATGCGCCAGAGTTCTCGGAGTGCTTCTTGGGGTATTTTGTGAACGCCTTCTTCTTTGACTTGTACCAGTTCTTGTAGAATCTGCGCTTGATCTCGTCGCTCAAGTGCTCAGCCCAGACGGTGGTCAGAGAACGGAGACCACGAGGAGTCTCAATGTAGCCGACAACACCAATGACAACCATCTAGAAAAAAGTATGAGTCTTGCTACCCTTCATTCATTTTTGCTTTTTCCCCAATATAACTCACGGGAGGAGTCTCAACAACTGTGCAAGCCTCAACAACTTCCTTCTTGTGCATCTTCGCACCAGGACGGTCTAGGTCACGGACGATGGTGGTCATGCCAGCCTTGTAACCCATGGCCGCTGTGAGGTGAACAGGCTTCTTGGAGTCATCCTTGGGGAAACTGTTGCGCAACAGTCAGTCTCTTTTGCTGTCCGTTTTTATTCCTTTGCAGGATCTGCTGACCTCTTGACCTTTCCTCGGTGACGGGCGGCACGCTTTCTGGGCAAGTATGCCAATGAGCCGTGGCGGGGCGCTTCGAACTTCCTGCGATACAGAGTCAATGACTGCGAAGGGTGCGAGCGAGTGAGAAGATGCGAACCTGTGGGACATGCTGCTTCGTTAGTATAGAGATGAAGACAGAAAGCAAAGATTCAACGACAGCAAGGTCATCTTTCCAACTCAAATTTCCCAGGTGCGGTGCGTGTGGGGTCGTCCATATTGGGAAGTTGTGAAAAAGGGGTAAGAATTCTCTCTTTTCCTCAAGAACGACTCAACGACTCAACCGGATCACAAGCTCAGCTCAGCTCTTTCATGTGCCTTCACAAGCCAGTCCATTATCGCGACTTTGATCGTCATTCCTTTCGCTGACCGAGTGTCGACCTTGATCTTGTTGGTTAGCCACACCACTGTGGTGGTCGCCACCCGGCGTACGGTGGTCGCATAAGGCACGACAGTGCGACACAGGAAGTTGCACGTCGCTATCTATACACGCGCCCGCAATCAGACTCGTCGCGTGTATTACTGAAGCGTGCGAGTGGGAAGATTTCGGGACGACCTTGTTGTTGGCGAAAGAACCATCCAGCCATCCACAAGTCTCCTGAGGTCGACAGCAAATCATGAGCTCTACTCAGCAGCAACGCGCAGCTGGAGCGCCAACCAACTGTCAGTCATTACGACCAAAAGCTGCTATCATCATGATAACTGACTGTATCTGTAGATGATAGCAAACCTCCTAACGGCAATGAGACTTCAGTGTCTGCACGCACAAACGCCGCCACATACACTCCTTCCGGTCCTCCGCTGCTTGACAATGACGAGGCGAACACGCTCCAAAACTTCTTCGATAATCCCAACAACCTCGACCCAGCATTTGCACCTGCACAAAACGCCAACTTCCAAGGTGATGCAGGAAGTTATACAGATAACAGCTCCGGGGTTGATTGGCTGAGGAACATGGTCGCTCAGCAAGCGAAGCTGCACAATGATATCCGACCTGGATCGCAACAACAACAACAGCAGCAGCAGCAGCAACAAACAAATTTACGACAGCAACGAAACAATTATGGTGCTTCTACAGTGCCACAAGCGAACATGACAACGGCATCTGCAGATGATTATGCCGCTGCACAACTACTCATAGGCAATCAGGAAGGACGATACAATACCGCTCTTCCTTATGACATTTCACAGCTGAATGGATATAACTATCCGGACGTAGGACAAAACAACAACGCGAGCCCATACAATTTCAATGGCACTCCCTATGGCCAACCTCAACAACGATATCCTGACGGTTCTACTCGTGGCCTGAACTTTGGCACTGACGGCACGAGCTTTCGTGGCAGCTATCCGACAACTGCACTCGGAGAATCAGAGGAAACTGCTCTGCAACAACTGAGTGCTCTGGCTGAACAACACAATGCCGCAATTGAAGCTCAGACATTGAAGCGTGACCGAGGCGAAGACGATAGCGACCTCAAAGACGACGAGGAAGGCGTAAGTGGCTCACGCAAGCGACCTCGAGGTAATGAGGACAATCCAGAGTTTGATCCAGCAAACAGTACAGGCCGGCGACAACCAGCAAAAAGCTCTACCCCTGTTAACCGCAGGAAATCTCCCAGCTTAGGAGATGGTGGCAAATCGGCTCGGGAGAATCTATCGGAAGAGCAGAAACGAAACAACCATATACATTCTGAGCAGAAGAGGAGGAACTTGATCAGACGTGGCTTCGACGACCTGAACAAGCTCGTACCCGAACTGAGAGTGGGAGGTTTCAGCAAGAGCAATGCTCTGAGTGAGACGACAAAGTTTGTCAAGAAGTTGATGGAGGAGAATGAGGAGCTCAAGGTCCACGTCAAGGCCTTTGACAATGGCTAAAGTTGGGTAGGTTGGTTCGAAGATGACAGGCAAGGAAGGATGGTGTAGAGAGGCGTCCTGGGAATACCACTTTTGCTGTACTCGTGCTACCAAGCATGCACACTTGTAGAATATAATTGCTTAGACATGTCCTTCTATTACCATAATTCAGACTCGTACATGGACCTTGTTTGTTCTTTGCTCTTCTTTCGCCTGCGTAACAATAGCAAGTTGGTTCGGGAAGATTCGGGACTGCCAAGATATCCACATTTGGTCCGTCCAATGAGGCAATCCCAGATGCCAATTCTAAAACTTATTTTCCCGGTTCTGTCTCCATCTTCAATATCATCTCAACACCGAAGCAACAAGACATTTCTCTCTTCTATTCACTTATCAACTACACTTCATCCTAACTCTACACACTCTTTATCAACAACAACCTATACTCAGCAATAATGTCTTTCTCCGATGGTAAGCACAATCATCGTCATCGCCATCGTCCAAGTCTTTTCGTTACTGGAGCTCAATCAGGAGTCGGCGGCAAGGTCCTGTGGCAAAGAGCTCAAGGTGGCGTTCCAGTCGCAACATTGCCCTGAAGAGCATGACAATGTATTTGCCAAGCAGCATCTTGCCATGGTCTTTGCGACCTCTTGTTGATTCTCTACGAACGTCACAAGCAATACGCCACATTTGCTCGCCTCAAGACTTGGACTGGGACTATCAACATGCTTCATTGGACATGGACTTGCTAACACATACTCCAGGTGATGTCAAGAAGGGAGCTGGTCTCTTCAAGGTATGCGATATCCTCTAAACCTCGCATCCGGGGCTGCCGCTGCCCTTTCCACTCGAACGCTCCATGGGCACAATCGCAATGAAAACAGACCCCAAGAACGTACTCTGACCATCGCTATCAACAGACCCGCTGCGCGCAGTGCCACAACCTGAAGGAGGGTGAGGGCAACAAGGTCGGCCCCAACTTGCACGGTCTTTTCGGTCGCAAGACTGGTCAGGTCGAGGGTTTCAGCTACACCGATGCCAACAAGAACAAGGCCATCACCTGGGATGAGAACACTCTGGTATGTTGTTATCACATATCTCCGCTGCAGCTCTCACTGCATGCAATCCGGACGACGGACGGTGACTAACACTGCTTCTAGTTTGAGTACCTCGAGAACCCCAAGAAGTACATTCCCGGTACCAAGATGGCCTTCGGTGGTCTCAAGAAGGCCAAGGACCGAAACGATTTGATCACCTTCTTGCGTGAAGAGACCAAGTAGACGATTTCGCCACCACATCCACCGACCTATACCCCATTATATAACCTCAACGAGAAAAGTCGACTTCGCCACATGGTCGACTGAATCGTCTCGAAACTCCTTATTGACTCTCCTCTTCTACTACAACAACAAACAACCACATAGACTAAAATTCTAGACTCAATCTTGTATTGTACTTTCTAGCACTGCTAGTTCTTGCAGTGCCTCTGACCAAAAAGCTTTTGTTAGACGGCCGCGGGTATAGAGGCGGGCAGTGTAATGGTATTTTCGTTGCGTCATTGTTTTGGTCTTGACCTTCGCTCGTCCATGATATGAGAAATATTGTGCTTTATCTTGGTCCGTGCTCGCCTCGCTTGACTCTTGGTGCCTTTTTGGGTTAATATACTGTCATGGATTTCGCGGCCTTATGGCCTCGCTCTCTTTATTTTGTTGCCTGTTCATTCTACTGTGCTGTGTACTCTGTTATAATACCGCATATTATACACTACTTGGACTGAATAACCTATACTTCGTATGAATCTCTGTGAACCCAAACCTCATGCCATTGCCTAGACCTAGATACCCTGCGGTGCCTGACTGTGCTCGCTTTAAAGTACCATTGAAATCAATCTCGATGAGGTCAGGTTAGTTATTATTATAAATTAATTTTAGGGTGGTTAGCTCTACACTTCTGTGATACATGCGAGAAGCAATCTCAATCCCAAGTCTGAGTTCGTTCTACCACCACCTCCTGCTCCTCCTCCTCCTCGTCCAGCTTTGCGATCCCATGATATTACAAGTACAAGCTTTTGTAGCTGAGTGGTCTGCCAGCTCTGATTGCTGAAATGACAGATTTTGCACGAGTTAAGCGATTACGTCGTCGTCTTCTCCTTCTCTTTCTCCTTCTCTTTCTCCTTCTCCCTCTCCCTTTCTTTCTCTCTAGCCTTCTCTTTCTCCCTCTTCTGCCTATCCTCATGTTCCCTCTTCCTCATCTCTGCCTTACTCAGCTGCGCCACAAAAGTCAATGGATTCAGAACCTCGACATGGCCCCACTTCTGCACCCAATTCTTCATCGTCTTATTATTAGCTAGCGACACAATGACAAAGCTCTTGTATCTTTGCACATTTCTCAGCGCCCATAAAGCAAACCACTCTGCCATTTCTTCCTCTGCTTCCTCCTTTGATTGCTCATATCTGGCGTCGTATTCGGGGTTTTCGAAGCCCGGCTCAAAGTAGACAGGGGATTGTGACGTTGGACGTTCGGGCATGGGCCATGTTGTCAGGTTGATGGGGGATGAGTGCAGGAGGGTGGCAAGGAGAGCATAGGTTTCTGAATGTGGCTCGTCGGGCTCCTCGAGGGCAAGCTTTTGCAGCCAACGGAGTAGATCAGGGCGGCCGAGGACGCAATTGGCGGTAGGAGCTTCGCGGAGGCGGGGGTGAAGTTCTTTCACGACTGCGTAGGCCATTTGTGGTTGATCGGCGAGGACCTGGTGAGTTAGCTGGAGATACTGGGAAAAGGTCACTCGGTGAAGATTGAGACATACACGGTCCATGATAAAAACAGCCTTGCCATGAGGGAATAATCTGACGAAAGGCTTGTTGTTGAGGTCGAAAGTCGGGAGTGTGTTATTGAGAGACGCCTCGCCAAAACTGAAGAATCTGAAAGATGGCTTGTTGACGATAGCAGCTAAGTTCGGGATTCGGTGGAAGTCGTCAAATGATGGGTGTACCTACGACTGAGTGAGTGGACTGGTAGCATATTAGATCCTTCTCAAAAACTTACAATGACTGTGCCACTATCGCACTTAGTCGTAAATTGAACCCATGACCCGGCCTCACTGTTTAGGTATACAGTCGCACCTGCTTTGTGTAAGCTCGTCATCATTGCTTCTATCTCCTCTGCGTAGTTAGAATGGAACAGTAAGAACACAGATCGTTCGCGAGAATTTGCATGAAAGAGTCGATCATGATCCAACACAATCTCCGAAGACAGTTCTTGCTCTAATTGAGCAGCATCGGTCGTCTGTGGAGGACCTTTCGTCTCTGGTAGTGGCTGTATAGGAGGCATGACGACAAACTGAAGCTTAACACCAGGTCCTGCTTTTGGTAGTCTCAAGAAGTCCCAAGATTGTTGTCCCGTAGGAAATATCAGCATACTGAATTCTGAATCAAGAACCATACAACCGCCAGAATGCGATCGGAGTGTTTGAAAAAGCCTCTCGATCTCGGAATCGTCGATATCCTCGGACACGATCTGACCAGAAGCATATATCTCCTGCTTATTCAGATCCATATATTGACGCATCATTTCCGCAATACACAAGCTGATGTCGAGAGCTAGCGGGGGGCCTTGCGATGCTGCTCCTGCTCGTTCTAGAAAGGTCGGCTTGGTGGCTTCATCTGCGAACTCCAACAAGACACCAAATTCCTTTACCTGGTCGTGCAATTGTTTCATACGGAGCGTGGCCGGCATAGCATGCATTGTATCACGAGTTGCACGACCGCGGATCTGGTGACAATAGGTTAGCTACAAATCGACAAGGTGTTGCAGTGAGAACACGATAAGAGCGAGAGCGGATGATGTTGTGAAGGTTCGTCTTTCGTGAATTTACAGCTGACTCGAGGACTATCATTGGTAGGCTTCGATTTCTTTGACTACTTACTTTGAACTCACTTGGAGCTAATGCTGCCTTCTGCTGAAATAGAAGATTGATGATCGTTCTGATCGGCTCGTTGTCATCATCTTCTCTACCAAGTCGTGCTCTAGGTGGTGGAGAACGCGGTTCTTCTACTGGAGAATGTATATCTCCAAGCTCGGCACTTTCGAGTGTCCTCCTATCAGGTCGTAGCGATTTGTTTCTTAGATGTGGAGCGTCTTGATATGGAATGAGCTTTCCAACTCCTCTCGCAATATCTTTGGGATGTGGAGCCACAAACGACATTTCCTCGTGAACGTGTGCACATATTTTGTCGGACATTCGACATGGTGGGTCATTGAAAAACCAGAACCAGCAGGTGGGAGGACCATCCAGCTCCTCGACGTCCTTTACATTGTCCTGCCGCAGCCTAATAGGTGGACGGTTTTTCTGCGACATATATCTTGTAAGCCCATGAACAAATTTGCATTTCTCGGCGCTCTTAGAGCATGATGCATAGAACCAGAACCAGCACGTAATTTGTGATGGGAGTATCTTGTTATCTGGCGGAGCGACCTCGCCAGTATGATAGTGCTCCAAATAACAGTCTCTCCCATGATTACAAGAGCCTCTTGTTGCCCAATGGTAACAGGTGAACAATTTACCTAGTTCATTTTCATTGGTATCGAGCATTGATGTTGCTGATGCCTCTATATTTGCAGGTGTAGATATTCGCATGGCTTTAAATGCATCATTCTCTTCTTCAAGAGCTTGTTTTGCAGCGAGCTTAGTCGGTTCTGGCCCAGGCTGGTTGATCGCAGCGCTGCTGGCTGGGGTGGTGGTAGGTAATATAGCAGGCTCATTCATGGACGATGCAGTAGCAGCTTCTTTCACGATTGTTGTCCTCGCAATAGGCAGACCAGTCTGCAGACTGATGAGCTGTAATTGATCCATCGAAGGTGTAGGCTCTTCTCGCATCTTTTTGAATACAGCATGCTGATGTGACAGGCTCTTGAATTTGGCCAATGGCTCACTAACTTTTCTTTGTTTTTTTGGGACAGGCGCGAAGATATTGGTCGCTGGTCTTGACCCTGCTATATAGTGTTAGCATATTCAACTACTTGTTCCCGTATGTTGTTGGGGTTGAACAGATAATTTCGCCTCGAACAAGTGGCGATTACACCTGGTGAAGCGTAAGCTAGGTGGAAGGAAGAGTCATACCTGCTTGAGCAACAGGTTTCGGTTTTGATTGTTTTGGACCACCTACCATGCGGGCAACCGGCGCAGCGGGGATCGTGGTTGTAGCCTCTGGCGCTGGTTTACTTGTAGCAGTCTTGCTAGCAGGTTTCTGAAGGTTAGCGAAAAAGCTATTCGCTTTGGGTACTGTAGGCTTAGTGAGAGTCTTCGTCTTTGGAGTCGATGAGACAAGCCGTGTTGTCGGTGCAGATGTGTTTGTGCCAGACTTCTTGCTGACCGCGATGCCCTTTTTCCTTTGGAGAGCTTTGGTTTGTTCCTCATCACGTTCGATTTCCGAATTGGTGCGTCTTCTTCGTTTGAGCGGCGGCTCATGCTGGGTATGTTTACGACTGCTGTCGACGCTAGGCCTTCTCGTGCTGACTGGACTGCCGGCGCTGCTTGGACTGTGGGCGAAGGGCATTCTTCCTCTGGAGGTTGGAGGTCTCATCGTGCCCTTATATGGTGCCGGTTCATCTCTCACTCTCAGAGCGCCCACACGAGCAGTTGGCTTATCAGAGTTGAATACTCCATCGTCAGATGAATCGTCCAATTCAATAGGCCCAGATTCGGAGCTAAGCGTAGCATGACCACGTGCAGCTTGAGCGGTTCCTCTGTCATCTGTCGACTCCTCCTCATCATCTGCATCATCTTCTGCGTCGTAATTTACTTGATCGAGCTTAAGCTTTTTCCTCTTCTTGTTGCGTTTCTCGTGACGACGTTCCTTTGCGTGCTCAATGGCGTCAAGATATCGTTGATATGCACCCAGATCAAACTCGTCTCTATGCCCTCGCACTTCCCGCATGCGGTTCTCCTGCCATGCAAAGAAAACAGTCTCCGCATCACCTACAAAGTCTGCACGCTTCTGCCAAGTTGCTTTGGCTTTTGAATAGCCAGTCCACTTAACAAGATATTTCCGGACGCGCGTTGTGTTGCCATCAGTGTCGGACTCGTCGGTATCTGCTTCTGCAAGGATGTAGTCGAGTGGCCAGGAAGCGTCTTCGTCATATTGACTGTCTTCGGTGTCATTGAGCGTGATGGCGTCTGTGTCTTCTGATTCGAGGTCATAGGTCGACTCCTCACGCTGGGCCACATCCTCCTCTTCCACGACACCTTGTGCCATTTTGTCTTCAGCCCACTGAATCACCTCTGAAGCTAGATACAAGGGCAGCAGAAGCTCGTCTGTAAGTGAATGTGAACGTGCATAAATGTTACTCGAGACAGCCGACGTCCCACAAACAAGACATGTACAAGATCAAAGAGTCCGCACCGCCTACCGAGCCCTTGTAGCCAGCGAAAGCTTCGCCTTGTCACATAAACAAAAAAAGGAAGCTGCGACGCGAGTGAAACACAAACCAAGAGCGTTTGAGACTAGGTCACGTGAATATAAGCACAGACCATCTAGTACCCCACATCGCCAGACGACCTCAGGCGCAGCAAGGGTTAGATACACGAGGACAAGGAGAAGTCTTCCAACTCCATCGTCTACATCGCTTTTCGCAATCGAAATACTCCCCTTCGTCGCCTGACTATCCGACGCGTCGCTTGAGCTCGCTTATCGCACTTACTTCCACCTTCCCTCAGTCATCTTACAGCACATCTAGCATCATGGCCAACGACGAGTACGATGTATGTCCTACCTTTGCGTCTTATCAAGCTCATAATACTGACTCCACGCGCGCCTAGTTCCTCTTCAAGGGTATGTTTCACCTACTCCAGCGCCAAGTCAAGCTTCGCACCCCTCCCCTCGCACCACAACCCCACTAACATCACCTCCTTGCCATCAACAGTCGTCCTCATCGGAGACTCGGGCGTCGGAAAGTCCAACCTTCTCTCTCGGTTCACCCGCAATGAATTCAACCTCGACTCCAAGTCCACCATCGGCGTCGAGTTCGCCACCCGCTCCATCCAAGTCGACTCTAAGACAATCAAAGCTCAAATCTGGGATACCGCGGGTCAAGAACGCTACCGCGCCATCACTTCCGCCTACTACCGTGGTGCTGTGGGCGCTCTTCTTGTGTACGACATCAGCAAGCACCAGACATACGAGAACGTGACGAGGTGGTTGAAGGAGTTGAGAGATCATGCGGACAGCAATATTGTGATTATGTTGGTGGGAAACAAGAGCGATTTGAAGCATCTGAGGGCGGTGCCGACGGAGGAGGCGAAGCAGTTTGCGAGCGAGAACAACTTGAGCTTCATTGAGACGTCAGCATTGGATGCGAGTAATGTTGAGTTGGCGTTTCAGAACATTTTGTCTGGTATGTTTGGACTATACCTTCTAACAGTACCGAGGTCGTGGGATCGGGCTGACACTCTCCTTCACAGAAATTTACCGCATCGTCTCCAGCAAAGCACTCGACCAAGGTGAGATCCAGAACCCCATCGGTCAAGGCAACCGCGTAGGAATCAGTCTATCAGAGTCTGCGAGCACCGAGAAGAAGGCTGGAGGGTGTTGCTAGATTAATTGATCCTTGATCCTAGACCTCCCCTACGCTCGTTGGAGAGATTTTGATGCAGGTTATGAGATGAAGGGATGGGCGGATAGAACTGGTTGAGCGCTTTGCGTTACGGTAGCGAATGTCACGTCACGTTGAGGTACAATCACGTCCTTGTTCATGATAGGATTATTACGTGGATGATGGAGCTGGGTTTTGGGAGCTGGTCAATTGAAATGGTTTGCAAAGTTGTATATTGTATGTCCAATGGCTTTAGGCGTATGAATGAGATATGATTTCACTGAACGCTCAGAAATCCCTCGAACGAGCAGAAGAACGTAAAAGACAATGGTGTCAGGACAAGATGACAATAAGAACAAAACTCCATTTGATATTCCGCACACCCATCTTGCAACCATAGATAACGCCTTCCGTCTGATCCCGCCCATGTTGTTCGTTTGTCAGCAGACGTCATCAGGCAGTCAGCTGGTCGTGACATAGAAACGCTTATAAAACTCATAAGGAAAATCAATAACCAACACACGTTGTAAGACAAAGCCGTAAGTCCCACAATCGCGTGCACACCGACTTGATAATCCTGTCCCTGGTCCAGAACGAATCTCCGAGTCTGCACGCTCTACCTACAGTTTCAATCTGAGCCTTGGCTGGCCAGCTTCAGCACTCCTCGAATCTTATTCAAGCATCCACCTTAGCGCCCTTCTTCTTTTGCTCCACCTTCAACAATAGTGCCCTGTTAATGTGCGGCAAGACACCTCCGAATGCGATTGTTGCTCTGATCAAGCTATCCAGTTCATCATCACCACGGATGGCCAGTTGCAAGTGACGGGGCGTAATACGCTTGACCTTGAGATCTTTGGCGGCGTTTCCAGCAAGTTCGAGGACCTCGGCGGTAAGGTATTCAAGGACGGCAGTGACGTAGACGGCGGCTTTGGTGCCAACGCGCATCTTGTTTTGCGATGATGTCTTTAGGAGACGCTTGATACGTCCGCAGGGAAACTGCAGCGGAAGCAGTGTTAGTAGGCATGTATCTTTTAAGACGCGTCGTCGCAAGGTAGCATAGTATTGAGACGCGTTAATGTTTGGGCGATGACCGTATAGCGCGAAACTACAGTCAGTCCAATAGCGACTTGCTATGTGCTGGGTCATGCGAAAGACGTAAAGGAAGATGCGACGAACCTGCAAGCCTGCCTTTGCCGAGTTGGACTTTGATGATTTCGCAGAGTCGGCGCCAGCCTTTCCACCAGTCTTGCCACCAGTTTTTCCTGTATGCGACAACTTGTCAGCTCTTACGCGTCCATTTCAGGCTGGATATTGTTGCGACGAAGATGATAACGAGGCATGCGTACCTTTACCACCAGGCATCTTGAGCTATCGTTGTTGGATTGAGGTAAAAAGAGCTTTAGCAGGATCCTTAATGCGAGGCGACAATAACGATGTATGAAAAGTGGTGAAAATGGGGTGAACGTTGATGGATGTTGGTGGTGAAGTCGAAGTTGATGATGAAGATGGAATGGAGAAATGGACGCGACTTCCTGCCTTAGAAGAGACGACAGGGTCCAAGCTCAGGTCCTGACTCGAAGATCGAAGACGTTACGTAACTTGAATGTCGAGTATTGTTGACGGCAGCCAGCACAAACAGCTGGATTTGAAGACTAAGTGCGCCGTGCTAGCATAAGTGAGTATAATGGCGTTTATGTCTCCTATGGTAGTTGTCATAATTCGTGCCTCTGATTTGACATGGACAAGCATCTGCCAAGTCTGGCAAGACGTGCTGCATCAATTGTGCAGACCATAACTTTGCCTCTAGCGACTAGAAAATCAGCTAGAGCATAAGCGTGCTATCCGCAGTGCCACCACCGTCAAGAATCAGAATGGCTGCCCATTAGTACTTTTGTATGCCTGAGTATTTATGGCAAATAGCCGCCAGTGCAAGCTGGAATATTGAACTTGAATTCGAGCTGTATGCACACCTACCGGATCACATCGCTGACCAAAAGAGTTGAAGGGACGACAAAGGCTCTGCAGCTTTGCCTGAGTTCGTGCTTGAGATCAGAAGTATCCTAAAAGATAGGTGATGTTGCATGTTGTACTCGTCGTCGATGGCATGAATCTTTGACGCGTGAAGAAAAAGGGGTCTTTACGTTTGCATACCCTGGTCCCTATTATCGATGCACTTCTTTCTTGCTACATTGAAGTTATCTGAGTATCGAATCTTGTCTCCATAGCATCCTTCCACGACAATTCGGCTCTCTTCTACCTTGCCTCACCGCCACGCGGCCTTGATGCACTGGCAGCTGAAATGGTCACTGGTTCTGCCTGTCCTATCTCAAGAACAGGACCAGGCACCCCGGTTTCGGGCAGGTCTTCCCTCGGCTTATACCAATATAGATGCGGCTGCCACGAACCGTCTGAGCAACTGTGCAATCTAACGACCAGAACCTGTTCACAGGTCGTCTCCTGCTCTTTCAAAATCAGATCTCGAAGAACGTTATTCAGCTCTGCTGGCTGAACGTAGCGGATGATTGGCTGGTCTGTAGGCTCGATATTGTGCATCGGTACCGGTAATGTCATCATGTTTTCCGTCTTCAGCATTTCGTCTACCTCGAACTCCAAGATCGAGTAGGCTTTGCCTTGGCATATAATAGAAACGAAGCGGTCAGCACGATAGCCCCAAGACCCTAACGGAGGTGGCAATTCGTCCGCTAGACATGCTGTTAGTTGCGCACTCGGTCATACCGCTTTTCAAGGGTAACCAACCGAATTTGAACCAGGGCTTCCTAGTTATTGTCCAACGTGGCCTCTCGCTCATTTTGAGAACATCCACATCCTCCTCTTTCAAAAACTCCTCACCACTAATCCAATGAAACCAACAGCATGGATCACCACGAAGCATGACTGGTTGGAGGTTCTGTTCGAACACTGGTTGACCTACGATTGAATGGCCATTGTGCTGGCTACATAAACATCCATTAGTTGTTGTACTAAGGGGGATCATGATTGCGTATGACCTTGACCTTCTCCAATTACTAGTGTCTGGCCAGTTCATAAGTATTGTCGGATTACCCATGCAGGTACACTTTGTTACTCTTATGCGCTCGTACAGCTCCATAGGTACGAATTGGGTCTCCATCGCGCCTATCGGATGCATCACGCGCCACACCACAAAGTCGGCTTGCATCTCCTGTGCTGTCAAGTCAGTGTACACCCTGTGCCCGAATTGGCTGACACAACGCTTAACAACACCATAGACGACACTGAGAGCTGGTACACGTTCTCCTTTAGCCCGTCGTATCTTGTACTCGTCTATGATGGACATCGTATTGTACAGATATTGATACCGCGCTATCGGGTTGTCCAAAGGCGGTATGTTTGGATGTTCAGAAGATTGAAAGACAGCGACATCGTAAATGGCTGCATCGCCAAGGATTGCAAGCTCTGCTCTTCGCCAGGTCCGCTGGAGATGAAGTGAAACCTGTTTTATAATGAAGGTGCCGATTAGGTGTGTAAAATCTGTCATACCAGGACGATGCGTAGACCATGGCATGCCTGGAGAGGGTACTATAGCGTCTACAACATACATACCTGGCAGATGAACGGTCTGCTTTGCTATTCGCGTCACCTGGTGACTCAGCATTCCTCAAGGGCAGAGGCCATTGTGCGTTGTTGTCTGTCATGATGCGGATATCAGTCTGGTATTTGAGTACAAGACGTACTGAACAAATGGCACGGGAGCTCGAAGCAAGGTATACGCGGCATATGAATACATCTTGACACTCTTACACAAAGCTACCATGAGTAGCGCTTCCATGAGTATTTGCACGGCTTGTGTGATATCTTGAGCAGAAGAAGGTCACACTGCAGAGTGAGCCAACGCTGTGCTTCGGCGCGCTTCGCCAAACGAGACCTACATTTCTGTATCACCTCTCGGTGTTCGTGTCTCGAGCGCACATAATAGTGGTACAACAATACTACCAAAGCAGCTATAATTAGGCGACTAACCGCATTGTAAGTTGAAAGGCGCATGCGTGTCACACAATGTAATTCTCTGTCCAATCACGTTGTGCATGGAGCGCCCGATCACCGCTTTTGCACGACATAGTCATATTTCAAGTTTGCGTCTGTGTGCGGTATCCTTTCGATACAAGACTCATAGCTTGTGAGGTCTGGCACCACATCGTGATCGTGATCTGAAACGCGACAGAAACAACCTGGAAGTAGCGGCTTTGAGTTGTGGAGTGCGGCCGGCGTTCCGACAATGTCCCGGACAACAAAGCTCACAACAGGACAACGAAAGCTCCCAATCGATGTCAAATACAAAGCCCTTACAATGCATACTGCCAAGGACTCAATGTTATGGCGGATTGAAGCTGATAGCTGAGGGCTCGAACATGCACGACATGTCAGCCGCCTCTTTCAGCCTTTTCCGAGCCAGATTCGGCTCCATGGTTGACTCGACTCGACTCGACCTCGATGGTCGACATCAGCATGAAACACTTCGTCCCACCTTGCATCAATTATCGGATCACTCGAGCATCAGCAAGACTCTTCCTTCTCACCTAGACACAACTTCCATATTCCCAACGACCTGAAACTCTCCCATACTCGGACAACATGTCGTCAGTACCGGTCGACGCCAACAGTCTCTTCCAGGTCCCTGGGCTGGTTGCAGTGATTACAGGAGGTGGAACAGGTGTGTATATGCTCCCCTACCCAAGTAAAGCAAGACCAAAGCAAGACTAAAGCACTGCCCACCTACTAGGACTCGGCCTCATGATGGCACGAGCTCTGGCCACCAACGGTGCCAAACGCATCTACATCGCCGGTCGCCGGCTCGACAAGCTCCAAGCAGCAGCCTCAACCCATCCCGACATTCTCATCCCCGTCGTTTGTGACGTAACATCGAAAGACTCCCTCGCCGCACTCAGCACAAAAGTAAAGGAAGAAGTGGGCTACGTCAACCTCGTCGTGTGCAACTCTGGTGTCAGCGGGCCTGGCGTGGGTGGACTAGGAGCAAACGCGAAAGATAGTGCGGCAAGTTTACAAAAAGCGATATGGGATGCGTGGAGTATGGAAGACTTTACAAAAACATTCGAGGTCAATTGCACAGCTGTATTCTTCACAGCGATTGCATTTCTGGATCTTCTGGATTTGGGCAACAAGCCGGAGAACAGGGCAGGAGGTGTTCTGAGCCAGATTGTGATCACAGGGTCGATTGCATCGTATATCAGGTTAGTTGTGTCTGGATTTGCGTATGTGGGCTCAAAGGCAGCAGTTCTGCAGATGATGAAGGCAATGGCGACGTATCTGGCGCCGTTTCAGATCAGGACGAATGCTATATGTCCTGGTAAGCAACATGTTTCGTCCCTCACTATGCTATGTTTGAAGCTAACAATATCACGTTCCAGGCTTCTTCGCGAGCGAGATGACGCAAGACATGTTACCGGTGATTGCAAGAGCTCAGACGGGTGACCCAACACGCTTTAACCGCGACTTCTGTCCTGCGGAACGAGCAGGCGAGGAGCAAGAAATGGCTGGCACTATTCTCTATATGGCCTCGAAAGCTGGTGGTTATCTCGATGGATGCTCGATCATGATTGATGGTGGTAGACTATCGATATTGCCTTCGTCTTATTAATAGATCACAGGATATAGTTTTACAGAATAAGGTATATACCAGGTACAATTGACATAAAATTCGTTAACACGCAAGCACTTCCAAATCATGATAGTAAAGGCATCCGTATACAACCCCAATATTTGTAGACGCCGTAGCCTTTGTCCTTACCCGCAAAGTCTGAAAGATCAATCTCAACCGAATCAACGGTCTTCCATCCGAAATGCTCATAGACTGGATGACCAGCTGGCGTTGCTTCAAGCCAGATAAGGAGACCCTCCTTATCTGCTCGTTGCATGCCGGCGTGGAGCATGGCTGAACCTACTCCACGAGCTTGTGCGCTAAGTTTGACCGCTATCGAGCCGAGATCTGCATATATTAGGTCTCTCAAGTAACAATATCCGTAATCAAGAGAACTCACACAAGAACCGAGTGTCTTCATTCACCCACTTTGCATGCAGCTGCATAAGCTTGGCATGGGCAGTATCCCTCAGGTTGTTCGCAGCATTGATCCTGGGCTTATTGGACGTGCTTGTCTTTCTCCATTGACTCCAGTTCCTAGACTGCGGCGGCCCAAACGCCTGTCTCAACTCCAAATGCCGCCTTGCTTCCCGCCTCCCACTCAGTACATTGGTTTCATCCTGCATCTCCTTTTCGTGCTTGCCATCCTTGACGCCCCAGATCGCACAACCCACTGCTTCACCATTAAGTACTGCCTTAATCGCCCACAGCCCCTGGCCATCCCATTTCGACCATTGCTCTTGCAAATTTGCAATCATTGCTTTCTTGATGTCGTCGATCGGAGTATCGCCGTATTCGAGACGAACCATTACGTCGTTGCGGTAGGCCTCGATGTGGATGTCAACGATTTCAGGTATGTCATCATATGTTGCGGGAAGGAGCCGAAGCGATGAGGAGGACGAGATGTCCGGGAGGCTGCTCGCATGATGGCGCGACACGGTGGCAGGATTTGGCCGGAGTGGAGGGGGAAATGAGACGGGATCGCTGGATTCGCTGTCGTCGGATGGGTGATAGTTTGCAGGGCTGTGGTATTGCGCAAAGCGCTGGGGCTGGAAAGGAAGGCCTTTTGTCATAATGCTGGTAAATACAGAAACTAGTAGGTGGTGTACGTAGTAGTGTTTCACACTTGTCTGTCGATCTTGAAACAAGCTTATAATCTCATTACGTAAGCAGAGTGCGGAGAAGTGAACGGCGATCTTCTGCCTCCCACCTCCCTATCTAGGACTAGCAATGTCTTCCTAGATATCACCAGTTTCGGAGACGGAGTTCGCTCTTATATATTGCCCCATTCCCTCCTCGGTGATCACAATCCTCGAGCATATAACTTGAAAGATTTCAGTCATGACGGAGAAAGAAGAGCTCCCAAAGTATGCCGAGATCAATCAGCCAAAATGGCATCAAGGCTCTCACCGTCCAAGACGCCGTATTGCACGTCTTGCTGCTCTTGCATTCGTATCATATATGGCCTACTCCGCGTGGAGAATAGCAAGCAACACGGCAAAGGCACCATCGACTCTTTCAGTGTCGAGGCTCCAGGAAGACTATGCCATGTGTGCACAACTAAGACGTGTGCCAGAAGACCCAAGTAATGACCGCGACGTCAATGGGCGCTGGGTTAATGGGACCAAGCCATTACTTATACGCAACGCCACTGTCTGGGCGCCTGCATCATCTGCGGAAGGCTTCGCCTGGATCAATGCAGATGTTTTTGTCAACTACGGTCTCATCCAACTTGTTGAACCTGGTATTTCCGACAAAGATCTTCCGAAACACTACGAGCTCTTTGATGCTCATGGACGTCCCCTGACTACCGGTATCGTCGACATGCACAGCCATGCTGGCGCCAGCTATTTTACTAATCTCGGGCACGACGAAAACGAGCTTTCATCGGATATTACCCCTTATGTCAAATCACTTGACGCCATCGACCCTCTTCATCCCGAGTTCTCTTGGATCAAATCCGGTGGTGTCACCACGAGCTTGATCTTGCCAGGTTCTGGTAATAACATGGGCGGAGAAGCCTTTGTTGTCAAGATGGCAGTTGGTAACGATAGTGGTCGTGCAGAACTCAGCCAGAAAGACATGTTAGCTGATCCCGACAATTCGTGGCGTTACATGAAGATGGCTTGTGGTGAGAATGCCAAGCGCGTGTATGGAAAGGTTGGCGAACGTGGTCCGTTCTCTCGTATGGGAGAGGCATGGGAGTTTCGTCATGCTTTCGAACAAGCTCAGGCAATGGTCAATGCGCAAAATGAGTGGTGCACTGCTGCAGATCACTATGGACCTGAATTTATGCCGACATATCTGCCACAAGAGCTTGCTTGGGAGTCCCTGGGAGCCGTGTTGCGAGGCCAGATTCGAGTTAACACACATTGCTACACCATTCCCGACCTCGAGGCGTACGTCCGCCTCACCAACGAGTTCAAGTTCCAGCTTCGTGCTTTCCACCACGCTCATCAGACATATCTCGTCCCTGAAGTCTTGAAGAGAGCTTGGGGTGGCCCTCCAGCTTCCGCACTTTTCGCCGACAACATGTACTACAAGGTCGAATCGTATACTGGCTCTGAGCAAGCTGGTAAGATCCTTCACGAAAATGGGCTTGTGCCTGTCTATGTTTCGGACAACCCTGTACTCAACTCGCAGCACGTCGTCATGGAAGCCGCCAAAGCATTTAGAGCAGGCCTGCCATACCACGTCGCACTGGCTGGTGTTACGTCTCAACCTGCACGTCTTCTTGGACTCGGTAACAGAGTTGGCAAAGTAGCTCCTGGCTTCGATGCTGATTTACTGGTATGGGACAGCGATCCACTTTCTGTAGGTGCTGCACCGGAACAGGCCTGGATTGACGGAGCACCTCAATTCAAGCATCCTGTGGTGCTTGAGAAACCTTGGGCCAAGCTTCTCGCGGAAGAACAACATGTTCTTGCCGATTACACTACCCAAGAAATCAAGTCCAAGGATGAGACTACGATCTTCACTGGTATCACCAATGTCCAGCTTGCTGATCGCCAAATGACGTTCGCGTCTTCCGAGCCTGCCACGATGGTCATTCGTAATGGGGAGATTGAATGCTTGGGCGAGTGTGCCATCACCGCGAGTAGCAAGATTGTAGCGCTGAAGGACGGTCACGTTACGGATCCATTCGTGGCTTTTGGCACCATTCTTGGCACGTCAGAAATCGATGCACAAGGTCAAACACAAGATGGCTCTATCGGTGACGGCTGGTCTCGTGCCGTCGACGGCTTGTTGAACTTTGGTGGTAAGCAATTGGCAGCAGCATATGCCAAGGGTGTCACTCGTGCCATCTCAGCGCCAGTCGCAGGCCATGGAGCTTATAGAGGTGTATCTGCTGGTTTCTCGACCGGTGCTGCCACTTCAGCAGCAGAAGGTGCAATCTTTGCCAACGATGTCGCTGTTCACTACACACTCAGTCTCGGTGCCAAGCAGGGCAAAACACCAAGCATTTCCGCCGCTGTGGCTGCTCTCCGTACCTCCCTCCTCGAAGCAGCAAACTCAAATACCACATCTGATGATCCGTTTTCCGAGCAAGCCTACCTCAAGCGTGTCGTCGCGGGCGACCTTCCTCTCGTCATCACAGTCCACAGTGCCGAGACTATGGCCGCTGTCATGCGCATCAAGCAAGGAATCGAGTCCGTCTCTGGCAAGAGTCTTCGCCTCATCATCCACGGCGGCGCTGAGTCTCATCTTGTTGCTGATGCTCTTGCCGAGTACGATATCCCAGTCATCCTCGCACCTCTTCTCGCGTACTCGCAGTCTTGGGATCAGCGTCGTTCGCTTACTGGCGCTCCCTTGACCAATGGAACTGCTATTGATCACCTTCTTGCTGCTGGCGTCAAGGTTGCCATTGGGGCCAATGAGCCGTGGGAGAGTAGAGATTTGCCTTTGATGAGCGGTATTGCGCTGGCAAATTCTCAGGGTAAGCTGGACTATGCTAGTGCTTTGAAGTTGATTGGAGGAAACTTGTATGAGATGTTGGGTTTGAAAGAAGAGGGCAAGAAGGGCTTTGTGCTTTTCGAGGGTAGTCCGCTTCAGATTGAAGGAAGAGTCAGAGCTGTCAGCGACGGAAGTGGTAAGATTAGTGTTTGGGTATAGCAAATGAGTGTACATGACAGCGTGGAGCGCAAATGGAAAGACGGTATTAGTCAGTAAGTTAGGCTTTAGATTGATATGTAATGAATATCAAGCTATTAATAATTAGGTGAGTTATTCGATCCACCTTCGGGTTGTTCAGTGTCTATGTTTGTTGCTGAAGCGGCGAACGACACTCTCACTCAGGTATACTTTGTTGATTCGGAATACAGATATCTGAAAACGCATCACAGATGAACTAAGTTGCGCCTTCTGATGCACGCTCTGTTCTACGTCACTCTCAAAACATGGAAACATTTCGTGATCACTTCCTCCTTCACCTCAAATACTTATTCACGTTCACATAAGTTGTATATCGCATTTCTCACTCAAACGTATTCACTTCATCACTTTTATCACTTCATCGCTTCATCGCTTCATTACTTCATCGGTTCATCACTTCCTCCTTTCTTCTTTATCGGATTACACACAACAAGCACAATCATCTTGGACACATCCCACCGTAGTTTCTTCACGGTCGCAAGACGCTGGTGTCGTCTCAGCATTTAGCGATAACTCTCAACCTGATCATCTTCTGCCACCCGCCATGTCCACGAATTCACACCTCTATCTTCCTCCCGAATTATGGCTACGCGTCCTTCGTCAGCACACGGATCCCGAACATCTCTGGACACAATGTCGCAAGGTCTCATCAGCTTGGCGAGGGGAAATACATCGCATTTTCCGCGACCGATATCTGCAAGATCCAGCTATGACGGAAATTCGCGTTCGCCTCGGTAGATTTCGTCCTCTGCGATTGTACTTTGCTCGACTTGATCCGCAAGATGAAAGCAGGTGTATTTTCTCGCAAACCGACAAGGAGGTAGCAGAAGACGAGGATGTGTCGCCGATAACTCGACTGAACAAGATCACGGAAAAAATTGCTAAAGACCATCTCTTTCAGCAAAAGCTTAATTCCTATCTCCGGGGCAGTCCTGGAAGAACATCGCTGGCTGAGTACTTTGGCTATGGCCGTGGATCTGGGAGAATAGAGCTTGGCGGACTTGGCTTTCCGGCTCATACTGTCAGAGTCAAGGGGACGATCAATGATACGGAATTACCTGGCTTGCGTGTGAACTATGATGACAGAGGACTCAGTTTTCAATGGCTCCCTATGTTTGACAGCCTTTTCCGAGAACAGGACACGATCGAGAGGACAATGTTGGCGATGCTGTTAGTAAGTCTGAACAGACCTGCCTTGACGTGCAAGAGTGATGTACTTGATTTCTCAATAGCTCTCTGGACCAGAACACGCCAATGAACCCCCCCAATAAACCCTCCGAAGTGCTCGCTGAGACCAGAGAATGGCACGAGCTGCTTGACACCGTGCGCACGCAGGTCCGTCGGCAACGCATAGGTCTGTGGTATAAGAGCCAGCAGATTAATCACCACGTTTTCGATGAGTTCAGTTCTCTTGTTCACGAACGCCATTGCCTTGACTCTATCGACGAGGTAATTCTGGAAGTTTTGCAGATGGAGTTTTCAGAGGATGCTGAGCAAACGCGCCTGCGTTTAGCAGAGGAACCAGAAAACGATATGAAAGAGGAGAACATGGAGGAGAAAGTGGACGATGCATCTGCCCAGGATTGGTTCGATCATTGGGGTCAGCATATCAGAATGCAAAGGGAAAGGAGACTGTTAAGGGAGGAATCTCCACGAGACCGAGAATAACAGGTGGACAAGAGGAAGCGGATTTTCGAAAGATTCACAGTTGGCCATCGGCTCGAAATTTTTTGGAGTCATGGTAGTGCTCACCTGTTGCTGATGCTGAGCTGTCATGATGAATGGGATGGCTTCTCGTCATTGTTACTGTCTTTCTCACATGTAGACCAAGTGTTGTACGGCTGTTTGGGCCAACTTGAGCATTGACAAAGAGAGAGAGATAGCTATAGTCGACCATTATGACTTTGATGCCTGATGAAAAGCCGAGCAACTGATCAACAGGGGTGAGGTCAGTGCGTGTTGATCAAGCTCGTAACTGACGATCTGTTGTTTCAAGTCGACGGAGCTGTAGTCGATACTTGGCACTTGGAACCTCTCATATCCTCATGATCATTCGCTTTGCTAGCAAGTTTACCATGTTATACTTTTATTGCTCTAGCCCGACGTCAAAGCGGCTCGAAATAGCACAAACTACCTTGTAGACTGCACTAGCTTCTTCTCCTGCCTCTCCTGTTCCCCGCTCCTTTTAGGCAGGTCCAAGCGGTCGCTAAAATAAGCTTTCCATATAGGTGCATCACGTCACTCGTTTTCCCTGTTTGGGCTGAATTATCACATCTAGAAATAGATCAGCATTTTGATTGGCCGGCAGCATCTGGACAGTAAAACCTTCTATAAAAAGATCGGAACTTGCATGCGTGATGATGGCTGATGGAGCTGACAATGGGACGAGCGACAAGGGGGAGGTGAAGGGTATAATAAAAGGGCCTTCGTCCTCGCGTGGAATCTCGAACCATGATCAATCGTGAGTAACAGCATTATCGGAAAGCTTCTTCATCACAAAGCAACTCAACCCATCCCTCACCAACATCAATTCACCATGCTTCTCACTCCTACCACCTTGAGCACTATTCTGCTCGCAGCATCTGCTGTATCTGCCGTACCATTTGGCTTCGGACCAAACCCAGGTCATGCACCTCGCACCATCACTACAACTATCACCGAAACTGCTACAGTCACATCTGGTACAGCTTCAACGACATATGCTTTCAAGGTATGTCCACTTCGTCCCAGCAGAATCAACATCACCTACTAACACACTTGTTCCAGCGAGGCAGCCCTCCTCAAGCCAACAAACTCCGTCGTGACAACGCAATTGAGGAACGCACACCTCAAGCTACCACCACCTCCATCGCTGTCGCAGCAGACTTCGGCCGTCCCATTCCAGCATCAACACTTACAGTCACCTCCACTCGCACTACTACCGTCTCGCCTCCCACATTTACTGAGACAGTCTACCCCTGCTCCAACTCCAGCATTCTCTACGGCACAGCTTCTTCTTCCGCCGGCACCCAAAACACTCTCTACGGTCTCGACACCGAACAAGGCGTCGATGTGGTGGAATGTTGCAATACGTGCTTGTTTGACACGGAGAACTGTGTCCAGGCCTGGTGGTATTTCTATGAAGGTTGTGTTGTGCAGCAGGCCGTCAATGTTACCGAAACCAGGGTTAATGGAAACGTGCAAGGCGAGAGTGAGCAGTGTCCTCAGGGAACTATTGAAGGATTGACGTATGGTAATGACACGAACCCGGCTTTCAGGAGCACGGGCAATATTGTTGGACCTTGTGGTGGTTCGTATGTTTTGTGAGGACGTCCTGGCGGACCTGGTGAAGCAGAGGAGAATACTGGTCTGGTTAATGAGGAGAGGGCAATTCTGACGACTTTTGACGAACAATAATGGGCATGAAGACACAAGACCTTAGCATAACATACATAACATGCATAATACCAATCACAATTGACAAACATTGACAAACATCCCGTCCGAAACTATGACCTGCAAAGTCTTCCTCCTGCTCATGATTTCACAAGCATCAGCTGCCTTTCCTGTTCCATTTCTCTGATCGCACCGCGTCGGCGTCGAAATCCAGCTATATGACACTCGAACAAATCGCCCTAATGACAAGCAATTTGCCACCATGCGGAACGGGACGTTGTCTGGGTAGGGCAAGCAACTAACAAAGGAACATGTCATGGTCACGTGGGAAAATCATAATAATCAATATCTAAAGCCTTTATCGGCCGCATAGCCGAGTGAGACGCAATCTTCAGCCTCTGGATCTGACTACGATTCCTCCTTGCCCTCACCGTCGTTGTTACTATCGCTGTTGCTGGCAACAGCTCTAGATTGATACTAGTACGTACTCGTGCCTGTCTGTGATTGTATACATGACATTGGCTCACTAAATCAACAAAGACAATCATTATCACAACAACAACAAGATCCGCCGCTGTCTGACGTGACGACACAACCCAGCTCAACGATGTCCTCGGAACCAAAGCAACCCCCACGCCGTCCAGCCCCGTTTCGAGCAGGCTCAGTAGGCATTCGTCGTCTACCAAGTGCTACAGATTCCGCCTCAATCCGCCTATCGACGCCCACACAAGCTGCTCCGCTCGACCGCATACGAAATAATACAGATGGATATGCGTCAGCTACGGCAGGAGACAAAACAGAACAAAGTACAGGCAGACGGCGAAGTTTTTCGGCACCACAGACAGTAGACTACGAGTATGTGGGCAGAAATACCGCAGAAAGGCAACAAACCAGACCAGAGTCAGGATTCTCGCAGCAGAGTAGACCACTATCCGGTGGAACTTACCTACAGGACATTGCTGAGGGCGTGGAAGGCAGGACACCTGGAGGTGCGGGAGCAAGTAGTGGAGCACTGGTGCCTGAATTACCTGGATCGGTGAACAGACAGCAGGATGAAGGACAACGGCGATCGAGAAGGGAGAGTGTTGCATCGTCGACAGATACACATTCGGTGACGAAACGGCTCAGGAGTGCAACTACTGGCGGAGGATTCTTCTCAAGGAGGAAAGCAGAACAACCTACGAAACTGGAAAGAGGGAAAAGTGAGATTGGAATGAGGAAAGCAGCGAGACCAGAAAGTAAAGATTATGAGTCGTCTGTTGTTGATGTATTGGATGTTATGGGTATGTTTGCTTTCAAACCTATCGAAACAAATCCCTCGCTAATTCTACGTGACAGATCCATACGTCTCGACGTTGACAACTCTTAACAATGTACAAAATTCTCTCTTCATTCCAGATCTAGGTCGCTTCCTCAACCGACGACCAACATACGAGCTTTATGGACGTCCGTCAGAACGAGGAAGGGAACAAGAAGAAGCACAAGAAGTACTCGATGTTTTAAATCTACCAGAAGAAGGCCGACCTGGCCGTACAAGAGAAGAAGATCAAAATAGTCTTGTCCGTCAACCGACATTTCAACGCACAACTTCCAGAGCCACTATCCACACACTCAACACAATCACCTCCCAACTCAGCGAGTCTCGGTACGCTGTCCTCCCACACGGCATGACACTACACGACTGGTCACAAGAAGATAAAGACCTTCTCAACGACCACGTCCGCCATCTGTTACACTCCCGCCGAGAAAAGCTCAAAAGACAATGGCGCGCCTTCCGCAACTACGTCAAGAAACCACTCGGCCTCTTCGTCACTGTTTACGCTTTTCTCGTCACAACCTTCGGTCTAGTATGGGTGCTCTTCCTGATCGGCTGGATAGGCGGCGGTTACCAACACGAATACTTCATCAACGTAATCGACAACGTCCTCGTCGCCCTCTTCGCCCTAATCGGCGACGTCCTAGCACCTTTCCGTGTAGTCGATACTTACCACATGATCTATATCGTCCACTACCACCGGCTAACATGGAAAATCCGTCAAAAGGAAGAACTTCCCAACCTCGCCGACCCCAACGACTTACCCAGTAAAGACCGCAACGACATCGACCTAGAAGCAGCTTTCAAGCACGACCAAGAAGCACCCGTCCTCACGCCCGCTCAACAAGCCAAACTAGAACACCACCAGCAGAAATTCGCGAAATCGCACACCTTCTACCGCCCGCACGAAACCGAAACCCATCACGCTTTTCCCATACGTATATTATGTCTTGTCGTGGTGCTGCTCGATTTCCACTCGATTTTCCAAATCGCACTTGGTAGTGTTACGTGGGGGTGGAGTTATCATACGAGACCGCAGTGGATCACCGCGGTCATTCTGGCGCTGAGTTTGACGTGTAATATTTCGGGAGGCATATGGATTAGTATTGGGGATAAGAGGAGTAGGAAGAAGGAGGTGTTGGAGAGGATGTTTAGGCAGCAGTTGACGACCGAGGCGTTGGAGAAGGTTGAGAGGGCTAGGAGGGTGGCTGAGGACCGGAGTGCCAGGCCGTATAGTGGGACGTAAGATGAGATGGGGTTCATTTGGGACGGATGAGCATAGCAAAGGCGTTTTTTCTTGTTTTCTGTCGCAACGTGCTCAATGGAACAACAACAGTGAAGGTGACTTATTCTTATCCCTTTGGACGATTGGGAGGCAAGCACCTCTTCTGAGATTTTTCTATATTTGTATTTGTATCACGATAATTAATGACTAGCTGGAGGATCAACATGTTTGCTATTTTATATATTCCACACAAGCTCATTAACTAAGCTGCACTTTTGGCATCTCTCCCTACCTGGCAGGGATTTCTGAGCTGGTCCAGTTCGAGTGGTCGAGCGTGAATATCGTGCCGACCAAATTGGACACTTTGCTATCTTGTCGGAGCTGGAGTATGAAATAGACGGAAGGTGTTAGGGATGAATCATGAATGACTGCGCGAGTTGTGCTTGCTTGCTGCTTGTTTGCTTATATGCTGCACATAAGGCTGGCATCTTCTCGCCTGGGACGGGAGCTGGCCGGCGCAGTATTGAGAACATGTATGTCTTTCTTGGATCTGGAATGGGATCTGTCTAGGAGAATGGGGTGAAGAAGGGAGAGGGCATGGGAGCAGAGAGGGAGATGGAGAGGGAGAATGACAGTCGGTAGCAGAGAGGAGAGGAGAAGGGGAGAGCGAGAAGGAGGAAGAGCGAAGCAATGATTAGCAATATCTGAGTGATAATCTGTTTTTACGGGGAGCATATTGAGAGTTGCGTGATTTTCCCTGCCTTTCTTTATGTTTCCCACCGCTTCTCATTTACAATACGCTGTCTTTCACCTAGACAGATATCATTCTCGTGTGAGAACATCGCCCCCTGTACATGACATCAACCTAGCAATATTCGCAGCAATTCTCCTTGTAAATGATATGAAAATAGCAATATCCACAGCAATCTTTTCATCTTCAAAGGTATATCGCAGCTTTGCTATGACGCTCAGAATTTCCCAGGCCACAACATGCGATCCATTTCGCTCGTGGACTGGGGAGCAGGAGCGATGGGCATGGCGTCCGTGATACTGAAGAAATCATCATTGGTCTCGATGCCATCCATTTCTGAATCCCAGCCGAATTCGTCCTCGGCTGCTGCATCTTTCGTGGCAGCGACATCCTCCATAGTTGTGTCATCACTAGTGAATGGCGTATCGAGTCTTTGGTCGACCTTGTTGTCTTCGGGTTCGAAATGGCTGAAGACGTCGTCATCCTTATAATCGTGGGCGGCCAGTATTGGCGACGAGAACTGAATGTCACGTTTGACAGGATGGTCTTCCATTTGAAGTCGAGGCGGCGGGATCGTCGTTGGTGCTTCTATCTTCGTCGTAGTGCTGCGTACTGAGACGTAATCTGTATTAATAACTGCTTCCGAAGGGTCTTCGCCTTTGGCAAAGATCGATGATAGCGTCTGGTTGGCTTGCGTGGCAATTTCAAGATCCTCGTCCCAATCGACAAGTTCTAGATCCTCCATTCTCAATCCAATCTGCTCTTCCAGCATGACCTTCTGTGCTTGCCCTTCCTTCAGTTTCTTCTCTGCTTCCTCTTCCGCTTGCTTCTTTAGTTCCTCCTGGACCTTTCTCTGGTTGGCTTCAGCTTCTTTGCGTTCTTCCTTCTCCACTGACTCTGGGTCGAGCTTTCCCATCTTGGGGAACATTCGCTCCATCATTTTGATGAGCTTTGAGTAGTTGACCTCCTGAATAGTCTCTCTCAGTTCCATCTCTTTCCTATTCTCAAAACATCTCTTACAGAATTTCTGCTCGACCAATGCGACTCCTCTGACAAGATTTGCTTCCAGTTCTTCACGGTCCAAGCTTTGCCATAATGTCAATCCATCGTCTCCAGGCAATCTTGCTTCTTTACATAGGAAGCAGGCAAACATCTGGATACCGTTCACGACCGGATGGTAGATACTTGCGACGCGCAGATTGTCAAAACGGCCTACACGGCAAGGAATACACTCTCTTCCTCTAATCACCGCGACTGACAATCCTGAAGAGCCATCTGGGAAACCAGCAGTATCATGTGCCTTCTTGAGCTTGCCACATTTGTTGCAGAAGAGAAGTCCAAGTGACCTCTTCGCCCTACCATAGTCGTGCTCGTACCGGCGTTGGGCAGTCTTGCGCCCTTCATTGAGGTAGCCAGGAATCCTCCAGTTCTCTATGATCTCCCCATTAAGATAAGAGGCGCCTCTTCTGAAGAGTCTGCGGACTTTGAAGCGCTCGTGCCTATCCTCTATGGTGTCCAGGATCTCATCTTGGTCTTCTTCCGTCAGCTCGTAAGTCTCCGGCAGAGGAAGGTCGCTGAATCTGAAGCAGGTTAGTCGGAGGCATATGGTGTCAGATGGACAGAGGTAGTCTGTGATATCTTTCAGGAGCTCAGATGGGAGTGAGGTCAAGGGAAACGCTGGTCTTTGTTCTGCTGAGATGTGCCAACTCCTGTGATACCTGTCATCGGAGAGCATTGGAAGTCGTCTGAAAGATTGACAGGTTTGACGAAGACTGATCGTGTCAGAAGGCGAAATGTATTTGAGAATCCTGTACAGGGCGAACTTCGGAAGACTGGTTATCAATGTTTGAATCTCCAGGTGCTCGCAGGAAGATTCTTGCTTCGACGAAAGCTCTTTACAATCCAGATCGATCATGTAAGTCTGTTCTGCGATATCTGGTAGTTCTAATCCTTCCATATCCAAGCCATCTGTGGCGAGAGCTGGCAGAGTGCTGAATTGCCTGCATGTTCTACGCAGGTTGGTTGTGTCAGATGAGGAGATCAGGCGAAGAATGATGATTAGAGCATCAGTAGGTAAGGTGAGTAGATTGGGAGGCGCCATTCTTCTCCCAGGATAAGGAGGCTTTTATGAGGTGGTTGCTTGAGGTTAGTCTCAGTTCTGTCGCGAATTGTTTCGAAGGGAAGATCGGTTTCAGCTGGAATTTTTTTTGAGAACGCCAGTACAATAAAGTATCAAATCAGCGTCAATGAAGTGTTGAAAGATGGTTTGAGTTGACAGAATGTTGGGAGAATAGAGAGAGATATTGTATCGAGAATCTCCTTACCAAGACCCTTTTTGTGGTTTGTGTCGAGCATTCAAGCTCTTCCTCCGCGTCCCATATGGCCCTTCTACCTGAAAAGTTTTACTTCTACTCCATCTATAAAACAGCTGGCCCTGGAACTGAAGCTGCAACATGCAATACAGTATCGGTAGAGTACGTTGACACTCGACTGAGCGTCAGAGAGTCCAGCTAGGTTGTTCCTTAGTTTCACTTTGCCGCAACCCGTGCAGATGAGATAGTGAAGCTGTCCAGTCTTAGCAGCCTCGACTTCAAGGGAACGATGCGTCCTTATAAAGAGATCAATTTGATCGCCAGCTTTGAAACATATATCTGGCGTCGCGTACGACAGTTTTGTATAGGTCATCTTGAGGTTGAGCTGGTCTACAGCTGACAGATCTCGCGTGATGAGTATGATTACCTCGACGGGAAGGGACGTGAGATTTGGCGGCATCATCGAAGCTTTCCATATCATGCCTTGTGTTGATGTCGCTGGGCAGAGCTGCCGCTTCGCAAGGTATGCAAGGAGATGCACTGCATGGGCAAACGCCATAGGGCTGAACTCAAGGTCGCACAAGCACCTTTGGCCGAGGAGGAAGCTTGGTGCAACATCTGTCGTCAGAGTGTGACCGCTTAATCCCAGGCATGAAGAGGGTACGAGCAGTCTCTACTGCAATGGTCTCTTCATTGCTTCAGACAGAAGAAGCCCTTGCAGGGTCTTCGGGCGCCGTTTCTCTAGTCGGAGGAGGATGGCTACTTCCTCTCTCTTTCCGTTCCTTCTTTGATTGCTGCTTGACTGACTGCACACCACCCTTCTTCGCTCCTTCCTCACCTCGCTGAATCTTCTCAATCTCCTTCCACACTTCACCCGCAATGCCTTCAATCTTATGCTTCTGCTCTCCCGTCATCTTCTTCAGCACATACTTCGCTACCTGATCAGGCTCTCTACTTAGCGGTCTAGGTCCAATGCCCACACCAATACGTGTAAATTGAAGTTGCTTCATATTTGGCATTCCCAAGAAGCTTTTCAGTCCGTTGTGGCCACGCGCTGAGGCGCCCGCACCCGTCTTTACGCTGTACTTGCCACATGGAAGTTCGAGCTCGTCATGGACGACTATCAAGCGAGGCTCAAGACCTGTTTCGTTGTCCTGTGCGCGCTGGCTGGAGAACCACTTTCGCCATGCAGTCGCTAAGCCAGGACCACCGTCATTCATGTAGTCGGGAGACTCCCAGAATGCCACACTTTGGGCATCTGAGTATGTGTAGCGGCCCTTCGTACCTGTGAGCTGTTTCGAGACGCTAAGAGTTGGGAAGCCTGCATATGACACTATTGCTTCGAGCAAGGTATGGCCAGCACTGTGAAGAGTATGTGCATATGTGCTTCCAGGATTGCCCAGCGAGGCTATGAACACTGCACGCATCGTGTCTTCCACTTTTGCTGCCCGCGTTCAAGCTATGTGTCTGAGCTGTGTATTCGAGCTGCGAAATTTTACAAGAAAAAAATTAGGTAGTCTTCGTATACACAGATCGTCATACACTGCTTAAGCTTTTTGTGTCAACCAGGGTACTACTAGCCAATCTAAGCCTAACGCATTCCTTTTGGCCGAGCTTGTTTCATCCTCTGTTTCAGACTTGATTCATCATCAACAAGTAATGACCTGTCTTCTAATAAATATATTCCAAGAGAAACGAAGCCTTAACCTCAAGTCAGGTATCGTGTCATCTCACAGGTACTCGACTTGCCGTGTTCCGACGAAATCGTCAACAATGAACTCTCCCACAAACCGCGACCCTGTCGCACAACAAACACGTCTCCTCTCTCAAATCGCAGAGATGGAGGCAGAACGTGATGCTCTCATCCGCTCTCTGCTACCCCTCATGCCTACCAAGATACAAGACACAGCTCATGCCAAGGTCAATTCCGAGACAAACTCCACGGACACATCCAAATGCACTTCGGAAGTTTCGGAAGACGAACATCAGCTTTCGCGAACGACAATCGATGCTGTATTGAATCAGTCCAACAAGACTGTCAAGCAACACATTGAGCTACTGCATGCTTATAACGGAATTCGTGATATTGGCCATGGGTTAATGGGCATGATTGCTGAGCAGAGAGGTGTGAGAGTCAAGGACATTATGGATGAGTTTGGTGTCGATGCCAAAGATTGAGCTGCGTTGATATTCAAGCGAGGCTTAACAAAAAGACTAAAAACTTGCTTGTGTTTGCTTCCAACTGGGTCATCACGAAGGCGTAGCATGAGACTGCGACAGACAGTCTGTTCGACACCCCAAACTTCACTCTCTCGCAAGTATTGACAGGAATCCTCATGTGAGGAGAAGCTTTGCTCTAACGAGATCGCACCAACTCGTATGCAGCAACGCTGGGAGCTTGAAAGTCTCGAGGTAAGTACAGCGCAGCCTGAAAATTGCCCGCTTCCTCTTGACTGTCTTTATATAGCTGACATGCGTAAAGTAGCTATACTAGCTGAAGATGATGGGACAATGATGGAAGCTCATTGCAAAGGAGACCGAGGAGGTGCAGAGAAATAGGTAGCTACTCCTTCATAGGTAGAAAGGAGATCTCGAGTCACCACAACTTACAAAAGTTCAGTTCTGCATCGTGTTATATTGTGCATGGTCTATGGCATCATCAGAAGGGGATAGTGAAGGCGAGTATTTCGATTCTGCAATCCGGTAGAGCGGAATGTTGGCTTTGGTCTCCATTGATATGGCAAATAGCCAGTATTCGAAGGACTTTTACGTTCACTGCCGGCTTCGCTATGATACGCTGACTACTATATGGTTAGACATGCAATCTGAAGAGTTGTGTACTTGATTACCGGGGACAGATACGATATGTGGCAGTTTAGTTATGCATTCTGCTACACTGTACTGTACTGTACAATATCCACCTCGACATCTGCCGGCTATGTCACACCAGGCTGCCATTAACACCACGCGTTATTATGTCTCCTATATTTCCCCATCTCCTCTTCCTCAAACTTAAAAGCTCAAGAAACCCGCCATAGCAAAAGCCATGCCAAAGCTGACCTTCATCGCCACATTATCCTGCAACGCACTCTTGATATCCGTGTTCTTAAACATGCTTTGTAGACGGCCATAGGGAACGAGATGGATGCCTTGGGATTCCAGACCTTGGACGCCGAGAACGAGGAGGCCGAGGAGGAGAGCGAGTGGTTTGGAGAAGAGGGAGATTGTTAGACCGCCGAGGACACCTGCGAAGGCTTGTTGTTAGTGTTGGTGGACTGAGTGGGGAAGGACTGAGGATGATGGCGTGGGCAGATGAGACGTGTGAGCTAGTGTAGCGGGCTAAGTAGCGAAGTGGTGAGAAAACCAGGGGGTCCGTTAAGCAAGGACGGCATAAGCTCCTCCTTATACCTCTTGCCCCCTCGCGCTCACAATCCCTCAATCCGCCCAAAAACAATCTTGTCCGCGCAACCCATCCTCACACATTAGACGCACGACTTACCGGCAATGCTACCAACACTCAACTGCCTCACAGCACTCGGATTCAACCTCCCCTTCTGCGTCAAAGGCACCTTCGCATCTCTTTCATATTGCGTATATCCACCACCCAGCGCCGCTGGTACAGAGTCGCAGCGTAATAGATTCCGTGAGGGATGCGATTGAGTGTTGAAGAAGGATTGAGCGGCGAAGATAGATGAAATGCCTAACCCGATGCTGAGGGGAATGGGGTGGGGACGGAGGTGGGCGAGGAGGATGCGGGAGGCCATGTTTTTGAGGATGTGGAGGGGTGGATGGACGGTGGACGTGAGGTGATATCTATTTGAGTTTGGGTGTAGGATATGAGGTGTTGTGAATGGTGTTGTGGTAGCGTTGTAATATTAGTGACGAAACGTGGTCTCGCCTATGACGACATGCCATTGGTCTGCCGAGGAGATCTGAAACAAGAGGAATTTGTTTCACCATGAATGTAGTATATCACGCTTGAAGAAAGGTCATTGATAAACTGATATTACAAGTCTACATTTCAAGATTCTAGCATAGAAAGTTTCCATGTGGTTTTTCATATGTTCTATACAAAGGTATCCTGCAGCCTACAACAGCCTCAACATTCTCCATCCGTACCAATCCCAGTACGACCTTGGCTCAAGTCAAGCTCAAAGTCCTCAATGCTTACATAGCGAGCGTTCAAGCATTGATACGCACTCTCTCCCAGAGTCTCGCCGTTATTGTAAAACCAGTCAGGATTAGTATATATGCCATTATTGCACGCCGAAGTAGTTGCATAGACATAAGCTTCGACTTCAGCTTTGGAGAAGGTGGAAGTGTAGAGATGAAGGATTCGAGCTGGATCAAGCTTGAGCATGTCTGCAATTTTGTAGTAGTGACTGTAGAACGCATGAGTATTCGATTCACCCAGAATCTGTGATTATGGATGAAGAACATACCTGACGTCGTCGCCAAAGCCTTCTTCTCCAGGATCATGCTGACCATTTGTGATGTATCTTGAGTTTCGAGTCTGAGGCTGATGCTGGTAGTGTGTTTGACCACTGAGATAGCCGATTTGTGCAGACTGCAAGCGCGCAGCACCTTCTGGCTTGAAAAACAGATTCATGGCATGTTCCTGCCCATACCGTGCTATAACCTTCCTCTCAACTCTTCCATTACTGGGACAAACATTCATCGCCAGAACTCGTCGAAATATCCTCTGCATATCCACGAGTTCCGCCAGTTCTGCGTTCGTCCATCCTTGAAGCAGTTGCAAACGCTTTGTCTGGACTTGCAGCATGCGCCGCGTATATCGTGAAAAGTGTGGATTGTGATACGCTGCGTCATATAGCCAGATACGATAGACTGCACGCCGGAGCTTGCGTCGTTCGTCGTCCGTGAGCAACCTACGATTGATACTCTGCTCGCCGTGCCACTTCTTGAAAGGATAGA
>Ga0160429_1000502_pt1 | contig 34722 bp, 37 predicted proteins | sample SolpanmetagenomR_FD_108199 | JGI IMG/M metagenome (GOLD analysis project Ga0160429, IMG submission 108199) | Solar panel surface microbial communities from Lawrence Berkeley National Laboratory, California, USA - R | ecosystem: Engineered > Built environment > Solar panel > Unclassified ... | reverse complement strand
GCACGGCGCAGGCACGTACCCGCGGCCTGCTCGAAGACGCTATGCGGGCCGCGGCGGAGTGGCTGACCGAAGCCGATGCCAAAAACTGGTTTGCCCATTGTGGCTCCCACGTACACTAACTTGGAAACCGCGCTAATAAGCCGGCCCTATTCAGACGGAGCATTTCTGAGATTTGGGTCCGGTCCGACGGCGCAGCCGTCCGACCGGTTGCTCGGGCGCGCCCCTTGCCCTACCAAAGCAGCCATCGTTCGCTCGGCAACCGGTCGGACGGCTTACCGCCGTCGGACCGGACTCTGAATTTGAAGCCGCGCTAGTTGGGGGCAGGCTTGCCGGGGCAGCTTTCTCAACGGCCTCGCCGCAGGGCAGCCCCTTTGTTGAGGCGGCTACCTTTGCCCGCTACTTTGCCCCACCTGCCCCCATGCTCAGCCCATTATTTATTGACTCCCTGCTACTTGGCATTCAGCACTCGTTCGAGCCCGACCACATGGCGGCCGTGGCGGTGCTGGCCACCGGGCAGAAGCCGGGCGCGGGGCAGCTGTGGCGCATCATTTGGCGATCGTCGCACTGGGCGCTGGGACACTCCCTGACGCTCATCGTGTTCGCCAGCCTCGTTATCCTGCTAAAATCGACGCTCTCGCTCAGCATCGCCGCGCAGGTGGAGCTAGCCATTGGCCCGCTCATGATGTGGCTGGGCGGGCTGGCTATCCGGCGCAACTTTCGCACTCCCAAGCCTTTACCGGATCAGGCATTCTCTCCCATCGGCCCGCCGGCGGGGCTCAGCCGGTCGTTTTGGGTGGGCATGGTGCACGGGCTGGCCGGCACCGGCGGGGCCTGCACCATCGCCCTCACGCTGGCCGCCCGCGATGCTACCGCCGCCGTGTGGATTATCGTACTGCAAAGCGCTGGCATCCTGATCTCTATGACCACTTACGGGTGCTTATTTGCCTTTTCAGCTTCGCGATTTTCGAGCCGCTGGCAGCCTTCGCTCAAGTGGCTTAATTATGCCGTGGGGGTGTTTTCGATTGGAATTGGGGTGTATACCCTGGTGGAAAGCGTGCGGGGAGCAAGCTAGTAGGTGGGGTAATACGCCTGGGCGGCCCTACTTTCGCCCCCGCAATTGGTAGTCGCGGCCGCGGTGCGGGGCGACTTTAAAAGGGAATCCGGTGTAATTCCGGGACAGTCTCCGCTGCTGTAACCCTCTCACAAACTGCCCGATACATCGCGCCACTATTCTCGTTGAGCATGGGAAGGCCGTCGGGCAGCGGGGGAAGTCAGAAGACCTGCCGCTTGCTTCATACAGTCCCGGCCTTCGGCAGAAAGGCGCGTTGTATCATGCCCTACCCCTCGCTTTCCCCCGGCCGCGCCAGGGGCGTAGTTTTCCGTATGTTGCGCTGGCCCAAGGTGGCTTGGCGCGCCCGCCTACTAGCCACTGCTTTGCGAAACGCTGGGCAGCCCACAACTTCTGTATTGCACTTAAATACAGCCTTTTGGGGGCTGGTTGCGCTGGGCTTGGCCGCTACGCATTCGGTGGCGGCCCAAAGCCCGGCGGCCCTGCGCGGTACGGTGGCCGACTCGCTGTCGGGCCGGCCGCTGGCGGGCGTGAGCGTGGGCCTGGTGGGGCAGCCCGGCGGCACGGCCACCGATGCGCTGGGGCAGTTTCGCCTGGCGGGCCTCAAGCCGGGCACGTACGCCCTGCGCACGGGCACGCTGGGCTATAAGGCTAAAAGCCAAGCGGTCACGCTGGTGGCGGGCGAGACGCGGGGCCTGGCCATTGCCCTCGCCACGGCCAACCTCAACCTGGCCGAAGTAACCGTGAGCCAGCCCCGCGACCCCAACCAGACGCTGGCCGCCATTTCCCACATCGACCAGACGCTGCGGCCCCTCAACTCGGCCCAGGACTTGCTGCGGCTGGTGCCGGGCTTGTTCATTGCCCAGCACGCGGGCGGCGGCAAGGCCGAGCAGATTTTTGTGCGGGGCTTCGATGCCGACCACGGCACCGACTTTTTGGTGAATATCGACGGGCTGCCGGTAAACATGGTGAGCCACGCCCACGGCCAGGGATACGCCGATTTTCACTTCGTGATTCCCGAAACGGTGGAGCAGCTCAAGGTGTATAAAGGGCCGTATACGGCGCGCTTTGGCGACTTTGCCACGGCGGGCGCGGCCGAGTTCAGCACCAAAACCAGCCTCGACCACAGCCAGGTGAAGGTCGAAGCCGGCCAGTACCAGACCTACCGCGCCCTGGTACTGCTCGACTTGCTGGGCTCCCACCACCTGCTCAGCAAGCGGCCCGAAAGCGCCTACGTAGCCGCCGAATACAACTTCACCAATTCGTATTTTGATAACCCGCAGCACTTTAAGCGCTTCAACGGGCTGGCCAAATACACCAGCCAGCTCAGTGAAAAAACCTCGCTGACGCTGCTGTGCTCACATTTTACTTCCACCTGGAATGCCAGTGGCCAGATTCCCGACCGGGCTGTAAGTGAAGGGCTTATCTCCCGATTTGGCAGCCTCGACCCGAGCGAGGGCGGCCAGACCAGCCGCACCAACGCCTATGCCATCCTGACCACCGCGCTGCCCCACGACGCGACCCTGCGCCAGCAGGTGTACTACTCGCGCTACGCTTTCAACCTGTTCTCCAACTTTACTTTTTTCAAGAACGACCCGGTGAATGGCGACGAGATCGACCAGCGCGACACCGGGCGCAACCTTTACGGCTACACCGGCACCTACGACCGCGACGACTACCTGGGCAGCAAGGCGTTGCACTCGACGCTGGGGGTAGGTACGCGTCTCGACGATGCGGGCTTGCAGCTGCGCCACGCCAGGCAGCGCCAGATTCTGGATACAGTGAGCGTGGGCCGGCTGCACGAGCAGAACCTCAATGCCTACCTCGAAGAAACCCTGAGCCTGACGCCGCGCCTGACCGTGAATGCGGCGCTGCGGGCCGACTTGTTCGGGTTCGATTTTCGGGGTACGGTAGCCGACTCGACCGGCGCGGCGGGGCCGCTGCGCGGGCGGGTGAACGCCGCCCGCGTGTCGCCCAAGCTCAACTTTTACTACCAACTCTCGCCGGCCGTGCAGCTGTTTGTGCGCTCGGGTCTGGGCTTCCACTCCAACGATGCGCGGGCCGTGGTGCGGGGCACCGACCCGCGCCAGGCGCTACCCCGTGCCACCGGCGCCGAGGTGGGCAGCACCTTCAAGCCCGTGCCCAGCCTGGTGGTCAACGCCGCCCTCTGGACGCTGTGCTCGCAAGACGAGCTGGTGTACTCGGGCGACGAGGGCACCACCGAAAGCGCGGGCCCCAGCCAGCGCTTTGGCGTCGATGTATCGGCTCGTTATCAATTGACTACCAACTTATTTCTGGATACCGATGCTAATTTCAGCCACGGGCGGCTGGTGGGCGTGGCCGCAGGCGAAAACTACATTCCGCTGGCGCCCACGTTTACCAGCATCGGCGGCCTCACCTACCGGCCGCCCAGCGGCCTGAGCGGCAGCCTGCGCTACCGCTACCTCGACAGCCGCCCGGCCATTGAGAACAACAGCATCCGGGCGCGGGGCTACTTCCTGCTCGACGCCGTGCTCAGCTACGCCCGCCCGCGCTACCAAGTGGGCGCCACCGTGCAAAACCTGCTCAACGCCGCGTGGGATGAGGCGCAGTTTGCCACCGACAGCCGCCTGCGCGGCGAGGCTACGGCGGTGAATGAGATTAATTTCACGCCCGGCACGCCATTTTATTTGAAGCTGAATGCCAGCGTATTTTTCTAAAGAGCTTGCTCTACTCAGTAGCTTGGACTTTGTAGTCCGAGCGCGAGCGCAGCGAGCATTTACCGTCGAACGGCCCGAACGTAGATGCTCGCTGCGCTCGCCCTCGGACCACAAAGTCCAAGCTACTACTTATTTCCCAGTCATTTGAACCAGTTTAGCCCTGCTGAAACGGCGGCCGTGTACCGGGCCATCGCCGAGCGCCGCGACATCCGGCACTTCCTGCCCGACCCGGTCGCGCCCGAGGTGCTGCACCGGCTACTGCAAGCGGCCCACCAGGCCCCGAGTGTGGGCTTTATGCAGCCCTGGCGCTTTTTGCGCATCACCGACCCGGCCCGGCGCGCGACGCTGCACCAGCTGGTGGAGCAGGAGCGCCAGCGCACGGCTGAGGCCCTGGACGAGCGCGGCCGGGAGTTTTTGCAGCTGAAGGTGGAGGGCCTGCGCGAGTGCGGCGAGGTGCTGGTAGTGGCCCTTATGGACCAGCGCGAGGCGCACGTATTTGGCCGGCGCACGCTACCCGAGATGGACCTGGCCTCGGTGGCCTGCGCCATCCAAAATATGTGGCTGGCGGCCCGCGCCGAAGGCCTTGGCATGGGTTGGGTGTCTATTTTTGACCCCGAGCAGGTGCGACTGGCTTTGCAGATGCCGGCTGGAGCGCAACCCGTGGCCATCCTGTGCCTGGGCCACGTAGCCGAGTTTTACCCCCGCCCGATGCTCGAAACCGCCGGCTGGGCCAGCCGGGCTAATTTGTCTGACCTGGTGTTTGAGAATAGCTGGCCGGCAGCCGAGCCGAGCCCAGGGTACTAGTTTTGTTTTTTTATTCGACGCCGATTTTTACTATGCTCCGTCCCATCATGTTTGTCGGCACCGCGTCGGATGTGGGCAAGAGCGTCATTACGGCCGGTTTTTGCCGCATTTTCCTTCAGGATGGGTACCGGCCCGCGCCCTTTAAGGCGCAGAATATGAGCCTGAACAGCTACGTGACCCCCGACGGCCTCGAAATCGGCCGGGCCCAGGCCGTGCAGGCCGAGGCGGCGGGCATTGCCTGCCACGTCGATATGAACCCCGTGCTGCTCAAGCCGACTTCCGACCAGGCCTCGCAGGTGGTGCTCAACGGCCGGCCCATCGGCACGCAGTCGGCCTACGAGTACTTCCGGGAGAATGACCGACAGGAGCTGTTTGCCGCCGCCACCCAGGCCTACGACCGGCTGGCGGCGCGCCACTCGCCGGTGGTGCTGGAGGGCGCAGGCAGCATCTCGGAGCTGAATTTAAAACGCCGCGACATTACGAATCTGCGCATGGCGCGTCACGCCGGGGCCGCTACCTACCTCGTGGCCGACATCGACCGGGGCGGCGTATTCGGCAGCGTGTACGGCTCGCTGGCTTTGCTGGAGCCCGAAGAAAAATCTTGCATCAAGGGCATCATTATCAATAAGTTTCGGGGTGATGCGCGCCTGTTTGCCGACGGCCGGCAGCAGCTCGAAGCCCTCACCGGCGTGCCGGTGGTGGGCGTGCTGCCCTACTTCCGCGACATTTTTGTGGAGGAGGAAGACTCGGTGGCACTGGCCGGCAAGCGCCGCGCCGCCGGCGCGCCCGGCCGCGTGCGGGTGGCCGTGGTGCTGCTGGGGCGGCTCTCCAACTTCACCGACTTCGACGCCCTCAGCCACGACCCGCGCGCCGACCTTTTTTTCACCCGCGACGCCGCCGAGCTGGCCCAGGCCGACATCATCATCCTGCCCGGTAGCAAAAACACCATCGCCGACCTACGCACGCTGCAAACCAGCGGTTTAGCCACCACCATCACCCAGGCCCACCAGGCTGGCAAAACCGTAGTGGGCATCTGCGGCGGCTACCAGATGCTGGGCCGCTCGGTCGAAGACCCCGCCGGCGTGGAGGGCCCCGTACCCGCCGCGGCCGGGCTCGGGCTGCTGCCGGTGCGCACCGTGCTCGAAAGCGAGAAAACCACCCGCCAGCGCCGGTTTGCCTTCCGCGATGCGGCTGCTACCAGCTGCCAGGGCTACGAAATCCATATGGGCCGCACTACTACCGATGGGCCGCCGCAGCCCGTGGCGACCCTCGACGACGGCACGCCGGACGGCTACTTTGCCGGCCCGCGCTGCTGGGGTACCTACCTGCACGGCATCCTCGACAACCCGGCCGTGGTGGATGCCCTGCTGGCCCCGCACACGCAGCAAGCGGCGCCGGAGCTCGTCGATTTTGCCCAGTTTAAAGACCAGCAGTACGACCGCCTGGCCGCCCTCATCCGCGAAAATGTGGATATGGCGCAGATTTACGCGGCGTTGCGCCTTCCGTCATGCTGAGCTATAACTTCCTGATTCCCTCCCTATGCTGCACGGACACGGCGACGACGGCTACCGCCACGCCCACAAAATCGTGGCTGACTTCAGCACCAACGTCTGGTACGGTGGCGAGCCCAACGGGCTGAGAGACTACGTGTTCAGCCAGTGGCCCAGCATCAACCGCTACCCCGAGGTGCTGGCCGAAAGCCTGGCCGCCCGCGTGGCCGCCCACCACGGCGTGCGCCCCGCGCAGGTGCTCATGAGCAGCGGTACCACTGAGAGCATTTACCTGGTGGCCCAGGCCTGGGCCGGCCGGCGCACCACAGTGCTCACGCCCGCCTTTGCCGAGTACGAGGATGCCGGCCGGCTGCACGGCCACGCGCTGCGCTTTTTGCCCTGGGAAAAGCTGCAACCCGACACCTTACTGAACAGCGAGTTAGTCTTTATTTGCAACCCGAACAACCCCACGGGTAGCGTGCTGACGGCCACCTTTATCGCGCAGCTGCTGGCGGCCCGCCCCGGCACGGTATTCGTGCTCGATGAGGCGTTTATTGAATTTACCGCCAGCATCCAGACCCTGATTCCGCTGCTGGCACGCTTCGATAATCTCTTGATAATGCGCTCGCTGACTAAGGCCTACGCCATTCCGGGCCTGCGGCTAGGCTACGTAGTGGCGGCCGCGCCGCTCATTGCCCGGCTCACGGCCGGCAAAGCACCCTGGACGGTGAGCGCGCTGGCCGCCGCCGCGGGCCACTTTATTTTTGAGCACTTCGCCGCCGTGCAGCCGCCGGTGGCGCAACTGCTGGCCGACCGGGCTGCCTTGGCTACCCAGCTCGCGCAGGTGCCTGGCCTCCGCGTGGCGCCCAGCCACACGCACTACTTCGTGGCGGCGCTGCGCCGCGGCACCGCCGCCGAGCTGAAGCGCTGGCTGCTAGATCGCCACGGCCTGCTGATTCGGGACGCGGGCAATTTCCGCAACCTTACGGCGGCCCATTTTCGGGTGAGCACCCAGCGCCCGGCCCATAACCAACTACTCGTCAACGCCCTGCGCGAATGGATCGCTTTACCCGCCTAGCCGCTCCCCTGGCCCTGGGCTACGCCCTCGACCTGCTGCTGGCCGACCCCGAAGGGTGGCCCCACCCCGTGCGCACCTACGGCGCCCTCATCGCCGCTGGCGAGCAGCGCCTCAACCACGGCGCGCACCGCTTTGCTAAGGGGGCGCTGCTGGCCAGCGGGCTGGTGGGCGGCACGTATTTAACTTTTACACTGCTGGATAAGGTATTGCTACGCCTGCCGGCCCCGTTGGCCCTGGCTGTGAATAGCCTGTGGGTGTACTACGGGCTCGCCAACACGGGCCTGGTGCGTGAGGGCCGGGCCGTATTTGCGGTGCTCGACCAGCAGGGCCTGGCGGCGGGCCGCCGCCAGCTGGCTCGCATCGTGGGGCGCGACACGGCGCTACTTGATGCGCAGCAAATTCGCACCGCCGTGCTCGAAAGCCTGGCCGAAAACCTGAGCGACGGCGTGGTGGCGCCGCTGTGCGCCTACGCGGTGGCCGGCGTGCCCGGCCTGCTGGCCTACAAAATGGTGAACACCCTCGACTCGATGGTGGGCTACCGCAATCCGCGCTACGAGCTGTTTGGCAAGTTTGCGGCCCGCCTCGACGACGTGGCCAACTTCCTGCCCGCCCGCCTCACGGCCGGGCTGCTGGCGGCGCTGGGAGGCAGTGGGCGCGGCTTTCTGTTTATCCTAAGATTTGGTAATCAGCATAAAAGCCCTAATGCCGGCTACCCCGAAGCCGCGCTGGCGGGCGTGCTCAACTGCCGTTTCGGCGGCCCCAACTACTACCACGGCCAGCTCGTGCCCAAGCCCTACATCGGCGACAACCCGCGCGCGATTGCTCCCACCGAAATCGAGCGGGTGGCCCGGCTCAACCACGCGGTGTGCGCGGCGGTAGTGGCGGGGGTGCTGGGCTGGCTGTGGTGGCACAAGCGGTAGGCAATGCCCTTCCTGCGCGGGTCGGCAGCACAAATAACGCGCTGAAGGCGGGCCTAGAATGGTTGCGCAATCGGGGTACCGGCGAGGTGTACCGTGGACGCTGCGAGTCCGCGCGTCGGGCCCAGCGGACGTTCACCCGCGCGGACTCGCAGCGTCTACAGTACACATACTCTAGGCTTTACGCGATACAAGCTGCGCAACAAAATCCTTATTATCACCCCAATATAAATGCACGTACGAAGCAAGCACGTTGCCCTGCCGGTACAGCTGCACCGATACGGCCGCGCCCTTAGCGCTGGTGATGCGCGCCGGCTCGGGCGTGAGGCCGTGGTCGGCTAGCTGCGAGTAGTGAAATTCGTGCCCTTTGATAGTCAGGTTATTACACGCTACGGTGCGGTAGCCGAGCGTCAGCTTGGCGGCTTCCATAGAAGTATCGCAGGGGAGCGCGCCCACCATGGGGAAGGTCTGGCCCTGCGCATCCACGAGGTGTCGGCCCAGGTACATGAGGCCGCCACACTCGGCGTAGGCCGCGCCGCCGGCCGCGCAGTAGGCGGCCAGGCTGGCGCGCATGGGGGTATTTTGGCTCAGCGTTTCGGCAAAGAGCTCGGGGTAGCCGCCGGGCAAGTACAGGAAATCGGTGCCGGGCGGTAGGGCCACATCGGTTAGCGGACTGAAATACGTGACCTCACCGACCTCGGCCAGCACCTGCAAGTTCTGGAAATAAGTGAAGGTGAACGCCGCGTCGCGGGCCACCGCGATGCGCGGCCGGGCCGGGTGGGCGGTGAGTAGCGCCGACTCGACTGGCGCGGGCAGCAGCGCGGGCGCGGGCTGGCTGGTGAGAGCCAGCAGGCGGTCGAGGTCCACGGTTTGGGGCAACAGGTCGGCCAGGGCTTCGACCACGGCTTCTTGCTGCACTTCGGCCGCAATGGACAGCCCCAGGTGGCGCGACGGGATGGCAAACTCCGGCCGGCTGGGCAGGTACCCCAAGGCCTCTACCCCCACATCGGCGCAGGCTTCTTGCAAAAACTGGTAGTGCGAGGCTGTGTTGACGAAGTTAAAAATGGCCCCCACCAGCTTGATGCCCGGATAAAAATTCTTAAACCCAAATAGCAGCGGCGCCACCGAGTACGCCATCGCCTTCGCATTGATTACCAGAACAATCGGCAAGTTGAGCAGCTCGGCTACGGCGGCGCTGCTGCCCCGCATGCGGTCAGCCCCGTCGAAGAGGCCCATCACGCCTTCGACCACGGCCACGTCGGCGGCGTGGGTGTAGTGGGCGTAGGTAGCCTGCGCATGCGCCGGGCTAGCCATGAATACATCGAGGTTGAGACTGGGCCGGCCGGCGGCCTGGCTATGGTGGTGGGTATCGAGGTAGTCGGGGCCGCATTTGAAGGGCTGCACTGCCAGGCCGCGCCGCGCCAGCGCCCGCAGCAGCCCCAGCGTAAGGGTAGTCTTGCCGCTGCCGCTACTGGGCGCGGCTAGTAGAAACTGCGGTTTAGTGGCGTGATGAGGCACGAGAGGGGTAGTTTTGTAGGCGAGCTTTGCGTGGCAGTTCGGGTGAGGCGCCTCCTGCAAACCAACGACTAAATGGCTTTGTACTTAATTTCCGGCGGCCCCGGCGCCGGCAAAACTACGCTGCTAGTGGCCTTGCACGCGGTGGGTTTTGAGACGATGCCGGAGGTATCGCGGCAGCTCATCCGCGAGCAGGTGGCGCTGGGCAGCTCGCTGGTGCCGTGGCGCGACTTGGCGGGCTTTGCCGAGCTGGCACTTGGGCGCATGGTGGCCCAGCACGCGGCGGCTAGCCGGCGCGGCGGCCCCACGTTTTTCGACCGCGGCCTGCCCGACCTCATCGCCTACCTCACGGCGGCGGGCCTGCCGGTGGCGCCAGCCTACTACCGCGCCGTGGCCGAACACCCCTATCAGCAGCTCGCTTTTTTGGCGCCGCCCTGGCCCGAAATCTACGTCAACGACCCCGAGCGCTGGCACACGCCGGCCGAGGCCGCCGCCCTGTACGAGGCCTTGCGCAGCACCTATGAGGCGCTGGGCTTTGTGGTACTCGACTTGCCGCGGGCGTCGGTGGCGGCGCGGGTGGCGTTTGTGCGGGCGGCCATTGGGGCAGGAGGCGGGCCAGCACTGGGCCGTGCTACCTTTACGGCTGCGCAAGGGTAGTCGCTTCCGCGGTGCGGGGCGGCTTTAAAAGGGAAGCCGGTGGAAGTCCGGCGCAGTCGCCGCTGCTGTAACCCCAGTTGCCAACCGGCCGATACGTGGCGCCACTGTTCCCCAGCGGGAATGGGAAGGCCATCGGCCGGGGGAAGTCAGAAGACCTGCCGTTGCGCCTTTCACTCACCGCTTTCGGTAGAAAAGCGCGCCGTACCATGCCCCAACTTTCGCCTCCCCCCGGCCGCGCCGGGGGCGCATTTTTTCCTTGTTTGCCCCGGCACCGCGGGTGGCTGCTAGGCTTGCTGCTGGCTGGCCACCTGGCCAGCTCGGGGCAGCCGCGGCCGGCGCAACGGAGCGCACCAGTGCCGGCCAGCCGCCCCACTCCATCGGCGCACCCCGCTACGGCCACTGGGCGCACCACGGTGCGCTACGCCAAAGGCTTCACCATCAGCTACGCGGGCAAGTATAAGGTAATCACCATCCAAAGCCCCTTCGAGCCGAAGGCGCCGACCGTGCGCTACCTGCTGGTGCCGCGCGGGGCGGCGCGCCCGGCCGGCTACCCCGATGCGCAGGTCATTGCCACGCCCATTCGCAGCCTGGTGGGCTTGTCGTCGCTGCACGTGGCGCTGGCCGATTTTCTGGGGGCCGACGACCTGGTGGTGGGCGTGGGCAGCTTTAAGTACGTGTCGGCGGCGCGGGTGCGGCAACGCATCGCGGCCGGCCAGGTGTACGAAGTGGGCCAGGGCAAAGAGCTGAACAACGAGCTGCTGGTGGCTCAGCACCCCGACCTAGTCATGGCCACCGGCTGGCCCGGCGAGGGCGCAGATTATTTCCAGACCCTGCGCGCGGCCGGCATCCCAGTGCTCATCAATTCGGAATGGGTCGAAACCACGCCCCTGGCCCGCGCCGAGTGGGTGAAGGTGCTGGCCGCGCTCCTCAATAAGGAAGACCTCGCCAACCAGAAGTTCGACGCAGTGGCCCGCGAGTACCAGCGCCTCGCGGCCCTGGGCCGGCGGGTGGCTAAGAAACCCAGCGTGGTGGTGGGGCTGCCCTTCAAAGACGTGTGGTACGTGCCCGACGCCGACAGCTACCTGGCCCAGTTTCTGCGCGATGCGGGCGCCACCTACCACTGGAACCGCACCAAGGCGCCCAGCGGCAGCCTGGCGCTGTCGTTTGAGGCAGTCGCCCCGGTGGCCCTCACCGCCGATTACTGGCTGCAAACCGGCTCGCTCACCACCAAAGCTGCCCTGCTGGCCCAGGATGCCCGCTACGCCGCCTTCGCGCCCGTCAAGACCGGCCGGGTATTCAATAATAACCGGCGTACCAACGCCCAGGGCTCGAACGACTACTGGGAATCGGGGGCCATGCATCCCGACCTCATCCTGGCCGATTTGCTCCGCATTTTGCATCCCGAGCTGCTGCCCACCGGGCCGCTCCGCTACTACCAGCCGCTGCGATGACGCCAGCTTTTCTGCCGCCAACTACGCCGCCCTCACTACCTGCCCCCCGGCTGGCCCGCGGCCTGCTGGCGCTCGTGGTACTCGTGGGGCTGGCTTTCGTGCTCGACGTGGCGCTGGGGCCGGTGCGCATTCCGCTGCTGGCGGTGGCGCGCCTGCTGCTGGGCCACGGCGCGGCGGCCGATGCGGCCACGGATTTTATCGTGCACCAGATTCGCCTGCCCAAAGCCCTAACGGCGCTGGTAGCTGGGAGTGGCCTGGCCGTGAGCGGCTTGCAGATGCAAACGCTCTTTCGCAACCCGCTGGCCGGGCCCTCGGCGCTGGGCCTCACGGCGGGCGCGGGCCTGGGCGTGGCGCTGGTGATGCTGGCGGGTGGCGGCGGGGCCGGCGCCCTGGCCGTGCGGCAGCTGGGGCTAGCCGGTAGCTGGGCGCTGGTGCTGGCGGCCACGGCCGGCGCCGCCCTGGTTATGGCCTTGGTGCTGGCGCTGGCGGCCCGCGTGCGCGACAACGTGGTGCTGCTCATCGTGGGGCTGATGGTGGCGAGCGTAACTGGGGCCATTGTCAGCCTGTGGCAATATTTTAGCGCGCCCGAGCAGATTCAGGAATACTTGCTCTGGACGTTTGGGGCGCTGGGCGGCGTCACGGGGCCGCACCTGGCGGTGCTGGCCACGGTGGTGGGGGCTGGCATCGGGCTGGCCCTGGCCTCGGCCAAGCCGCTAAACGCGCTGCTGCTGGGCGAAAACTACGCCCGCAGCCTGGGCCTGCGTGTCCGCCGTTCGCGCACGCTTATTATTCTCAGCACGAGCTTATTGGCGGGGAGTATCACGGCTTTTTGCGGGCCGATTGGGTTTGTGGGGCTGGCCGTGCCGCACCTCACCCGCGCCCTGCTGGGCACGGCCGACCACCGGATGCTGTTGCCGGGCGCCTGCCTGCTGGGGGCGGCCCTGGTGCTGGGCTGCGACTGCCTGGCCCAATTGCCCGGCAGCCAGATCACCCTGCCCATCAACGTGGTAACCTCGCTGCTCGGCGCGCCGGTCGTGCTGTGGGTGGTGCTGCGCCGTCCCCTCCGGTCTGCCGCATGAGTTTCCCCAGCCCCCAGCCCACTCCGGCCTTGATGGCCGAAGCCCTAACCATCGGCTACGCCGGCCGCCGGGGGACGCCCCGGCCGGTAGCGGGGCCCTTGCACTTGGCGCTGTGGCCCGGCGAGCTGGTATGCCTGCTGGGCCCCAATGGGGCGGGCAAATCAACGCTGCTGCGTACGCTGGCCGGCGTGCAGGCCCCACTGGGCGGCGCGCTTACGGTGGCCGGCGAGCCCCTGGCTAGCCTCGGCCCCGAGGTCCGCGCCCGCCAGCTCAGCATCGTGCTCACCGAGCGGGTCGAAGCCGGCTACCTCACCGTGCAGGAGCTGGTGCGCCTGGGCCGCTACCCCCACACCGGCTGGCTGGGCAATTTTTCGGCCCACGACCATGCGCAGGTGCAGGCAGCTTTGGTGGCCACCGGCACCGCGCTATTTGCCCACCGCCCGGTGGGCGAGCTCAGCGACGGCGAGCGCCAAAAGGTAATGCTGGCCCGCGCCCTGGCCCAGGACACGCCCCTGATATTACTCGACGAGCCTACTGCCCACCTCGACCTGCCCAACCGCGTGGCCCTGCTACGCCTGTTGCACCAGCTGGCTCGCACCCTGGGCAAGGCCATCCTGCTCTCGACCCACGAGCTGGACCTGGCCCTGCAAGCGGCCGACCGCGTGTGGCTGCTGCCCGCCACCGGCGAGCTGCTGGCCGGCCCGCCCGAAGACCTGGTGCTCAGCGGGGCCTTTGCGGCGGCGTTTCAGCGCGAGGGCCTGGCGTTTGACCCCGCCACCGGCACCTTCGAGCTGCACGCGCCCACTGGCCCGCCGGTGCAGCTCGTGGGCGACGGGGCCGCCGCTTTCTGGACGCGCCGGGCGCTGCTGCGGGCCGGCTTGGTACCTACCGCTGGCCCCGCCGCCTGGCGCGTGACCGTGCCCGCCGCGGCTGGGGCCGGCTTGGGTTTTTGGCTTAGTGAGGGGCCCGGGCAGCCGGCGCAACAACATTCTTCCATTGCCGCGCTGCTGCAAGCCCTCGGGGCCGCTTGGGAGAACCCAGCCTTCTAGTTCACGCCTTACCTTATCAAATAACATTGACTCAACCAATGCTTTACTACATATCCGGTGGCCAGCGCTCGGGCAAAAGCCGCTACGCTCAGGATCTGGCTTTGCGGCTGAGCGAGCGCCCGGTGTACCTGGCTACCTCGCGGCCCTGGGACGACGACCACCGCCAGCGCATTGCCCGGCACGTGGCCGACCGCGATGCCCGCTGGACGACCCTGGAGGAGGAAAAGTATCTCAGCCGCCTCGACCTCGCCGGCCGCACCGTGGTGCTGGACTGCGTGACGCTCTGGCTCACCAACTTCTTTGCCGATGCGAATTACGACGTAGAGACGACCTTGCAACAGGCGAAAGTGGAGTTTGACCAGCTACTCACCCAGGACTGCACGCTGCTGGTAATTTCCAACGAAATCGGCATGGGCCTGCACGCCCCCACCGAGGCCGGCCGCAAGTTTGCCGACCTGCAAGGCTGGCTCAATCAGCACATTGCCCAGCGAGCCGACCGCGCCATTTTTATGGTGTCGGGCCTGCCGCTGGTGGTGAAGTAACCCTTGTGGATAACCGTGCCGCTTAATTTCCGACTACTTTATATCCCTCTTCATGAAAATCTACACTAAAAAAGGCGACGCTGGCACCACGGGTCTCTTCGGCGGCTCGCGCGTGCCCAAAGACGACGTGCGCGTGGAATGCATTGGCACCCTCGACGAAGCCAACTCCACTCTCGGCCTGCTGCGGGTGAAGCTCGGCAATGAGCACGCCTGGCAGCCGGGGCTCCACAAAATCCAGAAAGATTTGATGGATATGATGTCGCACCTGGCGCGGCCTTCGGACGCCAAGAAGGTTAATACCAACCCGATGCCCACCGACGGCGCGCAGTTTTGTGAAGAGTGGATCGACGAGCTGGAAGGCGCGATGACTTCGCCCTCCGACTACTTCCTGCTGCCGGGCGGCAACGAGCTTTCGGCCCTGTGCCACATGGCGCGCACCCAGATGCGCCGCGGCGAGCGCCGCCTGGTGAGCCTGATGGCTACCGATACTGTCGATGCCGCCATTCCGGCCTACATCAACCGACTGTCGGACCTGTTCTTCACCCTGGCCCGCGCCGAGATGGACCAGGCCGGCGTAGCCGAGGAGAAATGGCAATTATTTCTCTACAAACGCTTTAAGAAAGCCGACGAGCCCACCACTCCTACCGAGCCCACCGCGTGAGCACCTGGCCCATCACCCCGCCCGACGCGGCGCTGACCGCCGCCATTCAGCACCAGATTGACACCAAAACCAAGCCGCTGGGGTCGCTGGGGCAGCTCGAAGACCTGGCCCGGCAGCTGGCCCTGGTGCAGCAAACGCTCACGCCCACCCTGCACCGGCCGCACGTGCTGGTGTTTGCGGCCGACCACGGCGTTGCGCAGGCCGGCGTGAGCCAGTACCCGCCCGAGGTGACGCACCAAATGGTGCGCAACTTCGCGGGCGGCGGGGCGGCCATCAATGTCTTCTGCCGCCAGAATAACCTGGGCCTTACCATCGTGGATGCCGGCGTGCGCGGCTCATTCGCCGACCTGCCCGCCGTGCGCGACGAAAAAATAGCCGAAGGCACCCACAACTTCGCCCACGAGCCCGCCATGAGCGCCGCCCAGTGCGCCGACGCCCTCCAGCGCGGCGCCCGCCTGGTCGATGAGCTGCACGCCACCGGCTGCAACGTGCTGGGCCTGGGCGAAATGGGCATCGGCAACACTTCGGCGGCGGCCGTGCTCATGCACCTGCTCACGGGCCACCCCTTGGCCGAGTGCGTGGGCCGTGGCACCGGCCTCGACGCGGCGGGGCGGGCCCGCAAGCTGGCCACGCTCACGCAGGCTGTGGCAGCACACCCGCCAGTCGGCCCCGACCCGCTGGCGGCACTCACCACTTTCGGCGGCTTCGAAATCGCGCAAATGTGCGGGGCCATGCTGCGCGCCGCCGAGCGGCGGATGCTGCTGCTCATCGATGGCTTCATTGCTTCGGCGGCGCTGCTGGTGGCGGCCCGGCTGGCCCCGGCCGTGCTGGCCTACTGCGTGTTCTGCCACGAGTCGGATGAGCATGGCCACCGCCTGCTGCTGGCCGAGCTGGGCGGGCGGCCGCTGCTGCGCCTGGGCCTGCGTCTGGGTGAGGGCACGGGCTGCGCGCTGGCCTACCCGCTGGTGCAGGCCGCCGCGAGCTTTCTCACCGAAATGGCCTCCTTCGAAAGCGCCGGCGTCAGCGACGCCGCCAGTACTTAAATTTCTTATAATCAATATCCTAGCAATCGTTCCGAAAACCAAAAAAACTGCCGGTTAAAAATTCACCAGCCAGCTTTTCAATTCATAATTCTAGGACTTACGCAAAAGTCGTTTGTCATTGCGAGCAACGCAAACGACTTTTTGCGTAAATCCTAAATTCCTAATTTTTAATTCTTAATTACCTCCAGTGAATTCCTGGCTGCGCCATCACCTGCGCCTGCTGCTGACGGCGGTGCGCTTCTACACCCGCCTGCCGGTGCCAGCTTGGGTAGGTCATTCTGAAGAGTGGCTGCGGCAGTCTACGCGCTACCTGCCGCTGGTGGGCTGGCTGGTGGGGGGCGTGGCGGCGGGCGGGTGGTGGCTGGCGGCGCGCTGCTGGCCGCCCACCGTGGCGGCGCTGCTCAGCACTGGCGCGGGCATCCTGCTCACGGGCGCCTTCCACGAAGATGGGCTGGCCGACGTATGCGACGGCTTCGGCGGGGGCTGGACGACCGAGCGCATCCTAGCCATTATGAAAGATAGCCGCGTGGGCACCTACGGCGTGGTGGGCCTCGGGCTCGTGCTGGCCACCAAAATAGTCACGCTGCCCGCGGCCGGCGCGGCCGCGCCGGTCCTGCTGCTGGTAGCGCACCCATTGAGCCGCCTGGTGGCGCTTTCTTTTTTATACACCCACAACTACGCCCGCCCTACCCCCGACAGCAAGGCCCAGGCCGTAGCCAAGCCTTTGATTTTGAGCGAATTGCTAGTCGCCGCTGCCTGGGGCCTAGTGCCCTTGCTGACGCTGGCCGCGTGGCAGCGCCAGCCCGGCTACCTGCTGGTGCTGCTGCCGCTAGCCGGGCTGCAACTGGGGCTGGGCCGCTGGTTTCGGCGCTGGCTGGGGGGCTATACTGGCGACTGCCTGGGGGCCGCTCAGCAGCTCGCCGAGGTGCTTATCTATCTGCTGTTAGCTGCTCATTTTAACTGGTTTTTTGCATGATTATCCACCTCATTCGCCACACGGCGGTGGACGCCCCCGGCATCTGCTACGGCCACTACGACGTGCCGCTGGCCGATACCTTCGCCGCCGAAGCAACTCTGCTGAAAACCAAGTTATTATCAGCTCTTTCCACTGGCTTTCAGGTCTTTAGCAGCCCGGCGGCGCGCTGCCTGGCGCTGGCTGCTGAGTTTGGCACTCCTATCACGCCCGACGAACGCCTGCGCGAGATGAACTTCGGCGCTTGGGAAAACCGCCTTTGGACTGAGCTGCCCCGCCTCGAAACCGAGCCGTGGATGGCCGACTACGTGACGCTAGCGCCTCCCCAAGGCGAAACCTTCGGCGGCGTGCAGGACCGGGCCGTTGCCTTTTTGGCCGAGCTAGCTGCTGCTTCGACCGCCAAAGAGGAGCCGGTGCTGGTCTTTTCCCACGGCGGCACTATTCGCGCTTTGGTCAGTTATTGCCTCGAAATACCCTTGCGCAATGCCTTTCAATTGCGCATCGACTATGCTTCCGTTACGACACTGGAACACCAGCACGGCCGCTGGAATTTGCTGGGCTTGAACAGGTAAGCTATGAGTACCGTGGACTTTCAGTTCGCGAGTGAAGCAGGCCGGGTAACTCGCGGACTGAAAGTCGGCGCTACGGTACAGCGATTCTAAAACTGTCCTGACACTGTTTCAGCAAGCCGCCGCCACCTGCTGCTGCGTATGAGGAGCTAGTCATGTCCTTCGCTATGAAATTTTCTCTTCCTTCCGGCCTGCCGGGCCAGGTGTTGGCCGCCGCTCGCCACACTGGCTCGCACGCCTGGCAAACGGGCCGCTTGTTTCGGCAGCTGGCGCAACGCACTCTCGACACTATTCAGGAAGTGCTGCGGGCCGAAATTCAGAATGGCCACGCCCGGTTGGTAGCCGATTTTTTGGCCGATAAAGCTTTGCCCATGGCCCGCACGGTGCTGCTTGAGCGCATGACTGCCCGGCTGTTGCTGCGCCTGGGCCTGCGCGGCGCCTTCATGACCAACATTGCGAGCTGGATATTGCCTTTTGTGCTCGAAAAGCTTTTTCAGGCGGCCCGCACCAGTGGCCTGCTCACCCGCCTCGAAGCCAACCCCACCGTAGCCGATGCCCTGGTGCGCCTCGATGAGCTGCGCCACGCTGCGGCCCGGCTGCTCTTTCCCGACGGGGAAACCGAAGCGCGCATCCTCAGCGAGGAAGAAGCCGCCCAGCTGGTGGGCCTGCCCACCAAACACCTAAAAGCAACTACTGGGCTGAATCAGACAAACTAAACAGCATTTTGCTTACCAAGCTTTTATCTAATAACCACGGCGCAGGTCCACCAGATTTTCCAGGGGTTGGCCAGCTTGTAGCCGGTGCAGGTTGCGCAGCAGCTGGGCTACCTTACCTTCAGCTTCCTGGGGCTGGCCGCCGCCGGTGTGCTGGGTGAGCAGCACATTGGGCGTAGTCCAGAGTGAGTGGCCAGGCGGCAGTGGCTCGGTGGCCGTCACGTCGAGCACGGCGCCGCCGAGCCGGCTCGCTTGCAGCGCGGCGATAAGCGCCGGCTCGTCGGTGGTATTGCCGCGGCCCACGCTCGCATAGAGGCTGTGGGGCGCTAGCGCGGCGATAAGGTCGGCGGCAAAAAAGTTAGTGGCACTACCGGGCAGGCAGTTCACCACAATATCGGTGTCGGGCAAGGCCGCCAGCAGCTCCTCGCGCGAATGCAACTGGGCCTGCGGGTCGGTGCGGGCCAGCAGCCGCACCTGGCAGCCAAAGCCACTCAGCTGCTGCCGCATCGCTTGCCCAATGGTGCCGGCCCCCAGAATAATCACCCGCTTGTCGCGCAGCAGCCCCATGCGCCCCCGAATGGGTGGGCCTACCCAACGCTGCTCAGCTTGCAAGCGCGCGAGCTCGGGCACGGCGCGGTACAGCGCGAGCAGGCCCGCTACCATCGTTTCGGCGCAGGGCCAGGCAAAATAGTCGCCCATATTGGCCACCGGCGCGGCTATCACCAGCCCCTGGTAGCGGTCGAAGCCCGCCGAGTCGAGCTGCCACAGCTGCAAGTTGGGCAGCTCACCGGCCAGCCATGCGGCCGGCGGATTACCAAACAATACGGCCGCCTGCCGCAACTCGTGGGCCCGTTGCGCCGGGGCTACGTCGCGCTCGTACACCATGCGCCACTCGGCGGGTACTCCTTGCTGAAGCTGGGCCCGCGCCGCCGCGGGCAAGTCACTATAAACAACTAAGCGCATAGAGGGAAGTGGCCCATTGGCAGGCTGGCAGGCTATACGCAAGTAGCTGCCCAGCGACCCAAGCCTTCAAAGCGAAAGAAGGGCTATCGAGCTTTAAACAAGCCAGATAGCCCCTCTTTTAAAAGCAGCTGCAACCGACTGGCTGTTAGCTACTCAAGCTTAAGTAAGCCTAGCGGTCGGTGCCGCGGTTGTTGTTCTTGAGGTCTTCTTCGGGCGTGGTATCATCACCTTGCAGCTGGCCGGCGGCGGTGAGCAGCGCCGCGCTCAGCTTCTCAACGTGCGAGCGGGTATTGCCTTCGGCTTCTGAGGCTACCCGGGCGGTTTCGCTGCCTAAGCGATGCAGCAAGCGGCCTACCTGGTCACCATTGTACGTGCCGCCGTGCAGCAGGGCTTTCAGGGCTTGCAGGTCTACTACCAGCTTGTGAAACTCCGGGTTGTTAGCGGCTTTCAGGTCTTCCGTCCAGCGCTGCAACTGGTTGTCGATGCCCGCACGGCTAGCTTCTTCGCTGAGGTCACCGGTTAGAATTTTGATGGCGCCTTCCAGGTGCACCTGGTGTTGAACTGCGGTCTTTTCCATGGGTCAGGATAAGGGGAAATGGATGGGCAAGCCAAGTAGCTTGTCCATCTCCCCAACGCAAGGCAGGCCGCGGGGGTTAGCCTCGGGCCAATAAAAAACCCCGTCGGTAACCGACGGGGTTCTATAGATAGCGGCTGTACCAGGGCTAAAAACCTAGGCTGATAACTAATCGCCTACTCAAGCCTGCTCATGCGGTCCTTCACCGACTCCAAGGCCACGCGCATGCTCACAATATCGGCCCGGGCGGCTTCCTGCTCTTTCAAGTTGGTATCAATCTGGTTGTTGTACTGCTGAAGCTCGGCGGCGTTGGCGGCTAGCTGCTGCTGGATTTCGAGCTTACGCGCCTTGTTTTTCTCGATTTCCTTCTTGATGGCGTCCTGCTTGGCGATAACCGACATGTGGTTGTTTTGCGAGTTTACCAAGGCTTTTTCAGCATCGGTAATCTGGGCCACCAAGTCTTCGCGGTACATCGAGCGGGCAAACTCCTTGAGGTAGCGCTCACCGGCTTTCCACTGGGTCGGCGTCGCAGCTTGGCTCAGGTAGGCATTGCCCAAGTCGATGCTCCACCACACGCTCGTGCCGGTGGGCAGCGCATCGACGTGGCTGATGACCCGCACCGGCGTGGGCGCAATGTCCGTCAGCGTTACCCCATCCAGGGTGATAATGCCTTTGTTGTTTTTCACCTTGCCGGGAAACTGGTCGTTGAGCTGCTTCAACCAGGCAGTTTCGACTCGCTTATTGTCGAGCTGCACGCTCACGCGCTGGCCTTTCCGCGGAATGTTATTGATGTTTTGGTCGGCTTCATCGACGGGCGATCGCTGCGCCGATACTTGCAGAGCACCGAGCAACAGCAAGAAAACCAATAGTATGTTTCGGTTCATAAAGGGTAATGACCTAAAGAGTAAAGCGTTAAAAGAAGATATAAAAAAGAAGAAAAGGTCGCTCCAGGCTTCTCGCCGCTCAAATTTAAGCACTTTATCGTCGCTGGAGTAACCTGGGCAAATTTTTTTTGCGCAGGCGCCCATTTTCCAGGCAAAACCCAAATCAAGCTGCTGGTTATATTCAGCCAACAAAACTACGCGGTTCGTGGTTTAGCCACTCATGCCCCAGCTCACTATTTGCCGCGCCGAGCACTTCAACGCCGCCCACCGCCTGCACAACCCTGCCTGGGATGCGGCCCGCAACCAGCAGGTTTTTGGCAAGTGCAATAATCCTAATTACCACGGCCACAACTACGACCTTACCGTGCGCCTCACGGGGGAAGTAGACCCCGCCACGGGCTACGTCTTTGACCTCAAGCAGCTCAGCGACATTATTAAACAGCAGGTGCTCAACCGATTCGACCACCGCAACCTCAACCTCGACACGGAAGATTTTCGGGAGCTAAACCCCACGGCCGAAAATATTGCCGTCGTTATCTGGCGCCGGCTGCGCGCGGTGCTACCAGCGGGGCTAGCCCTGGCCGTGACGCTCCACGAAACGGACCGTAATTTTGTGGAATACTATGGAGAATAAGACCCCTGGCCGGCCCACCCACGATGCCGGCCGCCCTGCCGGGCCTGGACCCGATGGGCACCTGCCGGCCGGCCTGCGCACCCCGCTGCGCGTCGATGCTTTTGCCCGCACCGATGACGAGAAAATTGCCGCCATTACCGGGCACTTCCGCGCCATTATGGATGAGCTAGGCCTCGACCTGACCGACGATAGCCTGGCCGGCACGCCCCATCGGGTAGCCAAAATGTTTGTGCAGGAATGGTTTAAGGGCCTCAACCCGGAGCACCGGCCCGAGATGCGGCTGTTTGAAAACCGCTACGGCTACCAGCAGCTGCTGGTGGAGCGCGACATCACGCTCTTTTCGTGCTGCGAGCACCACTTTGTGCCCATTATTGGCAAAGCGCACGTGGCCTACCTGCCTGGCGACCATGTAGTTGGCCTTAGCAAGCTTAACCGGGTGGTGCAGTACTATGCCCGCCGGCCGCAGGTGCAGGAGCGCCTTACGCGGCAGGTAGCCGAGCACCTGCGCCACAGCCTGGGTACCCCCGACGTAGCCGTGCTCATTGAGGCCGACCACCTGTGCGTGATGAGCCGCGGCGTGAACGACACGAGTAGCTCGACCATCACCAGCGAATATGGGGGTAAATTTCTGGAAGACAGCCAACTGCGCAATGAGTTTTTGCGACAAATTGGCAAATAGGCCACGGCTACCCTGCCTTTGCTAGCCGGAACGACCTTTTACCTACTCAGCCTTCTTAAAGTACATGAAAATCCTCATCACCGGCGGCACGGGCATGATTGGGCAGCGCCTCGCGGAGCTGCTCATCGATGGTGGCCACGAGGTAGCGCTGCTCACGCGGGACCCTCAGAAAACCAGCCATTTCCGGCTGTTTGGTTGGGATCCGCAGGCGGGCACTATCGACCCCACCGCCGTGCCCTACGCCGACTGCATCGTGAACCTCGCCGGTAGCAGCGTGGCCGACGGCAAGTGGACGCCCGAGCGCAAGCAGGAGATCGTGCGTAGTCGCCTCGATGGGCTCGAGCTGCTGCACCGCGAGCTAGCCCAGCCGGGCCACCACGTCAGGACGCTGCTATCGGCCTCGGCCATTGGTATTTATGGCGACCGGGGCGGTGAATTATTATACGAAAACTCGCCCACGGCATCCCCAGCCGACGATTTTCTGGCTGATGTGGTGCTGCAATGGGAAGCCGCCGCCCGCGCCATTGGCGCGCTGGGGCCGCGCGTGGTGCTGCCGCGCATCGGCATCGTGCTCAGCCCCGAGGGCGGGGCGCTGGTGCCCATTGCCAAAACGGTGCGCTACGGGGCGGGCGCCCCACTCGGCTCGGGCCGGCAATACATGAGCTGGGTGCATCTCGATGACGTATGCCGGCTGTTTGTGCAAATGCTCGAGCACGAGCTTTGGCACGCTGAATATAACGCCGTAGCACCGCACCCGGTTACCAATCAGGAGTTTACCGAGACTCTGGCCCAGGTAATGCACCGCCCGCTGCTGCTGCCCAAAGTGCCGGCTTTTGGCCTGAAGCTAGCCATGGGCGAAATGAGCGAGATCGTGCTGGGCTCGCAACGCGTGAGCGCCGACAAGGTGCTGAGCCAGGGTTTCACGTTTGAATACCCGAAGCTGCGCGAGGCGCTGGAATCGTTTTACGAGCAGTAAGCCGGTTTATTTCTCGCTTAAAATCAACTCAGTAGCTTCTACCAGGCTAGCCACCGGGGGAGCGTAGCCCACGGCCTCAGTGTGGCCTACCATGATGCCCCGCACGCCTACTTTGGCCCCGGCTTCGAGGTCGCGGGCGCGGTCACCAACTATCCAGCAGCGGGCCGGGTCGAGGCGAAAGCGGGCGATAGCTTTTTCCAGCATTCCGGAGTCGGGCTTCCGAAAAATAGATTCGCTGACGGAAGGGTGATTTTCGGAAAAATATAATGCATCCAGCTTATAGCCAGCTGCTTGCTGCAACAATTCGTGGCAGGCAAACACGTCGGCCCGGGTATACAGGCCCTTGGCAATGCCCGCCTGGTTGGTAACTACGATGAGGTAGTAGCCAGCCGCCTTGAGGCGAGCGAGGCTCTCGGGCACACCCGCCGAGATGCGGAAGCGTTCGGGCGTCCAGACGTAGTCGCCGAGCTCGTCGTTCAGCACACCGTCTCGGTCCAGGAAAATTGCTCGGTTCATGGGTTAGCTGGTAGACTTATTCCTGAATTAAGAAAGTGGAAGAAAATCGTCCGTCATGCTCATCTGGCGTCCCCTTGTCGAAGCATCTCTACCGCGCCGTTCGGGTTTCGTTCAGTAGAGATGCTTCGGCAAGGGGACGCCAGATGAGCATGACGTTCTTGTTCGTTTTTTTTCATTTAGGAACCAGGCTAGTGGCTGATAGCGGCTAGCTTTCGGCCCCAAATAAAAACAAAGCTACCAGCTACCAGCTATCAGTTAAAAGCTCAGAACCAATGCGCATTGCTATTATTGGCGGCGGCCTTACGGGGCTCACGCTGGCTTATTATCTTCAGCAAGCAGGGGTTGCGTACGACCTCTTCGAAGCCGCCGACCGGCCGGGAGGCAACTTGCACTCGCCGCTGGCCGAGGCTGGCTACCAGCTCGAAGCCGGTCCCAACTCGCTGCTGCTCAGCCCCGAGCTGGAAGAGCTGCTGCACGAGCTAGGCTTGCAGGATAGCATTCAGGAAGCTGCCCCCGTGAGCCAGCACCGCTACGTGCTGCGCGGCGGCGCGTACCAGGCGCTGCCCGCTTCGCCGCCCGCTCTGCTGGCCAGCCGCTTTTTTGGCTTAAAAACCAAGCTAGGGCTGCTGCGGGAGCTGCTGCGCCGCCCCGCGCCGCCCGTGCCGGGCGAAACGGTGGGCGCGTTTTTTGAGCGGCACTTTGGGGCCGAAGTGGTGGCGTACGCGGTCAACCCCTTCGTGGCGGGCATCTACGCCGGCGACCCGCACGAGCTGCTGCTCGCGCTCACCTTTCCGCAGCTAGCGGCGCTGTAGCAGCAGTACGGCTCGGTGCTCCGCGGCTTGGCGGCGGGCCGCCAGCAGGGTGGCGGCGGGCGCCGCCGCACCATCACGCTACGGGGCGGCGTGCAGACCCTCACCGATGCGCTGGCAGCGCGGCTCACCGCCTACCACCCGGGACAGGCAGTCACGGGTATCAGTCAAAACGAAGCTAACCAGTACGTTGTCGTCGTCGAGCAGCAGCCCCTGGCTAGCTTCTACTCGCACCTGGCGCTGGCCGTGCCGGCCTACGTTGCCGCCGCGCTGCTGCGCCCCTTGCACCCTGGCGTGGCCGCGGTGCTGGCTGCCGTGCGCTACCCGCCCATGACGCTCGTGTACTCGGCCTACGACCGCGCCGCCGTGGCCCACCCGCTCGCCGGCTTTGGCGCGCTAAACCCCCAGGTAGAGGGCACCTACTCGGCGGGCGCCATCTGGACCAGCTCTCTTTTTCCCGACCGGGTGCCGGCGGGGCAAGTGCTATTTACGAGCTTTGTGGGCGGCGCGCAGTTTGCCCGGCAAGCGCAGGAGCCGGCGGCCAGCCAGCTCGCCGCCGTCGATGCCGAGCTGCGCCGCCTCTACGGCATCTCGGCCGCCCCGCGCTGGCAGCACCGCTACTACTGGCCGCGGAGCATTCCGCAGTTTGACGCCCACCTGGCGGCCGCCCGGGCCGCGGTGGCCCCGCTCCGAGCCGAAAATATTGTGGCCGTGGCCAACTGGCAAGCCGGCGTGAGTGTGCCCGACTGTGTGCGCTACGCGCGCCAGCTGGCCAGCGACTTAGCCAAGCCGACTGGGGTTGAAGCTACGGCCAGCCAGCCCAGTTGAAATCCTGGAATCTCATCGGTCAACTTTTCTTTGTGCAACCCTATTCTACGGGCTCTTATCTTTGCAAGCAATGAGTAATACGGCCGCCGGATTGGTGCTTATTCCGACGTACAATGAGCGGGAAAATGTGGAGCTTATCATTCGGGCAGTGCTGGAGCTGCCGAAGGATTTTCACGTCCTGATAATTGACGACGGCTCGCCCGACAGCACGGGCGCCTTGGTGCGCGCACTCTTGCCAACGTACCCGGGCCGGCTGTTTTTGGAAGAGCGGGCGGGCAAGCAAGGGCTGGGCACGGCCTATATTTTTGGCTTTTGCTGGGCGTTGGCGCGAGGCTATCCCTTTATTTTTGAGATGGATGCCGATTTTTCGCACAATCCGCAAGACCTGCTGCGTCTCTACGATGCCTGTGCCGTGCAGGGCTACGACCTGGCCATCGGCTCGCGCTACAGCGAGGGCGTGAACGTAGTAAACTGGCCCATGAGCCGGGTGTTGCTGTCGTATTTCGCCTCAAAGTACGTGCGCTTTATCACCGGCATGCCCATCGATGACGCCACAGCGGGCTTCAAGTGCTACTCGGCCAAAGTATTGCAAGCCCTCGATTTGCGCAAGGTCCGCTTCGTGGGCTACGCCTTCCAGATTGAGATGAAGTGGCTAACTTATTGCCTAGGCTTCCGCATTAAGGAAGTCCCCATCATCTTTACCGACCGTACGCGGGGCCAGTCCAAAATGTCGAAAGGCATCGTCACCGAAGCGCTGTTTGGGGTAATTCAAATGAAGGTGAACAGCTGGCTGCGCCCCCCGCACCGCCTCGGTGCGACGCCGCCCGACCTCAGCCCGGTAGCAGCTAACTAAAAACAGCCGGCCACACCTTCGCCACGCAGCGGCGTTTTGCGTATTTACCAGCCAGCCCCCGCCTGGATGGAAAATACGCCCTTACTCTGGATTTTATTTAACTTATTCGTTATCGGGCTATTACTGCTCGATTTGCTGGTTTTCAATCGCCGCGCCCACGTCGTGCAGCTCAAGGAGGCCCTGGGCTGGAGCCTTTTTTGGATTACGCTTTCGCTGGGTTTCAACTACCTCGTGTACCGCACCATGGGCCACGCAGCGGGCCTGCAGTGGCTAACGGGCTACCTGGTAGAAAAGGCGCTGAGTGTGGACAATCTGTTTGTCTTCTTGCTCATTTTCACTTACTTCAAAGTACCGGCCGAGTACCAGCACCGCATCCTGTTTTGGGGCGTGCTGGGGGCGCTGGTACTGCGCGGCATTTTCATCGTGGCGGGGGCCGCCCTGCTCGCCAAGTTTCACTTTTTGCTCTACCTGCTGGGGGCGTTCTTGGTTTACACGGGCGGGCGCATGGCGCTCAGCAGCAGTGGCGAGCCCGAAATTGACCCCCACGGCAACCCTATCGTACGCTTTCTGAGCCGGCACATCCCCCTTACGAAGGAGCTGGACGGCGGCCGGTTTTTTACCAAGCGCGCGGGCAGGCGCCTGGCCACGCCGCTGCTGGCGGTGCTCGTGATGGTCGAGACAACCGATGTCGTTTTCGCGGCCGATTCCATCCCGGCTATCCTGGCCATCTCGCGCGATACGTTCGTGGTCTACACCTCCAACGTGTTTGCGCTGCTCGGGCTGCGGGCGCTGTACTTTGCCCTGGCTAGCCTCATGAAGCTCTTTCACTACCTGCACTACGGCCTGGCGCTGATCCTCATTTTTATTGGCGGTAAGCTGCTGGCGGAAGATTTTTTGCGCGAGCATTTCAACCTCGTGCTTCCCCTGCCGGTTTCGCTCGGGATAGTGGGGCTGTTGCTGCTGGGCTCGGTAGCGGCGTCGGTGTTATGGCCCAAGCCCGCCGAGTCCGCCTAACTCGTTTCTTGCTGGTTTCAGCCGGCCCCACCACCTGCTTCTACTTTTACTTAAACACCTCATTCCCTTGTCTTTTCTTGCCGAACACCTGGCGCAGGGTTTTAGCCAAATGCCAAAAACGCTCTCTTCCAAATACTTTTATGATGCAGTGGGCAGCCGGCTTTTCCAGCAGATAATGGGGCTGCCGGAGTATTACCCGACGCGCACCGAACTAGCTATTTTTCAGGAGCAAGGCTCCGCCATTGCGCAAGCGCTGCGTGCTGGTGCCACGGCCGGCCAGCCGCTGGCCGTGGTCGAGCTGGGCGCCGGCGATGGCCTGAAAACCAAGCTCTTGCTACGGGCGCTGCTAGCCTTGCCCGCCGCACCGCCCCTCACCTACGTACCGGTTGATATTTCGCCATCAGCCCTCGATGAGCTGGTGGCTACGCTGCGCCAGGAGCTGCCCGCGCTGCCCACCGCCCCGCTCGCCGCCGAGTACAGTGCGGCGCTCGCCGCGCTGGCCGCCCGGCCCGAGCCCAAGGCGGTGCTTTTTGTAGGCTCAAACGTTGGCAACTTTGAGCCGGCTGAGCAGCGCGCCTTTTTGCGGGCGCTGGCCGCGCCGCTCACTCCCGCCGACCGCCTGCTGGTGGGCTTCGACCTGCGCAAAGACCCGCGCCGCATCCGGGCGGCCTACGATGATGCCCAGGGCATTACGGCCGAGTTTAACTTAAACCTGCTGCGGCGCTTCAACGAGGAGCTGGGCGCTGATTTTCAGCTGGAACACTGGCAGCACTTCCCCGACTACGAGCCCAGCACCGGGGCCATGCGCTCGTGGCTGGTGAGCCGCCGCGCCCAAACCGTGCGGGTGGCAGCGCTGGCGGGCCAGGCGTTTGAATTTGAGGCCTGGGAGGCCATTCACACCGAGAATTCCTTTAAGTTCACCCTGCCGCAAATTGACGGCCTGGCCGCTGGCGCGGGGCTGCGCGTGGTCGAAGTTTTTCAGGATGCCGCCGGCGACTTTGCCGATGTAATCCTGGCCGTGGCGGAGTGAGGGCGTAGTTTTGGAGGGCAAAAAAGCCTGCCGAACGTAATGCTAAGCCCCGCGAAGCGTGACGTTCCAATTAGATACCCCTACGTTTACGAGCTCCCATTTTGAAGTCTCACCTCCGCCCTACCTTACTCCTTGCCTACCCCGTCGTGCTCAGCCAGCTCGGCCACATCCTGGTGAGCGTGTGCGACTCGGTGATGGTGGGCCAGACCGGCAAAGTGCCGCTCGCCGCCGTGAGCCTGGGGGTGAGCACGACCACCATCCTGCTGGTGCTGGGGCTGGGCATTAGCATGGGCGCGGTGCCGCGCGTGGCCGCCGCCAACGGCCGCGGCGATACAAGCGCCCTGGGCCGCTTGCTGGTGGGCACCGTGTGGCTCAACACGTTGGTGGGCGTGGCGCTGCTGGGTTTCAGCCAGCTGCTGCCACTAGCCCTACCCTACCTGCACCAGGCTCCCGAAGTAGTGGCCCTGGCTACACCCTGGGTGCGGGTAATCGGCTTGTCGCTGCTGCCGCTGATGGTGTTTCAGGGCTTCCGGGAGTGGGCCGAGGGGCTAGGGCTGACGCGCCAGGCCATGCAGCTTTCCATCGTGGGCAACGTGGTGAATGCGCTGCTCTGCTACGCGCTCATTTTCGGGCACTTCGGTGCGCCAGGCCTGGGGCTGATGGGCGCCGCCTGGGCTACGCTGCTGGCCCGGATTGGCATGGCGGCGCTCATGGCCCAGTTTGTGCTGCGGGCCCGCGAGCTGCAAGCCAAGCGCCCCGCCACGGCGGCCGCGTGGCTGCGCCCGGGCCTGGCCGAGCTGCGGGGCCAGCTAGCGCTGGGCTTGCCCATTGGGGTGCAAATGATGTTTGAAGTGGGTGCGTTCGGCGCTTCAGCCCTCATGATGGGCTGGATCAGTATCACGACGCAGGCCGCCCACCAGATTGCCATCAACGTGGCGTCGGTGACGTACATGTCGGCGAGCGGCATTGCGGCGGCGGCAACTATCCGGGTGGGCAACCTGCGCGGCAGCGGCGACCTGGCCGCGGCGCGGCAGGCGGGCTTTGCGGCCTACTGGCTAGCCTTCGGCTTTATGGGCACGATGGGCTTGCTGCTCGTGCTGCTGCGCCACGTCATCCCGACGCTTTATAATACCGACCCGGCCGTGGTGGCCCAGGCGGCCACCTTGCTGGCCATCGCGGCCGCCTTCCAGGTATCGGATGGCCTGCAAGTGGTAGGCCTCGGCGCGCTGCGCGGCCTCGAAGACGTGAAAGTGCCTTCGGTAGTAGCGCTGCTGGCCTACTGGGCCATTGCGCTGCCGCTGGGCTACGGCCTGGGCTTTGGGCTGCACATGGGCGCCCCCGGGGTGTGGCTGGGCCTGCTCACGGGCCTCTCAATCGTGGCGGTCGTGCTGCTGCTGCGCTTCCGCCGCCAGAGCGAGCCGGGCAGCCCGATGCCGGGCGCCAGCAGCCCGGCCACTACCTTCCAGCACGCTGAAGAAGTGGTGCTACTGGGCCAGCCGGCCGGGTAGCTGGCTACGGCCGGCCGGAACTAGCGCCGGGCCGCTGGACGTTGCGAAGGGCCGGGGCAGCGTTGCCGCGGCTTATTCCTGCACGCACCATGATGAAGCTACCGGGCTTTTTTGCCTTGCTGGTAGGAGTACTACTTAGTGGCTCGGCGGCGGGCCAGGCCGCCGTGAAGATTCCGGCGGGTAGCCTGCGCTGGTCGGCTAGCCGGCCGCTCACGGTGAGCGATTTTAAGGGCCGGCCCCGCCCCACCGAGGCGCACGCCGCCCTCACCTCGGCCAATATCAATACCGGGGCCAGCTGCCGCGACAACGTGTTCAACGGTACGGCCCGGGCCAGCTTTGACCCGGCTACCTCCTGGGTACGCGACCCCGCTCGCCTGACGCCCGCTCTGCTGCGCCACGAGCAGCTGCATTTCGACATTACGGAAGTGTATGCCCGACGCCTGCGCCAGCAGCTAGCCGCCCTAAAGGTGCCCTGCGATAAGCTGGGCACTACCTTCGACCAAGTCACCAAAGCCGCCTACACCGCCTGGCAGCAGGCCGAAGAGGCCTACGACCTCGATACCAGCCACGGCCTTCGGCAAGAGCAGCAAGCGAAGTGGGAAGCGCAGGTGCACGAGCAATTGGCAGAGCTAGCCGCCTTTGCGGAGAAAGAGGCGTAGCTTGAATCCTTATGTCTCCCCCATGATTTCCTGGACTGATTTTGCGCGGGCCGATATCCGCGTGGGCACCGTTGTGGAGGCGCGCCCTTTCCCGGAGGCGCGCCAGCCAGACTACCAGTTGGTGCTGGATTTTGGCCCCGAGTTAGGGCTTGAAAAATCGAGCGCTCAGCTTACGCATCAGTACACCCCGGCTAGCCTGCGGGGCCGGCAAGTGCTGGCAGTGGTTAACTTTTCGCCGAAGCAAATCGGGCCTTTTCGCTCGGAAGTATTGGCGCTGGGCGCCCTCGACGCCGAAGGCCACACCGTACTCACGGCGCTCGCCGCGCCCGTGCCCAACGGCAGCCAACTGCACTAAAGCTAATACGGATGCATACCCGCGCTCGATGGCATAGGCTTGCCACCCAGTCTTTTATCAATGGCAGTGAGCGAGTCGATCACGGCCGCATAGATGCCGTCCAGGTCCTTGTCGTGCACCGCGTAGTAGCGGTAGCTGCGCTGAAAGCTCGAGTCGGCTTCCTTAATATGGTGCCGCTGCCAGATGCCGTGCTGCATGGTCTGAAACAGCGCGCGGGCCGAATCGGGGCTGAGATGACTGGATTCGACGCGAGCTTCGAGCAGGTGCGTTTCAATGAGAATGCTCGTGATCAGCCCTTTAGACAGCAAGTTGGCGGGCTGCGGCACCTGCTCGGGGCGGGCGCAGCTGGCTAGCAGTAACGCCGGTAGCACGGCGGGCCACCACGAGGTAAGCAGAGGAACGAGCGATTTCACCCCCAAAAATAACCCGGCGGCGTAGCTTCGCCCTCCGTCGTCTTTTTTATGCCCACATCGCCTGCTGCTTCTGCTGCTTTACCCGCTAGCCTCACGGCCTTGGTGCGCCGCCTGCGCCACCTCGAGCTGCGCATGCGCCAGGCGGTAGAGGCCCAGCTCCAGGGCAGCTTTCGGTCGGTATTTCGGGGCAACGGGCTGGAATTTGACGACGTGCGCCTCTACCAATACGGCGACGAGGTACGGGCCATCGACTGGGCCGTAAGCAGCAAAGGCCACGGCACGTTTGTCAAAACCTACAAGGAAGAGCGCGAGCAGCAAGTGCTGGTGGCCATCGATGTGAGCGCCTCGCAGCGCATTGGGGGTGGTAGCGGCGGCCCGCGCAAGCTCGACGTGGGCCGCGACTTGGCCGGGGTGCTGGCCTTGTCGGCCGCCCGCCAGGATGCCGCGCTCGGCCTGTTTGCTTTCTCCGACCAAAAGGAGCTGTACCTCCCGCCGGCCAAAGGCTTGCGGGCCGCGTACGCGCTGCTTCAGCGTCTCTACGGTTTGCAGCCCGCCTCGCTCCATACGGGGATCGCCGCGGGCATCCGGCAGGTGCTGGGGCTGTTGCGCCGCCGCAGCCTGGTGGTGCTTATCTCTGACTTTATCGACGATACCTACGAGCGCGAGCTCGCCATGCTGGCCCGCCAGCACCAGCTGCTGGTAGTGCAGCTGGTGGCGCCCCAGGAAGCCGATTTTCCGGCCTTGGGCATCGTGCCCCTGCGCGATGCCGAAACCGGGGACCGGCGCTGGGTCGACACGTCGGCCCCGGGGTTTCGGGCGCGGCACTCGGCCCAGGTGCTCGACCGGCAGCAAGCGCTTCAGGCACTCTGCCGCCGCCAGCGGGTAGGCTTCTTGGCCCTGCGCACCGACGAAGATTTTGTGCCGCAGCTGGTGGGCTTGTTTCGGCAGCGGCGGTAGGCTAGCGGGCTTTTTGGTGGTTGACTATGTTTTTGAATCCATATTTTCAGCGCTATGCCATTGACTAGGTCGCCGGGGCTTTTTCTGCTGATTATCTACCTGTCCACTAGCAGCAGCTTGGCAGCGGCCGCTACCCCACCGACGGGCCATTTTTCGCGGGCCGTGGTGGAGGTGGGCCAGCCCCTCGACTACGAGCTAAGCTACCAGCACGACCCGCGCCAGGAAGTAGTATTTCCCGATTCGTTGGCCAATTTTGGGACGTTTGAGTATGTGGGCCGCACCTGGCTGCCCACTCGCACCCAGCAGGGCCAGAGCCTCGACCGGGCGGTGTACCATTTGCGCACGTTTTCGCTGGCGGCGCGGCAGCGCTTGCAACTGCCGGTGCTGGTGCTGCGCGGCGCCCACGACACCCTGCGCCTGCTACCCGCCCAGGCCCAGGTACAGCTGCGGCGCGTGGCCCCGCTACTGGCCGAGGGCACGCTCCCTGCCCTGCGCCCCGATTTTCGGCAGGAGCCATTGGCCCCGGCTTTCAACTATCCCTTCTGGCTGGCTGGGCTGGTGGGGGTGCTGGGCGCGGTGGGCGCCGCGCTGGGGCTCTTCGGCCGGCGCTGGCGCGGCCGCTATAACTTGTACAAGCGCCGCAAAAACCACGTGTATTTCCTGGCGCAGTTTGCCCGCCACGCCGAACGCTTTGCGCTCTCGCGCTCGGCGCCGGTGGTAGAACGGGCCGTGGTACTCTGGAAAAACTATTTATCTAGCCTCGAAGAAACCAATCTTAATTCCTTGACGACTAAGGAGCTAGCTGAGTATTTTAATAACAACGAGAACGTGCGCCGGGCCCTGCGCGCCACCGACCGCGTGGTCTACGGCAACCTGCTCAGCGAAGACGCCCACGAAGTAGACGCGGCTTTTCAGCGCCTGCTCACCTTTGCCGAGCAACAGTACGAGCGCGTGTCGACCGGGGTGTAGCGCCCAAAAATTGTCCGGCTTATTACCTTATCAACCAGATTTAGAATCCTTAACTCTCTAACTAACAATGCCTCACTTAGTAGTGCTCACGGGGGCCGGAGTATCGGCCGAAAGCGGTATCCGAACTTTTCGCGATACCAACGGCCTCTGGGAAGAGCATCGGGTAGAAGACGTGGCCACGCCCGAGGCGTTTGCCCGCAACCCCGCATTGGTGCTCGATTTTTATAACCAGCGCCGGGCCCAGGCTAGCCAAGTGCAGCCCAATGCCGCGCACCTGGCGCTGGCGGGCTTTGAGGAGGCGCCAGGGTGGCAAGTCAGCATCATCACCCAGAACGTGGATGACCTGCACGAGCGCGCCGGCTCGACACAGGTGCTGCACCTGCACGGCAGGCTCAGCCAGATGCGCTCAGTAAAAAACGAAGGCGTTGTTTTCGAATGCGCCAGCGCTATTCAGCTGGGCGACCTGGCGCCCGATGGGGGCCAGCTGCGGCCGCACATCGTCTGGTTTGGCGAGATGGTACCCGCCATCGAAGAAGCGGCCGAGGTAGTGGCGACGGCCGACGTGCTGCTGGTGGTCGGCACCTCGCTGCAAGTGTACCCAGCGGCGGGGCTGCTGCACTACGCGCCGGCCAGCTGCCCGGTCTACGTCATCGACCCGCACCAACCCGAGGTGAGCGGCCGGCGCGGCGTGCGCTACGTGGTGGAGCCCGCTAGCATCGGCGTGCCGCAAGTGCTGCGCGAGCTAAGCAGCGCCGGCTAGTGCACGCCGGTCTGGTCGCGGTATTGGTACAGGATGCCCGTGTCGAAGGGCGTCCACAGGCTCGCCTTTTGCCCGCTTATTTTTAACCCGTTATTAGCCCAGGTATTGCACGTGTAGAGTACGCTGTACACGCGGTGGGCTTCGTAAAAGGCATCGTGGCGGGCGTAGCTGTGGCCGGGTATGAGCTGCACGTTGCCGGCCGCATCGTGCTGAAAACTCGCCTGGATGTAGGCAATGAGCCGGGTGTACTCGGCCGGGCTCAGGTGCAGGGCCACGCAGTCGGGACCGGGCCGCAGGTCGGCTTCGCGGTAAAAAGTGGCGTGGATGGCCGAGCTGCTCAGCCAAAACCCGGCCTTGATGGCCGTGCTCACTTTGAGGTCGGCCCAGGTGGGCGTATCGAGGTAAAAACCTTTGTCGCCCCAACCGATACCAACATAGTGCAAGCTGGTGTCGTTGGCTAGCGTGTGGGCGTAGCGCACCTGTTGGCTCCAGTCTATCTGGCTGTTTTTCACGGGCATTACCAGGTCGGTATGCACACCATTGGAAAGCACGAAGAACGGAATGGTTTCGGCGCCGCCGTAAGGCTTTTTAGCCACTGGGATCCGCGACAGCACCCACGAAGTACCCAAGTATACGGCCACGACGCCGACCAGCGTGGCAGCCGTATAACCCGTGAATTTCCCTATTTTGCGCAGAATTGCAGGCATGTAGAAGCGATTATTTTGTCAGCTAATACGTGCTTTCGCCAAAAGTAACCTACTCCATTTATCCAGCTTCATGAGCCAGCCGCCCGAAGAAATTTATGCCATCCCGGCCGAATACCGGAAGATGGAAAATAGGCACATCCTATTTTGGCTGCTCAAGGACGTTAGCTGGTGCATGGTCTGGAAAATGCTGGGTATCTTAATGACTGATGTTACGCAGTGAGTTGCGCGAGTTGTTGATACATGGCCTTTAGCCCTACAGCGTAAAGTTGCGCTTTGAGGCGAAAATGCCCTACCCCATGCTTAAGCTTGAGGATTTCGAGCTTGC